>POVV01000702.1_pt1 | contig 18238 bp, 17 predicted proteins | sample 1560271 | NCBI WGS metagenome assembly POVV01 (sample SAMN08337232, study PRJNA429181) | Bioreactor metagenome, whole genome shotgun sequencing project. | biome: cows' rumen and soil; feature: anaerobic; isolation source: anaerobic chemostat enrichment culture, galacturonate as sole carbon... | reverse complement strand
GGAAAGGATTTTTTAGCCACCAGGCGAAATAATAACAAGGACAAACCGACAGGAGGATACACAATGAAATTGGGCGAACGATTAAAAACCATTGCAGACATGGTTCCTGCCGGAGCAACTATGGCCGATATCGGTACAGATCATGCTTATTTGCCAATATATCTTGTTACCAGGAATGTTATTTCCCGCGCTATTGCCGGAGATATCCATTATGGCCCTTATCTATCGGCGAAAAACGCGGTGGAATCCCGGCAATTGGCAGAACAGGTTTCCGTACGGCAGGGGAATGGCCTTGAGGTACTTAGTCCCGGCGAAGCCGATGTCGCTGTGATTGCCGGCATGGGTGGTGCAAATATTATTGACATTTTGACTTCCCGGCCAGAGGTGACGATAAGCATTAAACGCCTTATTTTACAACCCATGATTGCTGCCGCACTTGTTAGAGAATGGTTATGTATTAACAATTGGCACATCATTGATGAACAATTGGTGGAAGAGGATGGGCGGTTATATCAGATCATTGCGGCAGAACAAGGAATAAGCCGGCAAGTGGAGCCGGTATTATATGAAATTGGACCGCTGCTCTGGCATACAGGGCATCCGCTGTTGAAACAGCATATCGAAGAATTGATCAGTCATTTGCGTGGCGTACTTTCGGCGATGGCCGGCAGTACGGAAGCCGTTAATTCTGTAAAATACAGAGAGTTTAATGGAAAACTGAAAGAATTGGAGGACAAGCTTGCATGTCTGTAAAATGCCGTGATATTATTGCCGGGCTTGAGCAGTTAGCTCCTGGTTATTTGGCCGAGGATTGGGATAATGTTGGTCTGTTGGTTGGCAGTCCGGAACAGACTATACATAAAGTCAGTGTAGCTCTGGATGTAGATATGGCAGTTATTAATGAAGCAATCGCGGCAGGCGCTGACATGATTGTTGCCCATCATCCGCTAATATTTAAAAAAATTTCGCAGCTTCGCACCGATTTGCCATTAGGAAGTATGTTGTCCGCTTTAATTAAACATGGAATCGCCGTATATGCCGCCCATACCAATCTTGACAGTGCGCCCGGGGGAGTGAATGATGTACTGGCCTGGAAACTCAATCTGCTGGCTATTGCGCCGCTGACGACGGTTTATCAGGAGCCGCTCTCCAAGCTGGCAGTTTTTGTTCCTGCCTCCCATGTCGAACAGGTGCGCATGGCTATGACTGAAGCTGGTGCAGGGCATATTGGGAATTACAGCCATTGCACTTTTCAGACTCAGGGGATCGGCACATTTTTACCGCTTGCCGGGACTGCGCCATTTATCGGTGAGCAGGGCAAGCTTGAATTTGTTGAGGAATACCGGCTGGAAACCATTGTCGCAAAATCGCGGCGCTCTGAGGTGATTGCTGCCATGCTGGCGGCCCATCCTTATGAAGAAGTTGCTTACGATGAATATGTACTTAAAAATAGCGGCCTTCGTCACGGTTTGGGACGTGTTGGCCGCCTGACAGAGTCAATGCCTTTGGCAGAATTTATACAGAAGGTAAAGACGGCGTTGGCTGTTGAAGCCATTAAAGTGGCAGGTCCGGCCGATGCTGTAATTAACACTGTGGCGGTATGCGGTGGCAGCGGGGCCAGTTTGATTGAAGCCGCAAGTAAGGCAGGAGCCGATGTCCTGGTGACCGGCGATGTAAAATATCATGATGCCCAGCAGGCAATTGCTGAGGGGATGGTTATTATAGATGCCGGTCATTTTGCTACCGAACAACCGGTGGTCGAAAGTGTGGTCAGGTATTTAACTCTGTGTGCCGGCAAAAAAAACTGGAATGTACAAATTATGGCTAGTAATGTACAGCAGGATGTATTTAGATCCTATTAATACAGTTGTGCCTTGACCGGAGCAACTCTTGTTTTAGTACTGCTTGGTTCTTATTGATTTAGTGTTGAACAAGTGATATAATAAATATCCGGTTGATTAACCTCTGAGTACGAAAGATGATCGCGGGTGCTTGATTGCACCCGAGGAAAGTCCGAGCTCCTTAGGGCAGGGTGCTGGATAACGTCCAGCGAGGGCGACCTCAGGGAAAGTGCCACAGAAATGCAGACCGCCTAACCTTGGTTAGGTAAGGATGGAACGGTGCGGTAAGAGCGCACCAGCAGTCAGGTGACTGACTGGCTAGGTAAACCCCACCTGGAGCAAGACCGAATAGGGAAGGGATGAAGCTGCCCGCTGAGCCTTCCGGGTTGTGTCGCTTGAGCTGTCAGGCAACTGCCGGCCCAGATAAATGATCATCACCGCTAACGCGGAACAGAACTCGGCTTATTGACTACTCAGACAAGCATAAAGAAAACACGGCTTGCGCCGAGCCTTTGGCGAAGGCACAAGCCGATGTTGCTATCCAGGCGAAAGTTATACTTTCTATCAGGATAAAAAACCCCGCAAGCATTTTGGCTGCGGGGTTTGTATTATTTCCAGAATAAAATTTCCGGAGCTTTTTTAGGTATTGCCGGCGGTTTGACCTCCGGATAACCTACGATGATCGGGGCTACCGCTTCATATTCCGCGGGGACGCCGAGTTCTTCCTTGATTTCAGCCAGACTTAAAAATCTCTGGGCAAAGCCAATCCAACAGGTGCCAAGGTTTTGGCTGTGTGCTGCCAGCATAAAGTTTTGTGCGGCTAAACAGCAATCCACAGTACCGTTTGGAGATCCAGGCTTGGCAAAGATAATTACCAGTGACTGGGCATTGTAAAAAATATTGAAGTCTGGGTTTTCAAATGCTGCTTTATACTTGTTAAGCTGCGGAAATTTATCCAACGATGCCAGGAGAAGTTGCTTGGTGCGGTCGGAATATTCTTTGAGCAGGGCGGCATTTTGAATTACAGCATAGGCCCAAGGCTGGGAATTCATAGCGCTGGGGGCCTGTACGGCAGCGTTGAGCAGTTTTTCAATTGTTGCTTTATCTACCTGGGCGCTGGTATAACTTCGTACTGAGCGGCGGCTATTAATGGCTTCCAATAGCTCCATGTAATCACATCCTTTTCTATGATTATAGCAATAGCATAACTGAATCAAATTCAAATGTAAAGTTTTGGGGTTGAAAACTTATTGTATTTTGGTCATACTAGTAGATGAGTTAACCTTGTTAAGGAGGAATCTTTTTGACAGCATTTATTACATCGCTTACCTTTGTTATACTTGCTGAAATGGGGGATAAGACACAATTGCTGGGCATGGCGTTTGCCACTCGTTATCCGTGGCCTACCGTTTTGGCCGGTGTTTTCGTAGCCACCGTTCTTAATCATCTCTTTGCTGTAGTTGTTGGTAGTTACATAACGCTATTCATGCCGCTACAATATGTGCAGATTGCTGCTGCGGCATCATTTATTATCTTTGGCTTGTGGACAATCCGGGGAGATGAACTTAACGGTGAAGATAAAGAGACTAACCGCAGCCCCTTTTGGACAGTCACTATCGCTTTTTTTATTGCAGAAATGGGAGACAAAACCCAGTTGGCCACCGTCGCACTGGCAGCTCAGTTTGCCAATCAAATTATACCTGTTTGGCTGGGAACCACAGTCGGCATGATGATTGCCAATGCCATCGGTATAGTTATTGGTGTAGTGTTAGGCAAGAAGATTCCTGAGCGATTAGTAAAATGGGTTGCTGCCAGTATCTTTATTTTCTTTGGTGTAGCCGGCTTATATGAATATTTACCGCGCCACATAGTAACGACACCTGTTATGGTAGGTGGGGTATCTGTTATCCTGTTGGCAATGCTTCTGGTTGCCAGAATGGGGCATGGGGGAAAACAGCCGCATGGACAAGGGGAATGAGTAAAAATAGAAAAAAGTAAATTAGTATCTAGACAAAATGATTTTTTATGCTATAATTAAGTACATATTTAAATATGACTGAGTCAATGGCGACTCCTTCACACCTGCAAAGTGGAGGAGTTTGTTTTTTTGCCCGAATTGGCCAGGGTCTATTGCGAGAACCTATAAGATGAATATTTTATGATGAGGTGAAGGAAATGACTAAAGATTTAGTGTATGTAATTCCTGCAGGTAAATATGGTAAAGAAGAAATTTTGAACCTGTTAACTAATCACCCGGAAATCAAGTTTGCTTCACTGGTGGGTATTGACTTGGCTGGTAATGATACCGATGAGAAGATTCCTATTGGTTTGTTCATGGAGGATATGGAAAACTTTTATGATGGCAGTGCAGTCCAGACAGATGGCTCGTCTGTTGTTCTGACCAGTATTGCAACCTTAAATAATGCTAAAGTGGATATGCTGGCCGATGCCGGTGTTAACTGGTTTGTAGATTATAATTATGAACATATTGATGAGGAAACCGGTAAACCTGTCGGTACGCTCCGGATTCCGGCGTTCCTGGTACACAATGGACTGAGAGTTGATTCGCGTTCTATTTTAGCACAAAGCATGGAATATATAAAAGCGGAAATCAAGGTTCTTTTCCAAAACAATAGTAAGATTGCCGGCTTAGAACATATCAATGCTGCTGATATAGACGATATTCTCTTTACTGCGGCCACTGAACTTGAATTCTGGGTAAAGACTCCGGCCAACAAAGCGGAAGTGGAAGAACTGTCGGCTTCCCAGGTTTTACAGGAGCAATATTGGCAACGGACACGTGGTAATGTCCGTACTGCAATGGAACAAGCCATATTGATGATGGCCAAATACGGTCTTGAACCGGAAATGGGTCACAAGGAAGTCGGTGGCGTTAAAGCACAGATCGATGAAACCGGTCACTTAAACCATGTTATGGAACAGCTGGAAATTGACTGGAAGTTTTCTAATGCTCTGCAATGCGCAGACAATGAGCTCCAAGCCAGAATTATTGTGAAAGAAGCTTTCCGGGCGAATGGTCTGGAAGTAACCTTCAAAGCAAAACCGATAATTGGTGTTGCCGGCAGTGGTGAACATACTCATGTGGGCATTGCAGCAAAACTTAAGTCTGGAAAAGTCGTTAACCTGTTCTCGCCTTCTGATATGAAGCAGTATTTTTTAAGCGCCATTGGTTATGGTGCAATCATGGGACTCTTAAAGCATTACGAAGTCATTAACCCGTTCATTTCCTCAACCAACGACTCGCTTAATCGTTTAAAACCCGGTTTTGAGGCACCGGTATGTATCGTAACCTCCTTAGGCCATACTCCGGCCGTGCCTTCACGTAACAGAACCATCCTGGCAGGACTGGTACGTGATGTTAATAATCCGATGGCTACCAGATTTGAAGTTCGTTCTCCAAATCCGTATACCAATACCTATATTGCCATAACTGCTATTTATATGAGCATGCTTGATGGTATTAAAGCCGCAGTAAACTCTGGCAAAACAATAGCAGAACTAGATGCCGAGCTTTCCAAAGATTCAGGACAAGAAGGCTTTTATCTTGAAACAGAACGGGCGTATCGCAGCGAACATGACGTATTTGATGATTATTCTGCCGAAGAGCGTAATCGCTTGTTTGGCAAACCGCCTGCCACTGTTTGGGAAAACATGCAAAATATCGAGAAATATCCGGAGAAGGTTAAAACACTTACTATTGGCGGATCTTTCCGCCCCGAACTGGTTAAGGCTTTTGTGGCTGGTGCGTTAGTTCGCTGGAAAACTGAGCTGCTCAATCGCATTATTCCGGAAAATCTCGGTGTTGTAAAAGAGGCAGTACTGTTGCATAATGCTGATTGTGCCAGTGATCTTGACCTTTCCAACTGGGATAAGATTAATGCTCTCAGAGTGGGACTTGCCAAAGACTGCTTATCGCAAAAGTGTATATTTACCCGGATTAAAGAGGCTATTCAAGCAGGCGATTATGATACTGCATCGGCCCTGCAAATCGAGATGGCAGATAAGGTTAATGAATTAAAAGTACTCTATCGTGAATACAAGAAGAATATGATCCATTGTTAATAGAATATCATCTTTCTAATAGTAAAAATCCCAGTGAAATTTCACTGGGATTTTTACCCATGCTGCTTTCCTTTTATCCTGGATTAACCTGCTCTAAGACTCCCAGCTTTTACAAGTGGGAGTTCAAGCGCGGCTAAGTCCCAGGATAAGTATGTATATAATAGTGTACATATCTAATTTGCTAATTATTCACTATATTTGATAAAAAAGTCACAAAGGAAAAAGGATTTTATCCAGAAAGATGGAATATAATCCAGTATATTATTTAATAAAGGGAGGACATCCACATGCAAAAAAATGCCTGTGATATGGGCAACTTGTTTAGCGACTTGGAAGGCCTGAGAATCGCTATTGATATGGAGGCACGTGGTCGCGACTTTTACAAAAAAGCATATGAGCAAGCCAAAAATCAGGAACATAAAGACTTGTTCATGTTTCTTATGAATGAAGAAATTTATCATCATGAAAAATTCACTGCACTTTATAATAAACTTAAGGAAAACAAAGATGCGGATGCCAGCGATTACCTGTTTGACCAAGAAACTTCAAAGTATTTGACAGTTCTCGCTGAGCCCCATATTTTCCCTAAAGATAAGGCAGCACAAACTTTGCCTGAACTTAATACCATTGCCGATATTCTGAAAGCCGCTTTACAAGATGAGAAAGATTCTATTCTGTTTTATGATGCCTTAGCGAAATGTGCTAAATTTGAAGAAGCCAGAACTATATTTAACCAGTTAAAAGCTGAAGAACAGACACATGTAGTAAAACTCCGTGAAATGCTGGATGCCTGGGCGTAAGCCAGAATCGACTCAGCGGAAGAATATAGCGTCTATTTGGATGCTATATTTTTTTGCGTCAAAAGAACTCTATCTCTGTCCTTTGCATTTTTTAGAAAAATTTTGTAAGGGAGCAGGATTTTTATAAGAAGTATCTAATTTATAATAATATTCCACTACATATTATTATCTTACAGGAGGTTTCATATTATGGAACAAAAGACAGATTTATTGGAAAAAGGTGCTATCGTTCAGCGTGACAGAGAAACATATGCTATTGCTCCTCATATTCCCGGTGGTGTCATTCTCGATGTTAACGTGTTGAGGAAAATAGCCGACGTTTCAGAAAAATACGGAGCCAAGGCACTCAAGCTAACCTCAGCGCAGCGGATTGCCATTGTTGGTATTGCCGAGGATAAAATTGATGCCGTGTGGGAAGAACTAGGGATGGACAAAGGTGCTGCTGTTGGTCTGTGTGTGCGGAGCGTAAAGATTTGTCCGGCCACTCATTTCTGTAAGCGGGCCCAGCAAGATGGTTTAACGTTAGGGCTTGAGATTGATAAATTGTATCATGGCATGGAGTTGCCAGGCAAACTCAAATTTGGAGTTAGCGGCTGTACCAATTCCTGTGCTGAGGGCTGGGTAAAGGATATAGGCCTGATCGGTACCGCTAAAGGCTGGAAAATTGTGATTGGCGGCTGTGCTGGTGCCAGAGCCAGAGTTGCTGATTTATTAACAGAACAAATACCTCAGGAAGAAGTAATCTCGATTATTAATAAAATCATTGCTTACTACAAAGCCAATGCCCGCAAACACGAGCGCATTGGCATGATGATAGATCGTTTAGGCTTAGACAATGTAAAACAGGGTATACTAGGTTAACAGAGCAGCGCTTGGACAGCCCAAGCGCTTTCCTTTTAGTCTAACAAAAATGTATACATTTTTGGATATATGTAATACGGATTCTCCGGTCAGGAAAAGTGAGGTAGAAATCGTGAATATTGATATTTGTTTTACTCCTAACGATTTTGATGATACAAAATACAGTAAGTACAGTGCGGTGGTTATTGATGTGCTTAGAGCGACGACAAGTATTGCCACTGCTTGTGCCAATGGCTGTAAAGAGCTAATCCCTGTAAGAACAGTAGCAGAGGCTAACAAGCTTAAAGCTAATAATCCGGATATATTGCTGGCTGGTGAACGCGAAGGCTTGCTTATTCCGGGTTTTAACCTGGGGAATTCGCCTTTTGAATACACACGGGAACAAGTAGCAAGTAAAACAGTTGTTATGACAACGACCAACGGAACGTTGGCATTAACCAAAGCAAGTGCGGCTCAAAAGGTATATGCAATGGCTTTTGTTAATGCGGCTGCCATAACAAGTGCTTTACAACAGAATCAAGACGATGTCGTTATTGTATGTGCCGGTTCGGAGGGGCGGTTTTCCTTAGAGGACACTTTGTGTGCAGGCCTGCTGGCAGAGCGCTTCAGTAAGACAGCTAAACTTAGTGACACCGCATTGGCAGCGCAGGCGATGTACCGTGATTTTTCCGCCGAGTTACTGCCAAGGGTGGCAGAATCGTCACATGCCAGCTATTTACGTAGTATCGGCTTTGAACAAGATGTTATGTTATGTTTACAACAAGATACCTTGTCCGTTATTCCGGTATTTGAAAATGGTACTATAACTGCTTGGCATTAAATAAAGAAAACACGGCTTGTGCCGAGTCTTTGGCGGGCCGAATTGCTATGCCATCCGTGGTGCAATCGGCACTAGTGCCATCCAGGCGCGTCGCAGCGGAAGCCGGTGTTGATCCTGTTCTTAAGAAAGTTATGTTTCTGTTTGGACAAAAAAAGCTGATTGTTTTTGCAATCAGTTTTCTTGTTTAATTTACCTCTATTAATTATGTAAACTATATGATACAATGTGTTACGAATCCAAACCATTAAAGGGGAAGGAGTATTATTGTGAAAAGAAAGATAGCCGCTGTCATGTTGATGGTTTTCGCAATGCCAATATTTTCGTTGGCGATGCCTAAAGCAGAGGCTGCGTCTTTGGGAGACCAACTGGCTGAATTATCTGCTGCCAACGCACAGGCTGCCCAGATTGAAGAGTTGTTGAAAATAAAGGATAATTTTGAACAAGGCAATAAACAGGCATTGTGGGGAACTCTTGCCCAATTTGCCCTTGAACGCACCGGAAAAGCGGATATTGTTAATGATATTAGCTCAGTTGCGGCGCAACTGGCAGCCCAGGACCAAGACGTAGCTAAACAAAACATTGCCCGGGCGGTAGAGACTGCTGTGCGTAGTAGCGTGCAGGAAAAAGTCCAAGCAGAGGTAAGTGACCGTTTAGCCGGATACCAGGATGAGGTGGTCTTGCTTTCTACGTTGCTTACTAACACTAATAACTATTTTGATGCCAAACGCAGTCAAGAATAATACTTCATTTGGATCTTAATCCCGCAAAGTGCCATTGGGTTATGGTAGCTAATGCGATATAATGTGTTAAATTAACCGGCTTTAGCCGGTTAATTTTTTTGTTGGCCTGACAGCATGTAAAATTTCATACCCTTGCAGACAGCTGCATATATTTTCTGAAGAATACAGTCTGTAAGGGGGCGAACCAGGTGAATTCCTTATGGTCGTTTAAAGTCAGGCGTTCACGGATATTTTTCGGTATAGCAGTATTAGCTATTTTAAGCATTGTTTTTAGTATTCTTGGCTTTGAGTATATGGATGAACAGGACCTGGCGGCAATTGATAGTCGGCAACCCTTTGAGGCACCTGCCGGTAAGGTGAGCATTCTAATAAAAGTTCAGTCAAGGGAGTTAGAGCTTCATAACGATGGTGAGCTTTACAAAAAGTACCGGATTGCTGTGGGTAAAAGTAAAACTCCCACTCCTATTGGCGAATGGAATGTTGTATGGAAGGATTATGACTGGGGAACAGGGTTTGGTACTCGCTGGATGGGGTTAAATGTGCCGTGGGGCACATTTGGTATTCATGGGACCAATAAGCCATGGTCAATTGGACAATTTGCCAGCCATGGCTGTATCAGAATGCGCAATAAGGATGTCGAAGAGCTGTTTGAATGGACTCCTATTGGTACTCCGGTAAGCATTACAGGCAGAAATATTAGGATTGAAAGAAATTTGAAATATAAAGCTTCAGGCTCCGACGTAGCTGCGCTGCAGCTCAGACTTAAAGAGATGGGATACTTTCAGGGACGGGCTGACGGCTTGTTTGGCACTATGACAGAAGAAGCGGTTAAAGCTTATCAAGCAGATAAAGGGGTAGCTGTTACCGGTGTAGCGAGTAAGGAGTTATGCACGGCACTGGGAATATAATGTTTGCCTCCAATTTTTCCTGGAATTTTTAAATAACTGAAAGAAATAGACGATATGACAAGAATACACCATGATATCGAATTTGACCAAGCTTGCAATTTGGTATATTATATTTATAATGCCGAATCCTTATATGGTACGGGGGAACCAATAGAAATACAGGGGTGAATCCGCAATCGCGGTAGGGCGTTCTCACATTCTCTTTTGCCCAAACCCGACAGCTAACCTCGGAGGCGCATTGTAAGAGAGGTGAAACCATTGAAAAGAGCCTTTTGGGCGTTTACTTTTGCATTGGTCATGCTGTTTGCAGTAAGCAGCCCATCGGTCGGACTGACTGCGGAGCAGCCGGAAAAAGCGCCGATTGCAGTTGGCGCACGTGGTGATGAAGTACGAGCTGTGCAGAAGTTTTTGGCAGATGGTGGTTTTTATGCCGGCGCGATTGATGGGATCTTCGGTCCGATTACCGCTAAGGCCGTAAAAGAATTTCAACGTAATAATGACCTTGAAGTAACGGGTATTGTTGACAAAGAAACATTCGCCTATCTTGGGCGCTTGACGAGTGAACCCAGCAGATACAGCCGCTCTATTGTTATGAAGGCATCAGCGTATACGGCGCATGATCCTGGAAATGGCAGCTATACATACCGGGGCAATTATTTGCGTAAGGGTTTGGTTGCTGTCGATCCATCGGTTATTCCTTTGGGAACCAGATTGTATATTAAAGGCTATGGGTATGCAGTAGCTGACGATATCGGCGGTGCGATTAAGGGTAACCGTATTGATTTGGCTTATGAGAACCGCCGCGAGGCTTTGGCTTTTGGCGTTCGGCAAGTAACAGTATATATACTTGACTAAAGAGGCTTAGCAGAGTAAGCCTCTTTTTTTTATTCCAAAGCAGGTTATCCTGGAATATTAATAACTTCCAGGTATTATACTACACTTAGAATTGTGCAAATATACGGGGGCGTGTCTAAGTTGAACTTCATCTCAAGCGAAATGCTGCCATTGGTATTAGCGTTGGTTTCCGGGGTATTAATGGCGGTGCAGGGGTCGCTGAATTCTTCGTTAAGTAAAGTTATTGGTCTTTTGGAGGCCACATTTATTGTACAAATTACCGGAAGTTTGTTGGTAATGATCTTGCTGTTTTTGTTTAAAATGGGTAAGGGGAATTTGTACGCATGGCAAGGAGCACCTTGGTATTCCTGGTTGGGAGGTATGATTGGCGTTGCCATAATATATTTGGTAGCTGCCAGTATCCCCAGTGTTGGTGTAGCCAATGCTACTACCGCTATTATTGTCGGACAAGTATTGACGGCCATTCTTATTGATCATTTTGGTGGCTTTGGCCTTGAACGTATGGCTTGCAGCCCTCAACAGCTGTTTGGCTTGGTATTACTTGCAGTTGGCGCTAAACTGCTGTTAAAATAGCGCGTTTTTTCATTTTTTTGCAATTTGGGTGTTAACAAAAAAATCATTATGCGGTATACTTATCTTTAGTATTTTTTTGTATTATGCGAACAATAAGGAGGCAAGGCATGGATTTTAACTTTACTCCCGACCAACTGGATCTACAAAAGATGGTAAAGGATTTTGTGGCTAAAGAAATTACTCCGCACGCTTTAGAAATGGATAAAGACGGTGTGGTTCCAGCTGATCTGTGGAAGAAGCTTGATGAAGCAGGCTTGCTCAATTTAACTGTTCCTGAAGAGTATGATGGACCAGGTCTTGATGCCCTTTCAATCGCTCTTATCTATGAGGAACTGGGAAAAGGGTGTGCTGGTGTAGCTACAACAACGGCAGCCAATGCTTTAGCTTCTTATCCGGTAGTATTATTGGGTACTGATGAGCAAAAGCGGAAGATGTTTGATGTTCTTAATAATGGTAAATTAGCCGCTTTTGCGCTGACTGAGCCAGGTGCCGGTTCTGACGCAGGAGCAGTTGCCACTACCGCTGTTAAAGACGGCGAAGATTATATTCTTAATGGAACAAAGTGTTTTATTACTAATGGTGGCATTGCTGAAATTTATATTATTTTTGCTAATACTCGAAAAACAGCCGGTATCCGTGGTCTGACTGCTTTTATTGTCGATCGCGGCACTCCGGGTTTTACAGTTGGTAAAGAAGAAGAAAAAATGGGGATCAGGGCCTCTAATACCTGCGAATTGGTGTTAGACAACGTACGTATTCCGGCAACCAACCGTATTGGCCGTGAAGGAGAAGGTTTCAAGATTGCCATGAAAACACTGGATGCTGCCAGGCCGTTTGTTGGTGCGGTATCGGTAGGATTGGCTCAGGCGGCTTTTGAATTGGCTGTTAAATACTCCAAGGAGCGCGTACAATTTGATAAGCCCATTGCTTCGTTCCAGCTTGTACAGGCTATGCTGGCTGATATGGCGATGCAAATTGAGGCTGCCCGGCTGTTGGTTTATAAAGCCTGCTGGCTGAAAGACCAGGGTGTGGATTATACTAAAGAATCTGCCATTGCTAAATGCTTTGCTGCTGACACGGCGATGAAGGTTACGGTGGATGCTGTTCAAGTGCTGGGCGGATATGGTTATTCCAAAGAGTATCCTGCGGAGAAATATATGCGTGATGCTAAAATCATGCAGATTTACGAAGGAACCAACCAAATTCAACGTCTGGTAATTGCCAACAATATTCTGTACTAATTTATAAAGTACCTTGACTTTTATAATTAACCGTAATATAATTTACCTGAGTTGAGGGACTATAGCTCAGTTGGTTAGAGTACTACGTTGACATCGTAGGGGTCACTGGTTCGAGTCCAGTTAGTCCCACCAGAATGCAAAAAAACAGGCTCACAGAATGTATCTGTGGGCTTTTCTGTTTTAAAAAAAACTTAGCTATTTTCGTTACTTTTTTGATAGGTTTACGTTTATTGTAATAACAAAGTGATTTTTAAAAAGGAGAATATCGTGATATGCAATATAAAAAACAAATTGCAGGAATTATATCGGCTGTAGTTCTTTTTGTTCCGTCAGTGTACCCTCTGGCACAGGAAGGCTCTTACGAGACCAATACTGTGAAAAACGTTTATAATGCGGCAGGTCATGTTACCGGTGCGGCGCGCAGCTTGGCAATGGAACCGGCAAAAATTGAGCTGCCTGCCGGGAGGTATGTACTTGACGCTAAAATTGCCGATGTTACTGGCGATGCTATCGAAGACAATATCTTCTTAATTGGTCGCAAAGCAAAACCGGACGCTATATATGCCGACCAAATCGATATCATAGTTCAAAATGGTGCGACCGGTAACCAGGTATCTACTCAATTGGAGAATTTCGGCGGTTACGAAGCTAAGTTGTTTGTGGGAGATTTTGACGGCGATAAGATCAGTGATGTTATGGTGTCGGCGCCAACAGGTGGCAGCGGCGGCATTGTGGGACACGTTATCGCTACTTTCAGTGGTGCTGAACCGAAGGTGATTTTTGCTGAAAAGAATAATGGTGGAGCAAAGTTTACCGGCAGGTTTGTTGATGGCTTTAAAGCCGAATTAGTCAACGAAAATACCGGACGCAGTACCATTGTTGATCTCAGTGCTAATAAAGACAGGTATCTTGGCAGTAATGTGTATAGCCCGGAAGGTAAGCTTTTAAAAGAAGTTAAGCCATATTCCTATCCATTTTCAGTAATAGAACCCATTGATTTTAGCCGCAACGGCACCTATGAGCTTCGTGGCCATCAACGGGTGGTAGGGGCATACAACGCTGATCTGGTGGCCAATGTAACTTCCATATGGAAATATGAAGACAATGAATGGCGGATAAAGCAGATTGAAGTAGCAACAGTATTATTGTCAATGAATGAGCAAGGAAATTAACAGAATTTTTAAAGGAAAAAATAGCTTTATAGCGAATATATGCTTTTATTGAGAGTGGTGTTGCTCATTACTTGAATGGAGATATTATATGGGACTTCCAGCTTTTGATGTGCTGGGGTTTTTGCTTGAGCTATTTAAGGGGTTTTGTGTTTTATATACTGTTACTAATTTGGCTGCCCAGCATTATCGCACTAAACTATTGGTGCTACTGCACGAATCTTCAGGGCCGAACCATGTCGGCATCATGTTTTTTCTGGTGTTATCCGGACTGGCTATGATTTTTCCCATACAGCTGCCTTATTTAGATGTTTTCTTTTTTGATTTACGGTTGTCTGTTATCATTTTATCCACTTTATATATAGGTGTGGCAGATAGTTTTATTGTTGCGACCGCAACCTTAGTGTTCCGTATGCTAAAAGGCGGACTTGACTGGATATGGTGGGCCGCCGGAATCTATGTGTATGTGGCTAGCGCTTATCTGATTATCAAGAACATAAGATCCAGGAACCTCGGTTTATTTGCGGCTTCTGTTGTTATTACCGCTCTCCATCTTGGATTACTGGCAGTTTTATCAGCTTATCATCCTGGATTTAATTTTGTATCTCCGTTTGTAGCAGCAGACAATTTTCTATTATTGGCCATGACCTTGTTAATGAGTATTCCTTTGTCGGTGCATATGCTTGATTTGTCTCTTAGCCGCATTTTAGCTTTTCAAAACCAGTATAGCGAGCTTCAGTATAAGGCCGATACCGACGGACTGACTGGATTATTGAACCGGCGGCGTTTTCAGGAATTATTTAGTCAATTGCCGGCATTGTATCCGGGTAAACCGTTATCAGTACTGATGATTGATGTTGATGAATTTAAAAAATACAATGATACTTTTGGGCATCCGCAAGGGGATGTGGTTTTACGACGCCTTGCCGCCCTGCTTGCAAATAATGTGAGAGAATCCGATATAGTTACCCGATATGGCGGGGAAGAATTTATTATTGGTTTGCCTAACACAGCCGCACAAGAAGCCGTAAGGATTGCAGAAACTATTCGGGGAGCAATTGAGAATACCCCCTTTTACGGACGGCAAATAACGGTTTCTATTGGAATTATGTCCTGTACAACTAGTGACATTTCGATGGAAACAATGATTGCCGGAGCCGATACGCAATTGTATCGAGCCAAGAAAGCAGGACGTAATCAGGTGTGTTTAGAATTTGTCATATAACAGTAATTTAAATATATAAAAAACCTTGTCAAAATTGACAAGGTTTTTTTCTGGTGGCGGCGCAGGGATTTGAACCCCGGACACTTCGGGTATGAACCGAATGCTCTAGCCAGCTGAGCTACGCCGCCGTATTAAAATGGAGCTAGTGACCGGGATTGAACCGGTGACCTTATCCTTACCAAGGATACGCTCTACCGACTGAGCTACACCAGCATTGGTTGCGGGGACAGGACTTGAACCTGTGACCTTCGGGTTATGAGCCCGACGAGCTACCAACTGCTCCACCCCGCGATGAGATTTTTTGTCACAAATTAGATTATATAGTACACCGGATACTATGTCAATCTATTTTAAAACACCATTTTAAAAAATGTTACATTAAACCTGATAAAGTGATACTTATTGCCAGTAAGGCGGCATTGACTCCTGTCAATAAATGGTGTATATTAAATTATTGTACTGTTTACGTTATTATGATACTGCCATTACTAATCTTGATAAGATTATTCCCGCTAATTGGATAGATATGCTGTAATTTCAACAGACTAACTTTAGGAGGCAGAAATGTCAAATATTATTCCCGAAATTGTTAAACGCCGCACCTTTGCCATTATATCCCACCCGGACGCCGGTAAAACCACATTAACAGAAAAACTGCTGCTTTTCGGCGGCGCCATTCGGCTGGCCGGTTCTGTAAAAGCCAGAAAAGCGCAGAAACACGCAGTATCTGACTGGATGGAAATTGAGAAACAGCGTGGTATTTCAGTAACCTCCAGTGTACTGCAATTTGATTACGACGGTTTTCGTGTTAACATATTAGATACTCCTGGCCACCAGGACTTTAGTGAGGACACGTACCGCACCTTGATGGCTGCCGACAGTGCGGTAATGCTTATTGACGCGGCTAAAGGCGTTGAAGACCAAACAAAAAAACTGTTTCAGGTTTGTAAACAGCGGGGTATACCGGTATTCACCTTTGTTAATAAGCTTGACCGCTATGGACGCAATCCCTTTGAATTGATGGAAGAAATAGAAAAGGTTCTCGGTATTCGGGCCTATCCGATGAACTGGCCTATTGGCATTGATGGTAACTACAGCGGTGTTTATATACGCGAGCAGGCGCAGATTGAATTATTCGAACGCAGCGGCGTTCACGGACAATGGGCTTTGCCTTCAACAAAAGGCGGTGTGGATGATCCGGCTTTTAAAGAATTGCTTGGTGATGAAATTCATCAGGCATTATGTGACGACATTGAACTGTTGGATATGGCCGGGGAGGAGTTTGATTTTGCTAAAGTAGCCGGCGGCGAACTTACTCCCATGTTCTTTGGCAGTGCCATGACCAATTTTGGTGTAAGACTGTTCCTGGAAGACTTTTTGCGATTAGCTCCTGCACCGATGCCGAGAGAATCGTCTGAAGGGTTGATTGCTCCGGACGATGAAAAGTTTTCAGCGTTTGTATTTAAAATTCAGGCCAATATGAATCCGGCTCACCGGGACCGTCTGGCTTTTATGAGAATATGTTCCGGTAAGTTTGAACGGGGTATGGCTGTATATCATGCCCAGTCCGGAAAATCGGTGAAGCTAGCTCAACCACAACAGTTTTTAGCTCAAGAGCGAACCATCATTGATGAGGCGTATCCGGGAGATATTGTGGGGCTGTTTGATCCTGGAATTTTTGGAATTGGCGATACGCTGTGCCAGGAAGGCTTCGAGTTTACTTTCCGGGACTTTCCGGTATTTCCTCCCGAGCAATTTGCCAGGGTTCAGGCTAAAGATACCATGAAGCGTAAACAATTCATCAAAGGCATGACCCAGCTTACCCAGGAAGGGGCTGTTCAAGTATTCCGCCAACCGGATTATCCGGTAGAATCTTTTATCATTGGGGTTGTCGGCTCATTGCAGTTTGAGGTACTGGAGTACCGTCTTAAACACGAATATGGTGTGGATATCTTAATGAACAAGCTGCCGTACTCCATCGCCAGATGGCTCTATGGTCCAAACCTTGATGTAAATTCTATGAAAAATATGGACAATGGACTTTTGATCCAGGATATAAAAGACCGGCCGGTCGCATTAATTAGTAATGAATGGCAGCTCAGATGGGTCATGGAACGCAACTCGGATATTGAATTTTTGATTGTGCCTGAAGACGCGCGACAAGCGTAAAGGAGGTAGGGTGTATGTACAGCTTTCCTTTAGAATTGGATGAAGTCATCATCAAGAAATGTCTTGCCAGTTATACTTGTAACGGAGATGTTTTAAACGGAGCGCTCTATTTGACAGACAACCGTCTGGTCTTTGTTGGCTATGCGCTTAGCATTACCAATAAATATATGGAGGAAGTACCGCTGACCCATATTAAGGAATTGCAGGCAGTAAAGACTTTTTTCGTTATTCCCAATGCGTTACAGGTGGTTACTATTCAGGATAAAGTAATTAAATTTGTTGTAAAAGGCCGTAATGAATGGCTTGAGGCTGTTAACAACCAATTAAGGGCAGTTAACTAAATCGATAAAACACTTTGCTCCCCTCATTGTATGCAAATAAGCTCTGAAACATATACTATATGAGAAGGGAGTGAGGGTGGTGAAGTTACTTTCGATCGGCCTGAACGGAACAACCGGAAATATTAGGGAAAAGCTGGAATGCGACTGTAAAACGCTGACCCAAGAAGGCTTCCGTGTAGTCATAGAAGAGCTTGATAAAGGCGGCTATACATTTCTTGGTTTAAATATCAGTGATGGCGAGTTATCGTTCCGCAATTATGAGCGAATAAAGAATGTGCTGAAAAATAGTGTGTCCCAGATACTCGCTGATTGGATCATTAGTAATGAAGAGCATAAAATCATCAATAAGATGGTTACCAACAATTACTTTTATTTTAACCATGACGAACGGGCTGTAGTCGAATCAAATACCTTAAAAGCACTTGGTGTCTGTCCGGCAGTGCGTTATAAGCTAATATTGTCCCGTATTTTAGAATATCTGGATAATCACCATGTGCTGGTACTGGAGGGCTTCCTAAATTTTCGTCTCAAAGATTACCGCCTGCACCTGTCAGAGGTTATTGATAATGTTGTTGACGATTTTATGATGGAGCTTGAGTACAAGGAATTTAT
>POVV01000700.1_pt1 | contig 18329 bp, 15 predicted proteins | sample 1560271 | NCBI WGS metagenome assembly POVV01 (sample SAMN08337232, study PRJNA429181) | Bioreactor metagenome, whole genome shotgun sequencing project. | biome: cows' rumen and soil; feature: anaerobic; isolation source: anaerobic chemostat enrichment culture, galacturonate as sole carbon... | reverse complement strand
TGTTTAGTTCGGGTAAAGACCAGCACTTGCTGCCATTGACCTTCACCAATCATCTGAGACAGTAATTCCCGCTTACGCTTACGGTCAACAAAGTGGACGCTTTGATCCACCAGTTCAGACGGGGTATTACGCTTAGCGGCTTCAACATAGGCCGGGTTCACCAGCATTTTACTGGCCAGGGCTTTAATTTCATCTGAAAACGTTGCGGAGAACATCAGGTTCTGACGCTTAGCCGGCAGCTTAGACAATACGCGGCGAATATCATGAATAAAGCCCATATCCAACATACGGTCTGCTTCATCCAGCACCAGAATCTCAACGGTAGACAGGTCTACCGCACGCTGATGCTCTAAATCTAACAAACGGCCCGGCGTTGCCACCAGCACGTCTACACCACCGCGCAGCTTCATCATTTGCGGGTTAATGCTTACGCCGCCAAATACCACCAGCGAACGCATATTCATATGTTTACTATAGTCACGCACATTCTCACCGATTTGAGCCGCCAGTTCACGGGTCGGGGTAAGAATTAATGCGCGCACAGGACGACGCCCTGAACGTGGCGCAGCTTGTTGGCTGTCCAGAATGTGTAATAACGGCAGCGTAAATCCTGCGGTTTTACCGGTACCCGTTTGTGCACAGGCCATTAGGTCGCGGCCGGCTAATACCATCGGTATCGCCTGCTGCTGAATAGGGGTCGGATCGCGGTAGCCTTGTTCTTCAACCGCACGCAAAATTTCGGCATTTAAGCCGAGGGAATCAAATGACATAAAAGGGAAAACTCCAGTCTCGTCCTGGCAAATCATCTTTAAAAGATGTGATATCTGCTACGGTCCTGACGAGATTAACATACGAGGTATTACGTTGAGGCACTACCGCGAGGAACATGGCGTAGACCGAAGTACGCCGGATTTTGCGATTATATCAGATCCAGATCACATTCGCCCGTTTATTCTATGTACAAGCAAAATTAGCGATGAATTATCGCTCTATAGATAAACTAAGGGCGCGATAAATCGCGCCCTTAGAGAAATAAACCATCAGGTTGCTGTGTATTAGCGACGATCGCCTAAAATACGCAGTAACATTAAGAACAGGTTGATGAAGTCTAAATATAACGTTAATGCACCCATAATTGAGTACTTACGATAATTTTCTCTGTCATCAGCGGACACTTGCTCACCGATTGCCTTCAGCTTTTGCGTGTCGTAAGCGGTTAAACCAACAAACACGATTACGCCGATATAGGTGATTGCCCAGTACATTGCGCTGCTCTGCAGGAAAATGTTAACCACAGAGGCAATAATAATACCGATAAGGCCCATGACCATCATGCTGCCTAAGCCGGTCAGGTCACGCTTAGTGGTATAACCATAAACGCTCATCGCACCAAAGGTACCAGCAGTTACAACGAACGTGCTACCAATAGAAGCGCCGGTGTATTGCATAAACACCACGGATAAAGTCAAGCCAGTCAGCACGGAATAGAGCATAAACAGCGTTGTAGCCAGGCTACCACTGATTTTATTAACCATTCCTGACAGGAAGAAAACCAAACCTAGTTGAGCAATAATCAACCCAAAAAATAATATGCTGTTGGTCAGGATAGTCTCTTGCAGTGCCGAACCATTAACAAACCAAGCGGTAAACGCTGTTAGTAACAGACCGCAGGACATCCATCCGTAGACCTGTGCCATAAACGCCTGAATACCGGTGCTGCTGTATTCTACGTAAGAACTATTGTGACGTGGATCCATTTGAAATGTCCCTCTTAAACTAAAATGAGCTGAATAGAATCAGGGGATAAATATGCCTAATCCTTCTTCAAGATTACCACAAATTAAGACAATCGATAAAAGAAATAATTTCGTTACAATCAGGGAAATATCAAAAAATAAAACCAATCTAACCCTATCAATTAGCAAGCAAATTATTTAGCCCAGCGCTGAGTCAGAGTAGCAACTCGCTGGCCGAACAGCCGAGCGGTTTCTAAATCGCCCGGTAGCGGCGCTTCATCGACCGAGGCATCTGCCGGTGACACTGTCATTAACCCGGAGAATCCTGCTATATAATTCACATCATTACGGGTGGCTGCTTTGGTATTCGAAGGCAGCATTCCCATACCAACCCAGATACCACCGTGTTGTTGAGATAAGTGGAACATATAGTCTAGCGTGCTGAGCTTATCGCCATTCATGCTGGCTGAATTAGTGAAACCGGCAAACAATTTATCTTTCCACTGCTGCGCAGCCCACGGCTTTGAAGAGGCATCGCCGAACTTTTTAAACTGCCATGACGGGCCGCTCATATAGGTCGGGCTACCGAAAATAATGCCGTCTGCGGCACAGAGTATTGCCCACGCAGCCTCGGGCAAATTACCTTCTGCATCGATGGGAAGCATATCAAGATGGGTTCCGCCTATTTCCATTAACCCTTTAGCTACTGCCTCAGCAGCCTTTGCCGTATGTCCGTATCCGCTGTGATATACCATTGCAACGCGTGTCATGAAAAAAACCTCTATCAAAAATCATCATTAGCGGGGGAAAGTTCATTTAGCCTGATGAAATAACAAGCGGCCTGACGCCCCCAAAAACTGGCGTGCGAATAGTAACATTTTCCCCTGCGGATGTTTACCCAAGGTGGTGGGATTGTTGGTTGCTGGGGCGGGATATTGAATAACTGAGCGAGAGGCCAGTCTATGGAGTATTTCTAAGCCACCTATGCGGCGGTTCAGGGCGAAAACTTGACGTAAGAGACACGTACAAATTTCTAAGCCGCCTATGCGGCGGTTCAGCTGATTACATTATTAACCAAATGACAGCTCCGTTTCTAAGCCGCCTATGCGGCGGTTCAGCAAGAACGCATTACCTTTGATGAACGCTTACATTTCTAAGCCGCCTATGCGGCGGTTCAGTTGATTATACATTCATTGTTTATTTTTTATAATTTCTAAGCCGCCTATGCGGCGGTTCAGACAGCGCACTGAGACAGTTTAGACGTGATCGGTTTCTAAGCCGCCTATGCGGCGGTTCAGTAGAGAATTTAGCATAAAAACACCGCCTGACGCCGCTAAACATCAGGAAATTGGGATCGCTATAGCTAAAATACCCTTTTTTATCAGGCATCCATAATAGGCTGATTTTATTGGCTTTATATTTATAGCGAAAATAAGGGTGATAGCTCGTCTTTGACCGGAGCCAATGGGATATAAAGATATACCCCATTGCTAACCGTTGGTGGGCTTAACTTGATTACCAGCGTTCGGCGGCTTGCTTATCGCTGTCGCGGGATTCAACCCAGCGATCGCCCTCTTGCGTGGCTTCGCGCTTCCAGAAAGGCGCGCGGGTTTTCAGGTAATCCATAATAAACTCTGCGGCTTCAAAAGCCGAGCTGCGATGGGCGCTGGTTACGCCAACAAACACAATCTCGTCGCCGGGAAATAATTCACCAATACGGTGAATAACACTCACCCGCTGTAGAGGCCAGCGCTGGCGGGATAAATCAATAATCTCAGCCAGTGCTTTTTCAGTCATGCCCGGATAGTGTTCCAACGTTAATGCGCTAACGCTATCCCCCAGATTATGATTACGCACCTTACCGGTAAAGGTCACCACCGCACCGTCATCATCACACTGCGAAAGCCACTGATACTCATCACCGACGCTAAAGGTTTCGCTACAAACAGAGATACGCGTGTTGGTCATATCCGTCATCTTAACCTCCGGTAACCGGCGGGAAGAATGCCACTTCATCACCATCAACAATGGCATGATCGCCAGTCACCAGCGTTTGGTTAACCGCCATCAGTAGCTTGTCAGATTCTAGCGCCAGCGGCCATTTATTCCCGCGGGTACACAATGCCTGACGCAGCGCTTCAACCGTCGGGTAATCTGCCGCAAGCGACAGTTGATCAACCCCAACCAATTCCCTGACCTGAGCAAAAAAGATAACCTTAATCATAAAATTATTTTCCCGTTACGCCATCGGCATTAAAGTCGCCGGATTTTCCGCCGCTCTTCGTCAGCAATCTTACCGGCCCGATAACCATATCTTTCTGAACGGCCTTGCACATATCATAAATGGTCAATGCGGCCACCGATGCGGCTGTTAAAGCCTCCATCTCCACGCCGGTTTTACCCGTCAGGCGACAGCATGACTCAATGCGCACCCGATTACTTTCCGGCAGCGCTTCAAGTGACACTTCGACTTTGCTCAGCAGCAGCGGGTGGCAAAGAGGGATCAGCTCCCAGGTTCTTTTGGCGGCCTGAATCCCGGCGATGCGCGCCGTAGCAAACACATCACCTTTATGATGGCTGCCTTGCATAATCATGGCCAGCGTTTCTGCTTTCATTTCAACAAAGGCTTCAGCGCGGGCTTCCCGAACTGTCTCTGTCTTGGCTGAAACATCAACCATGTGCGCTTCACCGGCGGCATTGATGTGAGTTAACTGTGACATTGTTGGCCTTATCTCTATTTCTTACGCATATGAGGAATAAAATTGCACGGGCGATGGCGGGCATCCAACTGCTGCAAAATGATCTGCTCCCAGGCAGTGCGGCAAGCATTAGTCGAGCCCGGCACGGCGAAGATCACCGTATGATTAGCAATACCGGCTAGCGCACGCGACTGCAGCGTTGAAGTACCAATATCTTCATAAGACAGCATTCTGAACAGTTCACCAAACCCTTCAACTTGACGGTCGAACAGCGGCAGAATGGCTTCCGGGGTATTATCTCGAGTCGTAAAACCGGTACCACCGGTAATCACGATAGACTGCACCGATTCATCAGCAATCCAACCGGATACGATAGCCCGGATCTGATAGATATCATCTTTTACAATGCGCTTATCAATTACCTGATGCCCGGCGGCTTTGGCTTCATCGGCCAAATAATGTCCGGAGGTATCTTCAGCATCGCCCCGGGTATCGGACACGGTTAATACCGCAATAGACACAGGCATAAATTCGCTGGCTGCATGACCCATTAGAGCTCCTTAAATTTTAGGTTCGGGTAGCGCTGAGCACAAAAGCTCAGCATGGGATATCAACCGCCAATAAATGACAGGTTTTGCGTGATACCGCTGTTACCCTGATGAAGAAAGTGCGTCTGTTTCTTAGTCTGGAGTTTGTCCTGAATCCGCGATTTCAGCGCATCCAGTTGGCTATCTTCGGTGAGCAAATCCCGCAGGGAGATACCCTGTTCGCCGAACAGACATAAGTGCAAGTTACCGATGGCCGAAACCCGCAGGCGATTACAGCTCTGACAGAAATCTTTTTCATAAGGCATGATCAGGCCGATTTCGCCCTGATAGTCCGGATGGGTAAATACCTGAGCCGGCCCGTCGCTGCGTGCACGAATGCTCTGCTGCCACCCCTTCTCAAGAAGCTGCTGGCGGATAACCTGACCGGATACATGATGCTTACGGAATAAATCGGTGCCTTCACCGGTTTCCATCAGTTCAATAAAGCGGAGTTGGATTGGACGGAGTTTAATCCAGTCGAGAAACGTGTTGAGACTGCGGTCATTAACATCGCGCATCAGCACGGTATTAACTTTAATCTTGGCAAAGCCGGCATCAAAGCCAGCGTCGATGCCTTCCATTACCTGACGGAATTTATCCTGACCGGTAATCGTATGAAACTGGCGGGCATCCAGACTGTCAACGCTAACGTTAATGGCAGTTAGCCCCGCATCTTTCCAGCTTTGAACATCCCGCGCCATACGATAACCATTGGTGGTCACCGCCAGCGTTCTGATGGCTGAGTTTTCACGGATAGCGGCAATGATATCAACAAAGTCACGGCGTAAGGTTGGTTCCCCGCCGGTCAGCCGCACTTTTTCAGTGCCGAGCTCAGCAAAGCCCCTACCGACGCGTTTAATTTCGTCGAGGGTTAAAAAACGCTTATTGGCGTTTGGCTTATAGCCATCGGGCAGACAATAGTTACAACGAAAGTTGCAAACGTCTGTTATAGATAAGCGCAAATAATAAAACTTGCGCGCAAAAGCATCGGTCAGTTGCGATACCATAAAACACCTTTCCAAATTCGGGAGGCGCAGGCATTTCTACCTTACACCCTGGTGACTTAAAGCCACGGCGGCAAAACCATATCAATTGTGTGACTTAGGTAATGCAGCTCAGAGTTTCATTGAGTTGTCTGATTAGCAGAAGAAGCTAACAGACGATATATCAATACTAATTCTTATTGGTTGTTCAATCCAGAATTAAAAACGCTATATAACTAATTATACAGCAGTTATCTCTCTGTTTTAATCAACCAGACCATACTGAAAAAAGCCCATATGCAGCTTGATGTAGGTCAATGTTGACTTATGTCATGCTAAATAACACAGGTTTCGCCTTTTAGATAAAAATCGGTTAACTTATGCCGAAAAACAGGCCCTATAAAAAGGAATTACATGCGTAACCGCACGCTGAGTGATTTAGAACATGTCGTTGCCTTAGGCGGCGGACATGGTTTAGGCAGAGTTATGTCTGCCCTTTCACCTTTAGGCTCCCGCCTTACTGGCATCGTTACCACCACCGATAACGGCGGCTCCACCGGTCGAATCCGCCAATCAGAAGGCGGTATTGCCTGGGGCGATACCCGAAACTGCCTGAACCAGTTGATCACAGAGCCTAGCATTGCATCTACCATGTTTGAATACCGCTTTAGTGGCAATGGAGAGCTTGCAGGTCACAATTTAGGAAATTTAATGCTTAAAGCGTTAGATAACCTGAGCGTTCGCCCGTTAGAAGCCATCAATTTGATTCGCAATTTGCTAAAAATTAATGCTTATCTGATCCCGATGTCTGAACATCCGGTCGATCTTGCGGCCATCGATAGCGACGGGCATCTGGTTTATGGCGAAGTTAACGTCGATAGCCTAAAAGAGATGCCAAAAGAGCTGATGCTGGAACCGGTAGTCAGCACTACCCGAGAAGCCATCGAAGCCGTGGAAGAAGCTGAGTTAATTCTTATTGGCCCCGGAAGCTTTATGACCAGTCTGATGCCGCCGCTCCTGTTAGGCGACCTGGCTCAGGCCCTTGGCCGCAGCAAGGCACGAATTATCTATATCGGCAATTTAGCAAAAGAGCTCAGCCCGGCAGCCGCATCATTAACCCTGACGCAAAAAATGACCATTGTTGAAGAGGCGATTAACGGCCGCAAAATAGACGGTGTTATCGTTGGCCCTCAGACCAATATTGCCGGTATCACCAATAAGGTGATCGTTCAGCAACCGCTGGAAGCCGACGACGTCCCCTACCGCCACGATCGTGATTTGCTGCGCAAAGCGCTGGAAACCGCCCTGCAAAAGTTCGGGCGTTAATAGCCTGGTCGAATAGAGAGCAATATCAGAGAACAAAAAGCGCGCCGTGAGTTTTATCATTGGCGCGCTTTTTGTTGGTTAATTATTGTTGTTTCTTTTCGGCTTCAATCTATACCGCATGCGATCTAATAACCTATCAACTGATTACTTCGCCCATTTACCCCACGGTGTATCAGCGCTATCCGATTTGTTTGAGCTATCCTCGACGTCACGAATATATAACTCTTCAACCTGCTTACGGGCCCACGGCGTTCTGCGCAGGAACTTCAGGCTGGATTTAATGCTGGGGTCTGATTTGAAACAGTTGATATTGACTTCACCGGCCAGTTTTTCCCAACCGTGTTTCTCAACCAAAATCGTTAATAAACGTTCCAGAGTTATGCCGTGGAGGGGGTCTTTTGATTGCTGGTCCATAAGTCTTATTGCCTGCTGATTCAGATAAAGCCGGAGTATAACAAGCCCGGCACCGAAGGTAAAAAGTGATTCAAGTAACGCTCAGATAAAGCCACTTTAGCCTAACTCCGGGCATAAAACAGACGGAATATAGTTAACCGGCATTGGCGAAGAATCACAAGTCATCTTATGCTTGAATACAAAGGCTATTTCAGCCGAGATGCTTAGTTCAAGCCATCGCTGTGCACCATGTACAGCGAGTCGATAAGGGCCGGAATCATCAGCACCCAATTGCCGTTCAATAAAGATCTCAGAGAGGCTTTACCATGTTCAGAAGATTCGTCACGATGTTGTCGATACTGTTGCTGAATTATTCGGTTTGCGCAGCGTTTCCTGCCTTTGCAGCCGCGCCCGTAAGCGGGCCCTGGCCTCACCATTATACTATCGACGGCGCGTCATTAACCTTCTATCAACCGCAACTGGATAGCCTTGAAGGTAATATTCTCAAAGGCCGATCGGCGGTTTCAATCACTAAACCAGTGGCTGCGGATAAGAACGCAAAAGAAAAAACCCAGCAGGTTTATGGCGTTATCTGGTTCTCTGCCAGAGCCAATACCGATACCGTCGGACGTACTGCGTTATTAGATAATATCAATATTGAGAAGGTCAGTTTTCCAACGGATACCTCTTCTCAGGAAGCCTATCTGGCGTTAATCCATAAAGCCTTGCCTCGTCAGGGCTTGGTCACCAGCCTCGACCAACTGGAGGCATCGCTGGCGATTAACCATCAGGAAGTCCAGCAATCGACGGCCGCTATCGAAAATACCCCACCGCAAATATTGTTTACCTTTAGTCCGGCGCTGTTGGTGTTAGTTGACGGCGAGCCGGTGCTTAGCCCGACCAATCAAAAAGGCATATCCCGGGTGATAAATACCCGTTCATTATTGTTGATTGAAGGGGAACAGTGGTATCTCAACTTTGCCGGTCATTGGATGACATCGCCGGGACTGAATGGTCCGTGGATTGGGGTTAAATCTGTTTCTCAAGCGTTAAATCAGGCGATGGCACAGGCAATTAATGCCAAAACGGTTAACGTGATGAATAAGCCCAGTGAAGAGATGAAAAAAATGCTGATGAAGAATCAGTATCCGGCGATCTACACCGCGACCAGCCCGGCAGAATTAATTACCGTCTATGGTGAACCTCAGTTCACGCCGATTGAAAACACCGGCCTGTCCTATATCACTAATACAACCAGCGACGTTTTTATTGATGCCACAACGGATAACGCCTGGTACGTTCTACTTTCTGGCCGCTGGTTTACCGCGTCATCAACTAAAGGCCCGTGGACTTACGTTGCCGGTGATAAGCTGCCGGCAGATTTTGCCAAGATACCGCCGGATAATGTCAAAAGCCCGGTGCTGGCGTCTATTCCCGGTACCCCGCAAGCCAGAGAGTCACTGATCGCCAATAGTATTCCACAAACGGCCAGCGTAAATATTCACAAAGCTAAACTGCAAGTGGCTTACGACGGCGGCACGGCTAAATTTAAGCCGATTGACGGGACCTCAATGCACTACGCCGTTAATACGCCGTTACCGGTGATTCAACTGAGCCCGACGGCCTATTATGCGGTACAGAACGGCGTATGGTTTACCGCTGCCAACCCGGACGGACCTTGGCTGGTTGCCCTCGCTGTTCCGGCGATCATCTATACCATTCCGGCCAGTTCTCCGGTGCATTACGTCACTTATGTTCACGTTTATAACCATACCGACACGCTAGTTTACGTTGGTTATACCCCCGGCTATTACGGAACCGTCGTCAACAATGGCGTGGTGGTTTACGGTACCGGATATAACTATACCCCTTGGGTTAGCACCGTGTGGTATGGCTATCCGGCCACTTACGGTTATAACGCAGCCTTTGGTTACGATCCTTATGTCGGCTGGACCTTTGGTTTTATCGCCGGTGCGGCATGGGCTTCTGCCTGGTATGGCCCGTACTGGGGACCCTGGTATGACGATGACCATTGGGATGACCATTACTCTTGGTATAACGGCCCTTCTGTTGCCGTCAGTAATGCTTACGGCCGTTGGGGAAACACCGTCGCTCAGGGCACCCGGGTTGCGTGGTCTGACTCATGGACCGGTAACTATGGTACGCATGTACAAGGCAGCTTTTACAATCAGGCTACCGGTACCCATGGCATTGGCTATGCAGGTAAAAACACCAATGATTATAGCGGAATCACCACTGGGGCAGCCGGTGGCGTACGCTACAACCCAGAAACCGGACGTGCCGTGGCTCAACGTGGCGGAGCTGAAGTCAATCGGGAGAACGGTAATGCCATCGCCGGAGACCATAAAACCACGCTAAATACCCAGACCGGTCGGGTCACTAATAGCGCCGGCGTTGCCAGTCGTACCGATCAGGGCGCGACCGTAGCGCGGGCTTTTAACAGTAAAGGTGCCGCTGGTGATGCCCATGGTTCCGGCTATGTTCACTACGATGCCAGCACCGGTAAAATAACCCATGGTGGCGTCGTTAACACCGACGGCGGTGTTTATGCCGGCAAAGATGGCAACGTCTATCGGTATGATAAAGATCAGGGCTGGCAACAGGCTCAGACTAACGGTCAGTTTAAATCAGTTAAACCTTCCGCCGACTCAGGCGTAAGCGGCGATCATCAGGCCCGTGAGCGCGCTAATCAGCGAACCGAAGAACGCAGCCATCCGACAGTGAATACCCGCCAAGCTCAGCAGTTTAGATCTGACGCACAGCATAACCGCCTGCCGTTTGAGCAAAATCACGCAACCTTTAAGCAAGATCGTCAGCCAATGCAACGGCCGGGTCAGAACGGCGGCGGGCAACGTATCCAAAATAACGCTGATAGATTTCAAGGCCAACACAATTTCGATCGGGGAAATTATGGTCATAATTTTCAGGGTCACGTTGGGGGAGTCAGGAGATTTAGGTAGTTAAAACAGAGTGTGGGTAAACCGGATCGAACGGGGAATTCACCCCCTTCGATTCTAGGCTCGCTTAATTCATTAACTGTATTAGCTCAGATTTAAGATGACACTTTTTCGGCTCAGGACTATACCTATCTGACAGTCGGCTCTGTGCCAATAGCGGAAGTTGCTTGTATCACGCTATGTTGATTTATTGGGAGCGGGTTATTCGCCTTTGCTGGGCATGGAGTTTTATTATTCTCGCAAATAGGTGGTGTTGCATCTGGCTTTCGGTGTTTTGCCCTTACGCGGCAGTCGCATGTCGATGAATGTTAAATACCGCGATATTAGGTGTGGCTATTTATTGAAGTTTTTATATTTTTTGACGTTTTTTAAAAGCGTTAAAGTAATATAGAAAGCGTCCATCACGATAAGCTAATTCATAACTCAAAGCCCATTTCTAGCAGATTTGATATCAAGGAGATTGATGCTGTCAATTTTTCCAGAATGAATAACAATTGTTAGTTTTGCAGGGTATTTAAATCTCATCTCACTAATTCTGAAAGTCCAAAGCATTATCTTCAATAATTCTTCGTCGCTAATATTTTTATGTTCTTTAATGCGGGTTATTCCTGATCCGAATATTGGAACGGATACATTTTTTTGCGCATAAACTTTATTTACTTTGTCCCAAAATTGAAGCAGAAATTCAAGATAATCAGGCATGGTCAGCCAAGCTTGATTATGCTCATCGAATTTAGCGAATGCTGTTAAAAGAAAATTGTCATGAACATAGATAGTACCCGGAGTGAAACGTTTACGCTTACCATCCATACGGGTTGCATTTTCTCCTTGTCTTTCCGAATAATCAAAGCGAGAATGTTCGATTCTCTGGTCAAGCTCATCTATTGAGCATGAAAGATGTTTTTGCAAAAAAATACCATTAATAGAGTTTGATGAGATTATTTTTTCATCAACAATTGTATCAAAGTACTCATTAAATGCTATGGCCTTGAAGCCTGTTTCCTTGAATAAATCTCCTTCTTTAATTGTGACTGTACTACCATCCACATTAATATCAATGTTCCTTAAATTTCCTAACCACCACCAAATATATAAATAAACAACCGCGAGTCCTAGGATGAAAATGACACCTAATGTATATTTATTTTCTTTGGGTATATCGATAAAAATCAATGCTAGCGAAGCGACCGTACTTATGCCTGATGTCCACTCAGAGAATTTTTTTATGATTTTGCTGTCAAAAAAAACAATTTTAGCCATGTGAATTCCTAAACCGGCAGATTTCTGCCGGTATAAATATTAATTTGATTATAAGTAGTAATATTTATCCACACTAGCTTTAGAATTAACCATGAAGCTTTTATCAAGAAGTGCAGATTTAATTAGTTCCTTTTTCATTGGAATGTGTAACGTTGGCACTGAATCCATATGAGATTTGAATGCCGGAACAAAATCCCATAATTCTTTGACCTTATTTTTAATGTTATTATTTTCTTGGATTTCATATTTTTCAGAGAGTTCAGGATAAACAACTATCACAGGTAGACCAAGATTTCCCATCCCATACTCAAACTCTTCTCGAACTGCTTTAGATGATTTTGTCTTCGAACTTAGAAAGAAAATAATATTTTTTGAATTGCCAAGCCTCTCATGCAAACGTGGTTTCAACGTTGACTCCCAGTCACTGTTATCACGAACATTATAAGTAGAGTCATGTGCGTTATTAAAAGGAAAGTCATTATCTTTTGCTTTCCAGCTTTTAAGAAGATTGTAATATACGAAATCTCTTGTCGCATGAGCACCTAAAGTACTTGGGTTAAATGGTTCTGATACATAAAAGGCGCAGTAGTTTCTGGTAGCATTACCCATTCGTTAGTCCTTTGACGGTATTACCGTGCTGTTAAAATTCAAATCGTATTAGGTTAAATATTTTACAATGATTAAAAATCAAAAAAATGTGCCAATATTTATTACCAATACCACATTTATGATATGTCCATAATTAGCATAGTTATAACCATAAAAAAAGTAGGTTAAGATGAAAGAACACAAGCAGATCACATTTTGATAGTATATGAAGGACATGGTAGGCCTATTCCTACTTATACCAATACTAATGCTGCTTAGAGCTGAAGGTTAAAGTAACTTCAGCTTTTCGCTCAAAGCGGACTGTCCTCTTAAGTCGTCTACTGCCAAAGAGCAATGTCAGATCGGGTCTGAGCTAATACACATAACGCTTAATTTAAAGCCCGCCATGCCTGACAGTATGGCGGGCTTTAATATCACGACAGGGCGATAAACTGAGCCCTTAGCTGTTGCAGCTCATCCCGCAGGCTTGCCGCCTCTTCAAACTCAAGGTTCTGTGCATGGACATACATCTTGCTTTCCAGCTCTCTGATGCGTTTATCCAGCGCCTGCGGCGTAAAGGCGGTGTAATCCGTGGTGGACTCTGCTGCTTTTTTCTTACCCCGACCTTTAGCATGTTTCAGTGTACCTAATCCCTGCCCCAGTTCGAGAATATCCTCAACTGACTTATTCAGCCCCTGAGGAATAATGCCATGCTGTTCGTTATAGGCAATCTGCCGCGCTCTGCGACGTTCTGTTTCATCAATAGCCTTAGCCATTGACTTAGTGATTCTATCGCCGTAGAGAATCGCTTTGCCGTTCAGGTTACGCGCTGCCCGACCGATGGTCTGGATCAAAGAGCGTTCTGAGCGTAAGAAGCCCTCTTTGTCCGCATCCAAAATAGCCACCAGCGAAACTTCCGGCATATCAAGCCCTTCTCGCAGTAAGTTGATGCCGACTAAAACGTCGAATTCACCAAGCCGCAGGTCACGGATAATTTCAACCCGTTCAACGGTATCTATATCGGAATGAAGATAGCGTACCCGCTCGCCGTGCTCTTCCAGATACTCGGTTAGATCTTCTGCCATACGTTTGGTCAGCGTAGTCACCAGCACCCGTTCATTGACTTCAACCCGCTTACGGATCTCCGACAACAGGTCATCAACCTGTGTGGTTACCGGCCGCACTTCAATAATCGGGTCTAACAGGCCGGTCGGGCGCACAACCTGATCGATAATGTCACCGCCAGACTTCTCTAATTCGTAGTTTCCCGGCGTCGCTGAAACATAAATGGTTTGAGGAGCCAGTTGTTCAAACTCTTCAAACTTCATCGGCCGGTTGTCTAACGCCGACGGCAGGCGGAAACCATATTCCACCAAAGTCTCTTTACGCGCCCGGTCGCCGCGATACATGCCGCCAATTTGAGGAACCGTAACGTGGGACTCATCAATAACCAGCAGGCCATCCGCCGGCAGGTAATCAAACAACGTCGGTGGCGGTGCCCCTTCTTCTCTGCCTGACAAATAGCGGGAATAGTTCTCGATGCCTGAGCAATATCCCAGCTCGTTCATCATTTCAATATCAAACTGGGTACGCTGGCTTAAACGCTGTTCTTCCACCAGCTTATCGTTAGCCAGCAGTATTCGACGGCGATCGGCCAGTTCAACTTTTATCCCTTCAATGGCCTCAAGAATTCGCTCTCTGGGAGTGACATAGTGAGTTTTAGGATAAATAGTAAATCGCGGAACCACCTGCTGAACCTGTCCGGTCAGCGGGTCAAAAATGGATAAGCGCTCGACTTCATCATCGAACAGCTCAATACGCAGCGCATATTCGTCTGATTCCGCGGGGAAAATATCTATCACCTCACCGCGAACCCGGAAGGTACTGCGCTGGAATACCTGATCGTTACGCACATATTGGAGCTCGGCTAAACGGCGCAGTATAGAACGCTGGTCGATAATCATGCCGCGGGTAAGGTGCAACATCATCTTCAGATAGGCATCAGGATCCCCTAAGCCATATATCGCCGATACCGAAGCCACCAAAACCACATCCCGCCGCTCAAGCAGCGCTTTGGTGGCTGACAGCCGCATTTGCTCAATATGTTCGTTAATCGAAGCATCTTTCTCGATAAAGGTATCGGAGCTGGGAACGTAGGCTTCCGGCTGATAGTAGTCATAGTAAGAAACAAAATACTCCACCGCATTCTCAGGGAAGAAGGCTTTCATTTCGCCATACAGCTGAGCCGCCAAGGTTTTATTCGGCGCCAGAATCATAGTCGGCCGTTCAAGCTGCGCAATAACGTTGGCGATAGTGAAGGTTTTACCTGAGCCCGTTACCCCCAACAGAGTTTGATGGGCCAGCCCGTCTTCTAATCCTTCAGTCAGCCGCCTGATCGCCTCAGGCTGATCGCCTGCCGGTTGGAAGGCCGAATTTAGTTTGAATGTTTTGCTCATTGTTAAGCTCTATCTGGATTAAAAAATCGAATGCCGGAAAACGCATTATCAGCGACAGCGAAATAAACCACTACGAGGATAAAAATCACAATTCTATTATGAAAAGCCCGTGGTATTTTTACCACCCGCAGTATACTGTATATTAACCCAGTAAAGAACAAAAACAAGCTAACTGATTAATTTTGAAACAACATTATCGTCTCACCAAACAGATTCACATTCGACGTAAAGTCAAGTTACAAAAGTGTAATTTATCCCCAGAAGTTGATTGACATTCTGTAATCGAAGTTATTCCACCAGTCACAAATTCCAAACACAATCCAGACAAATTTCCCCCTATTGATTTTAGGCAACGCCATGATAATTAAATGATTTTAAAGAACGATGAGAATACGGACAAAATTCAGATAAGCCGCATAGGCTCTAGCCCCAAACTACTTTTCTAACGTTAATGCACAAGGTTATCCACAGGAATGGTGGATAAGTAAAAATTTCCTACTAATACTGCTACATTGCGATGAGCCACGCGTTGTTAAAACCCATCATCAAGACACTTGTTTAAATTTTTTTTACACAGATTTACTAGAGATTTATGCTTAAAATAGTCTGAAAAAAATAGTGGTCCGATGACTAAGACATTCTGTTTTATGCTTAAAATTTCATTTTGTTAAAAACAGTATCATTACCATGATATCCCGCTATTTCCCCTTTAGTTCAGTCAACATTAGCCAACTTGCCGGCTAAAAATGGGCTAAGCGCCCAATATCCACTGACTAGCATATCCTTAGTTTGTTACAGTATGGTTAATGAGATATCGTCAATTTTCACTATCGCTATATCAATTAATCTTTGATAAAGCGCCGCTTTTATGCTCGAATTGCCTATTACGACGACCTCTCTCGCCAGCCATTACTCATAAAGTTGATGAAATAAGCCGCTATGAAATATCGTACTATTGCTCTCGATTTGGACGGAACCTTACTGAATCCACAAAAGAAAATTCTACCGGAATCGCTACAAGTTCTCTCTCAAGCCCGCCAAAAGGGTATTAACGTCATTATCGTCACCGGACGCCACCACGTGGCAATTCATCCGTTCTATCAGGCTTTAGACCTCGATACGCCGGCCATTTGCTGTAACGGTACCTATACCTATGATTACCAGCAACGGCAGGTTCTGTCTGGCAATCCGTTAAGTAAATCTCAGGCCATGCGCGTGGCAGAATTACTGCGCGACCATCCGATACAAAGCCTGATGTATATTGATAATGCCATGACCTTTGAACATCAGGATGACAGCATTTCCCGCTGGCTGGCCTGGTCGGCACAGTTACCTGAAAATCAACGTCCGAATATGATAAAGGTTGATAAGTTTGAGACGGCGATTGCTAGCGCAGATAATGTCTGGAAGTTTGCTACTTCAAGCGAAGACACCGATGCGCTTAACCATTTCAGCTCGCTGATTGAAGAAGAGCTCGGGTTGTCCTGTGAGCGCTCATGGCACAACCAAATCGATTTGGCTCAGCGCGGTAACAGTAAAGGGAATCGACTGCGTCAATGGGTTGAATCTCAGGGATTAACGATGGACAGCGTCATCGCCTTTGGCGATAACCTGAACGATGTCAGCATGCTGGAACAGGCCGGAATGGGCGTGGCGATGGGCAACAGCGGCGATGAAGTAAAAGCCTCGGCCAATATGGTCACCACCGATAATGATGTCCCTAGTATTGCCAATGTTATTCGAGAATATGTTCTCTAACTGAAAAGTGAACCCTGTCACTTATCTTAGCGCAGAATCTTGTTCACTGCGGTAAGAATCGCTAAGGAAAGCAGGTCTAAGGTAGCAACGGCTACGGTAAGTTGGGCTAATTACCAAGCCTCTCGGCTCATTGATACACTTTTGATTTGCGCAAACAGCGTCTGGCCGGCGGCAATATTCAGATCGTCTCTGGCCCACGGCGTAATACGCGCCCACACAATATGCTGACCAACCGAGAGCTTAACATCTACCCGCCCGTTAAACTCGCTAAGGTCAAGCACCGTTGCCTTGAGAATATTACGAATGCTGCTCTGAACCGGCGGCTCTGGCACCAATGAAACGTCGGCCGCATTAATACGGATACGCAGCTTCTGCCCCGGAACGGCATCAACTTGGTTCACCCAAAGGCAATGCTCACCCAGTGCTAATGCGCTCATCTGATAGTGTTGATGATGGTGAAGTAGTGTTACGTTGAGTACGCTGCTTTGATCTTCTTGCCGTAGCCAGGGAATCATCGCATCGCTGGACCAGACCGACTCCAGTTCCCCGGCGGCAATCACCTTGCCACTGTTGAGAACGACCACCTGCTCGGCCAGCCTGAGAATCTCTTCCATGCTGTGAGTCACATACAGGATGGGAATATTGACGTCATGGGCCAGACGTTCAAGATAAGGAATCAGCTCCCGTTTTCTTGGCACATCCAGTGATGCCAGCGGTTCATCCATTAAAAGCAGTTCCGGGCCGGTTAACAACGCCCGCCCGATAGCGACCCGCTGCTTTTCACCGCCAGACAAGGTTAACGGAAACCGTTTAAGTAAATGGCCAATGCCCAATAACTCAACGATGTCGTCAAACTGCCCTTTCATATTGTCGTGCATACCGTATTGCAGATTACCTCTGGTACTGTAATGCGGAAATAACCGGGCATCCTGAAAGACATAGCCAATACGCCGTTTCTCCGGCGGTAAATAGATCCCTTTAGAACAATCAACCAGAACGCGATCGTTTAATACAATCTCACCGCTGTCTGGTCGAGTCAGGCCGCTGACGGCATTAATCAACGAGGTTTTTCCTGCACCGGATAAACCAAATATCGCCGTAATGCCCTGACCCGGAACGTCAGTGGAGATGTCTAATGACAGGTCGCCCAAGCGCTGCTTAAAATTTAGTTTTAACATCAGATACCCAACCTACGTCGGCTCCAGCGCGCCAGCCACTCAGACAGCAGTAATGAAATCAGAGAGAGCAGAATAGCGATAATACACAGCCTAGCCGCATCACCCTCTGCGCCCGGCGTTTCGATTAACGTGTACATGGCCAACGGAATGGTGCGGGTTTCTCCGGGAATGTTAGACACAAAGGTGATAGTGGCACCAAACTCTCCTAATGAACGGGCAAAAGCCAGTACCACCCCGGCCAAGATTCCGGGAAAAGAGAGCGGTAAAGTAATGGTAAAAAGGACCCGCCAAAAACCGGCGCCCAGCGTTCGGGCCGCCTGCTCTAACTTAAGGTCAACGGCTTCCAACGCCAGCCTGATAGCCCTCACCATTAATGGAAAAGCAATC
>POVV01000699.1_pt1 | contig 18337 bp, 21 predicted proteins | sample 1560271 | NCBI WGS metagenome assembly POVV01 (sample SAMN08337232, study PRJNA429181) | Bioreactor metagenome, whole genome shotgun sequencing project. | biome: cows' rumen and soil; feature: anaerobic; isolation source: anaerobic chemostat enrichment culture, galacturonate as sole carbon... | reverse complement strand
ATCAGGCAGGACGCGTTGGTTATTGTGGCAGGCAGCACCCATAAAGGAGAAGAGGAGCTGCTTGTTCCGGCGTTTAAAACGTTGTTAACCGATTTTCCGCAGGCTTGCATGGTCATTGCGCCCCGGCAGGTGAAAAGGGCGGCAGAGATCATAGAACTGTGCCGGCAAGCAGACCTCTGTGCAATCAGCCGTACGGAAATCGTGCGGAATGAGGGGGGACAAGCCGCGGCTCCTTGCTCACCGCATCAGGTGGTGATTTTGGACACCATTGGTGAATTGGGAAAAGTGTACGGAATTGCCGACCTGGTTTTTGTCGGAGGGAGCTTAGTGCCTAAAGGCGGCCATAATATTCTTGAGCCTGCCGCTCATGGCAAGCCCATCCTGGTGGGACCGCACATGTTTAACTTTAAGGCAATATACGCCGAACTCAGCAAGCGGGGCGTGTGCATTACCGTCAAGAATCAAGACGAACTCGGGGTACAGATGAATGCACTGCTTAACAATCAGGCATTGCGGCTGTGGATGCGGCGGGAAGCATTGCGGGTTATGGATGAAAACAAAGGAGCCTCTGCCAAGAGCGCTCAGCTTGTAAAGCAAGCAGTAGAACAGGCTTACCGGGGAAAAAATACGGTCTAGGGGAGGATAACTATTTTCGGGATCTTCAGGAATGATGTAAACTACTAGTAGATACCTTACTGTTCGATGTCAGAATAGCAGTATCGTTGATCTCAGGCCGTCGATAAAGGCCAATCTGCGTTGCACCCGTAAAGGGTATGCCGCCAACTCTAAGGCGCTAAAGCGCCAAGAGTTGCGCAATCAGCCCTGTGGGAGCGCGCTTGCCGTACCCTTCAAACGTACTGTCTGCGCGCGCTTCCTCGGGCTGCCTAGCATCTCGACCTTTCTCGGCGGCCTGAATTTGGTTTCCCAACAGTCTGAGTATCGTTGATACTGGAAAGGGAGAATATCTATATGAGAGTATTACTTGCTGAAGACGATGCAAAGCTGGGCAAGCTCATTAAGCATATGCTGGAGAAATCCGGGGTAACGGTAGACTGGGTGTCAAACGGGGATATGGCGTTGGAATATGCCCTTTACGATCCGTATGATGTGATCATTTTGGATTGGATGATGCCTGGGCAAACCGGTATTGCCGTTTGTGACCAGTTGCGCAAGCGGGGTTATCAGGGCGCTGTTTTGATGCTGACGGCAAAAGACGCTCTTGACGACAGAGTGATGGGATTGGATACGGGAGCTGATGATTATTTTATCAAGCCGTTTGAGTTTGCGGAACTGCTCGCCAGGCTCCGCGCTTTAGCCAGGCGCAGCAGCGCGAGCTTAACGGAAAATATTCAAACAATCGGCGCCCTGGTCTTTGACAGCTTGACGCATTGCGTGCGGCGCGGCGATACGGAAGTGCAGCTGACCAGCCGTGAATTTCAATTATTGGATCTGTTTGTCCGCAATCGGAACCGTGTGGTTCCCAGGGAAGTTATTTTAGAACGGATTTGGGGCTTGGAAGCAGAGGTTTCTTCGAATAATCTGGATGCTTATGTGCGGCTGCTGCGACGGAAGCTGAGCCTGTTTGAGGATGTAGCCGTTATCCAAACCGTCCGGGGGATTGGCTATAAGCTGGAGGTTCAACATGTTTGCAAAAATCCGTAATAGGCTGACTCTCTGGTATGTGATGGTCATGCTGCTGATCATGACCGCTTTTGTTATCGTCAGTTCTGCAGGTGTGCTTTGGATTCTTTATCAGGAAGAAAAACAAGATTTGCTCTCTTTTACGGAAGAAGAGGCCAGAGAGCAAGCCGGGATGTATAAGGCAGGAGCCGGTTTTTTTCAACTGCCGCCAAAAGAAACCGGAGATACCGAGCATGGTGCGAAAATTTTTTATTACGTTTTCGATACTCATGGACGGATGGCTGCATCCGAGGAACCCGCACCGATCATTCGTGAGGGTACATTACGCAGTATCCACGAATGGGATGCACCGGATGGGCAAGTTGAACTAAAGACTTTTCATCTCCCCAATGGAGACCGGGCTGTAGTCCTGTTATGCCGCATGAAGATTTACGATGGCGCTCAACTGCTGGGCAGTGTTTTTGTGGGAGAAGATATCAGCGCCTATTACCATATGCTGAAAATATTGTTGATTATGATGATCACCATATCGCTTTTCTTTCTCCTTATCGCTGCTTTTGCCGGACATATACTGGCCGGTAAGGCCATGATCCCTATCATGAAGGCCTTTGCCCGGCAGCGGGAGTTTGTCGCAGACGCTTCGCATGAACTCCGTACTCCTCTTAGCGTCATCCAGACTTCAATAGAAGCAGTGCAGACCGACACGGATCAAAAGCTATCGCCATTCTCTGTTCAGGTGCTTGATGATATGAAAAGTGAAACACGCAGAATGACCAGGATGGTGACTGATTTATTGACCCTTGCACGGGCGGATGCCGGCGCAACCAATATTATTAAAGCGAAATTCGATCTGGTTGAGGTAGCGGAACCGATTATTCGCTCCCTGCAATCGTTGGCTGCGATGAAAACAGTCAGTTTAGAAATGAGTGGTGACGCCAGTCTTCCGATTATAGCTGACCGAGAAAGAATCAGCCAACTGCTTTTGATTCTGGTTGATAATGCGATCAAATATACTCCGGCCGGCGGCCGGGTGGAGGTTTCGCTTACAAGAGCGGCAACGCCAAAATCAATGGTTACGATTGCTGTGTACGATACGGGTGAAGGCATTCCTGAAAGTGAGCAGGCATTCATCTTTGAACGCTTTTATCGGATCGATAAGGCAAGATCACGGGAGGAAGGCGGTACTGGCCTCGGCCTGTCTATCGCGAAGTGGATAGCAGATGTTCATGGCGGCAAAATAAAGGTAGAAAGTACGCCAGGCAAGGGCAGCACCTTTATTGTTAATTTACCTATGTAATGGCTGGTCCAGTTTTCTGCGTTCACCGTATACACAGTTAGGAAGGGGCAGGAGGATGTATATGGAGCTGTGGTTGGTGTTTGGGCTGTTATCAGCCGTCACGGCAGCGCTGGTAGCGGTGTTCGGTAAAATCGGCTTGCAATCGGTAGATGCCAATACCGCTACGGCAATCAGAGCGGTTATTATGGCGGCATTTCTGATTACAGTCGTTAGTGTCCAGGGAAACCTAAAGGAAATACCGGCAATCCTTGCCGACAAAAAAGCCATAACCTATATAGCCCTCAGCGGCGTTGCCGGAGCGCTGTCCTGGCTGTTTTATTTTCTGGCGCTTAAATTCGGCAATGTATCCCAGGTTGCGCCAATCGATAAATTAAGCGTCGTGATTGCCACGGTTATTGCCGTCACCTTATTGGGGGAAAAGATCAGTATGTTAGGCGGAGTCGGCGTAGCCTTGATTGCGCTGGGGGCGGTGCTGGTAGCGTTAGGGTAATGTAACGGATCGCTTGAGGAGAGCAAACTAGTAGCACGATTGATGCTAAAAGGGGAGAAGCATTTATATATGTTATGGTATATCGCAATCATTCTGGGAATTGTTCAAGGTATTGGCGAGTTTTTACCCATATCCAGTTCAGCGCACTTGATCCTTACGCGCTGGCTTTTTGACTGGAATCCGGTTATCAACCGCTCGGGAGAAAATCTTGATATCGTTTTGGATGTAGCCCTCCATGTCGGCACTTTGCTGGCAGTGCTGATCTATTTTTTCCGTGATTGGCTGCAACTGACTACACATGGGTTGCTCAAGGGAGTTAAGACCCGCGAGGGAAAGATGTTCTGGTATCTCGTGGCGGCTACCTTTCCCGGCGGGCTGGCAGGACTGGCGTTGGAATCAATGCTTGAAGAGTTTATTCGCTCGCAGGTTCTGGTCATTGCCGCAGGATTGGCGGTGATGGGCGTTATTCTTTACTATGTTGATAAAAAATCGGCTCAGATCGTGAGTTTTGAAGAAATTAGCTTCAGGCAGGCCATGATCATTGGCTTTGCCCAGGCGTTAGCGCTGATCCCGGGCGTATCGCGCTCGGGGATTACGATGACGACAGGACGGCTGTTAGGTTTTTCACGCGAGGCGGCCGCCAGGTTTTCTTTCCTGCTGGCGACGCCGATCATCGCCGGGGCAGCGTTAAAAGAAGCTCCCGGTATTATTCACAATATGGGCAACCCCTTGTTTTTGGTGGGGACCGCCATATCTGCCATCGTCGGTCTGCTCAGTATTGGTTTTTTACTCAAATATCTGCAACGGCATAACTTTGCGATATTTGCGGTATACAGGTTGGCGATAGCGGCACTTATTCTCGTTGTTTATGTGATCCGTGGAAGCTAAAGACAGGATTTTGTCATTTGGTGTTGTATTTAATAAAGGGAGACTTGCTTCAGGTGGGGTTTTAACAACCCCACCTGAAGCTTAGTCGCACTTATCCGGGGACTTAGCCGCTCTTAAGACTAAGGCTCGAAATCTATGATTTCGCTAAGCCGAAGGCTCCCTTTAGGGGATCACCGCTTACAGGAGCGGGAGGCTGGAGCAGGTTATCCATCGGTAAAAGATAATCATATGACAAGTCAGGATGATACTGTGAATTCAAATCCGTTTTTTAAGCAGGTATACAGCATTGTCGAGCAAATACCTTGCGGAAAAGTTGTATCATACGGCCAGATCGCCCGGATGTTAGGCTGCCCCCGTTCGGCGCGTGTGGTCGGCTGGGCTATGCGCTGCTGCCCGGATCATTTGCCGTGGCAGCGGGTCGTTATGGCAGACGGCTCCATTACAGGCGGCCTGTACGCAAATATACGCAAAGCTCTTTTAGAAGCCGAAGGCGTCACTTTCCTAAAGGATGGCCGTGTTGATATGAAGTCCTGCGGTTGGTCTGGCTGATTGATATGATCAGGAAATACCTGGCATGTTAGCGTGATGTCACGATGAACACTGCCGGAAAGGGGTGACAGCTATTGTATTTCGAAGAATTTGCGGTAGGAGATCGCTTTGTTCTGGAACCCATAACACTGACAGAAGAAGAAATCTATGAATTTGCCCAAAAATATGATCCCCAAGCGATACATATTGATCCTCAGCTTGCCGGGCAAGGTTTATTCAAGGGGATTATCGCTTCCGGGTTTCACACGGTAAGTGCTATCTGGGGGCAATGGATCCGTGCTAATAAAATGGGGAATGAAAATATGGGTGGAACGATAGACTTTTTAAACTTTGTCTATCCGGTCAGACCCAATGACCAATTACAAACAGTGGCAGAGGTAGTGGAAAAAATACCTTCCACAAAACAAAACAGAGGTATCGTGGTAATCAAGTTAACAGTAGCCAATCAGAACCAGCAAGTCGTATTGGAAACACAAAGCAGAGTGATCATTAAAGGCAGGCCTTTGTGATAAGAAGCAGCAGCGTGCTTGTGTACTACAGAAACCGGTTGGGAAATGAGAAATTTCCCAACCGGTTTTCCGTCTAATCGAAACACGCCCTCCCTCTTAGCTCGAAGGATAAATAAGCAAGTCTTTACTGTTCGGCAGTTATATTTAACCCAAACTCCTCGAATAATCCTTTGACACCTGCGTCGGTTATACGCACGGCACGGCCACTCGGCAATCTTTCTATCCATTTGAGTTCAAACAAGCGTTGCGTCAGTGATGCTCCTAAGCTGCCTGCCAAATGACTGCGGCGTTCGCTCCAATCGAGACATTGACAGGCAAAACAGCGGCGGCTTTTTTTATTTTTTTCAACTTCTACTCCAAAAGCCTGCAGTCTTACCTTACCGGCTGCGCTTACTATAAACTCCTTGCCTGATTTCTCTATGACGTTCATTTCAAGCAGCCTGTCTGTCAGGGCAACACCCACTTTCCCTGCTAAATGGTCATAACAGGTTCGGGCAAACTGCAAAGCAGAGACTTCATTGGACTCGCGCAGTGAGCGAACCGGTTTGGCAGGCGCGATCCTGTGCAGCGCTTCTAAAGCATGCCCAACCTCACTGCTGGCAAGCCGGAAATACTTATGCCGGCCAAAAGATTCTTGGATCAAGAGACCACCGTCTACCAGTTTAGCGAGATGTGTGCTGGCCGTTTGCGGCGATATCCGGGCGGAGCGGGCCAGCTCGCCTGCCGGTAAAGCTTTGCCGCCGAGCAAATCGAGAAGCATGGCGAGGCGTGAAGGATCACCGATGAGAGAAGCAATCGTTTTAAGATCAGGGCTTAACAGCATATTGACTACCCTCCAGACATAACATTCATACTTCGATTTTAACCGAATTATTGCCGTGTTACAATAATAACAGAACAAAATAGTGAAAATAAGGAGGGAGCAGTATGGACAATAGGAAAAATAGCGAGATGGATTTTTATATTGATGATCATGCAGCCTTATTTGGCTTGATTGCTAAATGCAGTGAAGACATCCTTGGTGATAAAGGGTTGGAGACCTCTGGTCAGGGGGTAATCGTTATGGCCAGGGAGAGAGGTTTACGCAGTGCCAAACGATGTCTGGCCAATGGTGATGAATTGACAATAAAAAATTATTTTTACTATGCGGAACTGTTCGATAGTGAAGGTTGGAATAAAGTAGAGATTAACGCATACGCACCAATGTATCAAACAAGCACAGTCCGCTGTGGCTGGTACGATACTTGGAAGAAATATGGATTTGCAAAATACAGTCCCGTATACTGTGCAGGCATCGACAAAAATATATTATATGGTTTTAACCCGCAATTACAGCTTGAAATGCACATGGTGTTAGCTGATGGTGATGATTGTTGCCGCTTTAATTGGATAAATTGCAGTTTTCACGATAAAGCCGAGTTTGATGCCATAATGGAGAAAAGGGCACGTAATTTATCCAATATAACAAAGCAGTTTCTTTATCAGGCAGGCCATTTATTATCTGCTTTACAAAGGAATCTATATCTGGAACACGGGCTTATCGCCGGCAATCTGATCATTGACAACAGTCTGGAAGCATATGCAAAGATTTTTTCAAAAGAAAAAGCTGATCTAATTCGTACAGAAGCAAAGAAGAATTTTCTAATGGTTTGATGAGGGGGACATTCATTTGATTAGCAGGGAAAATCATTAAAAAGCAGGTGTATGTCATGATACTGGTTTTATTTGAAGTAACAATAAAAAAGAGCGCTATGGATGATTATCTTGCTTTAGCCGCTGCGTCGAAACATGATCTCATAAAAAGCGAAGGCTTTATACGGGCAGAGCGCTTTTCCAGTCTTGCCAATGAAGGGAAGCTGCTTAGCCTGTCTGTATGGGAAAACGAGGAAGCGGTAAACAAATGGCGCAATCAAACAGAACATCGGATGAGTCAGCGGCAGGGATATAATGCTATGTTTGAAGGCTACACCATTACGGTTGCCTCTTCACTTCGCAGTTATAGCCATATTGAACGGTCAGAAGCTCCGGAAGATTCCAATAGGTTATTTGTTCAAGCAGACCAATAGTCATCTCGCCTCGGAAGTAACAAGAAAATTGATTTATCAGATGAAACATATTCCAATCATCCTATAATCGGAGGGGACAAGCATGCGATTTGAAAGTACAGAACCAATAAGAGATGAAAAAACGTTTGTCGCTGAGGGGGCACGCGTGATCGGAAAAGTGATAATGAAAGAATTTAGCAGCATTTGGTTTAATGCCGTTGTACGCGGTGATGTCAACCGGATTGAGCTGGGGAAATACTCTAATGTACAGGACAATTGCGTTCTTCACTCTTCCTGCATGATCGGCGATTATGTGACGGTAGGTCATAGTGTAGTGATACACGGGGCTACTATTGAAGATCATTGTCTGATCGGTGTGGGGGCAATTCTGCTGGATAACGCCGTGATTGGCCGAGGCAGCATCGTTGCGGCCGGCGCCGTAGTCCGGGAAAAGCAGATTATTCCTCCGCACTCTCTGGTTGCCGGAATTCCAGCAAAAGTGATTCGCCAGGTGCCGGAACGATGGGACAGCATTCATACCCAGGCGGTTAAATACAAAACGCTCTGGACGGAACGATACGGTATTTTGCCTGATGCCGGCGGCGAGCGTTATCATGGGGAAGAAATGTGATGCGAATGCAGAAGATGCTTAACGAAGTAAGGGAGCGAAAGCAAATTACTGCTTTCGCTCCCTTACTTCGCATTTCTCTTCATTACAATCAAATGTCATCAGAACATGCGGGATTCCATCTTCAAGGAATTCTTCTGAAACTTGTCTGAAGCCGTGCTTTTCATAAAGCGTTTTGGCATATGTTTGTGCTTCTATTTTTATAGCGGCAGCCTTCAGCCGGGTCTTTGCCACCTGTATTCCTTCGGCGACAATTCTGCTGCCTATGCCGCACCGTCTTTTTACCGCAATGACTCTGCCGATGGATACTTCATCAAAGGAGACGCCTTTGTCGACAACCCGCAAATATGCCTGTATGCCGTCCTCATCTTTCAGATAGATGTGGAAGGATTGTTTATCCTTGTTATCAATCTCCTGATATGGACAGTTTTGCTCAACAACAAACACAGCGACTCTTATCCGAAGGATTTCATATAGTTCTTCAGTTGTCAGCTCTTCAAATCTTTTTACAATCAGTTCCATGATGATCCTATCCTTTTGTCTTTAAATTCATATTGATATGATAACTTTAGCTCAGCTTTCATTGGTACCAAAAAATTATACTATATTTCTCGCTATCCTTCCACACGATTCATCACTCGGTACAGGTATGGCTGAAAAGAAGAATAGCCCATGAGGATAGGAACTAACCGGCCTCATGGGCTGTGAGGGATATGTTTTTCCGGGTGTGGCTAGAAAACATTTTTGAATTCAGCATTTAAGCTGTTCATACATTTCTCTAAAAATTTGGATATGCCGTTTCTCGTCACGTATAATACGGTTTAAGATGGCCACGATGTTTTTATCGCAGATGGTATTCGCCTGTGCGCTATACTTGTGGATAGCCGCTTTTTCCGCCTCAATGGATTCGGCTATTAAGCCGCATAGCTCGTGCGGGTAACTGATAAACGAGGGAGACCACCAGCGCTTGCGCGGCTGTCCGCACCAGAGACGTGGGTCAGCCCCCAGCAGTAATGCCAGTTCAGCGAATATATTAAGATGGTGCATTTCAACAATACTGATATGATGGAAGCATGTGGCTATTGAGCTAAACTGCTGTTTGGTTACAACGGCAATGTAGAAATACCGAGTGACGTCACTCATTTCAGATACAACGGCGCCCATATTGCTGAGCATCTCGTTGGCATAGACGATATTCGGTCCATCCACGCGCACCGGCGGGTACGGTGCATTCACCTTGTAGTTGCACTCGATGGTATTGTGATCATTCATCGATGTTTCTCCTTTCGCATATTGGTGTGGTACCAGTCTATTCGTGCTTCATACACTATATTCTCTACGCTGTTTTTACAGCCTCATCCCTTCACGGGTACTTGACGCAGCGGGAGAATCTGCAGTATAATTCATGTGTATATACACTTAGTTCTGGTATAAGGAGAAATCTTATATGAAACCGATCACCACGGTGTATCCCAAGCCGCCCAGCCCTTGCTATTGCTTGAATTTGCGGCGGGCTTCCCGGGCGGTCAGCCAGTTTTACGATGAGTGCCTGAAGCCTAGCGGGCTGACCATTGCCCAGTTGTCATTATTGAGTAACCTCCAGGCGGCGGAACCGGTCACCATCAACGAGTTGGCCAAGATCATCCGGATTGACCGGACAACACTGAACCGTAATATGAAGCCTTTGGTTGATGCCGGATTGATAGAGATTAACCCGGGTAAGGATTCGCGTACCCGGCAAATCATGCTGACGAACGCGGGACAGGATGCAGTTGTTTTAGGGATGGGGCTATGGAGAGAGGCCCAAAGAACACTGAAAGAATACGTTGGTCATGAAGACCTGGATAAGCTTAAAGAGCTGCTGTCAAAAATAGAAGCGCTCGTGCCTTAAATTACATGTGATATTCATTGCCGGTGAATAAACGCCGCTAGATAATATAAAAAAGCGTGTATATGCACGAAAAGTGAAGAGGGGGAAAATCATGATGAAGGCAAGAATCAGGAAATACATTCTCGGTTTAGGCGTTGATGATGTGGGTTTCGCTAACGTTGAAGATTATCATAGTCCCAAATCTTATCCGCTTGAGACCTTTCTGCCGGGAGCCAGAACGATTATCTCCTTAGTTTTCGAAGAAGTGGGAGTGGGAAGCTCAAGCACAACCATTGCGATGAACGGCCGGTTGGATATGAATTGCTTTCAGCGGTCCTGCAGTTATCAAATCAACCGTTTCCTCAAGCGGGAGTTTGGGGCAACAGTGGTGGATATGCCCTATTCTTACCCGATGGAACAGCATAACGACAGGCAGGCGTTAGCAGATTTCTCCCAGCGTCATGCCGCGGTGGCCGCCGGTATGGGGACCTTTGGCAGGCACAATCTGGTCATTCATCCCCGTTTCGGCACGCGCATCGGCTTGACCGCGCTAATTACCGATCTTGAGCTTGAGCCGGATGAGAAAATAGCGGGAGATCTTTGCATCCATTGTGATCTGTGTGTTAAAAATTGCCCGGGAAACGCGCTGGATGATGCCGGCAAGACCCATATCGGGCGATGTATTAGAAATTCGCAGCCATACGGGTTAGGCGCTGCCATCGGTTTTTGGCAAAAGTTTGCCGACAGCAATCCAGAAGACCAAAAACAGCTGTTTAGTGATGAAAAATATTGGCGTATGCGGCAGGCTGATGCGATAGGAATGCAATACTACTGCTTCAACTGCATAAAAGCCTGTCCGATTGGACAGAGATAGCTAATTTCTGCTTGACCTGAAGTTAACTCCAGGGTTTATAGTAATAATAGGCGTTTAACCAAAGCCTGAATTTCTCTAACTCCCCTATCGAGGAGGTAATCCCTTGAATATAAAAGAAGCGGCAGAACTAACCGGCATTTCTATTGATAATCTTCGCTATTATGAACGAATCGGCCTGATTCCCAAAGTTCCGAGGAATACAGCGGGAATCAGAGACTATGATGAACCGTCATTGCGGTGGGTCGAATTTGCCCTGCGTTTTAAAAAAGCGGGAATGCCGCTGGATTCCATTCGCGAATATGTTCAATTAGCGCTGGAGGGTGAAGCAACCAGGGAGGCAAGACGGGAAATCCTGTTAGAAACGAAGGAACGCCTGGAAGCAAAAAGGCGTGAGCTGCAGGAAAGCATTGATGTAATTAATCATAAGCTGGAGATTTATTATAAGACCTGTGACCCGGTTACCACCGAATTAGTTGACACCTGGAAAACAACCCGGCGATTCGCAAAGCCGAATTAGCCGGAGAATATTTGATGCGCTGTGTTCATAACGCAGCATGGCATGTAACCGTAAAAATCCCCGGCATGATGGGTAGATACTCAATCATACCGAGGGATTTTTTGTCATGCATTTGGGAGAAAATATAAAATATGCTTGACCTGAAGTTAACTTCAGGGTTTATAGTCAAAGTATTAGTGAACCAGACCGAAAGGCCGGACAACGGCGAATTTGTTTGTGGGCGCAGGTCCCGGAAATGGAGGAAAGCAATATGAAAAAGAATATTGGTACTGCACTGGCATTGTACCCTACCCCATTGGCAGTCGTCGGCACACTGGTAGACGGCAAGCCCAACTACATGCTGGCAGGTCATTTAGGCATTATCGGCCATGACCGCATCCTGGTCAGCTTGGCTAAGCCCCACTATACCAATCAAGGCGTCAAGGCAACCCGTACCCTGACGGTCAGCATCGTGGATGAAGCCATGCTGAACAAGGCTGACTATGTTGGTTGTGTCAGTGGCAGCAAAACTGACAAGTCCGCAGTTTTCGCCTATCATACCGGCGAAACCGGAGCACCGATCATCGATGAGGCTCCGGTGGTGATGGAGTGCAGGGTGGATGATATCTATGAAACGGATACCTTTGAGAGCTTTATCTGCAAAATTGTGGGTGTCCATGCTGAAGAGTCTGTTTTGACAGAGGATGGAAAAATCGATTACCGTATTCTCAAACCGGTGTTGTTCGAGATGCCGACCTATGAGTACCTCCGCACCGGTGATGTGCTTGGCAAATGTATGAGCTTTGGCAAAAAGTAAGCTGATTCGAACAGAAAATGAATTAGAAATGGGGTTGGAAAATGCCGCTGATAACAGTAGAAGCCGGAAAATTGAACAAGGAACAAAAACGTCAGTTAGTCACAGAGCTGACCAACATAGCAGCGAAAGTCATGAATGTACCGGCACCGGCATTCATGGTACTGCTAAAGGAAAATGAACAGGATAATATCGGTCTTGGCGGGCAGTTGCTGTCGGACAGAACGGCTCCAAACGGTTAGCATTATATAAGGTAAGAATTGATTCAGGTGAGGTTTTGTCAACCTCTATGGGAGGCGAGCATGAAATCAAAAACAGTATATAAAATCCTTACTGATGTTAGCCTGATTGCCCTGCTTTTGGTGCAAATGGCTTATATGCTGACAGGCCAGAAAACCCACGAATGGCTTGGGATGGGCATGTTTGCGCTGGTTATTGTGCATAACGTGCTCAACCTGGACTGGTATCGCAATCTGTTCAGGGGACAATATACCGGCTTGCGGTTGCTTCAGACGGCAACGATCCTCTTGACGGCGGTTGCCATGCTCAGCCTTGCCGTCAGCGGTATGATGATGGCAAGGTATGTGCCGGGCTTTAGGATCAGCGGCGGGATGTCCTTTGCCAGAGAACTGCATATGGCGGCCTCTTACTGGGGCTTTGCGCTGATGTCCCTGCATTTGGGGCTGCATGGGAGCTTACTGCTGGGGCTGCTGAAGCAAGTGACACGCAAACAAGGGCTGCCTGCTGCATTTTTCCGCAGTTTGCGCGGGGCGGCGCTGCTGTTTGCGGCCTATGGGGTATATGCGTTGATAAAACACGATCTTCTGTCGTACATGCTGTTAAAAACCCAGTTTGTGTTCTTTGATTTCGAGCAGCCGGCTTCAGCTTTCTTTATCGATTACCTGGCGATGATGGGATTTTGGGTGGTGCTATCCCACTATGTGAAGCGGCTGTTGTCTGCCCAGCTTAAGCCCAACAGAAGAGAGGAGATGGGGCAATGAGAAAAATCATTTTAGCTGTGCTTTTGTGTATGCTGGGCATTGCTCTTGCCGCTTGCGGCGGCGGAGCGGCGTCCGCACCGGGCGCTAAGAGTCCCGCACCGGCTGCACCGCAGGCAGGAGCTGCAGCAGATGGCTTGATTCTGATCAAAGGCGGTCAGTTCCGGATGGGAAGCCCTGCTGCCGAGCCTTGGCGCGGTACGGATGAAACAGAGCATCCGGTCACTGTCAGTGATTTTTACATAAGCCAGTATGAAGTTACGCAAGAGGAATATCAAAAGGTCATGGGAAGCAACCCCAGTAGCTTCAGCGGCGGGAAGCTGCCGGTGGAAAACGTCACCTGGTTTGACGCCATTGCCTATTGCAACGCCCGCAGCAAGGCGGAAGGTCTTACTCCGGCTTATACGATTGACGGGCAGGCTGTAAGCTGGAACCGAGGCGCAAACGGTTACCGGCTGCCGACTGAGGCGGAATGGGAATATGCCAGCCGGGCGGGCACGACCACTCCGTTCAATACCGAAACCTCCATCAGCGCCAAAGAAGCAAATTATTATGGCCACTACCCCTATATGATTGAAGGCAATTATTTCTTCCAGAACAATCTGGATACCAAGCCTGGCGAATACAGGCAAAAGACGGTGCCGGCAGGCAGCTTTTCAGCCAATAAATGGGGACTGTTTGATATGCATGGCAATGTGAGTGAATGGTGCTGGGATTATTACGGCGAGTATGGGGCACAAGCCCAGGACGATCCTGCCGCCGGAAGCCTGCGCGTCAGCCGGGGCGGCGGCTGGAATGATTTTGCCAAGCATTTGCGTTCAGCCTATCGTTCGTCCACACCGCCGGACAATAAAAGCCCCAGTATCGGTATCCGTCTGGTGCGCAATGCGGCTGCCGCATCGGCAGCCGTGGCGGATATAGCGGCGGCGGCTCCGTTAACAGTAACCCAGCCGGGTAAGGGGAAAATTCTGGTGGCGTATTTCTCCTGGGGTGGGAACACACAGGGCATAGCGAGGCAAATTCAGGAACAAACCGGGGGTGACCTGTTTGAAATTGCTATGGCCACACCCTACTCCTCCGATTACAACACCGTTCTCGACCAAGCCCAGCGGGATCAGAACAATCAAGCCCGCCCAGCCCTGCGGACCCATGTGCAGGATATGTCCCCATATGACATTATTATTCTCGGGTATCCCAATTGGTGGGCTTCCATCCCGATGCCTGTCGCGTCATTCCTGGAAGAGTACAATCTGGCTGGCAAGACGATCCTGCCGTTCTGCAGCCACGGCGGCGGCCGGTTCGGCCAAAGCCTGACCGCGATAGCCAAACTGGCTCCACAGGCTAAAATCACGGAAGGCCTGGGCGTATCCTATTCCGGCGGCTCCGGTTTGCCGGGCGAAATCGCGGCCTGGCTTAGCCGGAATGGGATAAAGTAAAAATCACGTTCAATTTATCTACAGGCTGTTGAGAAAGGCCGAGATGCTAGGCAGCCCGAGGAAGTGCGCGCAGACAGTACGTTTGAAGGGTACGGCAAGCGTACTCCCGCAGGGCTGATTGCGCAACTCTTGGCGCTTTAGCGCCTTAGAGTTGGCGGCATACCCTTTACGGGTGCAACGCATATTGACCTTTATCAGCAGCCTGTAAGATACCGCCCCTGTTAGCAGATAGCAACAGGGGCGGTATCTTTACGAACACTATTTCAGGTACTGGGAGAAGAAGGCTGTGAGTTTGTCAAAGGGGATAAGATTTACCCGGTCATACAGGTCTACATGGCCTGCGCCAGGAACATAGTATAATTCTTTCGGTTCAGCCGCCCGCCGGTAAGCATCCTCACTGAATTCCTTGGAGTGAGCCTGATCGCCTGTAATGAACAGCATCGGGCGGGGCGAAATGGTTTCAATATCATTGAACGGATAGAAATTCATGAATTTGACATTGCTGGTCAGTGTCGGGTGTGTCGTGAGCTGCGGTGATGAGCTTTTAGGCGTGAACTCACCTCTGGGCGTGCGGTAGAAATCATAAAACTCACGCTCAATGGGGTGGGAGTTTTCATCTATTTTATGCACAGTCCCGCTGGTGTATTTAGTTTCACCGCCCATGAATTCCACATAGCGCTGCTCGGCTGCTTCTGCGATGATCTGCTTTCTTTGCTCAAGGGTCAGAGAACGGTTCAGCGCGTTACGGTTGGCTGCGCCCATATCGTACATGCTGATTGTCGCAACAGCTTTCAGGCGCGGATCGATCTTGGCCGCGCTAATGGAAAAGCTTCCGCTGCCGCAAATCCCGATGACCCCGATCCGCTCCCGGTCAACAAACGGCCGGGTGCCCAGGAAATCCACCGCCGCGCTGAAGTCTTCGGCATAAATATCCGGTGAAACCACGTTGCGGGGCTGGCCTTCGCTTTCACCCCAGAACGATAAATCCAGGGATAATGTGACAAAGCCCTGTTCAGCCATCTTCGTGGCATACAGATTCGCGCTTTGTTCTTTTACCGCCCCCATAGGGTGCCCGACAATGATCGCGGGATTCTTGGCGTTTTTATTCATCGCCTTGGGAATAAACAGATTCCCTGCAACCTTCATGTTGTATTGATTCTTAAATAAGACTTTTTGCACGGTTACTTTATCGCTTTTGTAAAAGTTGTCTGCTCCGTTGGACATATCTGCCGCGGAGGCAAGGCCAGAGCCGGATGCGGATACAACCAAGCCCAGTGTCATCGCTGTGAGCATTTTGAGTCCACGTGTAATAAACTTTTGCATAAGTAAAACCCCTTTCTTTGTTTTTTACCGGTCGTAAATGCGCTATCACTATCATGATGCGGTTACTCCCTGGAAAAATTATAGAGGGACAGAATCTGAATAACAAATACTTATAACGAATACATTTTTATAGTTTTCAGGAATAGATAGAAGCGGTATACTGGAACTGTTGGAGGTGTGATTTATGGAGCTTAGAGTTTTGCGGTATTTCCTAGCGGTGGCGAGGGCAGAAAGCATTACCGGCGCGGCGCAGGCGCTTCATGTATCTCAGCCTACGCTTTCCAAACAGCTCATGGATTTGGAGAAGCGGCTGGGGCAAGTCCTGCTTGTTCGCGGGAACAGAAAAATCACCTTGACCGAAGAAGGCATGCTGCTGCGTAAGCGGGCACAGGAAATAATCGACTTGGTTGATCGGACAGAAGCGGAATTAAATCAAACAGATGACGTCATTAGCGGCGACATTTATATCGGCTGCGGTGAAACCGATGCCATGCGCCTGATTGCCCGGACCGCACAAAAGCTGCAGCGGTCATACCCCGATATCCGCTATCACTTATATAGCGGCAATGCCGAGGATGTGGCGGAACGGATGGACAAGGGGCTATTGGACTTTGGTGTTCTGATTGGAGCCACCGATTTTGATAAATATGATTATCTTAAGCTGTCGGCAGTAGACACCTGGGGGCTGCTGATGCGAAAAGACAGCAGACTGGCGGCTGCCGCATCCATTAAGCCGAAGGCGCTGCGGGACATACCTATCATCTGCTCCCAGCAGGCTCTTGCCTGTAACGAATTATCAGGCTGGATGGGCAATCATCTTGACAGTCTGCATGTTATGGCAACCTATAATCTGATTTATAATGCTGCACTCATGGTCGAGGAAGGCGTGGGGTATGCCCTGTGCCTGGACAAGCTGGTGAATACTACCGGCAAGAGCGGTCTTTGCTTTGTACCCCTGGAGCCGCGCATAGAAGCACACCTGCATATTGTGTGGAAAAAGCAGCAGGTGTTTTCAAAAGCGGCAGGAGCTTTTCTGAAGACACTGCAAGAGCTGTTGGCATTACCTAACGAATAGCTGGACTTCCATCTTAACTAGTCGTTTTTTAACTCAAGGTCCTGTGCGGCAAGGAAAGGACGCACAGGACCTTGAGTAGTTTATTTTGTTGCTTTGTTTGTCAGAGCTGTTTTCAAAACCCGTACATATTCGTCTGACGCCCGCTGGCTGTACATTGTGTCGGGAGCCAGGACTTCAAAGGCATGGTAAGCGCCCGGATAAAGGTGAAATTCCACAGGCACTCCGGCCTGCGCCAGGCGGGCCATATAATTTATCGTATCGTCCCGGAAGGGGTCCAGGGTTCCAACGCAGGAATAGGCTGGCGGGAGTCCGGATAAATCTGTGGCTCTCGCCGGAGCCATGTAGGAAGTTGCGCGGCTGGTACCGGCCACCTCTCCCAGATAGGCTTTCCAGGCGTAGCGGTTATCGGCGTTGTTCCAGACCCTGCTGCCGAAATATTCCCGGCTGGCCGGAGTGATGAACCGGTCGTCGATCATCGGATAAAGCGGCATCTGAAATGCCAGCGGCGGACTGCCCAGATCACGAGCCATCAGAGTGACAGCAGCGGTCAGATTACCGCCGGCGCTGGCTCCTGCCACAGCAATACGATTTTTGTCTACTCCCATGGCTTCAGCCTGCTCTGAAAACCAGACCAGTCCGGCGTAACAATCCTCCAGGGGAGCAGGATAAGGATCATCGGGAGCCAAGCGGTAATCCACCGCCACAACCACGGCTCCTATCTCTTTAGCCCAGTGAATACTCTGGGCTTCGTCCTGCTCCGGCACACCAAACAGAAAACCGCCGCCATGAATCCAATAAATTCCGGGAGCATTTTTTCCCAAGCCAACCGGCTGGTAGATTCTGAGGCGGATTTTCTCGCCAGCGCTTTTTCCTGGAATCATGGTATCGTATACCGTTACCGCCGGATCGGTTGGCAGCTTGTCTGAACCAACCAGCCCGGCGAACAGGTCCCGGAGCTTATCCGGGCCGTGTTTAACCAGCTCAAGCGGCGGCTGGCTGCGGTAGGCTGCCAACAGCTCGGGAGCGATGTGTGCTTCCAGCGTCGGCACAGGCTTTTCCGCATAATGGGCAAAGGCGTTGACAGTGGTAAAGGCTGAGAGCAGCAAGACGATAGGCACTATGCGTATGGCAGAGAGCTTTGTACCGGCACGATAGCGCAAAAAGACAAATACAATCCCCAACAGCAGAAACAGCAGAGTCCCGATCACCACATAACGAGTGCCCATTGACGCAATAAATAGCCCGCACAACGCGGTACCCACCGCTGTTCCCAGATTGGTCGAGGTCAAAAACAAGCCGTTGGCAAAGTCAGGCGCTTCCGGCGCCGCATTTGTCAGCATGTATTGATTATTATTTGAAGCGATACCGGCCAGAATGCCCACACCCAGAATGAGCAGCAGCATC
>POVV01000698.1_pt1 | contig 18358 bp, 16 predicted proteins | sample 1560271 | NCBI WGS metagenome assembly POVV01 (sample SAMN08337232, study PRJNA429181) | Bioreactor metagenome, whole genome shotgun sequencing project. | biome: cows' rumen and soil; feature: anaerobic; isolation source: anaerobic chemostat enrichment culture, galacturonate as sole carbon... | reverse complement strand
CTTCCTTAAGCTATGTTTATCAGGTAAATGATTATACCAGAGCCTTAATGCTTGATACATGCCAGTATGAACCGAGAAATCTGGTTGGAGGAATGATTCGGGATGATACATATGACTGGATTGAGGAGCAGATGGAGGAGGCCTGGAATCTGGGGATGAATGTGATTCCGGTAGGCCACCATAATCTTCTTGATGAAAGTGAAGTATACTTACAGGACTGCACCATTGAACACAGTGAACAGCTTATTGACCAGCTGGAAAGCTGGGAGGTCCCCTTGTTTTTAAGCGGTCATCTTCATGTGCAGCACTATATGAGGTCCAGAAGCGACTCCGGGATCTATGAGATTGTTACCAGCTCCTTATCCACGCCGCCCTGCCAGTATGGAATCTTATATTATGGAGATGACGGGAGCTTCCGCTATCATACAAAGCCGCTGGATATGAAAGAATGGGCAAAGAATACGGGAAGCACTGATAAAAACCTTTTGAACTTCGATGAGTTTGGGAAAAAGTTTTTAAGCAAGGTATTCTACAATCAGGCCCAGGATGAGTTCAAAAGGCTTGATACACTAAAGGGATTGACTAAATCTCAGAAGGAACAGATGGCAAAGGTCTATGCGGAGCTTAACGCCGCCTGTTATGCAGGAACCGTTACAGACATCCGGGAAAAGGCCAAAGCGAAGGCCGGCTACAAGCTGTGGGAAGAGGAAGGCTATCCCAGCATCCTGGCTCAATATCTGGAGTGGATTACGAACGATGGGACAAGAGACTATAATGTATTGAGTTCAGAATAACAGGAAAGTCACAGGGAGCAGTTCTTTTTTATTTCACTAAAAGATATAATTCATTAAGAAGATGAATCAGGTAGAAAATGTGAAATTAAAGAAGTGGGAACCCATCATGGCACTGGTTTTGCTGGTGTTGGTATATGTAATTTCAAGTCAGGCTGGAAAGATGACGGCAGGGGTTAATGCAAAGTCCGGAAAAGAAAGGCCAGTCGTCGTCATAGATGCGGGACATGGAGGAAATGATCCGGGAAAGATCGGTATAGACGGAACCCTGGAAAAGGATATAAATTTGCAGATAGCATACCGGTTAAAAAAGTATCTGGAGGCTTCTGACGTGAAAGTGGTTCTGACCAGAGAAGATGACAACGGATTGTATACGGAAAAGGACAGCAGAAAAAAGATGGCGGATATGAGCAGGCGCTGTGAGATCATCAATGATGAAAGTCCGTCACTTACCGTCAGTATTCACCAGAACAGCTATCATGAGGAATATGTATACGGAGGACAGGTATTTTACTATAAAAAATCCGATAAGGGAAAAGAACTGGCTGAGATTTTACAAAGCCGGTTTGATTATGTGCTGGGCGAGAAAAATACCAGACTGGCAAAGCCCAATGATAATTACTACCTTCTTCTACATGTGCGGACCCCGATCGTAATCGTGGAATGCGGCTTTTTAACCAATTGGAAGGAATCCGCTCTTTTGAATAATTCGGATTACCAGGACCGGGTGGCCTGGACGATTCATATGGGGGTTATGGAGTATTTGAATACGAGATAAGGAAAGTACATACGCTCTTGTTAATCGAATGAAGCGAATTGGGAGAAATCTATGAAAAACCGTCTGGCACCGGGCGGTTTTTCATGTTTGACAAATATATAAATTGACATATAATATACTTAACAAGACAGTCAGCAAGGGAGGTTAAGGCTCCCCGCCCTGGCGAATAGTTTAACTAAGAATAGCCGTCTACTTTGTCAGGAGCAGGGCGGCTATTTCTTATGTGTATAATTTAGGATAGATACGATTAATCCAGCCATAGCTATAATAATCATAAATTCTTTATATGTACTTATAAGCATCCCTCCTGTCAAGACTCAGGCCGGGTGCCACAGCCGCTCTACTGACTGCCTGGGTTTACCGTCTTGGAGCTGCGCAGCTGTCACGGACAGCAATGTAAAACGGCAGGTCAATCTTAACGGGAAGACGGTGGCCGCCTTCGATACGGTCGATCAGGATCTTCGCCGTCATCTGCCCCATCTCCTCCACCGGGATATGGACCGTGGTGAGCATGGGAGTTAAGTACTGGGCCGTGTCAATATCATCAATGCTGATGACTGAGATATCCTTGGGGATGCGAAGCCCGGATTCGTGAAAGGCCTTCATGGCTCCGATGGCCGTGATATCGTTGCTGCAGAAATAAGCGGTAGCGTCACAGCCTGCTTCTAAAAGGCGCTTTGCGCCCTGATATCCTCCCTCAGAGGAGAGGGCCACGTTGGCAGCATATTCTGGTCGAAGGGGAAGCCCGCCGGCCTTTAATCCGTCGCAGTATCCGGTGTAGCGGTTTTCCGCTTTGGTTTCTCCGATGTATGCGATTTTCTTGTGCCCAAGGCCGGTTAAATAGCTGGTGGCAGCAAGGGCGGCCTGTTGCCCGTCACAGATGATCTGATCGTATTTTGCCTCCAGATTGTTTAAGCCCGTATAGGCCAGGCAGTTAAAATACTTTTTTAGAAGGCCAAGAAGCTGTTTATCACAGCGCCCTAAAATGACCACGCCGTCTACGTGGTTGTCGGTGATCAGCCGGAAAGTGCCGGGGTGGCTGATATCAAAAGAAGAAAAGGAATATTTTAATACATAGTTTCGTTTAAAGGCTTCCTGCTCGATGCTCCGGGCAAGGGAGGAGAAAAATAAGTCAGTCACCGTATCCGTGGTTCTTGCAAACAGGCAGGCGATGGAACGGGAGGAGGTCAAAGAAGCTTTATTTTCTCCAAGCTTTAAGCTGCGGGCTGTGGGATTTGGGGTGTATCCGGTCCGGCGGACGATTTCCCATATCCGGTCCTGGACTTCTTTGCTGGCGGCGCCGGGTATGTTTTTGTTCACGACTCTGGATACGGTGGAAATGGACACGCCGGCTTCTTCCGCTATTTCCTTTAATGTCATAGGCTACCTCCGGAAAAGAATTTTCTTTTATGTTATTATAAACCATAATTACTGAAAACAGTATACCATAAAACCCAAACGTTTGGGTAAAATTTGCACAAATCCGGAGGAGAATATGGTACGCTTATAACATAAGGACGGAAGACCGGCGGGTTCCGTTGAGAAACAGTGAAATGTTTTTACGAGAAGGAGAGTGGATCAAACATATGAATGGCAATGTTCTGGTGGTACATGGAGGCGGTCCAACTGCGGTTATCAATTCATCTCTTTACGGTGTGATCAAAGAGGCCAGGGAAAGCAAAAAGGTTGATAAAGTATATGCTGCACTGGGCGGCAGTGAAGGGATTTTAAAAGAGAATTTTCTGGATCTCATGGAGTTTCCGGAGGAAAGGCTCAGTCTTCTTTTGGAAACCCCTGCTACGGCCATTGGCTCCTCCAGGTACGCCCTGGAGAAGGAGGATTATGAGGCCATGCCGGCCATATTTGAGAAATATCATATCAGGTATGTTCTTCTTAACGGAGGCAATGGAACCATGGATACCTGCGGAAAGATTCATGAAGCCTGCAGAAAGTCGGGAGTTACGGTGGTTGGGATTCCCAAGACCATTGATAATGATATTGCAATTACCGATCACACCCCTGGATTTGGCAGTGCGGCCAGGTACATTGCAGCTACCACTGCAGAGGTTGGAATGGATGTAAAATCCCTGCCCATCCACGTATGCGTAATTGAGGCCATGGGAAGAAATGCAGGCTGGGTCACGGCAGCTTCGGCCCTTGCCCGTAAAAAGCCGGGAGATGCACCCCATCTGATTTATCTGCCGGAGCGTCCGTTTAAGGAAGAGGAATTTTTAGCGGATGTGAAGAAGCTTTATGAAGAAAAGGGCGGCGTGGTCGTGGTTGCCAGCGAAGGCTTAAAAGGGGAAGATGGAAGGCCGGTGGTTCCCCCGATCTACAAGACCGGACGGGCAACCTATTACGGAGATGTAAGCGCCTATCTTGCCAATCTGGTGATTCAAAAGCTGGATATTAAGGCCAGAAGCGAAAAACCTGGAATCTGCGGACGTTCCTCCATTGCATGGCAGTCCCCGGTTGATCGGGAGGAGGCCGTACTTGCAGGGCGGGAAGCCTTAAAAGCGGCCATGGAAGGCGAGGGCGGAGTGATGATCGGCTTTATCCGGGAGGACAAGTTGGATGGAGAATACTGCATCCATATGGAACGGATTCCCATTGAAAAGGTCATGCTCCATGAAAGAGCCATTCCGGAAAGCTTTATTAATGAGCGGGGAAACGACGTGACCAATGAGTTCATAAAATGGTGCCGTCCACTGATCGGCCCGGAACTAAGGGATTTCATAGATTTTCATGAAAATATATAAAATTGGTGAAATTAAGATAAAAAAGGGAGGATAATGAAAATGAAGCATATTTTTTTAAATTTAAAGCGGTTTGATATTCCCCGGGAAAAGGGCGGCGTAAATTCTATAGCGCCTGTCCGGGAGTGGGGAAGCTATATTGTATCAAACACCCAGGAAGCTTTAAGAAAGTATGAGAATGATGACGTGGATTTTTCCATGTATTTTCCTGAAGCCCATTTGATCCAGGCGGCAGGTGCTTTGGGGGAAAACAGCCCGGTGAACATCGGCTGTCAGGGAGTGTTCCGTGAGGATACCGCAGCAGGCGGAAATTTTGGAGCCTTTACAACGAACCGTACGGCAAACGCTGCAAAAGCCATTGGCTGTACCACCACCATCATCGGCCATTGTGAAGAACGAAGGGACAAGGCAGGGATTCTTTCGGAAGCAGGAGTGACCGACTCCCATGCGGTTAACCGCCTGCTGAATCAGGAGGTTTTACAGGCGCTTAAGGCAGGACTGTCCGTGCTTTACTGCATTGGGGAAACTGCAGAGGAACAGCCACACTGGCAGGAAGTATTAAAGGAGCAGCTTGAGACCGGATTATTTGGTGTGGACACTGGGGGAGTAGTCATCGCCTATGAGCCGGTATGGGCCATTGGACCGGGGAAAACTCCGCCGGATAAAGAGTATATAGCCAGGACCGGTTCTTATATCAAAGAAGTGACCGGAGGGCTTCCGGTGGTCTACGGCGGAGGACTAAAGGCTGACAATGCTAAGATGCTGGCTTCCATTCCAGTCATTGACGGAGGACTGATCGCCCTGACCAGATTCCAGGGGGAGATCGGTTTTTATCCTGAGGAATATTTAGAGATCATAGAGGCCTATTTAGGAAAATAGGGTCAGATTCATTCGTAAACAAAATTGGAGAAAAGGAGACGTGTAAGATGAATGTAGCATTAGAGTATGGACAGGGAACCGTAAACGTCACATTGCCCGATACTGCGGATATATTTATTCCGGGGGAGACAGTACCGGATCCGCCTTATATTCCGGAGGATCAGCTGGAGGAAAAGACTCTTGAATCCTTACGAAATCCCATGGGCATGGAGCCGCTTTCAAAGCTGGCCCACAAGGGCTCGAAAGTAACCATTGTATTTCCCGACCGGGTAAAGGGAGGAGAACAGCCTACCTCTCACAGGAAAATTTCCATAAAACTTATTTTAAAAGAATTATATGAAGCGGGTGTGGAAAAGAAGGACATCCTTTTGATCTGCTCCAACGGTCTCCACAGAAAGAATACGGAAAAGGAGATCAGGGCCGTGCTCGGGAATGAACTGTTCCATGAGTTCTGGTACACTCATCAGATCATCAACCACGACAGCGAGGATTACGATCATCTGGTGGATCTTGGGACAACGGACCGGGGCGATCCGGTTCTGATGAACAAATACGTGTACGACAGTGATGTGGCGATCCTCATCGGGCACACCCAGGGAAACCCATACGGCGGCTATTCCGGCGGCTATAAGCACTGTTCCACAGGAATCACCCATTGGCGTTCCATTGCCTCCCACCACGTGCCGGAGGTCATGCACCGGGCAGATTTCACTCCTGTAAGCGGAAAATCCCTTATGAGGACAAAGTTTGACGAGATCGGGCAGTATATGGAAACATGTATGGGAAAGAAATTTTTCTGCTGTGATGCGGTTCTGGATACAAAATCCCGCCAGATCGAGATCAACAGCGGGTATGCGGCTGTAATGCAGCCCCACTCCTGGATTACGGCTGATAAGCGCACTTACGTTCCTTGGGCGGAAAAGAAATACGATGTGATGATTTTCGGTATGCCCCAGTTTTTCCATTACGGGGACGGAATGGGAACCAACCCTATCATGCTGATGCAGGCCATTTCCGCCCAGGTGATCCGCCATAAGAGGATCATGAGTGATAACTGCGTCATCATTTTCACCTCCACCTGCAACGGTTATTTCCATGACGAGCTTTGGCCGTATTTAAGAGAAATGTATGAGATGTTCCAGCATGACCAGATGAATACTCTGCCGGATATGAACCGCTACGGAGAATATTTTGCCACAGATGAAGAGTATATCAGGAAATACCGTTACTGCAATGCCTTTCATCCCTTCCATGGTTTTTCCATGATCAGCTGCGCCCATGTTGCCGAGATGAATACCTCAGCCATTTACCTATGCGGAGCCCAGGATCCTGGTTATGCCCGTGGCATGGGATTAAAGACCAGAGCTACGGTGGAAGAGGCCCTGGAGGATGCAAAGAAGAAATTTGTGGGAGCAAATCCTAACATTCTGGTGCTTCCCCAGACCTTTAAGCTGAGTGCGGTCCATCTGATGATGAAGGGGGAGACTCCTGGCGGAAAAGGGCATGAGGATTGTGGCTGTATGGCTCATCATCATAAATAAGGGGGAATTCACATGAAGCATGAATATTACAGATACGATAAGGAAGCCCTTTTGAAGAATCCGAAGATGAAGCTGTTTTGTATGAAGGATAACAGCGAGGTGTTCCGTCAGATGGCTGAGCAGATGGCGGAGGAGATAAAAAGCCATAATGCCAGGGGAGAAAGGACCGTATTCATCTGTCCGGTAGGACCCGTTGGCCAGTATCCTTACTTTGTGGAAATGGTGAATGAGGAAAATTTAAGCTTAAAGAATGTTTGGTTCATAAATATGGACGAATACCTGGATGATGAAAAAAGGTGGATCTCTATGGATCACCCCTTAAGCTTTCGGGGATTTATGGACAGAAACGTTTATTCTAAAATCAGGCCGGAGCTAATAATGCCAGGGGAGCAGAGAATATTTCCTGACCCGGACAACCTCTCTTATATTCCTGAGCTGATTGAAAGGCTTGGAGGTGTGGACATGGTCTTTGGAGGCATCGGCATTAACGGCCATGTGGCGTTTAACGAGGCGGACGGGACCTTAAGGGCAGAGGAATTTCTGGCCCAGAAGACAAGGGTTTTAAAAATAAGTCCGGAAACAAGGGCAGCCAATGCCATCGGCGATTTTAACGGAGCTCTGGAGGATATGCCCTCTTACTGCGTCACAGTCGGAATCCATGAGATCGCACATGCAGGAAAAATCCGCCTGGGCTGCTTTCGTAACTGGCACAGAGCCGTGGTACGGAGGGCCGGATACGGTGAGCCGACCACGGAATTCCCTGTAAGCCTTTTGCAAAACCATCCGGATATCACCCTTACGTTTACAGAATTTGTAGCAGCCTTAACCGATTGAATATAGGAGAAACAGATGAGCTTAATACCACTTAGACCTCTTATGGAGGCCTCCATAAAATATGGCTTTGGGCAGGGCGGCTTTAACGTGAATGCGGTCGCCCAGGCCAAAGCAGTAATCGAAGTACACGAAATGTTTCGTTCCCCTGCCATTTTGCAGGGGGCGGATCTGGCAAATGGATTCATGGGAGGACGAATTGATTTTCTGAATGCAACCCTGGAAGATAAAAAGGCCGGAGCAAGAAATATAGGAAATGCGGTAAAAAAATACGGTATGGATTCTGAAATCCCTATTGTCCTCCATTTAGATCACGGCAGAGACTTTGATTCCTGCGTGGCTGCCATCGAAGGAGGTTATACTTCCGTCATGATTGACGGTTCTTCCCTGTCGTTTAAAGAGAACATAGAGCTTACCAGGGAAGTGGTAAAGTATGCCCATGGCAGAGGAGTCAGCGTAGAAGGGGAACTGGGAGTGCTTGCCGGCGTGGAAGATCACGTATTTTCTGATTCTTCCACATATACCAATCCACTGGATGCTGTGGAGTTCTTCCAGAAAACCGGCGTTGACGCCCTTGCGATATCCTATGGCACCATGCACGGGGCTTCTAAGGGAAAGGATGTAAAGCTGCGCAGGGAGATTGTAATTGCCATCAGGGAATGCATGAATCATCTGGGAATTTTCGGCGCCCTGGTTTCTCATGGCTCCTCCACCGTGCCGAAATACATCGTAGATGAGATCAATGGTCTTGGAGGAAAGCTGTCAGGTACCGAAGGAATATCCATGGAACAGCTTACGGCTGCCATTTTAGCAGGAATCAATAAGATTAACGTGGATACGGATATCCGTCTTGCTGTTACCAGGAACATGAAGGAATTCTTTGAAAAGTATCCGGAAAAGAGGAACAGCGGGTCAATCGGCGCCATTTATGAGCGGCTGGAGACAATGAAGGAAACTTTTGATCCCAGGGTATTTCTGCCTCCCATTATGGATACGGTAATGTACGGAACCATCCCCGATGAGGATGTAGCTGCCATTGTGGACTGCGTGGAGCGGGGAGTAAAGGAAGTGGTAGGAACCCTGATCATAAAGTTCGGCTCCTACGGGAGGGCTTCGCTGGTTGAATGTGTGACCATTGATGAGATGGCAGAGCGCTATAAAAAAATTGATAAATGGCTATAAAAAAAAGCCGGTTCAGAGAAAGATCTGGATCGGCCTTTTTGAAATGGAGGGAAAGCATGAACGTTACAATAGATTTGAAAAAGGCAGAAACATATTTTAAGGAAGAAGATTTTAAGGTCAGCAGGGAAAAGGCAGGAATGGCTTTGAGCAGGTTCCTTACCATGGAGGACCATGAGAAAGTTCTGGGCTGGGTTTCCCCGGCTATTTTGGATGATGAGCTGGAGGCGATAAAGGCAAAGGCAGAGGAGATCAAAAGAGAGGGTGACCTTTTTGTTCTTGTGGGAGTAGGGGGATCCAACCAGGCAGCCAGGGCTATGATAGAGGCACTGGCAGACGGGAAGGGGCCGGAGATCCTTTATATGGGAAATACGCTGTCTCCTTATTCCGTCAGCAAAATGTTAAAGCGGATGGAGGGACGGAATGTTTATATCAATGTCATTGCCAAGAATTTTGAGACACTGGAGCCGGGAAGCCATTTCCGCATCCTACGCCAGTGGATGAAGAAGAGGTATGATAGAGAGGAGATGGCAAAGCGGATCATTGTGACTGGTACGAAAGGTTCCAGGCTGGAGGGAATCGCAAAAGAAAACGGTTATCTGTTTCTTTCCTTTCCCACATCAGTAGGAGGGCGGTACTCCGCATTTTCTCCGGTCTGCCTCTTGCCCATAGCGGCAGCAGGGCTTGATCCGGACATGTATCTTGCCGGGATGAAGAGGGCCGCAGAGGACTGCCGGGCCAATCCATCTTCCAACCCTGCGGTACTTTACGGGGCAGCCAGAAACCTGTTATATGAGAGGGGATATGATATTGAGATGCTGGTATCCTTTGAACCCCGGTATTCTTATCTGACAAAATGGTGGGTGCAGCTTTTTGGAGAAAGTGAGGGAAAAGAGAAAAAGGGAATTTTTCCTTCCTCAGCAATTTATTCGGAGGACTTGCATTCCATCGGCCAATATATGCAGGAGGGAAGACGCAGCCTGATGGAAACCTTTGTCTCAGCAGAGAATCCCGGCGCAGAGGCGGTTATTGCGCCTGATCCGGATTTTAGGGATGGCTTTGACTATCTGAATGGTATGGATTTTGACCAGATAAACAAGGCGGCTGAGGAAGCCACTCTGAATGCCCACTGGAGGGGCGGGGTGCCCTGCATCCGTTTCCTGTCAAAAAATATTTCGGAGGAAACCTTTGGAGAACTGTTTTATTATTTTATGATGGCATGTGGGATTTCAGGAACCATGATGAACATAAACCCCTTTGACCAGGAAGGGGTGGAGGAATATAAGAGGAGCATGTTTAGCGCCTTGGGAAAAAAGGTATGATAAAAAATCCCCCTCCCCAGATCTTTTTTTTGGGTGTAAACTACACATAATAAAACATTAGAAAAAGACAGAGAGGGAAATGGTAAGCATGAGCAGTAAAAAAAAGAACAGTATGTTAAACCGCATTCCTGCAAAGCTATGGATGCTGCTGTCCATCCTGGCAGCATTTCTGCTATGGATCTTCATAGCGTCTACGGAGGCTGGCGGAGTCATCTTTGCAAAGCCGTGGGAGGTAGTATCCAAACTGGCGGGAAAGCTACAGGACGGAACCTTGTGGCCCCATATTTATATCAGTCTGTTCCGGGTAATTGCAGGTTTTCTCTGCGGCTTCATCGCATCGGTTCCCATTGCATTTCTTATGGGCTGGTATGCACCGTTTCGGAACCTGGTGGCTCCCTGGATCCAGTTTGTGAGAAATATTCCGCCGCTGGCCTATATTCCCCTTGTCATTGCGGGAGCAGGAGTGGGGGAAAGGGCAAAGATCATCGTAATATTTATCGCTTCTTTTCTCGTACTGGTGGTCACCATTTACCAGGGCGTCTGCAATGTGGATGTAACATTGATTAAGGCGGCAAAGGTACTTGGGGCTACAGACCGGGATATATTCTTTCAGGTAGTCATACCCGCTTCCACGCCCTTTATCCTGGTGGGGGCCAGGCTTGGACTTTCTGCTTCTTTAACCACCCTGGTGGCGGCAGAGCTGACAGGAGCGTCTAAGGGTCTTGGAATGATGATCCAAAAGGCACAGGGCTATTACGATATGGCGATCGTACTTATGGGAATCCTGATTATCGGTGTGATTGGCCTTACTTTTGAACAGATAGTACGATACTTGGAAAGGAAGTTGACCGGATGGCAGGAGACAATGCAGCAATAAAAGTAAAAATTGATCATGTGGTAAAAACATATAATACCCGCAAAGGAGAGATGACAGCCTTAAACGGAGTCAGCCTTGACATAAAAGAGAATGAGTTTATCTGTGTGGTAGGCCCATCAGGCTGCGGAAAGTCAACTCTGCTCAATATCATCGCCGGACTTTTGGAGCCTACCTCAGGAAACGTATACGTGGATGGCAAGGTGGTAGAGGGCCCGGGACCGGAGCGGGGGGTAGTGTTCCAGCAGTACGCCTTGTTTCCATGGCTTACGGTACTTAAAAATGTGGAATTCGGCTTAAAGCTAAAAGGCATAAAAGGGGAGCAGGCAAGGGAAGAGGCCATGAAATATTTAAGAATGGTGGATCTGGAACCTTTTGCGGGCGCCTATCCAAAGGAACTGTCCGGCGGAATGAAACAGAGGGTTGCCATAGCCAGAGCCTATGCGGTAAATCCCCAGGTGCTTCTCATGGATGAGCCTTTTGGAGCACTGGATGCCCAGACCAGGACCCAGCTTCAGTCAGAGCTTTTAGCTACCTGGCAGAAAGAACGTAAAACATGCTTTTTCATCACTCATGACGTGGATGAGGCCATTATTCTGGCTCAAAAGGTCATCATTATGAGCGCCAGGCCAGGGCGGATTAAAGAGATTGTGGAGATCGGGATTCCATATCCCAGAAATCAGGAAACAAAGATGACACCGGAATTTTTAGAATTAAAAAATTACATATGGTCTCAGGTGTATCAGGAATATTTAGAGATCAGGAAATAAGGAGGAGAAAGGAATGAAAAAAAGAATTTCGTTACTTATGGGGATGGTAATGACGGCAGCGGCTTTGACCGCATGTGCGGGCGGAGCAAAGACGCCTGCAACTACGGCGGCACAGACGAAAGCAGAGGAGACGAAAGCAGAGGAAACAAAAGCAGAGGAAACCAAGGCAGAGGAAACCAAGGCTCAGGAAATCACAAAGCTTAGGATTGCCTATATGCCCAATATGGGAAGCGCTTCTCTGGCCGTTACGGCAAGGGATAAAGGCTATTTTAAGGAAATGGGTCTGGAAGTGGAAATGGTGGAATTTCAGGGAGGTCCAGCCGAAATTGCAGCCATGGCTTCCGGTGATATTGATATTTCCCAGATCGGACACGGAGCCCACGCCCTTTGTGCATCAGGGGAAGCGGTGATCTTTCAGATAGACTGCACCAGCTTAGCCGATGCAGTCATCGGCAACAAGGCAAAAGGGATCAATACCATTGAAGATCTAAAGGGCAAAAAGGTTGCCGTTACCAGCGGTACATCTGCAGAAATCATCCTGAACCTGGCTCTTAAGTCTAAGGGAATGACGACAGATGATGTTGAGCTGGTGGAAATGGATGCCAACGGCACCGTATCAGCCGTCATCAGCGGCAATGTGGATGCATGTGCCACCTGGTCACCAGGAACCGGGACTATCATGAAGGCTCTTGGAGACAATGGAATCATGTTAGCAAATAATCAGGATTATTTAGATCAGGTTACATTTCCTTCCAGCTTTATCACTACCCAGAAATATGCTGATTCCAACCATGATGTTTTGGTGCGCTTTGCCAGAGCTCTTCAAAAAGCCGGGGATTACCGGGCGGAGAACATCGATGAAGTCGCAAAGCTGGTAGCAAAACAGTGTGAGGTTGATGAAGCCACCATGCTGGCAACTACGGAAGAAGGAAACTGGCTGACCGGAGAATTTATGGGAAAAGCCCTGGCGGACGGAACCATTAAATCCTATTATGAGAACCAGCAGAAGGTATTCTTAGACGCAGGCCGTCTGGAAAAGCCGGTAGATGTAAATAATTATGTACTCTTTGATATCATGCAGGAAGCATATGATGAGAACCACAAATAATTAGTAAATTTAAATGGAGGTATCCGGGAATAACGGGACACCTCCATTTGTGGCGCACTGGGATTTCAGAATGATTCAGGAGGAAGCTATGCTGTTTGTTGTATTGTTCTTTATTTTATCCTCCTCTATAGCGATTTTTTTCCTTAGAAGAGATAAACAGACAAAACTGATGCTGGGGCTTTGCGTCAGCTTTGTCTGCATGTTCATCGGGATTATCATTTACTTATCAAAGACAGGCGGGCTGCAGACCGGGCAGAAGTTCTTCTTGTTTTTTGATTTAAGGATACAAAGAAAATTGTCCTATATGATATTTCCATTAAGGAAGCTGGGGTATATGATCGCTATGGGAAGAACCCTGTTTCCGGGATTTCTGCTTATGCTTGCCTTTGATTATTCCATGATTCCATGGATCCTGCGAAGCAAATCCAGGCATATCCTGATTATGTTGCTGCCCTGTATGACACTGATTCTCTACTATCCATCCCTGTTTTTAGGGCTTGCAAAAACGGGAAAATGGCTGCAGTTTCTGGTTATTAATTTCGCAATTTTGTGGATCGCCTGTTATCTGGCTGCGGCTTTATGGCTCCTGATTCACGAATACAAAAGCATTACCATCCCTTACTGCAAAAGACAGTTCCGCTATATTATGGTGTTTCTGATCTGTATGGGAATTATGTATTGCTTTTATTTCCGCCAGGACCCGATTCAGGTATATCAGATGTATTCCGCAGAGTATATGCGCTATGGCGGGCTGCTTTATTCTACGACGGGGGCTGTCAGCCGGTGGATGGTACTTTCAGTGGTTACCACGCTGTTTGGAATTCTGGGATTTTTAAGCCTTAAGTCCTATACGGTTATGGAGCATGAGGAGACCAGGGGAGATGTCATTATCCAAAAGAAGATGGATATGGCAAGCAAAGGCCTTTCCGTGTTTGTCCATGGCATGAAGAATCAGTTATTGTCAAACCGGGTCATCCAGGAAAGGATCAGAGAGGAACTGGAAAAGACCGATCCTGAAAAGGAAAAGCTCCTGGAATATTCCCATATGCTTGAAACCATCAATCAGAATATGATAATCCGAATGGAAGAATTATATAAAAGTATTAAATCCAATTACATGACTCTGGTACCCACGGAAACTTCAGAAGTGGTCCGTAAGGTTCTGGACCGATTTCATGAGAAATATCCGGAGGTAGAGGTGGAAACGGAGATAGAAGCCAGGACATTGATCCTGGCGGACGCGGTTCATTTAAGCGAAGCCCTGTATAATCTGGCGATCAATGGCTATGAAAGCATCCTGGAATCAGGCAGGCAGGAAAAACACTTGAGCATAAAGGTATACCATGAAAGGCTTTATGTGACCTTTGAGATCCAGGATAATGGAAGGGGCATATCCAGGCAGGTACAGAAAAAAATATTTGATCCGTTCTATACCAGTAAGAATACCAATAATAATTGGGGACTTGGGCTATATTATGTGAGACAGATCATAAAACACCATTTTGGAATGCTGAAATTAGAAAGTACGGAGGGAGAAGGGGCCACCTTTTTTGTCGCGATACCGAAGTGTAAAAACCAGGATGAGTAAGGAAGGGGAATAAGATGATAAAGGTGCTGATTGCAGAGGATTTTACCATACTTTGTGATGATTTAAAAAAGCAGCTGGAAAGGGATGAAGAGATAAAGGTAATTGGCTGCGCCTCCACAGGAAAGGATATCGTGGAAATGGCCCTTAAAATGGATGCAGATGTGATCCTGATGGACATTGAGATGGAATCCAGAAATGCCGGGATTCTGGCCGCCGAGCACATAAGGGATATAAAGCATGACCAGAAGATCATCTATCTGACCGTTCACGAGACCGAGGACATCATCATTACTGCTATGGGGACCGGGGCTGTGGATTATGTTGTAAAAGGCGGAGCAATAGAAAATCTGATCGAACATGTTAAAAATGCCCACATGGGAAAACCGGTGATGGAAGCAAGAATACAGAATACCATTATGAACGAATACAAAAGGCTGCAGCGTTCGGAGCGGAGCCTGTTATACTTTATTAATAATGTTTCCCAGCTGACTGCCGCGGAGCGGGAGCTGGTGAAGCTTCTTTTAGAGGACAGGAAAATAAAGGAAATTGCGGGAATCCGCTGTGTGGAAGTCATAACCGTCAAGACCCAGATAAAAAGCCTTTTAAGAAAATTTGGTTGCAGCAGGTCAAAGGAGATCGTCTCCATTATCAGGGAATTAAATTTGTCCCATTTATTTGAGGAGCAAACGTTTGGTTAAATAAATTGGAGTTTTTGGTCGAATTATGATATGATAAAAGCATATCGTAAGAAAAAGCGGCGGTCTGAAGAATGAGAAAGGGGAATTTTTATGAAAACATTATTCAGAAACGGGCGGTTTTATGTTAATAACGCCTTTGTTTTGGGAGACTTGCTGGCAGAGGATGGAGTAATACGGGAGATAACAGGAGTTCACAACGGGGATGAAGCCGTTGTTTATGATATGGAAGGAAAGCTGGTGGTTCCGGGATTTATCGATATACATACCCATGGAGCCGCAGGGGTCGATGTGAACAAGGCGACAGCGGAGGATTATGAAACAATCTGCCGCTTTTTTGCCGCCCAGGGGACGACGGCCTGGCTGGGGTCAGTGCTTACGGATACAAAGGAGCAGACCCTTTGGTGCATAGAAGAATATAAAAAATGGAAAACCAGAGAGCATCAGGGAGCGGAACTTTTAGGAATCCATTTGGAAGGCCCTTTTCTGTCACCGGAATATAAAGGAGCCATGCCGGAGCACCTGCTTCGGGAAGGGGATTTGGAACTCATTAAGGAATATCAGAAGGCGGCAGCGGGTGATGTTAAATATATCACATTGTCACCTGAACTTGAGGGCAGTATTCCCATGATCCCGGAATTAAAGAAGCTTGGAATCCAGGTGGCTATCGGCCATTCCGGAGCTGATTACGAAACCGCGTGTGCGGCCATTGAGGCGGGAGCCAGAGGCGCCACCCACACGGGAAATGCCATGAAGCTTCTGCACCAGCATTTTCCAGCAATCTGGGGTGCTGTGCTTGAGTCTGACAAGGTATTTTGTGAAATCATCTGTGACGGACGTCATCTCCATCCTGGAACGGTCCGGCTGATCATCAAGACCAAGGGACTGGACCAGGTGGTGGTTGTGACGGATTCCATTATGGCAGCAGGGCTTCCGGATGGGAATTATAAGCTGGGAGTAAATGATGTTATTGTGGAGAACGGAGATGCCAGACTGGCTTGCGGAGGAAGCCGGGCAGGAAGCACTTTGACCATGGGAGCCGCATTAAAGAATCTTCTGGAATTTACGGGAAAGCCTCTTGCGGAAGTACTACGGCTTCTTACAGAAAATCCGGCAAAGCTGATCGGTGTTTATGACAGGATGGGTTCCATTGAGGTGGGAAAAAAAGCGAACCTGGTGGTACTTGATGAAGCATGCAATGTTCTTAAGACATATGTACAAGGAAGAGAATGCCGCTAATACCGGCGAGGAAGGATTTTGATAAAATGAGCGGTTATTTGTATGGATTGTTTCTATTGATCAGTTTTGGCGCATCCATTGCAGGCGCCATCTGCGGAATTGGCGGAGGCGTTATCATTAAGCCTACATTGGATGCATTTGGGGTTTTAAGCGTATCTGCTATAAGCTTTCTGTCAGGCTGCACTGTGCTTGCAATGACCTGTTATTCTGTAATCAAAGGGAAAATGAGCGGAGAGTCCCTGGTGGATATGAAGACCGGTACGCCTCTTGCCATAGGGGCGGCCATTGGAGGAGTTGTGGGAAAGTCCATGTTCCAGGCAGTCTCTTCCCTGTTTGCAGATAAGGATATGGTTGGAGCTGTTCAGGCGGCCTGTCTTCTGGTGATCACTCTGGGAACGCTGATCTATACGATTAAAAAGGACAAAATCCATACTCATCATGTGACAAATCCGGTTATTTGTGTGCCGATCGGACTGGTGCTTGGGATCCTTTCTTCATTTTTAGGAATCGGAGGTGGGCCCATCAATCTGGTGGTGCTGTTTTTCTTCTTTTCCATGGATACGAAGGCAGCCGCCCAGAATTCCCTTTACATCATCCTGTTTTCCCAGATCACAGGACTTTTGAATTCCCTGGTGACAGGAACGGTCCCGGAATTTTCCGTCTGGCTTTTGGTCCTCATGGTGATAGGAGGGATCTTAGGCGGAATGAGCGGCCGGGTGATTAATAAAAGGATTGATGAGAAGGTAGTGGACAAGCTGTTCCTGTTTTTGATGGTAGTCATTATTGGAATTAATATATATAATATTTATCAATTTATGTAAACCGTCAGGGCTGCTTGCGGATACGGTTCGCTTCAGCTCTTTTTGTTGCACGGAATCAGGAAAGGAGGCTTTGATGATAGGAATATTGGTTGTGGCTTTTTCAGCTCTTCTAGGAGGACTCGTCCAGGCGGTAACAGGCTTTGGAGGTGCGATCATCATCATGATCTTTCTTCCCCTTATCCTGTCCATGAATGCGGCCCCGGCTTTAAGTGATGTGATTACCATGATCCTGTCCTTTTCTATGTTCTGGCGGTACCGGAAGTCGGTAAGGATAAAGCCGATTCTCCTTCCAGCGGGGATCTATCTGGCGGCCAGTACCATAGTCATTCACTGGTCCGCCTATTTTGATGCCGGTAAGCGAAAAGGGATTTTTGGCCTGTTTCTCATAGGGCTGGCTGTTTACTTTTTCTTTTTTTCGGGGAAAGCCAGAGTAAAGCCGTCGCTGTTAATAGGGGCAGCCTGCGGGCTGACGGCCGGCATATGCGGCGGTTTTTTTGGGATCAGCGGTCCGCCTATGAGCCTTTATTATCTGGCTGTCCTGGATTCGAAAGAGGAGTATCTGGGCACAATAAATGCATTTTTTTCCATTACTGTGGTTTTTAACATCATCGCCAGGATTTCCAACGGATTCCTGACCGAGGATCTGGTTCCCTATATGGCTATTGGGATTATAGCGATATTGGCAGGAAGTGCCTGGGGCAGCAAGCTGGTGGCGCGGATTGACCGAAAGACTATGAGCATGTGCGTGTATGGACTCATGGCAATCGCCGGAATCGTTGCACTGCTGTAGAAATTTAAAAAAAGAATAGGGGGATATTGACAAAGTAAATAAAATATGGTACATACGTATTATACACACGAGTTGATATTGAACAATATTGTGCAATATTTTTACGTATTGGAGGGAAATGATGAAAACAAAACTAAATATTGGGTTTGTTACTACCTATTCCGGCAGGTGGCCCAAGGAGGTTCCGGAACAGAGAAACCGGGAATATGGGGACTGGATGGCTGATCATCTGCCGATGGCCCGGATCGTGAGGGCTTCCATTCTGGGCAGCAGCCGTGAGGCGGTAGAACAGGTGACAAGAGAATTTAAGGAACAGGCTGTAGATGTGATCGTTCTGGTCTATGGTGCATTTACAGGAGATGACGTGCCTTCTTATCTGGCGGAGATGGTAAGAGT
>POVV01000697.1_pt1 | contig 18359 bp, 19 predicted proteins | sample 1560271 | NCBI WGS metagenome assembly POVV01 (sample SAMN08337232, study PRJNA429181) | Bioreactor metagenome, whole genome shotgun sequencing project. | biome: cows' rumen and soil; feature: anaerobic; isolation source: anaerobic chemostat enrichment culture, galacturonate as sole carbon... | reverse complement strand
CTGGGAACTGCCATCAAACAGGCCCTTGGTGATAAAAAATCCATCAGACGTTACGGAAGCATGATCCTTCCTATGGATGAAACCTTGGTCCTTTGTGCCATTGACCTATCCGGCAGGCCGTATTTAGGCTATGATGTTTTGCTTACCAGCGAACGGGTGGGGGAATTTGAGACAGAAATGCTGAAGGAATTTTTCTATGCTGTTTCATATGCCTCTGAAATGAACCTGCATATCAGAAAAATGGCGGGAGAGAATAACCATCATGTGATCGAGGGAGCTTTCAAAGCATTTGCAAAAGCCTTGGATGAGGCAACATCCCCTGATCCGAGAATCACAGGGGTACTGTCTACAAAGGGAACATTATAAAGGAGAATCCATATGCAGCTTTATCCAGCAATTGATTTAAAAGACGGGCAGTGCGTCCGTTTGAAACAGGGAGAATTTAAGGAGATCACCGTATATTCCCAAAAGCCGGAGGAGGTAGCTGCCCTCTGGCAATCCCAGGGCGCCACATTCCTTCATCTGGTGGATTTAGACGGGGCTTTGGCCGGCCGTTCTGTAAATGATAAGGTGATCAAAAAAATAGCGGATACCGTTTCCATACCAATCGAAATAGGCGGCGGCATCCGAAGCGAAGAGGCAATCGAGTCCATGCTTTCCCTGGGAGCAGCCAGGGTGATTATCGGGACAAAAGCTGTTGAGAATCCGGAATTTATAAGGGACATGGTGAAACAGTTCGGGCAGGACCGGATCGTGGCAGGCGTTGACGCAAAGGATGGTATGGTAGCGGTGGAAGGCTGGGAAAAGATCAGCGGAATCACCGCATCAGAGCTATGCGGCAGGATGAAGGAATACGGCGTCCGCCATATCGTTTATACCGATATATCCAGGGATGGGATGCTGACGGGCCCCAATGTGGAGTACACGAAAAAGCTGACGGAAGAAACCGGAATGAATATCATTGCCTCCGGCGGAATGTCTTCCATGGAAGATTTAAGGCAGCTTTATCATGGAGGTGTCCGCGGTGCCATCATCGGGAAGGCGTTGTATGAAAATCGGATCGATTTAAAGGAAGCCATTGAAGCCTTTGAAAAGCAGGATCATCAGGGGAGGATATGATGATGGAGTATAAAAAACTAATTGCAGGTTTTGGAATCCGGGAGGGGAAGGCAGTAAGGCTTGATGATCAAAAGGCGTGCTATGGGGAAAATCTTTTGACGCTGGCCTGTTTTTACGGTGACAGCGGAGCAGATGAGCTCTTTCTGCATGATCTGTCTGAGTCAGAGGAAGATCATGAACGGACAATCGGCCTTATGAAGGAGATTGCAAGGCTGTCTGATATTCCTGTGATTTTAGGGGGAAGAGTCAGACGGCTGGAGGATGTGAAGAAATACCTTTACGCAGGAGCAAAGGCAGCATTTCTGGACGTAAGCCTTGATGAAAATGTGGATTTGATGAAGGAGGCGGCGGACAGGTTCGGAGATGATAAAATTTATGCTTATCTTCCGGACTGCTCGTATTTGGAGCGGACCAAGGAATACGCCCAGCTGGGTGCTTCCGTTATGATTCTGGGGGATGGAGTCACAGAGGAAAAACTCCAGGCTGTTTCAGGCTGTGAAGAGTCCTTTTTGATCACCGGCTGCGGGGAAGATGCAGATCTCTTTGCCTATGCCCTTGGAGTGGAAAATGTGGAAGGTCTGGTGGGGAGCTTTGACGGAGAAGTGAACTGCATGGATTTGAAGCAGGATTTAAAAGCCCTGGGAATCGGAGTAGATACCTTTGAAAGTCCGGTAAGCTTTGACCAGTTTAAGCTGGGCGATGATGGTCTGATTCCTGTAATCACCCAGGATTACAGGACAGGAGAAGTGCTCATGCTGGCCTATATGAACGAAGAAGCCTTTCACGAAACGCTTAAGACCGGCTGCATGACTTATTACAGCAGAAGCCGCAAAAGCCTTTGGCGGAAGGGAGAAACCTCCGGCCACTATCAGTATGTGAAGTCCCTGGCCCTGGATTGCGACAATGATACGCTGTTAGCAAAAGTGAACCAGATCGGAGCCGCCTGCCATACAGGGGCTAGAAGCTGTTTTTATCAGAATCTGGTAAAAAAAGAGTATCAGGATAGCAATCCCTTAAAGGTGTTTGAAGAGGTATTTAATGTAATCCTTGACAGAAAGACAAATCCAAAGGAGGGTTCTTATACCAATTATTTATTTGACAAAGGTATTGACAAGATATTAAAAAAGCTGGGAGAAGAGTCAACAGAAATTGTCATAGCGGCCAAAAATCCAAATCCGGAGGAAGTAAAATACGAAATTTCAGATTTTCTTTATCATATGATGGTGCTCATGGCTTATAAAGGTGTATCCTGGGAAGATATTACCAGAGAACTATCCAATCGCTAAGTTAAAAAAACGCTGGGAAGGCTGTTTGCTTTTCCAGCGTTTTTTGTGTACATAGAGCCATGGACAGCCTGATTGTTCCATGGTATAATTAAAAAATGGAAATTATGGGAGGCAATGGGTATGAAAGAACAGATGTCTGGCAGGATGAAACGGATGACACGGATTTACCGCTGGGTGTTACCGGTTATTTTCCTGTATATCACCGCCGTTTCCTTTTTTGGTGCAGGAATGGGCATGAAGCTTTTGGGAAATACGAAGCCTGATGTGGAACCGATGGAGTTTCATGTGTATGATGGCGCAGATATTTACAGCAGCTTAAAGGCCCATATGATGACCTGGGAGTTTGCGTCGGATTTTAAGGAAACCAATCATTATTACTTTGCTTACGATGTAAACCTGCTTCCTTATATTGTACAGGTCCATGGGGACCTGCCTGAGAAATATTTACAGATCCAATCCTATTTGTATGATGAGTCCGAGGAAGCACCGGAGCCGGCAGTATTTTATGGCGTGTCGTCGCGCATTGAGGCTGATATCCGTGAATATGCTATGGAAAGCTACAATGAGATGTGGGGAGAGAATCTTGTAACGGAGGATAATTTTTCGGATTATTTCGGAGAATACTATCTGGATACCACCAGAAAGCCGGCCTCCAATGCTTCGGAAACAATTTCTCTCATTTTTTCGTACGGATTTCTGGCCGCCCTGGCAGGAACCTTGCTTATGGTATGGAAACTTAACAGCCGGAGGTTTAAGATAAGCCGCACAACCTTAAAGGCATGGACGGGAGAAAGACTGCTTGCATTAGACAGACAGCTTAATGGGGCCAGTACCTCCTCCTATGAAAAAGAACAGCTTTATTTGACCAATGATTATATCATTGCCAATGCAGAGGGATTTGATATCATCCCATATGAGGCTGTTTTGCGGATTTATGATACCTCCTCTGGAACGGGAAAAAGGCTTATGGTTGAAACGAAGGATCAAAAATACCATACCCTTGCTATGGGTGGAAGAAAGAACAAGGATGGGTTCCAGGAACTCATCACCCAGGTGAAAAGGAAAATTGAGGATAAAAAAGAGGAATTGCCGGAAAATATTCTGACCGGGGAATACCGCATGTACCCTGAACATGTGGAACCGGAAGCAATCCTTCAGATATCTGCCTCCCTTGATCAGAAGCCGTCCAATCCGTTCTTTGGCGTGATCGGGGCGCTGTTTGCCTCTCTTTTAGGAGTAGGGCTTTGGGTACTCATCGGTCAGGTGGGGTTTGTTGCCGGAATAGCCGGGTTTGTTATGTTAAAGCTTGCCTTAAGCGGCTATCAGAAGCTTGGAGGCTCACTGGATAAAAAGGGAGCCGTCATTTGTCTTATTATAACAGCTGGAATGATCACCGGAGCCAATCTTCTGGATTATGCAGTATCCATGACAAGGGGATACTTCCAGTATGAAGCCAGCTTAGAAACCTTGTTCTATGTTTTCTCCAACTTTGGAAAGCTGATGTCCGATATGGATATGTGGAGAGGATTTTTCATTGACCTTGTCATTGGTTATGGCCTGTCCATATGGTCCGCGGCAGGAGCTATAAAAGCCATTTTAAATATGGAAAAATAAATTTTAGAAAAAGAGGCGATTTGATTATGTCACAAGTATTAGATAATTTTTTAAAGTATATATCCTTTGACACACAGTCTAAGGAGGATATGGATGCAGTTCCCAGTACGGAAAAACAGAGGGTATTAGCCAGAGAACTGGCAGCCCAGCTTCAGGCCATGAAGGCGGAGCATGTGATGGTGGATGAGCATAGCTACGTTTATGCCACCATACCTGCGACCATGGAAAAACCAGTCCCGGTGCTTGGCTTTATTGCCCATATGGATACCGCACCTGCATATTCCGGGACGGGAGTGAAGCCGCAGATCGTGAAAAATTATGACGGCGGTGATATTCTGTTGAATAAAGAAACCGGACTGGTCATGAAAGCAAGCGACTTTCCGGATTTATTAAAGTACAAGGGACAGGATATCATTACAACGGACGGAACCACCCTGTTGGGGGCGGATGACAAAGCCGGAGTTGCCGAGATCATGACTATGGCGGAGTATCTTTTATCCCATCCGGAGATTCCTCACGGAACCATCCGCATTGGCTTTACACCGGATGAAGAGGTTGGAAGAGGCGCAGATTTCTTTGATGTAAAGGGTTTTGGCGCAGATGTGGCTTATACCGTAGACGGCGGTGGGTTAGGAGAACTGGAGTATGAGAATTTCAATGCAGCTTCCGCAAAGGTCCGGGTGCACGGCTCCAGCATCCACCCAGGATCTTCCAAGGGAAGAATGAGGAATGCCCTGCTGATGGCTATGGAGCTCCACAACATGCTTCCAGCTGCTGAAAATCCTATGTATACGGAAGGATATGAGGGATTTTTCCACTTGGATTCTATGAGCGGAACGGTGGAAGAGGCCCGCATGGATTATATTATCCGGGATCACAGCAAAGAGAGATTTGAAGAGAAAAAAGCATTTATGGAGAGAGTGGCGGAATATCTCAACAGCCGCTATCATGCAGGGACCGTGGAACTTACTTTAAAGGACAGTTACTATAACATGAAGGAAAAGATCCAGCCTCACATGTACCTGATCGATATAGCAAAGACTTCAATGGAGGAAATCGGAATAGAACCCCTGGTAACTCCAATCCGCGGAGGCACGGATGGAGCCCGTTTGTCTTATGAAGGGCTTCCTTGTCCAAACCTGTGCACCGGTGGCTATAACTTCCATGGAAAGTTTGAGTTCATTCCCGTTCAGTCCATGGAGAAGGTGGTAGAACTGCTTCTTAAAATCGTAGAGAAATTTACAGAAAGATAATATGCAGAGGGAATAGTACCCTGCAATTCAGATTAAAAAAGCAGCTATTGACAAAGTAGAATTCTACTCATACACCATTGGTAGAATTCTACTTTAATTTTTGGAGGTGATTTTATGGTTTCATCCTTAAGTAAACCAAGTGCTGATTTTTATATACAGAGTATTGCGCTGTCCTTGCGCTATATGAACGATCAAAAGTTAGAGGAATTTGGCATAACGAACCAGCAAGCCCGGCTATTGGGTGGAATCAGCAGTAGTCTTTACGATGGAGCTAATATCAGCCGCAAGTTTTTGGAGGATATGATGCAGCTAAAAGGCCCCTCGGTAACCAGCTTGCTAAATGGCTTAGAGAAGAATGGCTTTATTATTCGTTATAGCCGTGAAGATGATGGCCGTGCAATGAATATCAAGGTTACTGAAAAAGGTGATAAGGTTTTAGAAGCGCTGCGTGATGTATTTAAAAGCACAGAACAACAGCTACATAGCGGTATGACGACTGCAGAACAGGAACAATTTCTGATGTTACTTCAAAAAGCTTATGATAACCTTTCACGGAATAAACATTCAGGAAATACAAGGCCGGTAGATGCAGGGAAGGTATAAGCAGGCACATTGAGTGGTAGAAAGCGAAGATGCTGCTTGCTATTATCTTTGGTATTTATGTAGGATTATATATATTTTTTAATTGCTTATGTAGGACTCTACATATTTATAGAACCAGGCTAAAGTCACTGGAAAATTAGAAATTCAAGGCAACAAACGTGTGTTTTGGAACATAATATACTTTTTTTATATAAAAATATTAAATAATAAAACATTGAATTTTTATCTTTTTATAATTTGGTTTACTCGTGAAAGATACAGGGATTAATAAGGAAATTACCGAATAGAATCATTCATTTAGTAAAATTTGTTAAGGAGTGATTAGAAGATGCGAAATCTGATAGAACTGACTGATTTAACAGTTGACGAGGTAGAAAAGATATTCAATATAGCTGATAAAATAAATAAAGGGGAATGTGAAAAATGCTTTAAAGGAAAAACGATCATTTTATTTTTTCCATATTCAAGCATACGCACCCGCGTTACTTTTGAGAAAGGGATATTTGATCTTGGAGGTCAGTCTATTCTTTTCCCAAGTGATGCATTAGATAAAAAAGAAGAGATAAAAGATGTAGTCAATTATCTGCATAATTGGGTCGATTGTATTATAGTCAGACACACTAATATTGATTTGATTACACGGATGGCCGAGTGTAATTTACTTCCAATCGTTAATGCTATGACCGGTGTTAACCATCCCTGTGAAATTCTTTCTGATTTATATTCATTATCAAAAGTCCGAAAGGATTACCTTGATCTGAATTATCTATTTGTAGGTGCTCCAGGGAACATAGGGAATGCATGGGCTGAAGCAAAAAAGGTATTAGGCATCAATATTAAGCAGTGTTGCCCAGCGGGGTATGAGATAAGCGGATTAACTGCTGAGCATGATATCAATAAGGCTATCGTGAACAGTGACATTATTCTTACAGATTCTTTGCCGTCAAAAGCTCTGTCTGACTTTTCGCCTTATCAGATAACGAACGAGCTTATGCAAAAAGCAAATATTGGCGCTGTGTTAAATCCTTGTCCTCCATTTTTCAGAGATGAAGAAGTTTCCGCAGACGTAATAAATTCCAAATATTTTGCAGGATACAGTTTCAAAAAGCATCTTTTAATCATGCATCAGGCTATTATGTATTTTTCAATGTTCAATGACTGAAGGCCAGCCAATTGCAAATCTTATTTATGAGGAGAAAAAAATTATGGAGAAAGAACTGCAATCACGAGACGATTGGGAGATGGAACTTTTTGTTGGGGAAAAATACTATTATTATAAAAAGCAATGGCAAGATAGAAATCCTGGCCAATCCTTTACAAGCTGGAACTGGATTGCCTTCTTTTTTCCGTTTTACTGGTTGCTTGCAAGAAAGATGTATCGCAATGCATTCATTGTTTTCCTTGTCAGCATTTTTGCATGGATCATACCCTTTGGCGGGCTTGCAATCCATATTATTCTGGCTTTGTATGCAAATTACTTTTATTATCAAAAGTACAATTTAACGAAGCAGGCGGTTCAAAGCTATCTTAAGGGAGATGCAGAGGAATATTTAAAAAAGCACGGAGGAACTAATATTCCAGCCGTCTTTATTACTTTTTTTGTTTTATTGTGCATTGTTTGTGTTGGTATCGGAGTACTTATTTTCGTTGTAGGAAGTGAAGAAAATAAAGCTTCTGCCACTGTCGGGTCAACCTATGAAGTTGTCTCTATCTGAGAGTCAACCTATGAAATTGCAACGAAAGGCAATGAGCTGACCTATACAATTCCTACATACCTCACTCAAAAGAATGACAGCGAAAGTGACTTGTATCTTGTGTCCGCCTCCGGTACCCAGATTGTGATGATAACACTTTATAATATTGACGACTTTTCAGAGCTGGTAGATGAACAGTACTTTATAGATGCAGTTTCAGAAAATCTTATGAATTCAGATGACATCACAGAGATCAATGAGGTATCAGATGCAGCTCTGATCCCCTTAGACAGCCAAACGCCTCAAATGTTATATTCTTTGATTGAAGAAGGTTCTGTTTTTTACGATTATACAACATGCAGAAAAATCGGAAATTTTTATGCACTTACTAATGTGGTCATTCGTCCCAGTCAATGGGAAAAGGATAAGCAGCAAATTGCAGATATCATTTTAAGTGCAAAAGAACCTAATCATAGTTGATGATACGGTTCATATTAAGAGCCGTAAAAATACCAATATACATGGACCTCAATATAATATGCTGATTTAAGTAAATGGGAGTAACTATTAAGAAAGTTGGATATAGCTGGAGGGATTGGTGAAGAAAAATGTATGAAAGAATGATGGATAAAAGTGTTCTGCCGGAAATAAACGACATTGAACGTCATATCGGATTGAACGGCTGTAAGTACCTGTGGTTCTTAGAAGATGCATTAATGAAACGGTATGAGATACAGCGTGAAATACGGTTTCCATTCGGTAATACTTACGGCTGGGGGTACAAATACTCCCATAAAACAAAACATCTCTGCTATCTCTTTTTTGAGAAGGATGCAATCACAATTACCTTGCAAATAGGCGATAAAGAAGTACCGCTGCTCAATCAGGTATTATCTACGCTTTCATCAAAAACGCAGTCCCTTTGGGAGAATCGCTATCCTTGCGGTGACAATGGCGGCTGGATGCATGTTAGGATACTCTCGGAAGATGATTTAGATGATGGGATAAAGCTGATTCAAATAAGAAAGAAACCTCGCATTGTACAAGATGAATAAAAAATACAGACGATATTGACAATATTTATTCAAAGTGATACCATGCAGCTATGAGCTGGACTCTGGCTCCTCTTGTAAAAGTTGTTATGGGTGATAAAACAGATCTGGCAGTGGCGGAGATCAGCTTATTGCTTAGGCTGTAAAGATTACCGGTAAGCGGATTGGGAATATCTGATTGACTGATATATTTTAAAGCTAATAGAAAGGATGGGATAAGAACTTTGAAACAATATTTTGTTATAGGCAGTTACACGGAACCAATTTTATTTGGAACAGGTGAGGTCTTTCAAGGAAAAGGAAAGGGGATTTCATTCTGTACATTTGAAGACGGCAAAATAGAAATAAAAAAAGAAATTGCCATCAAAAATCCTTCTTTCCTATGTGTAGATGAGATAAATAAAAAGATTTATGCAGTTAATGAGATGAAAGAATATTTGGGAAAGACCGGCGGCGGTATGACCCAGCTCACTTATGATGATGATGGCAATATGAGCATAGAAGGAAGCTGGAATACTTATGGGGATGACCCGTGTCATATTGCAATTGGACCAAACGGACAATTTGTTGCTATAGCTAATTATTCCAGTGGCTCAGTGACTGTGTATCCAATTGATGAAAAAGGAAATGTTAAAAATGATTGCCAGCTATTTAAACATGAGGGCAGCAGCATTCATCAGTCACGCCAGGAAGGACCCCATGCACATAGCTGTATTTTTGCGCCGGATCAGGAATTGCTTTATGTCTCTGATCTGGGAATCGATAAGCTTGTAGCATATCGATATGAAGGAAGCGTTGCATATTCTGAGGATGCCGCTTCGGTTCGTGTGCCTGCAGGAAGCGGCCCCAGATACGGAGAGTTCGGAAAAGATGGGAAGCATTTTTATTTGATTAATGAAATTAGTTCGCAGGTAATGCATTTTACATATGTTGCTGGCAAGATGGAATTTCAGAATGCCGTGAATACACTTCCGTCGGATTTTACCGGGAACAATACATGTTCTGACCTACATATTACTCCAGATGGAAAATTTCTCTATGCATCGAATCGTGGACATGATAGTCTGGCGTGCTATCAAATCGATGAGGAGGGAAGTCTGACATTCATTGAAAGGCAGCTTTGCGGTGGAAAAACACCTCGGAACTTTGCAATTGACCTGACTGGACAATATATTTTAGTTGGCAATCAAGACAGTGATACAATCACGGTATTTGAAATAGAAGATAATGGTCATATAAGTCAGGTAAACCAAATTAATACCGGGGCACCAGTGTGCATCCGATTTTTCCAGCTGTAACTGGTAGAAATGATACACTATCAATCTTGATGATAAAGTAGGTTTTAATGGAGATGCACTCTATTGAAACCTACTTTTTTACCTCTTATTCAACTTTTTATACAAAACCTTAATCCTCATAACGATATGATTTGAAACAAATATGAGGTAATTGAGGATAAGACTTCATTTTACAATAAAAGGAGGTATCGTTTTTATTAAATAACATATCAGGATATAAACAAATAAGTAGTACAGAACGTAGTAAGATAAGAAGGTTATTAAGCTTGCATGAAGGGCCACTCAGTTTGACTGATGTGGCCTTTTGCAATCAATATGAAAGTTAATTGAGGCAACATGGACTGGCCTTTTTTTCATGAGTCCAATTTTGCGCAATGGTAAGATTGATAATTGTACACAACGGTTGTGGATTGGGAGTTGGTCCAATGGTATAATTTGCACATAACAAATTGCTTGATTATTACCGGTAAATGATAAGCATTAAAGGAGGTTACATTTGAAAAAGGATATGTTATTTCGGGACCTGGTTCAGCTGGATTGGGAAGCGGCGGACCAGACCGAAGTGTTTAAACGGATGGCAGACATTCTGTTTAAAAAAGGATTTGTTAAAGAAACTTATCTGGATTCACTAAAGGTAAGGGAAGAACGCTATCCCACAGCACTGCCCATTAAGCCTTATCCGGTTGCCATTCCCCATACAGATATCAGCCAGATCATCCGGCCGTTTATTGCTCCTATCCGGCTGAAAGAAGCTGTTGAATGGAGGGAAATGGCAAACAATGATGAAGCCCATCAAGTCAGATTTATTTTTATGCTGGGATTTTTAAAATCAGATGAGCACATCGACCTGCTTCAGATATTGGTGGAGAATTTTCAGAATGAGGAATTAATGGAGCGTTTAAACAATGCCAAAACAGCAGATGAATACTTTGAGCTGGTCTGCGGCATCAAGGGTATGGAATCGTAAAGATCCATACGAAATCAGAGGAGGGTTTTGACCATGGGAATCAGAGTTATTGTAGCCTGCGGAAGCGGTGTGGCTACTTCACAGACAGTAGCAAGCAAGGTAAACCGCATGTTAAAGGAAAAGAAAGTGGATGCTTTGGTGGAGGCAGTGGATTTAAAGTCTGTTGACCGTTATATGGACGGCAGCGCAGCCTATATTACCATAGTAAAAAATGCCAAGGAATATCCGATCCCTGTGATCAATGGTATCGCATTTCTCACAGGCATTGGGAAAGACCAGGAGTTTGATAAACTGTTAAAAGCAATTGCGGACTACAAAAAGAAGAATCTATAAATTTAGAGTTTGTAAAATAAGGAGGTAAAGAGGATGCAGATGTTAGCGAATACTGTTAATTTCTTTCTGGGGCTTGGGGCAGCTGTATTTGTACCGGTAATTATTATCATAGCCGGATTAATTGTTAAAATGAAAGTAAAAGACGCTGTTTCATCAGGCATTACCCTTGGCGTAGCATTTTCCGGAATGAGCATGCTGATCAACTACATGACCGGAGTGATCACACCGGCGGCAACTGCCATGCTGGAGTTTTCCGGTATTGATCTTCCCATTACCGATGGTGGCTGGACCACAATGTCCACGATTTCCTGGTCATGGCCATATGCATTTTTGATGTTTCCCCTTTTAATTGTAATTAATATTATCATGCTTGCCATGAACAAGACGGATACCTTTAATGCGGATCTATGGAATGTATGGGGAAAAATCTTTACGGCAGTCGCAGTATACTACATAACCGGCAATGTAATCGCAGCGTTTGTCGTTGCGGCAGTTCAGGTTGTTTTTGAACTGAAATCCGCTGATTTTCATCAGCACCGTATCAGTAAGCTTTCCGGTATTCCGGGAGTCACCTGTACTCATAAGATGGTTTTTCTTGCGGCACCTATGTATATTGTGGACTGTATACTTCGGAAGATCCCTGGACTCAACAAATCATTTAATGCAGAGGATTTAAAAGATAAGCTTGGTATTTTTGCGGAAAATCATATTTTGGGTTTCCTTTTAGGAATTATTTTCGGAGCTTTGGCAAGGTACGATTTAGCAGGGATATTAACCCTTGGAGTACAGTGTGCCACTGCCCTCACTTTATTCCCGGTGATCTCAAAATATTTCATGCAGGCTTTGGAACCGATCTCCAACGCGGTTTCGGAATTTATGCAGAGCAAATTTGCAGACAGAGAGATGTATGTAGGGTTAGACTGGCCGTTTCTTGGCGGAGCAAATGAGATTTGGCTGGCTGTTATCTGGACAGTGCCTGTGACCCTTATTATGTCCTTTATCCTTCCCGGTAATAAGATATTACCTTTTGCCGGCATCATTAATATTGCCATTGCAGTGCCTGCATACCTGGTGTGCAGGGGAAACATCCTGCGCATGCTGATTCAATGTACCATTTTTACACCGGTATTTTTATGGGTGGGTACTGCCTTTGCTCCCTTTATGACAGAGCTGGCAAATACCACAAAGGCCGTGGAGCTTGCGCCTGGTCAGATGATTTCCAACTCAAGCATTGACGGACCTATATTTACGTATGCATTTTCACACGCAGTAAAGGCGCTGCAGGGAGATTTCCTTCCGTTAATTATTCTGGTTCTGTGGATCGTGTCCTTTGTATTCTATTCAAGAAGCCTGATTCAGGAAAAGAAGGAAGACCTGGCAAAGGAAAGAGCGTAACATGAAAATCGGCCAACGGAATTGCTTGATTTTGAAAGAAATTATTAATCATAGTTCATCTGTCACAGGAAAGGCTCTGGAGGCAAAATTACATCTCTCAAGAAAACAACTGGAGTATGGGATTACTAGAATTAATGAATATCTGGAGGAACAGCAGCTGCCGATTCTGGAACGAGTAAATAACGGGAGGATTCTCATCCCAAATGAGGTCATAGAACAACTGGATTTCACGCAGCTGGAACAGGAGAATCAGGATGTCTGGCTTTCTAAGGAAGAGCGGGAAGATATTATTCAGCTGATGCTGCTTACAAAACAGCAGGAACTATCGCTGCAGCATTTCATTACTGAGTTAAAGGCCAGTAAAAATACGGTGCTGTCGGATTTAAAGCGATTAAAGGAAGAACTGCCTGATTTAAGCATTCAGCTGACATACAGCAGGGAAAAAGGCTATCAGCTGGAAGGCCGGGAATATGATTTGAGGCAGCGGCTGTTCCTGGTACTGCGAAATATTTTGTCAGGACGAGGGCAGCAGGCAGTGGTTTTTCGGATCGGAAGGATCACACAAAAGCAGATGGAGCATATGCGCAATATGACGGAAACCATTGAAGGGGAATTGAAAACCCGTTTTACGGACGAAATGATCGAAGTGAACCGGTGTTTTTTCTCCCTGGTGCTGAGGCGGATCCGGGACGGTATGGCTTTAGATACGGTTCCGGAAACCTTCCGTCATGTGGCAGGAACAAAGGAATATATGGTGATCAAATCCTGCCTGGCTGCCGAGGGCGTAAACAGCATTCAGGAAACCATGTATTTTACCGCCCATATCCAGAGTATGAAGATCAACACCCATTTGGAGGCTGTTGCAGGCCAGGAAGAGGTTTATCAGGCAGTGGAGGAAACCATCCGCAATTTTGAGCGGATCGCCTGCATTTGCTTTGAGAATAAAGAGAATACCTTTCATTTGCTCATGAACCACAGCCTTCCTGCCCTGTACCGCATCAGATATAATTTTCATATCGGTCCCGATATTTCTGAATACGTACTTCCTGCTTATCAGGAAGTGCATGACATGGTGAAAAAGTCTGTGACGCCTCTGGAAAAAATAATCGGAATGTCTTTTCCGGAAAGTGAACTGGTTTATATAACCCTGATCTTTATTGCCCTTACCAGCAGAGAGGATGAAGAAGAAAAAACAGACAGACGCCCGAGGGCTGTAGTGGTTTGCCAGAACGGCATTACCGTTTCCCACTTTCTTCTGACCTCATTAAAGCATACCTTTCCGGAAATCGACTTTCTAAACTATATGTCCGCGCGCCAATTCTATCAGTACGAGGAAGATTTTGACCTGGTATTTACAACAACATCCTTAAGGACATCAAAAAGGCAGTTTGTGATCGAACCTTTGCTGGACAAGGAAAGAAGAAGGAAACTTCGTAAAAATGTGTTTGACAGCCTGAAAAGTTCAGGGGAGATCTTTCCCCAGGTAGAGACAATCCTTCAAATCATAAAAGAGCATACAAATGAAAGCGTGTTTCAGAAGCTGAGGATGGAAATTGACTCCTACATGGTACAGACGGACCGGAGAGCAGGAGGAGCCATAGAGAAAAGAAAACCGGAACTAAGGGAATTGCTGACAAGATCCAACATCAGGATCATAAAGGAACGCATGGGCTGGAAGGAAGCCATAGAATTTGCAGCAGTGCCCCTGCTGTATAAAAATATTATCAAATACCAATATGTTGAAACGATTATCTCTAATATTATTGAGCATCAGCAGATCATGCTAATTGCAGAGCATGTCATGATTGCTCATGCTGGGATCGATGCAGGGGTATATGATGTGGGATTATCCATGCTTTTGCTTCCCCAGACTATAATGGTAAATGATTACATGGAGGTAAAGGTGATTTTTGTGCTGGCGACTCCGGATTATGAGAGTCATTTGGCAGCGTTAAACCAGTTGATCAATATTTTAGAGAATGAAAAGAAGCTGGCCTCCATGAAGGAAGCTAAAACAGCAGATGAAATTTTGGAATTACTATAGTCTGCAAAAATGAAATAGAAAAGAGGAGATTAGAATGCTTGAAACATTGAAAAAAGATGTATGTGAAATCGCTAAACGTGCTCAGAGAGATGGTTTATGCAAGCATAAATCCGGAAATTTCAGTGCACGGGATTTAGATACCGGTTATGTGGTCATTACTCCAACCAGCGTTGACCGGGACTTGCTGACTCCAAGGGATATGGTAGTCATGGATCTGGATGCCAGGGTTATTGAAAACTTGTCTGGCTTAAGACCGACCAGCGAATCCCTGATGCATCTTATGATCTACCGCCAGAGACCAAAAGCAGCGGCTATCGCCCATACACACTCTGCCTATGCCACTGCATTTGCCTTACTAAACAAGCCGATTCCGGCAGTTGTGTATGAAGTGGCTAACTTAGGCCTGACAAAAGCCCGTGTCCCTGTCGCCCCCTATGGACGTCCTGGAACCACCGGACTGGCGGACAGCGTCATTGAAAGCTGCCTGGAAGCAGACTGCTTTTTACTGGAAAAGCATGGAGCCGTTGCAGTGGATGAACGTGATGTTTATGAAGCATTTTTAAAGGCCGCTTATATTGAAGAACTGGCAGAATTATATTATCTGGCATTGACCGCAGGCGGAGGAAAAGAGCCGGATGGCTTTGCTCAGGAGGAGCTGCAAAGGTGGGAATATCCGAAAGAGATTTCATTTCCCAATGTGAGATAAGGAGGAAATTAATCTTTGAAGCTGTATCTGATCCGGCATGGACGGCAATGCCCAAGCTGATAGAAGCTGCCGGACGACATAAGGGCAGCATGCAGTGCATGGGGAGTAAAGGAATATTAGGTAGATTTCTGTCTGAACCATAGAAAGAAAGGGATTATATGAAAAAGATTATCAATAGTGCGGACACATTCGTGAAGGATACCATGGAAGGAATTATCTGTGCATACGGTGATAAGGTGAAGCTGTTACATAATGATTTTCAGGTGCTGGTTTCCAATTATCCGGCCAAGGAGGGAAAGGTAGGCGTAGTAACAGCAGGGGGGAGCGGCCATCTTCCGGTATTTTTAGGATATGTTGGGAAAGGGCTGCTGGACGGCTGTGCAGTAGGGGAGGTCTTTGCCTCCCCGGCAGCAGCTAAGATGGCTGACATGATCCGCGCCTGTGACAGGGGAAATGGCGTGCTGTGTTTATACGGAAACTATAACGGCGACCGCTTTAATTTCAACATGGCCTGTGAGGAAGTGGAATTTGACGATATTCAGACAAAAACAGTGCTTGTAAAGGATGATGTTGCCAGCTCTTCTCAGGAACATGCTAAGAAGCGCCGGGGCGTTGCAGGCATGGTATATGCCTTTAAAATAGCGGGAGCAGCAGCCGATAACATGATGAACTTAGAGGAAGTGGCGGCTGTGACAGCCAAGGCCTTAAACAACATCCGTTCTATGGGTGTTGCTCTCTCTCCCTGCATCGTTCCCAAGGCCGGAAAACCGACCTTTGCCATAGCAGAGGATGAGATTGAGATTGGAATGGGGATTCATGGAGAAGCGGGTATTGAGGTAAAGAAGATGATGACCGCCGACGAGATAGCGGAAACGCTGGTGAATACGATCACGAAGGATATGCCTTTGAAAGACGGGGATGAAGTGTCCGTAATGGTCAATGGCCTTGGTGGAACCCCTTTGGAGGAACAGTTAATTGTGTACAGAAAAGTGCATCAGATCCTTTCCCGTTTAAGAGTCAGCATTGTAATGCCCCATATAGGGGAATATGCTACTTCCATGGAAATGGCCGGCCTTTCTGTAACGATATTTAAACTGGATCAGGAATTAAAGGAATTGCTTCAGGCTCCGGCAGAAACTCCCTTTTATACCAATTCTAATAAATAGGGAGGAATATGGCATGAATCAGGAATCAGTAAAGGGAATCATGGAAGCGATCAGCAATGAAATGTCTGCAAACCGGGATTATCTGGTGGAACTGGATCAGGTAAACGGGGATGGGGACTTAGGGATTTCCATGGATGACGGCTACCGGGCAGTGGTGGAATTTTTAAAAACTGCGGAAGAAAAGGATCTTGGGAAGCTTTTCCTCTTATGTGGTAAGGTGTTTAATGCCTCCGCCCCATCTTCCCTGGGAACGATCACTTCTTTTGGCTTTATGGGCCTGGCAAAGGCGTTGAAGGGAAAAGAAGAGACGAGCTTTGAAGAGGCCGCTGGGGCGATGCTTGCGGCAGTGGAAAACATCATGGAAAAGGCGGAGTCAAAGGTGGGAGAGAAGACCATTCTTGATTCCCTGTATCCGGGAGCAAAGGCCCTGGTAACATATGCGTCTGATCCGGAAAGGGCAGTGAGAGAAGCGGAGAAGGCAGCAGGACAGGGTTCAGAAGCCACACGGCAGATGCGGGCAGTTCATGGACGTGCCGCTTATTCGGCTGATCGCAGCATTGGCATTTTAGACGGCGGTTCTGTTGTTGGAAAATTGATATTTAAGGGGATTGCCGGTTATTATGGGGCTAAGTAATAAAATATAATTATCAGGGGAGTATTGATGTGGAAGCGTGAAACTGGCATAGTCAGTTTCGCGCTTTTAAACATGAATGACAAGATTCGGGCTTTCATTTGGCTTTACAGTATCCATCCCATAGGACACAACTACCCTTGTACTTGCTGAAGGAATGTACTATAATGTTAGGAGGCCATGGGCATTAGGAAGTTAGGAGATATTGGCATATGGGAAAAGGATCAAATATAAAGTTTACTGACCACATCGGGTTTCACATGCTTTTAGCTGCAATAGGCGGATTAATGGATGCTTATTCTTATGTTGACAGAGGCAATGTATTTGCCACCGGCCAGACTGGGAATTTCGTGCTGGCTGCAATTCGTTTCCTCTCAAAGGACTATAAAGGCATGGGGCAGGCTTTTGTGCCCATCGGAGCATTCTGGATGGGGGTTTTTCTGGCAAGACATATTTTTTATAAAATTTATAATGAAAAACACACCCATTGGATATCGGGTATTTTATTTCTGGAAATTGCGGTATTGTTTTTGGTCGGCTTCATTCCCCACACCCAGCCGCACTTATTTGCCAATACGGCGGTGTCATTTGCCGCTGCGGTGCAATTTTGTACCTTCCGGAACTTTGGAGGAAATGCTGCCTATGCACCGGTTTTTTGTACGGGAAATATGCGTTCCTGTGCGGAAATGTATTACGAAGGCTTTGTCAGAAAGGACAGAGGGTGCCGGAAAAGAGCATATCATTACACTGGAATCCTGTTGGCCTTTTTCACCGGAGCTCTTACGGGGGGCTGGCTGTCCTTCCGGTTGGGTGAAAAGGCGATCTGGCTGGCCTGTGTGCTGTTGCTGGTATCCTGGATAACCGTTGGCATAGAAAAGAAAGGACAAAAGGTTTATACATATCCGGGTTCCCACAGGTAATTTTGGAGTTGATTAATCACCGAAAGTATCCTATAATTATGCAAAGTATCATTAAGAATGGTTTGTTGGGGAAAACAAAGCGGATGCAATGTTAGGCGATCGCTGGTTTTCAATGACAGCTTTATTACAGATATCTACTTAATAGATTCATAAACTGCAAATAAAAAAGGAATGATCATGAGAAAACTAGCATTAAGCGATGAGATTTTATTGAGAATTGAAAAACCGGCCCGCTATATCGGCGGCGAGGTAAATATGGTAAAAAAAGACCTGTCTGC
>POVV01000696.1_pt1 | contig 18362 bp, 12 predicted proteins | sample 1560271 | NCBI WGS metagenome assembly POVV01 (sample SAMN08337232, study PRJNA429181) | Bioreactor metagenome, whole genome shotgun sequencing project. | biome: cows' rumen and soil; feature: anaerobic; isolation source: anaerobic chemostat enrichment culture, galacturonate as sole carbon... | reverse complement strand
TGTTTTTTCAATCTTATCATTAAAGTGCAGGATCAGAGTCGGCATAAGGAATAGTACGGTAGCCAGACTGCAAATGATCCCTTTGGTAAGTACAAATCCCACATCCTTACCAATGGTAAAGCGCATGAATGCTATTACAAGAAACCCTACAATGGTGGTGGCCCCGCTCGCCAGTATAGAACTGCAGGATTCCTTTACTGCCAGTTCCATGGCCTCATGTATCTCAACGCCGGTATTCTTAATTGCCGTAAAAGTATGTAAAAGGAAAATGGAGTAATCCATGGATACCGCCAATTGTAAAATGGCTGCCGTGGAAAACGTAAAAAATGATATAGAACCAAACATCAGGTTGGACCCCATATTCAGGACAATGGCCACAACCATGACAAAAATAAACAAAAACGGTTCCATCCAGGATGTTGTGGTAAGGGTTAATATCACCCAGATGATTACGAGCGCCATTCCAATCGCCATTGTAATCTCTTTTGTTATGGACTCTTCCCGCTCCTTACTGGAAACGGCGCTTCCTGCAAAATGCCCTCTGTCTTTTCCCACAATTTCATAGATCCCGTCTACCGCTTTCCGGGTCACCTGACTATCATCGCCGTTTTCAAATATTACATCCATCAAAGCATACCCGTCACGATAATAATCTTCCATGGAAAATGCATCTACAGACATCATATCAGTAATCCCCTGGTTTACAAAAGAGGCTCCCATATAAACATCCGTGGTTAAATCCGGACCTATTACCAGATCCACCCCTTCCAGGTCCGATATCTGCTGTCTTATTTTTTTCGCTTCCTGAAGGCTTACATCCTCTACCATAATCCGGGCCATTCCAGGATATCCAAACTCATCCTCCATCACATCAAGGGCTTGTTTCGTCTGGGCAAACTGCGGCAGGTATTTGCTTAAATCATAATTGACCTTTACAAAAGGAAAACAGATTGCACAGATGATGGCCGTAATAAAGAAAAAAATCTCTATTTCCTTTCCTTTGAACACAATGATATGTACGATTCTATCAAATAAACTTTTGTCTTTTTTCATAGTTTCCTCCATTACCCATCCTTATTCTGTTAATAGATATAATATTGACTTTTGAACACGTGTACATTATAATACTCTTGTAAATAAGTTTCAATAATCAATTGACAAAGAAAAATCCATTAATAGTCACAACATCTTTTTTTATGCAATACTAAACACTCTTTGATATAGTGTTCATTACTTTCAGAGATTTAAGCTCTAAAAGTAAAAAGCAAGCCAAGAAACACAATTGGAGGAATCGTATGGAAACTCAAAAACAGGATCGCCGCATCCGAAAAACTCAGAAGCTATTGAAAGAAAGCCTTCTTGAACTCATGGAAAAAAAGGACTTTAAGAATATTTCTGTGAAAGACATCACGGAACTGGCAGATTTAAACCGGGGTACTTTTTATCTTCACTATGCAGATACTTACAGCCTGTTACAGGAAATGGAATCCGAAGTCTTAGATGACTTTCAGGATATGGTAAGCAACTGCCGCTATGCCTTTAAAAAGGGCTCGCTCCTGCCCGTTGTCATACCAATCATTCATTATATTGAGGAGAACAAAAAGATATGTAAAATCCTTTTTGAGAACAGCTCCTCCAATGATTTTGTAAACCGTTTCCATACACTTGTCTCAAAAAACGGTACAGCAATCATCAGGGAACAATATCCAGCCGCCAGAGAAGTGACCCTGAACTATTACCTTGAATTTATCACCTATGGACTGACCGGCGTCCTGAAACAATGGCTTGATACGGATATGCAGCAGCCAAAGGAAGAAGTAGCCGAGTTTGTGGATAAGATGATCATGGGGACTGCACAAAAGCTCCTTGCTGTTTAAACAAATCATTTTTTATCCTAAATCCTTATTTTTCGTCTGGAATCAACCGATATATGGATAGCGATGTCATACAGCCATTTAACGGTATGTTACATCAATAATTACACAAGGATGAACTTTATGCTGAAAATTAAAAAATCCAAAGATGAGAAGATTCCCAAGACACCTCCCAAAAAAGGGAAGGCAGTAAAAAACAAACAAAATAAAGAGATACCGGCCAAAGCTCCAAAAGACAAAGGAAAAGGTCTATTACCTAAAAATAAAAGAGTTCTCGTTTTGATGGGAGCCGCCCTGCTGATCGTTATTATGGGATCTGTTCAGGCCATTATTCTGCTGACTTCCCAAAAGAAGGGTGAGGCAGAAGAAAAGGCAGAAGTAGCACCAACCTACTACTTTTCGAAAGAAGAAGATATTTCTTCGGTTACTGAAATTGTTGGTGAACGCGATTTTGAAAAGCAGGAAGCTTCTGAAGCCAGCCTTGAAACAGAAACGAAGGAAACCGTTGATCAGACAGATAAACCTAAGGAATCTTCTGCCGGCACTGCTTCACGAACCTCTGGCCTGGCAGCGAGTTACAAATATCTTCATGTGGAAGATACCTCCGCTGATATAAAAAGCTACATGGATTACCTGGAGGAAAAAAAGAATTTCATTAACGTAACGGATCAGTCCAAACAGTCAGAGCCCGGACAGCCTTCCGCTGACGAGACCCTTAAGACGAGCTCCGAGTTCTATCAGCTTGCCGGGCCGTCTAAAGATTCCGCTTCCTATCTTTCCATTACCCTGGAATCCGAAGCGGACAGCTATACCGTAACCACCAGTAAAGAAGACCAGCCCTGGGGCACCTATTTTAAGGATCAGTGGAATCAGCAGAAAAAGATAATCACGGAATTTGAAAAACAGCCAAAGGCGACCAATACCATAGAACAGGCAGAGGATGCCGTCCGCTCCCTAAGCCAGGAAAAGCTTGGCCTGGCGGAAGCTTCCGATTCTTATGAATTTATCGTATCACCTGGGATATCTAAAATAGACGGAAAAAATTACTATAAAGTCAGGACATACAAGCGCCAGCCTGACAGTACCCTGGTTTATATAGCTACCTATTTATTTGACTATGAAACCAGCATTGTAGCCTTTCAGTACGATGAAGTAACAGGAAAGGCAACTCCGCTGGGATGATTTCACACGAAAAAGACGGACTGGTTCCGTCTTTTCTTATTTTCCTTTTTATGCTATAGTAAGCTTATAAAAAACAGAAGGAGATGTTTGAATGGAATTTTTACAATTGGCAAAAGAACGTTACTCAATGAGAAAATTCAGCGACCGGAAAATAGAAAAGGAAAAACTTGATTTGATCCTGGAAGCCGGAAGGGTCGCTCCTACTGCAGTGAATTACCAGCCACAGCGGATTCTTGTTATTGACAGTGAAGAAAATCTCGCCAAATTAAAAGCCTGTACCCCTTATCATTTTCATGCTCCTCTGGCTTTGCTGGTATGTTATGATTCCACGGTCAGCTGGAAAAGGTCTTACGACAATAAGGATATGGGAGAAGTTGACGCCAGCATTGTAGCCACGCAGATGATGCTTGAAGCGGCTGAATTAGGATTAGGCAGTACCTGGGTAGGTCATTTTGACCCTGTATGCATCCGTTCGTCATTTGATATCCCGGAACATTTAATTCCCGTCGCTCTGCTTCCTATGGGCTATCCCGGGGAAAACTGCGCTCCTCACCCCCTTCACGAGAAACGGTTTGATATAGGCCATACTGTTTTCTGCAACTCCTTTAGCGGCATTGACTCCCCCAAAGAACGGTAACCTTTCATGAACCCCCATATGCATGCATAAGATAACTATATACTGCGTTTAAAATAGCAGGTTGGGGGCTTTAGCATGAATAAAATATTGGATAACGAATATTATGACTTGATCATTAGTAATTCTTTAGTTCCCGGTTTTGATGCCGGTAATAATCTTACGGTTCTAAATGATAAATATTCTTTGGTGCATATATGGAAAAACAATATGGACGCCTGTGACCTGGGACGGTTTCCTTATGATAATTTCCCCTCTCTTTTTACACTTACTTCTAAAGTGAGCATAGAAAAATCAGGCATTACCAATGTCCGGAGACATCCTGATTTAAGCCTGATGGGGCTTGGGGTAGCCGTCGGCATCATAGACACCGGAATCGACTACCAGCATCCTGCATTCAAATATCATGACGGTACCACCCGTATTCTTTCCATATGGGACCAGACCGACCAGACCGGCAAGCCTCCCAGGGACTTTAGCTTCGGCTCGGAATACACGAAAAAGCACATCAATACCGCACTGAAATCCAAGACCCCCTTATCCATGGTGCCTACTGTTGACAACAATGGACATGGTACAGCAATCGCCAGTATAATCGCCGGCAGCCCTGATGAAAAAAACTCCTTTACCGGTGTTGCTCCCCAAACCGAGCTTATCATAGTAAAATTGAAAGAAGCAAAGCAAAACTTAAAAGAGCTGTTCTTTGCTCCGGATGATGCCCTGTGCTATCAGGAATCCGATATTATGCTGGGAATCCGTTACCTGCTCTCCGTCTCGAAAAAGAAAGATCTTCCTCTCGTTATATGCATCGCATTGGGAAGCAACCAGGGAGGCCATGACGGATTGGGAGTTATCAGCTCTTACTTAGAACATATCGTACAAATGCCCAGAACTAACGTATTGGTAGCCGCAGGGAATGAAGGAGACAGCCGCAGACATTATTTCCACCATTCGGCGGCTACTCCTTTCCGCAATGGCTTTAACTTAAAAATCGGGAGAAACGATAAAAAGTTTACAATGGAAATCTGGCCCTTTCCTCCTGGGAAAGTAAGCATCGAAATATTCCCGCCTAACCAGGAATTCATTCAGAGCATATCCCCCCCTGCCGGAGTTTGCCAAAAATTCAGCCTTTCCATGGGCCAAACTACCATTTGGATCAACAATATCCTTTTGGAAGGTTCAACAGGAGATCAGGTTATTTTAGTGCGGTTTGACAATCCAACTCCAGGAATCTGGTATTTCCAGGTCACAAGCATAGAAAATGAACCTTTTTCCTTCCATTCCTGGCTGCCGTCAGGGAGCTTGATCTCAAACGAGACATATTTCTATCAGGCTACCCCCAACACCACCATTACAGCCCCTGGAAATGCCAGAAATTCCCTGACAGTTGCTGCCTACAACCAGTTTGACGGCAGTATTCTGGGAGAATCAGGAAGAGGCTTTTCCAGATTCGGGGAAATCAATCCTAACGTCGCCGCTCCCGGATACCAGATTCCCTGCGCACTCCCAGGAAATCAATATGGCAGCCTTACGGGTACCGGAGCTGCCACCGCACACGCAGCGGGAGCCTCTGCCATGGTCATGGAATGGGGGTACTGCAAAGGCAACCACACTACCGTCACCGGCGTCCAGATCAACCATATGATCATGCGGGGGGCACAGAGAGACAGCGCCTGTTCTTATCCCAATGAGTATTGGGGATATGGACAGATAGACGTATACAAACTGTTTCAAAGGATATCTGTGATTTGATGAATTCGTAGAATTAAGAATGTGAAAAGTGGCTTTAGCTGCCTAACCCATGGTTGGCAGCTACTTTTTTATAATACACCACTGCCCCAATTCCACCCAGGCAGGCAATCCCGGCCAGCAGTAAATACCCGTTCTGTATTCCCGCCCTGGCGGCCAGCGCCCCGGTAAAGATCGGGAAGGTTGTCATTCCCAGCGCATAAACAGCCTGGTACATTCCCATGGCCGTAGATTTGCTGCCGGCAGGAATGCCCCGCATTGCTTCCGAGGTTGCAAAGGAGAACAAGATACCGGTGGACATCCCCGGTAAAATTTGCAGCAATAAAAGCACAGGTATGCTCCCTGCAGCCGGAACCAGGATACAATAGAAAGCCACAACAGCAAATACCAGCGGGATCCAGAACCTTGGGCCTTTGCGGCTGCAGGTCCCGGAAGCTGCGAAAGCCGCAAATCCTACGGATGATATCATGTAGATCACAGAGGATATCCCCACAATCCCATCCGATGCGCCCAATTCTTTTAATATCTGGTTCGTAAACGACATGGCAGTCGTCAGCTGGATCCCCTGCTGAATCAGAGCTATGAAAGAGAACAGCCACAAGCGCCTGATATTGCAGACAGAAAGCAGTTCTCTGGTCTTATGTATGACGGGTTTACCAGCCGTTTCATTAATTCCAATAGAAAGAAGAAAAGCCATCAGGCCCGCACACATGCTTAGCATGCAGATTCCTGCCATTCCGATGCGATGATAGCTGATTGCACTGCACACAAAGCCAAGAAGCATTCCAAAATTATTAAACAGTACGATCCGGCTGGTGGCAGCCTGCTGATCTCCGGCAGAAAAATGATTGGTGTAGAACACCATATAAGAAATCCACATGGCAGAAGCCAGTCCGGAGAAGAAATTGGCAACCAGAAACCCTGTGCCATTGCACCAGAACACCCGGAAAACAGATGCGGTTCCGGAGGCAATCGCTCCTGCCATTATAAAATATTTATGCCTGCCAACAGAATCTGCACAAAGGCCTATGGGAAACCTTAATACCAATTGGGAAATACCATAAGCCCCCACAACCATTCCGGTAAATGCGCTGCTGGCTCCGCCGGCAGTTAAAAAGGTCGTCTGGTATGGAATGTATACATATTGCGCAAACCAGAACAGCGATACCATAGCAAGATAATGGATCTCCTGTCTGCGCGTAAACGTTAGCTGGTTTAAAGTCTGTTCTTTCATGTTTTTTCCCTTTGAGCGTATTCCTCTAAAATTCTGTGAATGTGGACAGCCAGGTACATCTCTTCCTGTTTGGACAGCTTTGATTCAAATTTTTCTCTGATAAACACGCCTATTTTCTTTACGCACTCATATTCCCTGGGACAGCTATCAAGGACATGAGTGTAAAAGGAATCCTCATAATCATATAAATCCTGACTGCCGTTTATAAGCCTTTGCGCAAAGAGGCGCAGATGAGTCACAAAGCGGGTGTAGCCGATTCCGTCCTCATCGTAGAGAATGGAAAAGTTGTATTTTACAATATCCAAAATGCCCTTGACTGTCTCAAATATCTTCTGGTTATCCGTACTGTTTGAGTTATTTGTCTGTGCATTGATAAAATGAAAGGCAATATTTCCAGCCTCATCTTCAGGCAGCTCCACTGACAGCCGCTCCCTCACAAGCTGCAGGGCATATAAGCCAACTTGAAATTCCTTTGGATTGAAACGTTTTAAGGTCTGCGTGTAGAAATTCTGTATTAAAATCCCCTCATTGTTCCTTTTTACCGCAAAAGACAAATGGTCTGTAAGTCCCAGATAAATATGCTCCATCAGTACCATTCCATAGGTGTCAATGGCATAATCAATGACCTGTTTGGCCAGTTCAAAATAGGTACTGTCTATTTCGGATGCAAGCCGTATGATATTCTTTGATATAGACCGGTCCTTTAAGACAAATACCTTTTCAATGTCTTCACTTTTTAAATGATGCCCAATGGACTTATTAAATCCAATTCCTTTTCCCATCAGGATCACTTCCCTGCCGCTGTCATCAAGTGCCAGCAGCAGGGAATTATTCATTACTTTTACAACCCTCATAACCCAACCCCATTTCTGTTATTCTCACGAAAGCAAACTCAGAGTTCGTCTCCATTGGTTTCAATCACCCGCTTATACCAGAAATAACTGTCCTTTTTCACACGGCTCATATCCTTTAAGTCATGGTCATCCCGATTGACATAGATAAAACCATACCGCTTGCGAAAGCCCTCATGGGAACTGAGAAGATCCATAAACGACCAGGGAGAATATCCCATGACCGAAACCCCGTCTTCGATTGCCTGGCCTATGGCCTTAATGTGTGCCTTTAAATAGCTGATCCGGTACTCATCATGGACTTTGACGTCTTCTGTCAGTGTATCGGCGGCTCCCAGGCCATTTTCCGTAATAATGAGGGGAAGGTGGTATTTCTGATCATAACTGTTTAATACGGTCCGAAGGCCCAGCGGATCGATCTGGGCTCCATATTCACTGGAAACCAGATGCTCATTTTTAATATGATGAAAATAACCATATTGGTCAAAATCCACTTCATTGATGGGGAACGCCCTCTCCCCTGCCAGATGCACCTCATCAGTGGGAAGGTACCGGACACACAGGGTTCGGTAATAATTCAGGGCAATAAAATCCATCGTTGCACCTTTTAAAATCTCCTCGTCTTCCGGCTCCATAACCGGTACGATATTCCTTTCTTCCAGATAGCGCATGTAATATCCGGGATAGCGGCCGTAGTAATGCATATCCAGGCAGTAATCCGTCTTAAACCAGTCGTTCATCCGGGCCGCCCAAACATCTTCCGGTCTGTTGCTTTCCGGATAGGTACAGGTGGAGGATACCGCAGGGCCGATCTTCCCATCTGGTATGATGGAATGGCAGGCTTTCACCGCCAGGGCATGAGCCAGGAACATGTGGTAATCCATCTGTGCTCTCTGGCGGTCGGCTTCCCACGCATCATCCGTTGTGATGTTCACCCGTTCGTTTACTCTCACCATAAGATTCTGCTCGTTATGGACCTGCCAGTAGGTGACTCTGTCTCCAAAGGCTTTAAAACATATCTTTGCATAACGCTCAAAGGCCATTACACATTCCCTGGATTCCCAGCCGTTGTATTTCCTGACAAGGGCATAGGGAAGATCAAAGTGATATAAGGTGATAAAGGGCTGAATGCCCTGTTTAAGCAGACAGTCAATGGTTTTATTATAGAAATCAATCCCTGCCTGGTTTATCTCTCCATCTCCATCTGGTATGATTCGGGCCCAGGAAATGGAGAACCGGTAAATCTGCATTCCCAGTTCCTTCATTAACCGGATATCTTCCTCCCAATGATGGTAGAAGTCACTGGCGACCTTGCTGTCAGCCTGGATATCCGAGCGCTTAAAGGAATTGACGTCAGCAACGGTAAGGCCCTTCCCTCCTTCGTCCCATCCGCCTTCTATCTGGAATGCCGAAGAGGAAGCTCCCCATAAAAAGTTTTTTGGAAAATTTGTTTTTGTTATTTCCATATCTATATTTCCTTTACTGATTATTTTTGATAGCGATCACCGGCTTTTGAAGAGAAGCTCCTGATCCGGTAATTCCCGTTACCTCGCCAAAAGCAGCGGTATTGCTGATGATGATCGGAACAACCGTATCATATCCTTCTTTTTTTAAGGCATCTAAGTCAAAGGATATAAGTCTGGTTCCCTTAGTGACATGGGCGCCTTCTTCCACATGTTTTTTAAAATGCTTTCCTTCCAATTGGACCGTATTGATTCCAACGTGAATGATCATTTCAGCTCCGCTGTCCAGCATAAGACCCAGGGCATGAAGCGTCGGATAAACCAAGGTCACGGTACAGTCTTCCGGAGCGACAACTTCACCCTTTTCCGGGACAATAGCAACTCCGTTCCCCAATGCCATAGAGGAAAAAACCTCATCGCTTACCGATGTCATGGGCACTGCAGTACCTTCCACCGGTGAGCTGATCAATATGTCTGCCCCAGAAGTAATACCAAGAACATCCTGGGATCCGGCGGATCCTTCGTCTGAACCGGAAACCCGTTCGCCTTTTCCACTAATATCATCAAATCCAAACAGGAAGGTAAGTCCCATTGCTCCAAAGAAGGATACTGCAACACCGATCAGATAATAAATAAAGGTCTTCATACCGAACGCCGCATAGGTTGCAAAGGTAAGAACTCCGTTATTGGCAAAGGAATCGCCGTATACGCCTCCCACACCCATGATCGCACCCCCGATGGCACCACAGATAATTGCATAGATCATGGGCTTTTTTAACCGCAGGTTACAACCGTAAATAGCAGGCTCCGTGATGCCGCAAACAGAAGCGGATATAGCCGCAGAAGCTGCAACTGTTTTTAAATCCTTGCTCTTTGTTTTTAACATGACTCCAAGAGCTGCACCGCCCTGGGAGAAATTTGCAGCACCGGCAAAAGCCAGCAGGTTTTGGTGGCCGAACTGGGCCACATCATTGATACCAATGGGAAGCAGGGCTCTGTGTGCTCCGAAAATAACAAATACACACCACATGCCGCCCACAAAAGCTCCGCACAGAGCAGGGCTTAAGTTCATCATCCCAGTGTAGATAAAGTTGATGCCATTACCGATGTAGATGCCGATGGGGCCAAACACCATAAAGGTCGCAGGGATCATAACCAGCAGGGATATGCCAGGAACCAGTATGATCTTTAGTACTTCAGGAATTATCTTTTCTAAAAACTTCTGTATATATGCAAGAATAAATACTCCGATGATAATGGGAATCACGGATGACGCATAGCTTGCCTTTGTAATGGCAATGCCGAACATGCTGACAGCCTCACTCCCAGTCATCAGGGAAACAACCGCTGGGTAGCACATGGTACCGCCAAGTGCCATGGCAATAAATTCATTTGCCTTAAATACCTTTGCACTGGTATAGGCAAGAATGATTGGCATGAAATAAAACAATGCATCTGTGGCAGCCATAATGAGAATATAAGTCTGGTTGACGGTAATATCCATCCCGTGATTGGAGGCAGTAATTCTTGCGATGGTCAAAAGACCTTTTAAAAGTCCGGAGGCTGCAATCGCCGGAACCATGGGTGTAAACATGGAGGAAATGGCAATCAGAATCCGGTTCCAGACAGAACCCTTTTCTTCGCTTCCGGCTGTGTTTTCCTCTAATGATATCATGGGAAGGATCGCTTCGTAAACCTTTGTGACTTTTGTTCCCAGAACGACCTGGAACTGCCCGCCGCTTTCCACTACGGAGATAACACCTTCCAGATGTTCAATCACTTCTTTCTTTGCCTTCTTTGTATCTCTTAACTCAAACCTTAATCTGGTAAAACAATGGGTGAGTCCCCTTATGTTATCGGAGCCGCCGACATTTGTTATGATGTCTTTGGCTATTTGATTATAATTCATTTTCCAAACCCCTTTCAAGTATTATCATATCTCATCATCCGGCCGGAATGACAAAATAAAAAAGACCCGACCAAGCGATTCAAATCATAAGACTAAAAATATAAGCCTTATAACTCTTTGCTCAATCCGATCTTGCCTGCATTACCAGTAACACGTCTTCCTGTTTTGCTATTTAGTTGTACTAAACTAAATACAATATAACACCGTTTGCAAATTGATGCAACTAATTTTAGATTTTTCTGCATTTTTCCCAATTTTTCAACGCAAAAATCGTCTATTTTTTACAAAAAACAATGTTTTTTTAGGGGGAGCAGATTGTTTTCCTTATCTACTCCCGTTATTCTTAAAACTTACGGTTTATTTTTCGTCCTGACCGCAAATGTTTTGATCTGTCCAGGTTCAATGAGCATACTGCTGCAGTCTTCATTTATTCCGTTCTCCTTTTCATCCAGCCTGCGTTCATTAAAGACCAGCCGATTTGAATCTGCACGGAGCTCAAGGCCGCAGTCAAATGGATTATAACAGCGAAGAATCAGTTCATCTGTTTTTTCCGCTTTTTTCAGTGCACTTAAGATCAATCCTTTTTCTTCTATCTTTAGAAGGCTGTACTGATACGGCGCCCTGATTTCGGTGGGGTTCAATTTCATCGCATGGTATGGCATCTTATTGTATGTGATTACCGGTGTGATATACTCTTTTGCCTGCTGCGGTGCACATGGAATCCAGGTTGTTAAGGCAAATTCAAATCTTTGTACTCCCTGCATCTGGGAATCCGGCGTCTCCATCTTAATTCCGGAAGGCCTTCCCGGACGGCGGTATAAATTTTCCTTCCCCAGCACACCGACACAGCGGAACAATGTAATCGCTGTCGTGTCATACTCTTTCCCCGTCATTTCATATTCCCGCACAGAATTAGTTAAGACCGCGATCCCCCTGTCTCCCTCCGGGTACACGTAGGAAAGGAAAGGATAGATGGAATCCGGGCGCTCTGACCAGTTTTCTTTCTCCCATACTTCCATCGCGCTGTCTGCCACCGGACGCTTAATAACTCCCAATTGATTGTCACAGACAGAATGCCTTGTTCCCATACCGTTTGGTATCAGCACCCGAAGGCGGTGATCCTTTGCCTGATTATGAACTTCTGCTGTGATCTCAATGACTCTGGAATCCTTTTTTAAAGCGATATTCCAAAACACCTCCAGTTCAGCATCGCAGCTTCTGTTCTTTCTGCTCTCCAAATCTTTTGGAACCGGCATGGAATACCGGATTTCAGCGTTTGTCTTATGGTTTAAGCAGCGGATCTTCACATCTGCATCAGCGGCTCTGCTGGTAACCACGTAATCCTCTTCCAGCGGGGAATAATCGTATCCATCTCCGTCGTCACTGCCATCTTCCAGTAAAAGGACTTCTGAATAGGTATTTCCGCTTTCCTTATCCGTAATGCATAAGGTACCGTTTTTGGACACTTGGATCTTATAATATCTGTTTTCAATCACGTCTGTTAAGGTGCCCTCGGACACAATGCGGCCCTCTCCTTGTGATTCCTTTAGAAAATATGTCCGGTATCCCATAGCCGGTATGGTGTTCTGGAAAAGAATTTCATATTTCACAAACGGTTCGTAATTACCATAATGTACGATCTGTCTGTCAATCAATCCCGGATCTATGGTCTCCTTTCTGCAAATCTCAAACGGGATCCTCCTGCCTTCTTCATCTTCCAACTCAAAATTACGGATCCTGGTTATAACCTCCCCTGTTATAACCCCGGTTCTTTCATAAGGAAGCAGATTAAATGCGGTAAGCTTATCCACAGATATGGTGCTGTCCATACTGTCAGCAATCTGACGCATGTAAAAATCCATCAATTGGCCGGTCCGTTCTTCTGTAAGAAAGAAACGGTCCCCGATTGCCCGGTGAACTTTATCACTGCAGCAGCAGCCAATGGAATCGTGGGCATGGTTTTTCAATAGATCTTTCCACAGCTGCTCCATGAGACCATGTTCATACGGAACCCCCAGACTATAGGCAATACTCATAAGGGGTTCCAGTAAATTCGTTATTTTGTTTTCAATCCTGGTATTTGCTGATTTCAAATCAGCTCTGGAGGAATAAATGCTTCTGTGAACACGCATATATTTTCCATCCAGAAACTCTCCCCTAAGGGTATCCAGGCGGCCTAATTCCTCCGTGCGTTCAAAAATATCTTCATAACGCCCTATGGAAACCTTTCTACCCGGATACAGCTTTTCGATCTGTTCCATCACCTGAAAAATATTCGTTTGAACCGGCATCTGGTCATGACCGTTAGGAAGGAGTATGTCATCTCCTGCAGCTCCCTGATCCAATACCGGAAGGTATTTATCCAGTCTCGTTTTCAGCTCATCCGGCTCTGCCGGCAGATACTTCCCGATTGCATATCCCAGCGGCAGAAGCTGGACCATAACCTTTGACTTGTCCGGGCCTACCCAGTAAAATTCTGTTTTGTCCGTCCCCATCCGCTCAGAGGTCCCGCGCCAAAATATACACCGTTTGATACCGAATCCATTTAAAATCTGCGGCAGCCGGGCCGTCTGCCCGAAAGAGTCCGGCAGATATCCAATATCCATTCGGGGCCCCAGTTTTTCGCAGTCCATCATACCATAAAGCAGATTACGGATCATGGATTCCCCTCCTACTACCATCTCATCGGTCTGGGTATACCATGGGCCTATGATCAGCCTTCCCTGCTGAACCAGTTTCCTTACACGTTCATAATTTTCCGGCTTCACTGAAAAATAATCTTCCAGGACTGAGGTCTGTCCATCTAAGACAAAGCAGGGGTATTCCCTTTTGGTTTCCAGCACGGTGAGAACTTCTTCCATATCACGCACCAGTAAAATTTTAGATTCTTCCGCGGTAAAATACCACTCCCTGTCCCAATGAAAATGTGGAACGACATGTATACGATCTGCCAAACGTTTCTCCGCCTTTCTTTTTTACGCTTTCTGTTGTTTCTTAAACTTTGCTTTTTTCAATAATACCAGAAGAATGGTAGATATAACCGCTCCCAGTACAGCCGCAAAGAACCATATGGCGGCATTCACGAATCCGCCAAGCCCATCCTTTAATAAAAACAGGGAGAAAATTCCGGCCCCAGGCACATCCAGGCCGATATTGCACATAGCCACAATTGCCCCTGTCACTGCGGAACCGGCGCATAGAGAAAAAATCACGCGGATCGGATCTGCCATCATTAAGGGAATTGCGCCTTCGGTAATTCCGGCAAGTCCCAGAATCCAGGTAGACATCCCAGCCTCCCTCTCTTCCTGTGTAAAATACTTCTTAAAACCCAGTGTTGCAAAGGTTACTGCAAATGCAGATACCATTTTAATGGAAGCAAATGCCGCATACGGCATCAGAATCCCTTCTGACATAGCACCAACGCAGAAGGTGTATGCTGCTTTATTTACCGGACCGCCAAGGTCAAAGGATACCATAATTCCGATGATGGCGCCAAGAAGGCCGGCATTGGATCCGCTCATATTTCCCAGCACCTGGAACAGTGCCTGATTCAGCCATGCGACTGGCTTTCCAAGCAAAAAGATAATAACAATTCCAACGATTAACGTACTGCATACAGGATAAACCCAAAATGAAACAAACCCTGAAAAGATGCCTTTTGCAGGAATGTACTTCCTTAAGGCTCTCACCGTATAACCGGCTACCAAACCACCTAACATGCCGCACAAAAATCCGCCGTTAATCAGATTGGCAGCAATTCCGGCAGCAAAACCAGGGGCCAGGGCTGTCTTGTCTCCAAGGGAGTAAGCCATATAGGCAGAAAGCATGGGGATCATCAGTGTGCCAAGGGTATTACCGCCCATTTTTCGAAACAGCCACAGCCAGCTGTTATCCAGGTTGTATAAATCCTGCAGCCCAAATCCCTGGGCAATTAATACTGCAAACGCATTGATCATACCGCCTGCAACAATGATCGGAATGATATAGGAGACTCCGGTCAGTACCGCCTGTTTGACTTCACTTCCAAAGCCCTGTTTTTCTTCCTCCCTGCTCCCCGTATATTCTCGTTTTTCCTGGGTTTCTGCTTTGTCAAGCGCTGCCCTTATAATACCCTTAGCATCTTTAAGGGGAGCGGATACTTTGGTTTTATAAACCGGAAGGTGATCAAACCGTTCGGAATCCTTTACAGCCACATCAACTGCAAAGATCGCAGCATCCGCTTTCTCTAAGTGCTCTGCGGTGTGGCGGCCCTCCACGCCATTTGCCCCCTGTTTTTCCACATAAACCTTAACTCCCATTTCTTCTCCGGCTAAAACCAGGGCTTCGGCAGCCATATAGGTATGGGCAATTCCTGCCGGACAGGCCGTCACTGCTACAATTGATTTTTTATATGTTTTGTTCGAATCCGCTTTCACTGGTTCATAGGAAAGATTTTTATAGAACTCCTGACTCGTCTTGGACGAAAGAAGGTTCTCGAGATAACGATGATCCGATATCTTAGTCATCAGCTCCGCTAACAGCTCCAGATGGGTACTTCCTGCCTCTGCCTCTGGAATCGCCAGTAAAAATACATAACGCACTTTGTTATCCGGAGTCAGGCTCTCCCAGTCTTCGACCGGCTCCTTGATGGAAGCAAATGCAAATGCTGCAGTATTGACTGTCTTGCTTTTTCCATGGGGAATTGCGATCCCCTTATCAATTCCGGTAGCAGATAAGCCTTCCCTCTCTTTTACTGCCTGATAAAAATCTTCTTTTGACTGGATCTTTTTTTCTTTATAAAGCTTTTCAATCAAAGCACGGATCGCCTCATCTTTGCTTTTAAAGCTGCAATTCAAAGCAATCAATTGTTCACTTGTTACCCCTTGAAGATTCATAGCCCTTCCTCCTTATTTCTTTTTAGGAACACTATAGCACTTATTTTAACGAAAACTGTATTTTGGTCATTTGCACACAGGTTTTCAAATGGGTATGATACAAATACACAAAAACAGGTATTGTTTTCATACAATACCTGTCAGTCAAAAATTAACTAAGCCCTATAATATGTATTCCAAAAATCTTCACTCAGCAGCCGCAGCAAAACCATCAAACCACACCGGTCCGTTACATTATAATCATTTACAACCCGGTATTCTCCCCAGAAAAACAGCTGTAAGTCCGTCATATCAGCCAGTGGATTCTTATTGAAATGAGTGATACTGATTGTTTTCATTCCCTTTGCCTTTGCTTTTTGTGTCAGCTCCAAAAGCCGTTCATTTTCTCCGCGGGCGCTTATGACAACCAGGACATCTCCGCTTCCTCCATGCTCCACGCAGTAAAACATATTGTTAATATGAATTTCACACTCCACCTTTTTTGTAAAACACCGGAGATTATTTTTCATCATTTCACAATAAGAATAAGAATCACCAACTCCGGCGAATATGCAGCAATCTGCCTCCTTTAAGGTTTTTGATACCTTTTTAATGACGCTTTCATCAATCGTATCCAAGGTTTTTACAATATTCTGCGGCAGGTGTTCCATAAGCTGATGAACCAGTGTTTTATCTCCATCCTCTGGTTTGTCCTCATTGTTCAAAGCATATTTAAGCTCAGAAAAACCACTGTACCCAATCTTTTTTGAAAATCTCATGACAGCATTCGGCGCAACGTAAATGTCCTCTGCTATTTTTCGTATTGACAGGTTCATGATCTCTTTCCTATGAAGATTGATATAGTCAATGATCAAATCATCTGTGTCATTGAGCTGGAATTCACGTGATAAAATCCGCTGTTGAAAGTTCATGTTTAAGCCCCCTTACCGTTTCCTAAATTATAAAGAAGAAAAAGTAAAATAACAAGGCTTAATTTTATATGTCTGCAACTGCCTTCATGATAAGAGCTGCCACAGCTGCCCCGGGATCTTTTAAGGATCGGGACGCTTCTCCTCTTGTTGCCGCTCTTCCATGAACGGCAATCATGGTCGTTGTACGTTCAAACCCCTCCCATGCAGCCGCTGCTGCTTTCCCAAAAGCTTCTTTTAGGGACACTCCGGCTTCCACTTCAGCCTTAAGCACCTGCACTCCGGGATGAAATCCATCCAAAAAGGTCTTATCCCCTAATTTCGCCTTACCAAGATCAGCAACACCCGCTTCATAGGCTTCAAACAGGGAAACAACATCTGCACCGGACAATTCTGTCTTTCCTTTTAGTGTCTTTCCGGCGCGCATCAGTCCTGCTGCCATCAACGTCCCCATGGTAGAAGGGACTTTATTTCCCATGGTCTTTCCTGCCTTGTACAAAAGCTTGCCCAGATCCGGCTCCGATCCATTTAAAACCGCGTCGTAGGCCGCCTGGAATCCATCCGTCATCGTAAGCCCTAAATCACTGTCTCCCACAACACTGTCCAGTTCAATTAAGCAGTTTCGGTTTTCCACCATGATCTTACTTATTCTGCCAAGCATGGCTATCAGTTCCTGCTGGTTCATATCAGCCTCCATTCTGCCGCTGATGCCGGCGGCATAAATAATCGTGACAAACGGTATGCGCCTGTGCCATCTGCTCCAATAGGATCTTTAGACAATTCCCTGCTTAAAAAATGGAGTATCAGCCGGAGCATCCAGGCACCCCTTCAGTTCCTCATCCATTTTCAAAAGGGAAATGGACAAGCCTGCCATCTCAATGGAGGTTACATACTCACCTACATAATAACGGTGCACCTTGATTCCCTTCTCTTTAAGAATCAGATTGACCTTTCTCGCCACAATATACTGCTCGTCAAGAGGAGTAGCCCCCAGTCCGTTTACTAAAACCGCAACCTCATCTCCGGCGCAGTATGGAATATCTTCAAGGATCTTTTCCATCATTTCCGATGTGATCTCATCTGCTGTTTCCAGTTTCCCCCGGCGGATTCCGGACTCTCCATGGATTCCCATGCCGATTTCCATCTCATCCTCTCCGATCTCAAATCCCGGATGACCGACTCTCGGTACTGTACAGGGGGTAAGTGCCACTCCCATGGTCCTTACATTGGCAGCCGCTTTCTCTGCAATCCGTTTTACCTCCTGTAAATCCTTACCGGCCGCTGCTGCTGCTCCGGCGCACTTATATACAAAAAAGATGCCGGCTACACCTCTTCTGGTGTTCTTTTCTCCTTTAGCTGCCTTGGGAGATGCCACATCTTCCCCTGCAACAACGCTTTCCACATGGATATCCTCTTCCATATCTGCCATCTCTGCAGCCATGTCAAAATTAAAGATATCCCCGTTATAATTGCCGTAAATATAAAGAACACCGGCCCCGGAATCAATGCGTTTCGTTACGTTAAGCATCTGCTCCGCACTGGGAGACTGGAAAACATCTCCCACCGAACAGCCGTCTAACATGCCTTTTCCTACATAACCTAGAAACAGAGGAAGATGCCCCGAACCCCCTCCGGTTGCAATCCCTACTTTTCCCTCTACCTTATTGGAGGTAACCAGACAGCG
>POVV01000695.1_pt1 | contig 18396 bp, 17 predicted proteins | sample 1560271 | NCBI WGS metagenome assembly POVV01 (sample SAMN08337232, study PRJNA429181) | Bioreactor metagenome, whole genome shotgun sequencing project. | biome: cows' rumen and soil; feature: anaerobic; isolation source: anaerobic chemostat enrichment culture, galacturonate as sole carbon... | reverse complement strand
TATTGGCACTATTTTTGCCGCCGACTACGATCATAATATCTACTTTTTTCGCCAGGTTGAGCGCTGCCTGCTGTCTGAGGTCAGTTGCCGTACAAATAGTGCGCTCAATCTTCAAATCCTCACATTTTGTTTTTAAAACTGCCAGAATGGCTTCAAAATCATTGGCAGCAAAGGTAGTCTGAGCCACCACTCCCAGCCGTGGATAAAACGGCAATGACTTGGCTGCAACAATGGTTTCTACCACTTGAGCTTCCTCATTTGACCAGGCCATAATGCTTCTTACCTCAGGATGCTGGTGTTCGCCGACAATAACCACCTGATAACCGGACTGCTTAAGCTCATAGGCTGCCTGTTGCGCCTTCTTTACATGCGGGCAAGTGGCATCAACCACCTCTAATTGCTTGGCCTCGGCCTGCCGGTAGATTTCCGGCCCCACGCCATGTGACCGGATAATGACCTTGCCTGCAGGAATATCCTCCAAATTGTCAACCGCGCCAATACCTTGCGTTTGCAGATGACTAACCATTTGCGGATTATGAATAATGGGTCCTAATGTATGTACCGGACAATCTGACGCAACAGCACTCACAGCCATATTGACAGCTCGCTTTACACCATAGCAAAAGCCCCGGTGCTCAGCCAAATATATTTTCATAAAAGCCTCCTATTATATATTCCACAGCCAAAAATATGGCAGGCGCAGGCGGGTAATGGCCTTAAAGCTGTCTTTTGTATATTTACCTTATTTATTATACCCCCTTTACTCTGGCGTTTCAAATAAAAAGCAAAACCGCCACCAATTCGGCAAAGCCAAATTGGTGGCAGTTATCAGGCAACGATTAACTATTAGCTTGGAATATTAGGCTTTGTGGTATCAACCGGACAAGACATAATCGAAATCTCCGTGTTCATACCAATCGGCTTATCTGTTTTTAACAGCTGGCGCCACAGTCTGATAGAATCAATCAGGGTAATTATTACCAGGATAATCAGGATAATGCTCATTGTACCATTAGTGTTACCTAAAGTATCGCCGCGTTTGAAAAACATTTGTACGTTCATTACACCGGCAGTGATAACAGTAACAGTCAGAAAAGCAAGCGGTGCAAAGGTAATCCATGCATAGGATTTCTTCGGAGCAATTTTCAGGATAATGGTAGTGCCAAGAGCCAGGGCAATTACTGCCAAAAGCTGATTGGCAACACCGAACAGCGGCCAAATGGTGGCTACGTCACCACTATAGAGCAGGTAGCCCCAGCAGTAGGTTACGATAGCACTGGTAAAGAGAATGCCAGGCCACCAGTTGGTTTGTTTGAGCGGAGCATATATATATGTGCCGAGAATATCCTGAAGGATGTAGCGGGCTACACGGGTACCTGCGTCAATTGTGGTAAGAATGAACAGCGCTTCAAACATGATGGCAAACTGATACCAGTAGCTCATGAGATGCTGCATACCACCGATACTGGAAAAGATGTGAGCCATACCAACGGCCAGCGATACAGCACCGCCAGGACGGTGAGCGACATCCATTTGCACCAAGCGGGATAATTCTTGGATTTCAACAGTGGGAATACCTAATTTGACAAATACAGCCGCCGGGCTGTTAATCGCAAAATAATCACCAGGCATCAGCACAACTGCCGAAATAAGAGCCATTACCGCCACAAAACCTTCGGTCAGCATGCCGCCGTAGGCAATCAGGCGGGCCTGAGACTCAAGTTCAATCATCTTAGGAGTTGTACCTGAACTGATAAGCGAATGGAATCCGGAAATGGCGCCGCAGGCAATAGTAATGAACACATACGGCCACCAGGGTCCGGGGATAATGGGTCCGCCACCGTGAATAAACTGGGTGGTCATCGGCATGTTAACCGTTGGCTGAACAATGAGAATACCTAATGCCAACGCCAATACAGTACCAATCTTCATATACGAACTTAAATAGTCACGGGGAGCCAATAACAGCCATACCGGCAAAACTGCGGCAAAGAAGCCATAAAGCGGTAAGGCTACTGATAATTGCTGCTTAGTTAAGTCAAAGATGCCGGCAATTCCTGCCCAGGGCTGACCAGGGCTTAGCCAATGGCCGGTAAATACGGCAGCCATTACCAGGAGGAAGCCAACAATGGAACCCGACCGGATAGCACCCGGGGAGATTTTGAACATATAGAGACCAATGACAATAGCAATCGGTATGGTCATAAACAGCGTGTATACGCCCCAAGGATTTTTAAACAGGGCATTGACAACAACGATAGCCAAACCGGCAAGAGCAACAATAATGATAAAGAGAATTGCGAGCGAAGTGGTTACCCCGGTCAACGGACCAACCTCACGCCGGGCAACAACCGCCAGCGATTGACCATTGTGACGCACCGACGCGAACAGGATAATAAAATCATGAACGGCACCGGCAAAAACTGAACCCAGTAAAATCCACATAAAGCCAGGACCCCACCCATATTGGGCAGCCAATACCGGACCAACAAGCGGACCAGCACCTGCAATAGCTGCAAAGTGGTGACCGAACAACACCCATTTATTGGTTGGTACGAACTCTCGTCCGTCATTACAACGGTAGGCCGGAGTTATATTGGCATCATTTAACGCCAGGACTTTTGCCGCGATGAATGCTGAGTAATACCGGTACGCCAGCACATAAACACAGATTGAAACTACTAATAAATTAACTGAATTCAAAAATAATTCCTCCTTTCAGAATCTAAAGATAAACCTTTGTGAATACAAGCCCCCTTTCACAGAAGATTCCCTTATATTTGAAATGATACAGTATAGTGTATAAGTAGGCAATACGTCTGCCGTGAAATGACAAAAAACCAGGATGAAATACACTATCATCCTGGTCAACAGCACACTCTTGTATACATAGTTACACATGTTTTTTTATTCTAACAGAAAATATAACTTGGCCGTATTTTCTTCATAAACCGAATATTTTTTTGAGTTTTGGAACCTGCTGGCGGCTGACCGGCACTTCTTCAGCCAACCCTTCCAGGATCAAATTATAAGTACCGTTAAACCACGGAATTATCTCCCGGATTTTTTCTATATTAACAAGATAGGCACGATGGGTACGAAAAAACAATTGTTCATCCAGACGAGAATAAAACTCCTGGAGAGACATGTTGGAGTAATAGCATTTATTGGCCGTGCGGATGGCCAATTGGCCTTCGGCACAATATACGGCAATAATATCCTTTGTGGCAATTACAGAAGCTTTGCCGTTATGTTCAATCGCCAATTTTTGCAGAGAATAAGGCACTGATGCCAACTCGCCGGCCCGTTTGGTGGAATTGGTCTGCACAGCTTCCTGCAATAATGCCCGAACCTTTTCTATACATTTTGCCACTCTTTTGGCGGAAAAGGGTTTCAATAAATAGTCAACGGCATTAAGATCAAAAGCTTTAACCGCAAATTCTTCGTGCGCTGTGGCAAAAACAAGCAACGGCACAATCTGAGCCGCATGCATTTTTTCGGCAATTTGGATACCGTTTGAGCCGGCCATTTCAATATCCATAAAAATTAAGTGCGGATTCAGCGAGGGTATGGCGTTGATGACGGTATCACCACCGGCAAACTCACCCACAACCTCAATTTCACGAAAACTTTCCAACAAGTATTTTAACTCACTGCGTGCCGGCTCTTCATCATCAACAATCATGACTCTAATGGTGCGTAATTGATCAACCATTCACCACAACCTCCATGTCAATGGGTATATGGAGCAGCACTGTTGTTCCCTGCCCTTCCACACTATCAATGGCAAGTGCATGTTTGGGGCCGTATATCGCTTTGAGACGTTCATTAACATTAGTTAAACCAACACCGGCTCCTTTGCCAAAACCATATTCCAGTATCTGTTTTTGGATGGTGGCCGGGATACCCTGACCATTGTCGGTAATGGAAATCTCAACCTGCCTGCCAATGATTTGCGCGAGAATTTTAATGGTTCCGCCATCAACTTTGGCCAGAAGACCATGTTTTACAGCATTCTCGACAAGTGGCTGCAAGGTAAAAGCAGGGATAAATATATCCAGAGTATCAGGATCTATGGCATGCTCAATGGTTAGCCGCGAACCAAATCTCGCTTGTTCGAGAGTGAGATAGGAATCCACATGCTCAAGTTCTTCTTTGAGGGTGACAAAATCCCGGGCTGTTTTTAGGCTGCGCCGAAAGAACTCGCTTAACTCAATTAAAAGATTGCGGGCATTTTCAGGATTTGTACGGCAAAAAGAAACAATCGTATTCAGGGAATTAAATAAGAAATGCGGATTGATTTGAGCTCTAAGGGCTTTTAACTCCGCTTTGGCCGTTAACTCTGCTTTATGTTGGAGGGCTGCCAGTTCAAGCTGAGTACCAAATACTTGGCCAAGTCCCTGGGCAAATTCAATATCCAGCGCTGTCAGCGCTTCTTCGCGCGCGTAATAAATCTTCAAAGTGCCAACAAGCTCGTCCCGGCAATAGAGCGGTACGACTATCGCCGATTTTAGCGGACAGGCCGGTTCCGTGCAGCCAATCTCTGCCTGCGTCTGAGCTACTGTAACCTGCTGCTGGGCCAAACAGGCTTTAGTTAATTTAGTAAACACCCGCATGCCCTGTGCATGATGGTCGCTGCCACGGCCTATATGGGTTAACACCCGTTCCAAATCGGTGATTGCCACTGCGGCAGCCGAAGTCATAGTTAAGATATTTGCAGCTACTTTTTCAGCCGAGATTGGATTTAACCCCTGGCGGAAATGGGGTAAGGTAGCATTGGCTATCTTGAGGGCTTTATGAGTTTGCAAAGCGGCAATTTGGGTCTGATGCTCTTTGGCGTTATGAATAATAATCATAAAAACCGCGATACCTATGGCATTGGCCAGCGACATGGGAACAGCGACAAGAGACACCAGCGACCAGGCTGCTTCGTAAGGTTTTGCAAATACTAAAATCAAGCCCATACTGAGCATGATTACACTAACACCGATAATTACACCTGTAATCCATTCCGACGTTTTCGGTTTAATACGCATATGAACATAGCCGGCTATCACACCGCCGATTATGGTGGCAATGCCGCACTGCACAGCAGTAAAACCCCCAAGGTAAATCCGGTGCAGGCCGCTGATTACCCCGGTAGCGGTTCCTACCAGCGGACCGGCCAAGAGCCCGGCGGCAATTGCCCCGGTATCCCGGACATTGGCAAGCGCGCCTTCAATGGGTATGCCAAAATACGTGCCGGCAATAGATATAAGCGAAAAAATAAATATAAGTGCCAACTTCTCCCGGCCGGTAGTAGTTTCTTTAAAAAGCAGGCGAAAGGCCCGTGTATGTGATAATACATACGCGAAAACGGCAATTATGGCAATACGCTGCACTAAGATTATCGATAAATGAACTTCTACTATTTCGATCGTGCTATTTCCCATATACTTATACCTGCTTGCCAGACGAGGAATTGGCCGCCTCCAGCAAAAGACCTATCTCTGTCATAATCCGCATACTCATGACCTCCATAGTATCTTGGGTATTATTGTCACGGCTTATTATAATCGGCTTGCCAAAGACCACCTTAAATTCAGGCAGCCAGTGTCCGTCCCGGAAAACTTTATCGGTGCCAATTAGCGCCGCCGGCACCACCGGCACGCCGGACTTAATCGCCAGCAGGGCAAATCCGGGTTCCGGCGCCCCCAGTTTACCACTCTTACTGCGAGTGCCTTCAGGAAAGATGCCGAGAACAGAGCCGTTCTCCAGCAGTGTCAAAGCGGTACGGATTGCTTTCCTGTCAGCCGCTCCCCGCTTTACCGGGAAAGCTCCTAGTTTGGTAATCAACCAGCTAAATATAGGATTAGAAAACAATTCTTCCTTAGCCATAAAGTGAATTTTCCGTGGTATAGCGGTACCAAGCACCGGCGGGTCCCAAAGACTGATATGGTTTGCCGCAATAATAACACCACCTGCCGGTATATTCTCGGCTCCAATCACTTTCCAGCGAAATACCAGCGAGAAAAAGGTGCGCAGTATAACATGAACCAAGTTATACATTTGTCTGCCTCTCCTTGCATAGGGTTAGTATTTTTTCCACAGTGTCATCGATAGACAAATGGGTAGTATCAACCTGAATAGCATCGGCAGCTGCGATGAGCGGCGCAACTTCCCGTTCACAGTCTTCCTTGTCCCGGCAGGCAATTTCATTTTCCAGTTCAGCCAAAACAATGGTATAGCCTTTGTCTGTCAGTTCCCGCCACCGGCGTTTTGCCCGCTCGGCAATAGATGCTGTTAAAAATATTTTTATGTCGGCATTAGGCAAAACATGAGTGCCAATATCACGGCCATCCATGACAACGCCACCCTGGCTCGCCATTTCCCGCTGCAGTTTTAACATAACATCTCTAAGCTCAGGTACCTGTGCTACCTTGGCTACCAGCCGGCTGACCTCAGGGGTGCGGATGGCCTCCGTAATATCCTGTCCGGCCACAGCCACTTTGGTTTTACCATCCACATAGGACAGCTTTACATCAAGCTTGCGGGCTAAACCGGCAATCTCCCGGTTATTAGGTTCCACACCTTCATGAAGCGCCTGCCAGGCTACTGCCCGATACATAGCTCCGGTGTCAATATAGGTATAGTTTAACTTTTGCGCGGCAAGTTTTGCTACCGTACTCTTGCCAGCGCCTGCCGGTCCGTCAATTGCAATGATTAAGGGCTTCATTTATTGCCTCCTTTACTCCTGCCTTAATGCTGCCAAAATGCTAAAAAAGTCAGGATAAGAAATTTTTACACAATCAGGTTCTTCGATTTCGACGCCTTGGGCAGCCGCACCAGCCACTGCCAGCGCCATGGCCATGCGGTGATCGTGGTGGGAATTGCATGAGGCAAAATTTAATTTTTGCGGTCCGTTAATAATAAGGCCATCGGCAGTTTCGTCAATAGCGGCCCCCATCTTCCCAAGCTCGAGCACAACGGCCTTGAGACGGTCGGTTTCTTTTACCCGCAGTTCTTCTGCGCCGGTAACAATGGTTTGACCTTCGGCAAACAAAGCCGCAACCGTTAATACCGGAATTTCGTCAATAAGACGCGGGATGATCTCGGCGCCAATGGTTACGCCCTGCAGCTTAGCCGAGCGAACAATAATATCTGCTACCGGTTCTCTACCGCTCCAGCGTTCATTGGTAACCGTTATATCTGCACCCATTTGGGTTAATATATCGAGAATACCGGTGCGGGTCGGGTTGATGCCCACATTGACTAATACTAATTGACTGTTAGGAATAATAGAGGCGGCTACCAGCCAGAAAGCTGCTGAGCTGATATCACCCGGAACATCAATCTGCTCCGGGGCGTCAACCTTTTGTACAGGCTCAATGATAATACTGTTACCCTCCCGTTTAACAGGTATGCCGAAGGTTTCAAACATGCGCTCAGTATGATCGCGTGAAGGCATTGGTTCGGTAACAATAGTCGGGCTGTTGGCAAATAGTGCTGCCAATAGTATGGCTGACTTTACTTGCGCGCTGGCAACAGGCATATCATATTCAATGCCTTGTATTTGTTCGGCTGCCAAAATAGCTAAGGGAGCATACCGTGACTGCTCACGCCCCTTAATGTTTATTCCCATCCTGGCCAGTGGTGTTATAACCCGGGCCATCGGGCGTTTTCTCAGGGAAGCATCACCGGTCATAACGCTAAAAAACGGCTGAACTCCTAATAAACCTGTCATCAGTCTTATTGTTGTTCCCGAATTACCGGCATCAAGTACCTCATGCGGTTCACGCAGTCCGTAAAACCCATTGCCTGTAACAGTAAGAACCCCTGCATCGCCTTGCTCAACACGTACTCTAAGCGCCCGCATGCAGTCAATCGTTGACCAACAGTCGGCGGCATGCAAAAAATTTGTTATCTTTACAGGCGTATCAGCAAGACCGGCAAGCATAATACTGCGGTGCGATATCGACTTATCTCCCGGAATATTGACAGTCCCTTTCAGACCGGTTGTTCCCGTAACCTTCATATTTTCTCCCATACTACTATACTACTCCCTCTCATCACTTATTTTTCTTTTTTATTTACGGTTCGACCAAGTGCGGCAGTTAATTTGTCCAGTTCTTCCATGAGCTGGGCAAAATTTCCTGGCGTGAGTGACTGAGGTCCGTCAGATAAGGCTTCCTCCGGGCAGGGATGCATTTCTATCAGCAAGCCGTCAGCACCGGCGGCAACTGCAGCCTTGGCCATAGGACTAACCCACCGCCAACTGCCTGTGCCATGGCTTGGATCAACAATAACAGGCAAATGGCTTATATGTTTTATTACCGGCACAGCACTCAAATCCAGCGTATTGCGTGTATAGGTCTCATAGGTACGAATGCCCCGCTCACACAATACGATTTGATCATTCCCGCCTGACATAATGTATTCAGCAGCCATGAGCCATTCTTCAATCGTAGCTGCCAAACCACGCTTTAGCAGAACTGGTTTTTTGGCTAACGCTACTTCTTTGAGTAGTACGAAGTTTTGCATGTTGCGTGTACCAATTTGCAGCATATCTACATGTTGGGCAATCAATTCTACTTTACGGGGATCGGTTACCTCTGAAACAACAGGCAAACCTACTTCCTGACCAACCGTCCTGATAATTTCAAGACCGTCTTTTTCCAGCCCTTGAAAACTGTAGGGTGAAGAACGCGGTTTATATGCTCCGCCCCGCAGCATTGCCGCCCCGGCCTCTTTGGCGCTGGCAGCAGCTTGCTGTAATTGTTTATAGCTTTCAATTGCACAAGGCCCGGCAATAACGGGGATGTTTTCTCCGCCAAAACTGGCAGTGCCAACCGTAACAATAGTATTGTGCTGTTGAAACTCCCGACTGGCTAATTTATAAGGTTTTGCAACAATAACTACCTTATCAACGCCTGGCATTCTTTCATATAGATCGGGATTACAGGCCGATAAGTCACCACTGGCTGTAATAATTGTTTTATCTGCGGTAGTTATCGAGTGACCATCCAAGCCCAACTGTCGAAGCTTGTCCATTACCCGATTAACCTGGCCGGTAGTGGGAGTGTTCATCATTATAATCATAACAGGCCTCCACAATATCTCCAAAAATATGCTTTAGTATAATTCCCTGCCTGGTAAAAATTCTCCTCCAACATCCGCAGTTTATTGCCGGATTTCCGTAAATAATTCACCCTTGCGGCGTATTACCGTTTAAAAATTACCTTCCCTACCACCACAAGATTACTTTGATTTTCCAGTAAAATACCATCCACAGGATACACCAGATCATTTTTATGTGTATCAATAATAAACTGGGCAGTTTTTTTAATTCTAACAGCGTCAATTTCGATATAATCGCCTTCATATACGGTAAGTTCAACTTCACCTTTGCCAAAATTGCCCACCGTTTCCCCGTTTACGGTAACAATCGCATCAACACCGGCCGGCGGATTAATCATCCGGATGGTAATTTTCTTCCCCGGCCGCAGCGTACGCATCGACTTGGCGACAACTTTGTTTACCGTGTTCATAGTCCGGTCAGCATTAGGTAAAGGCACATCGGCGGCATACATAGTGGCAGGAGAAGTGATTTGCTCGCCCTCCAGTTTATCTACCAAAGAGAGATATTTTCGGGCCTCGCCATGTACAAGGAGAACTTGCACTACCAGCAGTAAAACAACAGCTGCTGTGGCCAGTTTGATGAGCAGCCGGTCGATAACATAGAAATGCTTACGGCGGAACTTGTCATTTCGGTTCTCCATCCTAAAGCCCCCTATCGCAGTTCATCTCTGCTAAAATGCCTTGCGGCCCTTACATAGCTAGTTTACAAGGTATTAGTGCTGCATCCGGCAATAACATGAAGTATATCACCGGATGCAGCACTAGCTCCCGGCAGCAGACCTGCCGGCCACATAGCCGGTAGAAAAAGCGGCTTGCAAATTAAAACCACCGGTGTATCCGTCTATGTCAATAACTTCACCGGCAAAAAACAAACCGGGTATCAATTTTGATTCCATGGTCCTTGCATCAATTTCTTTGGTACTGACACCGCCGGCCGTTACTATAGCTTCAGCTACCGGCCTGGTTTGCGAAATGGTAAACGTCAGGTGTTGAAGTATGGTTAGCAGGCGCATTCGCTCTTCTTTCGTAATTTGATGGACAAATTTATCCGGGTCAATAAACGACAAATCAATGACAACAGGAATTAGTTTGGCAGGCAGCAGTTCGTGCAGAGAGTTTTTCAACTGCTTTCTGGTAAACTTGGCAAAATCACGCTGCAGGCGCTTGTCCAAAGTCTCCGTACTAAGAGCCGGCTTAAGATTAATGGCTATCGTCACTTCCTGATCCGGAGCAGCGGCAAAGAGCTCAGACACTTTTTTGCTTAATGACAAAATAATGGGGCCGGACAGACCATAGTGGGTAAACAACATCTCGCCAAATTCTTCGGCGGCTTTTTTGCCGGCACTTAACACAGTTGCTGTCACATTCTTAAGCGACAAACCTTGCAGTTCAGTTATCCATTCCTCCGCAACTTCCAGCGGCACCAGTGACGGCTTCAGCGGCACAATGGTATGTCCGGCAGCCTGCGCTAACCGGTAGCCGTCACCTGACGAACCTGTACCTGGATAGGAGGCGCCGCCTGTCGTAATAATTATGGCATCGGCCCGGTATTGGGCCTCTGTTGTAATAACACCAACAGCCCGGCCATCTTCTATAATTAGTTTTTTAACTGTTTGATTTGTTTTTACGTTAACCTGTAGTTTGGACAGTTCTTTAGTAAAGATGCTAATAACATCTTTGGCCTGATCACTAACCGGGAAAACCCGCCCGCCGCGTTCCACCTTGGTCGGCAAACCGGCCTGATTAAGAAAATCAACAACATCCTGATTAGTAAAGGCATGAAAAGCGCTGTATAAAAAAGATCCATTCCCTGTCATATTTTTCACCAGTTCAGGAATATCGCAGTTATTCGTGAGATTGCAGCGGCCTTTTCCGGTAATAAGCAGCTTACGTCCGACATCTTTCATTTTTTCGAGTAGCGTTACCTGAGCGCCATATTGAGCCGCGCTTACGGCAGCCATAAGGCCGGCGGCTCCACCGCCGATGATAAGAACTTGCTGCATATGTCACACTCGCTTTTCTTAATTATTTGAGGAAATTGAGCAAAAAAACCCTTATTTACTTCCAAATAAGGGTGAAAAAATCAACTGTTTTTTTTCTTGCCCAGGCGTTTTAGTTCTTCCACCTCACCGGCAAGCAGTTGGCGGTACTGCCCCCGTCTGACTCCCTCCAAGGTTAAAAAGGCAAATTTAACCCGCTTTAAGTTCTTCACAGGAAAACCGATTGCTTCACACATCCGGCGAATCTGCCTGTTTTTTCCTTCGTAAATAACAAATTCCATGGTAGTTAACGCTTTTTCCCTGTCGATGTCCACAATATTAATTTTTGCCGGCGCGGTCATGCCATCTTCTAATTTAATACCGGCCCGCAGCTTGTCGAGCTTCTCCTCAGGTGGATACCCCTGAACCTTGACTAAATAGGTTTTGGCGATCTCATGACTGGGGTGGGTCAGCGCATGCGTCAAATCACCGTCATTGGTCATAAGCAGCAGCCCTTCGGTATTATAATCCAGCCTCCCCACAGGATAAACCCGTTCCGGAATATCGGCAACAAGGGTAGCCACCGTTTTACGTCCCCGGGGATCTTCCAATGCAGTTATGATTCCTTTCGGCTTGTTGAGCAAAATATAAACATACTTTTCCGCTTTTAACGGCTTGCCATCAACAGCAACCCGGTCCCGCCTGGTCTCAACTTTACTGCCAAGCTCAGTAACCGTCTTGCCGTTAACGGTTACCCGGCCGGCTGTAATGAGTTCCTCTGCGTCCCGCCGTGATGCAATACCGGCTTGAGCAATAACTTTCTGCAAACGTTCTAACATGTATTTCGACTCCTACTTTTACACTTATTTTATTCTTGAGCAAATTGACTAAAATCAGTCTGTACTTTACAAGTGCGCACCCGTTTATTGTCTTTGGTTAGCCGGTCACAACTGCCGCAAATGCCTTCGCCACAGCACATGGTGGCATTATTGGTGGCTGCCATTGGCAGGTTGACTTGAGCCGTCTGCATGGCGGCGATAACTCCATAATGCTGCTCATCAGGCCCTGCGCTGACAATAAGCTCAGGACATTCTTTGCTGTCGGTTAACAGCTCGGTCAACGCCTGCATGCCAAACTGACGCATGGAGGCTACTTCCTGGACAGTAATGCCCAGTTCGGTAAGTTCACCGGCAATAAAAACCTTGCCAATCCTGCCCGGTGCGACAAGTGCTTTGATATCATTATTCTTTTTGACCAGCCGGTGTGCTATTGATAATGCAGGTGGCTGTCCCATACCCCCAGTTATTAATAATATTTTACCATTAACTATGTTGTCAATCCAGGGTTGACCAAAAATACCATTAAAATACGGACCGCGCACCAATACGTGGTTATTGTTGTCGGCTAACAAGTGTGCGGATTTGGGTCCGGTAGTTTCAACAACCACTTGAAGATGGCTGCCAATGACCCGCATTACGCCTACAGGAAACTGATAGAACTGCTGGTCGGACGGCCGACGCAAGAAAACAAAGGACCCGCATCTGTCAAGAGCCTGGGCAAGTTCAGGGATTACTTCAAATTCCAAGAGGTATGTATGTTCGGCAATCTTTTCTTTTAAAATAAATTCGGTATCGGCTTCCATGCGTACAGGTGCATCGGCATCAATAATCCAGTTTTTCTTTTTTGCTTGCCATTGTTTTTCGTATAGTATGCACACTCCGCTCCAGTTGCAATCACATACTGCTTCACCTTTTAAATGGCTGCAAAAAGTACAATGGTTAGTTTCCGCCAACAGGCAAGGGCAATAAGGAGAATTTATATCAATACACTTCATTGCCAGCTTATATAGCATGTTTCACCCCTCCTTGTTAAACCAAACAGATATTATAAATATCATTTAATCCCGTTTTAATGACACGGTCATTAATTTCTCCCCGAACGGCTGAATATAAACCGCGCTGTTTCATCCGCTCAAAGTAGGCCGAACCTGAGAACGTATACCTTAGTTTAATGCCTTCTTCTGTCGTCATCTGCGCGTGAATATAATTGATAAAATCACCTGAAGCCAGTTCGGACGGCAGTTCAAGATACTTCATATCAATACAGCAGCGTACCGCATTATGGCCTGCTAAAAGTCCGGTTACTACCGCTTCCGTATGGCCTACAAGAATACCGGATTTTTCACCGGCACAGAACAAATTATCAATACCGTCTACTTTCAGTGAGCTGCCGCAAGGAGCCATACCCAAATACCGTATGGAATTCCCTACTCCCCCGGCGTACGGGTCTTCATACCTGGTGCGTTCCAGTCCGGGTATTGTCCGCAGCATATCAAGCGGGAAGAAAGGGGTCATTAGCTTGGCATGTCCGGTATCAATCAGAACCATGTTTTCGGCATAATCGGCAATGGCATATTGTGAGCAGGCTTTTTTTCCAAGCATTCCTGACTTTTTGAGATTTTCCGGCAAGGGTATGACTACCATGCCTTCTTTTTCTAATTTATCTTTAAGCTCAGGACTGAGTGAGTCTTTGTTAATTTTACAGGAGCCACTCATAGCGCCATAGCTGCCATCGGCTTTTTTACCCATTATTTCTTTGACATCGGCCTTGGCGGTAATACTTACCCGGGGTCCGAATGTCGGACAGCGAAGAATGCACATGGAGCAACCGTTGCCATATTTTAGGCAATTGCCCATAGGGCCGGAAGTTCCGGTTGTGTCAACAAAGGCATCTGCCTTGAAAACTTCTTCGTTATCATCAAGAAGGTGTTGGATCTTTTTACCGTATTTAACTACACCAGATACCCTTACCCTGGTCTTGATTTCAATACCATAGTTTTGCAGGATTTTTTTCACCAAGGGTTCCATTGTAGTAACATCATAAAATGAAGCATGACTATGTCCGGGAAAATGTATACCTCTATGCCTGCTATTGGCATCCATGGCTACAAATAAGTCTCCCCCGCCCATGGCAATAGCTTCTTCAGCAGCCGTAAACCGGCCATTGTTGCGGAATATGCCCCCAACTAAGCCTGTTCCTAACAGCAAATCCGTGCGTTCAAGCAAAACTACCTGTGCCCCGGCTTTAGCCGCTGCTAACGCTGCGGCACAGCCAGCCCAGCCACCTCCAACTACGACGACTTTAATCATGGACTTCGCCTCCATTCCCCTGCTTTACATCACATTACAGTGTATTCGTTTGGATTCGAAGTGCCACAAATGCCGATATAGAAAAAACTGGCAACAAATGTTGCCAGTTAGCTTGTAAATAGATATTGGCACAGGTAGACGGCAAGCAAAAAGCTGGCTATATCACCTGATAGTCCGACCAGGAGAGCATACCGTGGATTGCTGATTGACACGGCACCAAAGTATACGGTCAGCACATAAAAGGTAGTGTCCGTACTGGCCAGCACGGTGGAAGCTATCCTCCCAACCAGCGAATCAGGACCATAGGTATTCAAAATTTCTGTTGCCATTCCGAGAGAACCACTGCCTGACAGCGGACGCATTATGGCTAACGGCACCAGATCAGCCGGTACTCCCAGCACATCCAGCAGCGGTGCCAGGAGTGCCACACAGGCGTCCATGGCACCTGATGCCCGAAAGATGCTGATAGCCACCAGCATGGCTACCAGACAGGGTATAATTCGGATAGCTGTTTGGAATCCTTCAGCAGCCCCTTCAATAAACGCTTCATATACTTTAACCTTGCGCAGGTATCCGACAATGGGAATTATGAGCAGCACAGCAGGAATAGCCCAAACTGACAGCTGCTCACTCAGTTCAGTCAACATCCGGAGTATTCCTCCTTTATCGTCTAAATACTGCCCGGCATAGCCGGTCAATAATAAGTACAAAAATTGTGGCAACCAAACTGACAATCAAGGTTGGCCCGACTATCTCGGTAGGATTTACCGAACCTGCCGCCGACCGCAGCGCAATAATAGTAGCCGGAACAAGGGTAAAACCGGTAGTGCATAAAGCCAGTAAAGTACACATAGCCGGCGTGGCCGTGCACTTTTTCGGATTTAAGGTCTGCAACTGCTGCATTGCTTTGATACCCAGCGGTGTTACCGCATTGCCCAGACCGAGCATATTGGCGCTGATGGTCATAATGATCGCCCCCATGGCCGGATGATTTTTGGGTACACTGGGAAATAGCAAACCAACTATCGGCTGTAAAACGAAGGAGATGACTTTGATTAATCCCGATAATTCGGCAATTTTCATAATACCCAGCCATAAGCACATAATTCCAATTAAATTAATCGCCAATTCGACTGCACTTTTGGCAGCGCTGATGGCGCTCGCAGTAACAACCTCAATCCTCCCGTTCATTCCGGCATAAATAATGCCGCTGGCCATCAGTAACAACCAAATTACATTAATCATCACACTATCACCCATTATGATGTATGACAGAATGTTGCAGGCTAGAACGTCAAAAGGACGCCGGCGGCGTCCTTTAAGCAAAATTGCGAATTACAAATGTCACGAAGCCTACCACTGATCCCCAAATCAGTTTGAAAAATGATTTTCGTTCCACCGTCCGGTCAGCAACCAGTTCGGTACTGGCAACTGCTACATTATCGTACATGACGGTAACTGTGCCGAGTTTCTGCCCGGCGGCAACCGGTGCGGCAACTTTTTCAGGAGCATCAATTACCGTGGTAAATTTATCAAATTCATTATCAGCAACCGGTAGAATAATATCATCAGTGGCCATCAGTTTTACCTTACCGACTTTACCCTCAGTAATTTTAACGGTCTTTAGGATATCATCCTTACGGACAACAGGCAGTTGTGTGAGCTTGCTGAAACCGTAATCCAAAAGTTTTATGGAATCATCCCACATATGTTCGCTGTCCAGCACTACGGCAATAATTTGAATGCCGCTCCGGTTGGCGGCTGAAACCAGGCAGCGTCCTGCAGCATCGGTATAGCCTGTTTTAACCCCGTTAGCCCCGTCATAGAGCCATAGCATTTTGTTTTCGTTATACAAATCCCGGTCATGATCTTTCCCTGGCCAGGGAATAACTTTATGCTGGGTTGAAACAATTTGAGCAAAGAGTTGATTTTTATATCCGTATGCTGTAATTTTGGCCAAATCATGTGCCGTGCTATAATGCTGTTCATCAGGCAGGCCGCTGCTATTGGTGAAATTGCTGTTGACCGCGCCAATAGCATGAGCTTTAGCGGTCATCTGTTTAGCAAAATTTTCTACTGAGCCTGAAATATGTTCAGCCACAGCTACGGTTGCGTCATTGCCGGATACAAGCATTACGCCATACAACATATCCAGCAAGGTAAGCCGCTCGCCTGCTGTGAGCCATAAAGAGGATCCTTCCGTGCCGGCAGCTTGGTCGCTGGCAGTAACCACATCATCCAGTTTGCCGTACTCGAGCGCTGTTATCAGTGTCATAATCTTGGTGGTACTGGCCGGATAGCGCTGTTCTGCCGCATTTTTGCTATAAAGTACTTTTCCTGTTGATGCTTCTATGACAATTGCCGATTTAGCCGTAAGTTCCGGCAGAGCAGTCCCGGCAAATACAGTTGTTGGCAAAAAAACCAGACATAGCAGGGACAATATTCCAAAATTAATTAGTCGTCGCATAATTCAATCCTTTCGCGTAAGGTAAGCCAAGCAATATTATATAATTAAATTCACCACAGGTCAAAAGTAATTACCTGCCAAATTAATCCATGTTATAAGCCAGACCAGCATCCATTTGTATCAAAATCAGGATCAATTTAGCGAGGATTGTTGCGCAGTGCAAGGCGGAGGAACCACACCGGCGTCGTAAAGCGGCTGTTAATAGCTAAGCTTGTCTAAATTTTACGTGTAATACTATCATGGCATTATTTGCGCAGCAGACGGAAATAATAGTAACAAATTCAAGGAGGTGAATCAATATGGAAACACTTGATCTTAAATCATCGTTGCGCACCACCCTGACGCAAAAGCAGGAACTTGTGCGCGATTATCAGTCGTTTGCCGATCGTATTAATGACAAAGAAGTAGCTAAAATGTTTAAACATTTCGCAGAAGCGGAAGCGCTGCATGCCACGCAAATTAAGAATAAGTTGGATGATTTAGCCAGCAATTAGTACTTGTATATGTAAAAACCCACACAATTATGTGTGGGTTTTTACATATACGACCGGTTGTCCTACTCCTCTGCCGAAGACTGCCGGTAGCCTTGAGTTTCGGCAGTTTGCGCAAGCTCTTCAAGTTCTTCCTCTTCACTGGCATCTTTGCTCAGCATGCTTTCAATCTTATTTATTACTTGTGGCACCATATCAATAAGCCGGTCATAAAAAAGGTTGCTCTCCACCGACATAAACCGCACTCCGCTAGTCGGCGAGCATACTAAAAATCCTACCGGTTTCACGCTAATGCCGGCACCGCTGGCACCACCAAAAGGGTGGCTGTGTGCAGCCGCTGTATCTTCGGCCTCATAGTCGCCGCCACCTGCCGCAAAGCCAAATGTTACCCGCGATATAGGGACAATCACAGTTCCATCAGGGGTTTCCACCGCGTCGCCAACAATGGTATTGACATCAACCATACCTTTGATACTTTCCATAGCTGTTTTCATTAAACCCTGTATCGGATGATCAGCCACTGCGAGTCGCCTCCTTGTGCAATGAATTTGCTACTCTCGCCATACTTGCAGTAATAACATTGCCAAGTCTGATTCTGAATATACACCTTACTTCGACCTCCAGATAGTTGCATCCATATACGGGCTTCACCCTTACCGCAGGTTCGGAATCCATAATCAACCTATTTTGCAGCGATTGCAGCAACAGGCCCAGCATAGAACCCAATATGCCCATTAGGACACCCGTAACAGCGGCATCCTCAAAGCCATATACAACTTTTATCTCAAGCCTGTCACAATGCATCGCCTGCGTTAATCTGTTTGCATAATGGCGATAGGTGCGGAAAAAGTGTCTGGTTGACTTAAGCAAACGCAAGAATCGCCGCGGGTTGTAAATAAATATCTTGGCCAGTTTTTTTACAAAACGCTGCTCACGCTCCGCATGTGTTTCGGTTTTAGCATGGGAAGTCTGTATTTCCGAGGTAACCCATGGCAAATCATTATACTGGATAATTTCAATAACAGGAATTTTCATGGTATAAATGAGCAGTTTTCTCAAGGCATAAACAGTCACTTCAAGAAAATCATCATCTTTACGCCGGCAAAAATGCAAGTCAATGTACAGGTTGACTTGTGAAAGCAGCCATAAAAAAAAGAGCACTGTTGTCAGGAATAATAGCCAGCTTTCCATGC
>POVV01000693.1_pt1 | contig 18491 bp, 11 predicted proteins | sample 1560271 | NCBI WGS metagenome assembly POVV01 (sample SAMN08337232, study PRJNA429181) | Bioreactor metagenome, whole genome shotgun sequencing project. | biome: cows' rumen and soil; feature: anaerobic; isolation source: anaerobic chemostat enrichment culture, galacturonate as sole carbon... | reverse complement strand
GTTGTATAATCTTGAATCGGCAGGAGTAGACAAATTGAAACAAACCAGCCCCTTATTACAGCTAATCCATAAATTGCCAAATGGGTCGTCTAATATACCATATACAACATTGTTGGGTAATCCCTCCGATTCGGAGATATTTATGAAGTTATCAGCTTGTGCATCATATATAAAGATTCCTCTCCCTTCACTCGAAAAAAGGATTCTTCTTTGGCTGTCGATATGTACACTTGTCAATTTGCTGCCAACAATGGGGTTGTCTTTGTTTAGGATATCATCGTAATGTATCCATTTACCCGATCTACCATCCAATTTTATTGCTCCGCCTCCATATGATGCTAACCACAAATTACCCAAATTATCTTCTTTGATATCGTAAATAAATTTTGCAACAAATGTTATAGGAATAAAATTGTTACTCGCTTTATCATATTTGTTTAATCCCGCTGGTGTTCCGGCGTAAATATCTCCTTGGCGTGTTTTATATAACGAAAATATACAATCGTCATTTAATGTGTTTTTATTATCGCTTTTACTTCTGTAATTGGAAAGGGACTTTGTCTTGGTGTTATAAACATCGATACCTCTCGAGAATGTTCCAATCCACAGGTTGTCTCCGTCCAATAGCAAGGCATGCGTATTGTGATAGGATGTTGTGATGGGCTGGCTGATCTTTTTAGTTTCCGTATTAAAATAGTTAATACCTCCGTCTTCAGTGGCAATCCATAGATTTCCGTGCCAATCTTCGCAAAATTGACTAATTGCTTTTCCTGATAAGGTTCCGGGACGATGATCGGCATAGTAAGTATCTATATTGAGCTGCGAAGGATTCAGATAATTTACCCCTCCGAAGTAGGTTCCTATCCATATGCCCCCTTCTTTATCTTTACAAATGGAATATACATTCTGATCGCTCAGGCTATATTGCAATTCAGGTTTATCTATTCTTTTGGCTTTTTTAGTTCCCAGATCAAAAAGGAACAAACCGTCGTCCGAACCTATGAGTAAAGACTTTTCATCGTATTGAAAAATGGCTCTGATGTGTGTTACATACTGCGATGTGTTATTCTCATTTAGGTACGAGATATAGCTATCCGAATGTTTGTCATATAGCCGGAGTCCACTAGCCCATGTGCCGAGCCAGAAGTTACCTTTATTGTCCTCTAGCATCGATAACACCTCATTATGAGATTTTTCAGAGTAGCCAAATATAGAATCTACCGGATCAAGTTTATCCGTATCTTTATTGTATCTGAGTAGTCCGAGGCGATTACCTACCCATATGGTTCCGGATAAATCGCTGTAAATAACCCAATTTGTATTAGCCTCAAGATTGTGTTTGGATAATTCTACTTTTACCAGTATTTTTTGTTTTGGATTGTATCTGAATACCCCCTGATACATAGATCCAATCCAGATATTTCCATCTTTGTCCGTATAAAGAGCATTTACGGCTCCTGTTATGCTTACTCCTTCTCTTGTTGTTTCAGTGACTTTTGTAAATGTTTCTTCTACAATATTCATTATATATAAGCCTGCGTCTGTTCCTACATAGAGGATACCGCCTTGTCCTTCTATCAGACATCTGATGAAGTTGTTTCCCAGAGAGTTGTTTTTCTTCTTATCGTAGCGGAATATCCGGAAACTATTTCCGTCAAATCTATTTAAACCATCCTTAGTTCCAAACCACATAAATCCCCTTGAGTCTTGTAAAATAGAATAGATAGCATTTTCAGAAAGACCATCGTTGACCTGTATTTTTCTGAAATGATAATCAAAGCTTTCCTGAGAAAGGACAGATAAATTAGTAGAAAAGGCAAAAAGTAGAATGATAATAGATCTGGTTATACTCATATGTATGCAATATTTTTCACTAGTAAAATTAAGTCATAAATAAGTCTGCACATAGGGTAGACATCCTGTTATATGGTAAAAAATAACCAATATATGCTATTTTTCGGTCATATGGGCTGTGTTGACTTGTTTTTACTTTTTTTTAGTTGAAAAGTATTCTATTCAGCATTGGGCTTCTGTTATTTTTGTGCACCAATTGAATTCGGGGTATTTGTTAGCCTAATTGTAAAATCTAAAATAAAATGAGAATATTAAGTATTTTGTTCGCTCTTCTTTTAAGCCTTACCTTAATTTATTGCCAAAGTTCTAATGAGAAGAATCTTGTTGAAGATAGTTTTCCTATCTCTTTAGGTGATCCTTTTATAATGTTACATGGAAATACTTATTATGCTTATGGTACAAATGCAAAAGATGGTATCGAGGTGTATACATCAGATAATTTGGCGTCTTGGAAAAAAGCACAAGCTTTGGCCTTACATAAGGATAATTCATGGGGCGGACGTTGGTTTTGGGCTCCTGAAGTATATTATGTAAAGGAGAAGAATAAATTCTTTATGTACTATTCCGCAGATGAACATATATGTGTGGCTACAGCTGACTCGCCTTTCGGCCCTTTTGTTCAGGATGTAAAACAACCAATGATAGCTGACGAGAAATGCATCGATAATTCTTTGTTTATAGATAGTGATGGTAAACCTTATCTGTATTTTGACCGTTTCAACGATGGTCTTAATATATGGGTAGCAGAATTGGAAGCTGACCTAAAAACTATTAAACGTTCCACTCTCACCAAATGTATAAATGTATCTCAGACATGGGAAGAAGTCTGGCCTCGTGTCAATGAGGGAGCATTTGTGACCAAGCATAACGGTATATATTATATGACTTATTCGGGGAATAATTACGAAAGCCCTTTTTATGGAGTAGGTTATGCTACGGCAAGTTCTCCGATGGGGCCTTGGACTAAGTATGACAAGAACCCGATTTTACAAAAGCCGGATAGTCTTGTGGGGGTAGGACATAGTGCCATGTTTAAGGATAAAGAAGGGCATTTGAGAATTGTATTCCATGCTCATAATAGCCAGAAAAATATTCATCCAAGATACATGTATATTGGTAGTGTTTGGTTTACGGAAGGTTCAGACCCTGTTATGCAGGTGACAGGAGATATATTAAAGCCTGTAGCAGATAAATAAAACTTGAAAGAAATAAAATTTAAATAATACACAGTGATATGAAGAAATACCTGTTTTTACTTATGTTTTCACTACTGGGTTCCTCTGGTATCTATGCAGAGAAAACAGCTTTATCGATTGAAACCAATATTAGTTTAAAGTCCCCTGGTAACCCTGCTGTGACTTATAAATTGAATCAGTCGGCAGAAGGTTTATTAAAAGCTCAGAGAGAACTACCTATTCAGATAAAGCAAGAACAGATAAGCAATGGTGATGTAACTGAAGTGAAAATCACATTAACAGCGAAAGAAAGAGTTTATTACAATCTTGAGCAGATATATTCTCTGCCAGGAGTAAATCATAACGATTGCGAATTCTATATGCCGGGCTTTTGGTATCATCGCAATTTACGTTCACCAAAAGAAGCTCCATCATTTCATACCAGTGATAGCTGGCAAGTGAGAGAAGATCGCCTTAGTACACCCTTGACCGGAATCTATAATAATAAAACAGGTGATTATTATACTGTTCTGCGTATTGATGATTTTAAATATGAAAGTCTTGCACCTCACAATTCGGGCGAAATAATTTTAAGTGACAGGACGTCTTTAGGTTTTACCGGCTTCCGTAATATTAATGGTAATTCGGCTCTGGTTTTTGGCTTTCCATATTATGAAGCACCTAAAACGTATATACGTAAATTGACATTAAATCCTTCTGTACAAGCTTTTGAAAAATTGGAAAAAGGAGAAACTCGTCAGTTAGTTTGGACTATAAAAAAATCAAAAGCTCAGGATTATTCAGCTTTTGTTGCTGATGTATGGAACTATTCATATGACACATTTAAGCCGCAGCAGGTAAAAACAGCTTATGACACTGCATTGGCAAAAAAAATATTATCCAATTTTTTCATAGAGAGTTATGTTGACAAGTACGATTTGAAATATTTTTCGGGAGTACATATGCGCACTGATAATTGTGCCAGTACAGCTTCGGTTGAGGTTGGGTTTGTCGGTCGGGTATTGTTGAATGCATTCAATGCGTTAGAATATGGAGAGGAAACAGGTAGTGATGATCTGGTTAAAAAAGCTAATTCCGTTTTTGATAGCTATCTGCAGCATGGCTTCACTCCTAATGGCTTTTTTAGAGAATTTGTAGATTATGCTCACAATAGTGAAACTGATGTTTACAGCATTCGCAGGCAATCGGAAGGTGTATTTGCTATTCTGAACTATCTAAATTATGAAAAGAAAAAAGGGCGTAAGCACCTAGAATGGGAGACAAAGATTAAAACAATTCTTTCCAATTTCTTGAAACTGCAAGGGCCTGATGGATCTTTTCCTCGTAAATTTGATGATAAATTTAATGTTTCGGATGCTTCGGGGGGAAGTACGCCTTCGGCTACATTACCATTGACAATGGCATATACTTATTTCAAGAATAAGGCTTATCTTGATGCAGCCAAATCTACGGCTGTTTATCTTGAGAAAGAATTAATTTCTAAATCGGACTATTTTTCTTCAACTCTCGATGCCAATTGTGAAGATAAAGAAGCTTCGTTGTATGCATCTACGGCTATGTATTATTTGTCTATGGTGTCTAGTGGTAAAGAACGCGATCACTATGTGGATATGTCTAGGAAAGCCGCTTATTTCAGTCTTTCATGGTATTACATGTGGGATGTTCCTTTTGCAGGAGGACAAATGCTGGGAGATGTTGGCTTCAAGTCTCGAGGATGGGGTAATGTGTCGGTAGAAAATAATCATATCGATGTCTTCATTTTTGAATTTGCAACCGTATTAGACTGGTTGGCAAAAGAGCGGAAAGAACCTCGTTTCTCTGAATTCTCTCAGGTAATAAAGACATCTATGTTGCAGTTGATGCCGGTAGAAGGGCATATGTTTAATATCGGAAAGGTGGGTTATTATCCGGAAGTTGTACAGCATACTAACTGGGACTATGGTAAAAACGGGAAAGGATTTTACAACGATATCTTCGCCCCCGGATGGACAGTTGCTTCTCTATGGCAAATGCTGAGCCCGGACAGAGTGGAAAACTATTTTAACAATAAAAATAATAAATAATGAAACTTAGACTGTTAAGCCTTTGTTTGGTTCTGATTGGATTTCTGAATTGTAATACTAGCAACAGGATTATAAATAAAGACGAGCCCGTACATTATTTCAATCCTGTTATAAATAGGAGCTTGCCTGATCCTACAGTTATCAAGGCACAGGATGGATACTTCTATTTGTATGCGACAGAAAATATTCGTAATACTCCTATTTATAAATCTAAAAATCTGGTTGACTGGACTTTTGTGGGAACCGCCTTTACTGATGCAACCCGCCCTACATTTGAGCCGAAAGGCGGACTTTGGGCTCCGGATATCGAATATATAAACGGACAATATGTTCTTTATTACTCGATGTCTGTTTGGGGTGGAGAATGGACATGCGGTATTGGTGTTGCTGTTGCAAGTAAACCCGAAGGCCCTTTTGTAGATAAGGGTATGCTTTTTAGAAGTAACGAAATAGGAGCTCAAAACTCTATTGACCAATTCTACATAGAAGAAAATGGCAGTAAGTATCTTTTCTGGGGTAGTTTCCGTGGAATTTATGCTATTGAACTCAGCGAAGATGGATTGAGCCTGAAAAAAGGAGCAGAAAAAAAGCAAATAGCAGGGACAGCCTTTGAGGGTACATATATTCATAAAAGAGGAAATTACTATTACCTTTTTGCTTCTATCGGTAGTTGTTGCGAAGGAGTGAATAGTACTTATCAATTGGTAGTCGGACGTTCGCAATCTTTGTTTGGCCCATATTTCGATAAAACAGGCAAGAATATGATGGATAATGGTTATTCTTTGGTAATTGGCTCGAGCAGTCGCTTTGTTGGTAATGGACATTGTTCCGAAATCGTGCAGGACGATAATGGTAATGATTGGATATTTTATCACGGAATAGATACCAAGAATCCAAAGGGTAGAGTCCTTATGTTGGATCAGATCAAATGGGATAAAGAAGGCTGGCCTTATGTAGAAAATTTAGAACCATCCTTATCATCTCCAAGACCAAATTTTAAATAAATACCATAATACTATGAAAAAGATAATTTATTTATTGGCAATCCTATTTTTTGCAGCTTGCAGCAGTAAGAAAGAGCAAGGAGTTACGCTTTTGGATAAAACAGCCTTCGACAAAGAGGTTGATAGTAAGCCTGTATCTCTTTATACACTCAATTCGGGCAATGGTTTGATCGTGCAAGTGACCAACTTCGGATTACGGATTGTATCTATTTGGACTCCTGATAAGAACGGGAAGTATGATGATGTTGCTGTGGGATATGAGAATATCGACCGCTATCTGAATAATCAGGGTGAACGTTTCCTGGGACCTGTTGTCGGACGATATGCCAACCGCATAGCAAAAGGTAAATTTACCTTGGATGGAAACGATTACCAACTGCCGATCAACAACAATGGTCAATGCTTACATGGAGGACTCAAGGGATTGGATATGGTAGTTTGGAATGTCGAAAAAATATCAGATCAGTCGATTGATTTTTCATACGTTTCGCCCGATGGAGAAGAAGAATTTCCCGGGGAGGTCAAAATCCACGTAAATTATACTGTGACTAGTGATAATGAGTTGAAAATTGCCTATGAAGCAACAACAGATAAGCCTACGGTAATTAATCTGTCGAATCATGCGTTTTTCAATTTGAAGGGAGAGGGCAATGGGGCTATTACTGACCATGAGTTATTTATCGATGCGGATAAAATAACTCCTGTAGATAGCGTACTTATCCCAACTGGTGAAATAACTCTCGTAGAAGGAACACCATTTGACTTCCGTAAGGCAACAGCAATAGGTGATCGGATAAATCAAGATAATGAACAGTTAAAAAATGGACTGGGATATGATCTTAACTGGGTACTAAACAGGAAAACTAGTGATGTAGAATTAGTTGCCAGTCTATATGAACCAAATAGCGGACGAATTATGGAAGTATATACTGATCAACCTGGCTTGCAGTTTTATAGCGGTAACTTCTTCGATGGAAAAACAAATGGAAAATATAATAAACCAATAAAATATAGAGAAGCAGTTGCTTTAGAGACTCAAAAATTTCCGGATAGTCCTAATCATGAAAATTTCCCTTCGACTCGTCTAAATCCAGGAGAAATCTATAAGCATACATGTATTTATAAATTTCTTGTGAAGTAAGAGTAGTATTTATATAATTAAAAAAAATAGCAGTTGTTCCAATAGAAGATGAATTACTCCCTTAAAAAAGTGAATTTCGGTCAGGATCGTGAACGAAATAAGTAGAAAGTAGTATTACAGCCCAACAAGCCTGATTGGCTTAAAACCATTATTTAATACCCAATTTGTTTTGGTGATAATACTATCCCCTTATAATGTGAATGAGTTTAACTCAAAACATATTTGTTGATATTTTTTATTTATAACTATGGAGAAATACAAATTGTATAACCCTTAAATCAGTATTGTATGATTTCTAAGACTAAGTTTTTTGTGCTGATATTATGCAGCATGTTTTTATGCATTCACTTGAATGCACAGACAGGATACAGGAATATATCCGGATCTGTACTAGATGAAAAGCAAGAATCCGTAATCGGGGCAACAGTAGCCCTGAAAGGTACTACAATTGGTACTATGACGGATGTGGACGGTAACTTTAAGTTAAGTGTCCCACAAGAAGGAACTCTTGTCATTTCTTATATCGGAGCTACTCCTCAGGAAGTTAAGCTAACGAGTAGTTCAGAGTATAAGATTATATTAAAAGAAAATAATCTCAATTTAGAAGAGGTCGTTGTCGTCGGATACGGTACTATGAGGAAAAAAGATTTAACAGGCTCTGTGGTTCAAATTCGTCCGGACGATCTTGCAAATGAAAACCCGAAAACAGTTCAGGACATTCTTCGTGGTACACCGGGCTTGCAAGTGGGTTATAGTGCCACAGCCAAAGGTGGGGGTAACATGGAGATACGCGGACAGCGTTCGGTTTATACCGATGGCGGTCATAATAATCCGTTACTCATTCTTGATGGCATGCAATTCTACGGAGAACTTTCGGAAATCAACCCTGACGACATCGCACAGATAGATGTTCTGAAAGATGCTTCGGCAGCAGCTGTTTATGGGGCAAAAGCGGCAAGTGGTGTTATTATTATTACTACCAAGAAAGGTAAACAGGGAAAACCCATTATAAACATCAGTACTAATATTGGTGCTACGCAACAAAGTGATTACCGAAAAAGATTTGCTCCGGAAGACTATTTACAGCATCGTCAGGATTGGTTTACTCAGAGAACTTATGGGGTGAATCCGGAAACCGGTGTATATGAAGCATACCAGGCAAGAAACACTGATGGTAAACTTGCATATCCAACCGGATTTTTTGATAGGGCAGGTAATCTTGAGCGTTATGGAGTTTCTCAGGATACATGGCGTGCTTATACCACTAACGGGACTGATGAATCGGATCTTAGTATCTGGGCAAGACGATTGGAATTTCAGGGAAATGCTTTAAACAATCTCCTTGCAGGAAAAGTTGTTGATTGGGCGGATAAGACTTATCGCACAGGATTCAATCAGGATTATAATGCTAGTATAAGTGGTGCCGGAGAAAATGTCAACTATTATTTTTCGTTAGGCTATTTAAAGAATCAAGGTGCCGCGAAAAGCGACGAATATGATGCTATACGCGCCAACATGAAATTGGATGCTAAAATTACAAAATGGCTTCAAATAGGTGCGAATGTAAACTTTCAGGATCGATCGGACGGCGAAATCGGTATAGATTTGGATTATCAACTTCGTAATAGCCCTTATGCTGATTATGCCGATGAAAACGGAAATCCTGTGCAATATCCACTAGATGGAAGTTATAGCCAAAGGGGATATAATTACGATTTCCAGAAACAATATCTGGAACTCGAAAAGGGTTATACTACGCTAAATACTATTTTGAATGCAAAAATAACACTCCCGTATAATATTACTTATACATTCAATGCATCGCCACGTTATCAGTTTTTCTACGACCGTTATTTTATGTCGGCGGATCTGCCCGGATCAAGTCCATCTTCACGCGGAGTAAACCGTGAGCAAGAAAAGCGTTTTGACTGGTCGCTCAATAATAATATTACTTGGGATTATACCTTCAACCAAAAACATCATGTAATACTTACTCTTGTACAGGAAGCTGAGGAGCGCCAATCATGGCGAGATCGTATTGAAGCCCGCAATATTCAGCCTTCGGATGCTTTAGGCTTTCATAATACACAGAACGGCTCAAAGGAAAATAGTAATTTTTTGTCAGAAGATTCACACCAAACGGCTGATGCTCTGTTGGGACGTTTGTTCTATTCTTATGATGACCGCTATATGGTTACCGGATCTATCCGTAGAGATGGGTATTCTGGATTTGGAACATCCAACCCTTATGCGACTTTCCCATCTTTAGGAACTGCATGGACGTTTACAAACGAGGAGTTCTTCAAATGGGGAAATATAATGAATAACGGAAAGCTTCGTGTCTCTTATGGTAAAAATGGTAATCGGTCGCTGAAAGATCCATATCAGGCGCTTGCGAACTTATATGGTGGGGTTAATAAAATGCAGGGATATATTGTTACTACATCGGGAGATTTAGAGTTGTACCGTTATTTAATGGCCGACCGCATGGCAAATCCGAATCTGCAATGGGAAAAAACTATATCTTGGAATTTCGGTCTCGATTTTGGATTTCTAAATGATCGGATATCAGGTGCGATTGAATATTACAACATGCAAACTACCGATATGATTATGAGACAAGGTTTACCTGGATTCACTGGATTTAAATATATTACGACCAATCTGGGACAGGTAGACAATCGTGGTATTGAGATCTCATTAAATACACTCAATATTGATACCAAAGATTTTAAATGGACTACCCGATTTGGATTTTCATACAATAAAAATGAAATAAAGCATCTGTATTATGAATATGAAGATGTACTCGATGCGAATGGAAATGTAATAGGCAGCAAGGAAATGGACGAATTGACAGAGGGCTGGTTTATCGGGCGTCCTGTCAGCCAGATATGGGATTATCGTGTTACGGGAATATGGCAAAAAGATGAAGTGGCGGAAGCCGCGAAATACGGACAGTTGCCGGGCGACCCCAAAGTAGAGAATAGCTATACTGCCGACGATAAGGTGAATGCTGATGGTTCTGTTACACCTGTATATAATGACAAGGATAAACAGTTTCTTGGACAAACATCAGCGCCTTTCCATTGGTCTATGCGTAACGAGTTTACATTGTGGAAAGACTTTACTATCTCATTCAATATTTATTCTTACATGGGTCACAAAAGCCTCGCAAATTACTACCTTAATTTTGATGATGATGGAGGTCGTATGACTTATGCTTTACAGAATGTAACAGCAAAAAAATACTGGACTGTTGATAATCCTACAAATGAATACGGAAGGATCAATGCTCAGGGTCCAAGTAAAATAGGTGGACCAGCTAGTCCGGGCAAAATATATGACCGTTCATTTATTCGCTTAGAGAATATTTCAATGGGATATACATTGCCTAGAAAATGGACTTCAAGATTCGATTTAGAGCGTGTTAAGGTTAGCGCTTCTATCCGAAACGTTGCCACATGGGCAAAAGACTGGGAGTATGGCGATCCTGAAGTCGATCCAGCTTTCTCTAATGGCGGAGGATTAGCTACACGTATTTATACACTGGGACTGAATTTAACTTTTTAACTCCTACAAACATGAAAAAGATAACTGAAAAATTAAGTCATATATGCCTCAGCCTATTTATGGGAGGCGCAATCTTATTTAGTGGATGTTCGGAAGATTTTCTGAAACCTGACCCCCTATCTTTCTACGAACCTGGCGCTACATTCAATAGCGAATCGGGTCTGATGGCCGCAATGGCGATATGTGACCGACATCTCAAAGCGTATTGGACTACCGATAGTAACGAAATGCTTACTTTAGGAACAGAGTATATTTTCTCCGACCTGATGGTCGGTGCTGCAACCGATAAGCTTGGGTTACTCGACAATGTGGCAAGCATGCTTACTCCTATAAGTGATGAGAGTTCTCTTAATAACTTGGATAGAACAAATAGTATCTGGTATTTTTGGAGAGAAACTTATAACGGTATCCTGTATGCCAATACTATTATCCAATATGTGGATGGTGTGGCAGCATTAGACGAAGCTACTAAAAATGCTTACAAGGGTAGGGCATATTTTCATCGGGCATTCCGTTATTATGCATTGGCCTTTCAATATGGAGATGTGCCACTTGTAACTAAAGTGGTAGATGTGCCTAAGCAGAACTATCGTAGTACAAAACGCGATGCAATCCTGCAAATGCTTGTTAAAGACTTGGAATTTGCTGTGCAGTGGGTGCCTGACCAGAAAGATATGAGTCTGATCGGTATGGTTAATAAGGGTGCTTGCCGTATGTTACTCGCCAAATGTTACTTGGCAATAGGAGAATATGCAAAAGCCAAAGAACAAACAGATATATTGATTAATAGTTCGGGCTATGCACTTATGCAAGATAACTTTGGCACATTCAATGACGGAGGAGAACCTGCAACATGGCCTATTACACGTAATGTAATCTGGGATATGCACCGTGCCGAAAATAAGCTCATTGCTGCAAATAAAGAAGTTATCATGGGTATGCCTAATCGTGGAGCAGAAGCCGAATCGTTTGTTAAAATGCTAACAATGCGTATTTTGTATCCTTTTGTTTTTAACAACCAAATACAAACAATAGATAGCAAACAGGCATTGATGAACATAAAACGAAACAGCACAGATTATAACTCGAAGTATGATTATATGCGTGCATTCGGACGTGGTATCGCTACATTCCGTCCTTCATATTTCCAAACTCATACTTTATGGAAGGTTAATGGTAAGATGGATGAAACAGACTTACGTCATAGTTCAGCAACAGGTAACTGGGTGCGTATGGAAGATTATCGTGTCAACAACAAGGCTTCCTCAGAATTTGGAAAACCTATTCAGTTATTCAGTGACAATGGAAAATTATTGTGCACTGATACTATTCGTCGTTGGTTTGATGTTCCTCATTATAAATTTTTCTTAGATGATCCTGTTAATGAGGCCAATATTAGTGGCTCTGATGGAAATAGGGGGGCTACCGACGGTGGTATAGCCGATTGGTACCTTTATCGCTTGGCTGAGGCATATCTGATAAGAGCTGAAGCTAAGTTTTATCTGGGTGATGCTACTGCAAAAGATGATGTAAATGAAGTGAGGAAAAGAGCAAAATGTACCGAGCTATACACTACTGTAACTATTGGAGATATTATGAATGAACGTGCACGTGAATTGTATTGGGAAGAATGGCGTAATGTTGAATTAACCCGTGTATCATTGTGTCTTGCCCGTAGTGGTAAACCTGATGAATGGGGTAATACTTATAATTTGGATACCTTCGACAAACAGAGCGGTACCGATGCTAGTGGTGGTAGTTATTGGTATCAGCGTGTTACAAAATATGGTATGTACAATAAAGGGCCTATAAGTATTACAGCAACCAAAGGTTCTCTTAATTATATCATGGATAAAAAGAATATATACTGGCCAATTCCTAATTCGGAAATCAGAGCGAATAACAAAGGTAAGTTAGCTCAGAATTATGGTTATGATGGCTATGATGCCGCTACACCTGTATGGGATAACTGGGAAGATGCTGTGGCAGACGAAAGTAAAACAAATTAACTTATAGTCTGCGTTTATCTAGTCACTATTAACCGACAAATTTGGGTTTAGTCGGTTAATAGTGTTAGTACATTAAAGGAATAACGTCGCTAAAACAGTATCTATATCGTTCTCTTTTCTTTTTTAGTTTTGGAGAATTTGTACTTGATCGTGAAAAATAAAATGGCTAAATTACAGCATTTAATATTAATATAAAATTACGTGTATAATAGGGTAGTTATAGTATAACTGGTCTATTATGAATTAAAGTGAATTTATGGAAAACATTTCTCTTGACAGACGCGAATTTTTGAAAAAAGCAGGGATGGCTGGGGCAGCTGCTATCTTTTTGGCTAGTCCTTGGTTGTCCGTTTTTTCTGATAGTAAGTATACTGATAAATCTGTAGTAAAATTAGGTATTATTGGCCCGGGTTCTCGCGGACGTTACTTGATGCAATTTCTAGCCAATAATAAAAAGGCAGATATCGTAGCTCTGTGTGATATTTATCAACCATCATTAGATGAGGCACTGAAAATTGTGCCTAATGCGAAGACCTATAAAGATTATCGCTATTTGCTTGAAGATAAAAGTATCGATGCTGTTGTTATAGCTACGCCCTTAAATACACATTGCCAGATAGCTCTGGATGCTTTCGATGCAGGGAAACATGTTTTCTGTGAAAAAAGTATTGGCTTCACGATGGAAGAGTGTCTTGCGATGTACAATAAGCACAAGTCTTCAGGGAAGATCTTTTTCTCGGGACAGCAACGTCTTTTCGATCCGCGTTATATAAAGGCGATGGAAATGATTCATCAGGATACTTTCGGGGATATACAAGCTATACGGACATTTTGGTTTCGCAATGGAGATTGGCGCAGGGAGGTGCCTTCTCCTGAATTAGAACGCCAAATAAACTGGCGTCTTTATCGGGAGTATTCAAAAGGACTAATGACAGAACTTGCTTGCCATCAACTACAGATAGGCAGTTGGGCTTTGAAGTCGATACCAAATAAAGTAATGGGACACGGAGCTATAACTCATTGGAAAGATGGAAGGGAGGTATATGATAATGTCAATTGTATTTACGTTTTCGATAATGGACAGAAACTGACATTTGAGTCTGTTATATCTAATAAATTTTACGGATTGGAGGAGCAGATTCTTGGAACTTTAGGCACGATAGAACCCGAGAAAGGAAAATACTATTTTGAAAATGTTGCTCCTGCTCCCGGTTTTCTAAGACTAGTCAATGATGTAGAGAATAAATTATTCGACACATTGCCTTTTGCAGGAACTAGCTGGGCTCCTGAAACTGCAAATAAGAATGAGGGAGATTATATACTTGGCGACAAGCCTAAAAGTGATGGGTCAGACTTGATGATGGATGCTTATGTGGAAGCTGTTATTACAAGAAAACAACCGATCAATGTTGCAGAAGAAGGTTATTATGCTAGTGCCCTTACCTTATTGGGAGATATGGCTATAGAGAAAGGTGAGATATTGACTTTCCCTGATCAATTTAAGCTTGATTATCTAAATCATCGTAAAACTGTAATGTCATGAAGGATACTATCATAACAGCAAAGCAGAAAAAGAGAGAAGTGATTACTTGGTTGGTTTGCTTCCTTATAGCAAATCTGATTAATCTATACGCTATAATCGCCTACAATAATACGTCTTTTAGTGAATTATTTACTTCATTGGGATATGTATTTGTGGCGTCTCTGGCTATATACTTTTTGTGGACTATCATACGTATTCTTTTTCATGGTTTGAAGAAAGTGCTAAAAGCAAAGAAATAATCTCAATCTCATGCTCTCAGTACAACATATCTATAAACAAGTAGGCACAGCAAGCATTTTCTATGCATGGTTCGTTTGCATGCATACCAGGATCGATGTTGTATTAAGTAATAAAAAGGAAGGGGAAAGCAAACAAATAGCTGAGGATATTTATGAAAGGCTATCATATCTTGAAAAGATTGGTAATTGTTACGACCCTCTTAGTGAATTATCCACAATAAACAGTTCCGAGTGTGGAGTACCGACTGTTGTTGGCAACGATTTATTTTCAATGATAGAAATGGCTATCCAATACAATGAAAAAACGAATGGATATTTTGATATTTCTATAGATTCTGATGATTATTCTATTGATACCATAAAAAACGTGTACTTATCAGAAAAGGACTCAACAATAACACTGAATAAGAAAGGACTCAAATTAAACTTATCGGGCTTCATCAAAGGTTATGGGTTAGATGAAGTGAAAAAGATACTAGAAGAAAAAAGAATAGAGGATACCCTCATAAATATAGGGAATAGCTCTGTTCTGGCTATGGGAAACCACCCGTTTGGGGATGGATGGAAAGTGGGAATTGATTTTCCTGCAACATCTGATAAGAAGAAAGAAATAATACTGAAAAATAAATGTCTTACCACATCCGGAAATCATATTCCTCTGCGTAAGCATATCAAGTCTCCATCTACAGGGGAATTTATAGAGGGAGTAAAAGGTGTTTCTGTAATAACAAATAGTGCGGCTGAAGGTGAGGCCTTATCTACTGCGTTGTTTGCGGCAGAGACCGAGGGGAAAGAAGGAATATTACGACATTTTGAAGCAACAATATATAATCTATAATACAATTAATAACATGGAAATGGTAACACGAAGAAATTTTCTAAAGAAGGCAGGAGTTGCAGGAGCAGGTCTTGCGTTAGGCAGTATTGGGTCGATGAGTGCTCTAAGTGCCGAAAGTTTGCGAAGAGTAAATGGTGCCAACAAAAAGGTCAATTTGGCTTGCGTTGGTATCGGGTATCGTGGTGGTGATATTATCAAGGAATTTGAAAAAACCGGATTGGCAAATGTCGTAGCTCTATGCGATGTTGATATGGGAGCTAAACATACTCAGGAAATTATGGGTAAATATCCGAAAGCTAAACGTTTTAAAGATTTTCGTGAAATGTTCGATAAGATGGGTAATGAGATCGAGGCTGTTTCGGTAGGAACTCCGGATCACTCTCATTTTCCTATTTGTATGATGGCAATAGCTCTTGGTAAGCATGTATATGTCGAAAAACCAATGGGTCGTACATTCTACGAAGCCGAATTGTTGATGCAAGCTGCGAAGAAATATCCGAATGTAGTTACTCAAGTTGGTAACCAAGGACACTCCGAAGCAAACTATTTTCAGTTTAAAGCATGGAAAGAAGCAGGCATTATAAAAGATGTAACTGAGGTTGTAGCCCACATGAATTCTGCTCGCAGATGGCATGGCTGGGATCCAAATATTTACAAATTGCCCGAAGGTCAGCCTATACCGCAAGGCATGGACTGGGATACTTGGTTGATGTCTATCCCGTATCACGATTACAATGAAAAATATCATCATGGGAACTGGCGTTGCTGGTACGATTTTGGTATGGGAGCTTTGGGGGATTGGGGCGCACATATACTAGATACAGTGCATGAGTTCTTGGATCTGGGACTTCCTTACGAAATTAATCCATTAATGCTGGAAGGTCATAATGACTACTTCTTCCCTATGTCTTCCACCATTCAATTCCGTTTCCCTAGACGTAGGGATATGCCGGCTCTGGATATTACATGGTACGACGGGGTGAATAATCAGCCACCACTGCCTAGAGGATACGGAGTGTCTGAGCTAGACCCGAATATACCAACTGTCGCAGGCGGGAAAATAGAGACCCGAAACCTGAATCCTGGAAAAATTATATATAGTAAAGATTTAATATTCAAAGGCGGGTCGCATGGTAGTACTTTATCTATCATTCCGGAAGAGAAAGCAAAAGAAATGGCTTCTCAACTACCGTCTGTACCTAAAAGTCCATCAAATCACTTTGCAAACTTCTTGTTGGCTTGCATGGGGGAAGAAAAGACTCGTTCACCGTTCGAAGTGTTTGGGCCATTAAGTCAGGTATTCTCATTAGGAGTGATGGCTCAACGCTTGAATACACCGTTACATTTCGACCGAAATACAAAAGTGATTACAAATAATGAATTCGCCAATGCAATGTTGGCTGGATTGCCACCTAGAAAGGGTTGGGAAGAATTCTATAAAATCTAATAACATACAAAATATAGTTAATCATGAAAAAGAACATATTATTAATAGCCTTAGTCCTGTTTGCAGGAAGTCTTTTTTCACAGGAAAAATGGGAGCCTTTATTTAATGGTAAAAATTTGAAAGGATGGCAAAAACTGAATGGAAAAGCCGAATACAAAATTGTAGATGGAGCTATCGTCGGAATTTCCCGTATGGATACTCCGAATACTTTTTTGGCTACTCAAAAAAATTACGGTGATTTTATTCTCGAATTTGATTTTAAGGTAGAAGACGGACTTAATTCAGGAGTACAGTTCAGAAGCCAGAGCCTTAAAGAATATCAGAATGGTCGTGTATACGGTTATCAGTTCGAAATAGACCCTTCTGCTCGCGCATGGACAGGGGGAATATATGATGAAGCTCGCAGAGGTTGGTTATATCCGATGACAAAGAACATCCCTGCTCAGAAGGCTTTCAAAAATAATGAGTGGAATAAAGCCAGAATAGAAGCCATCGGAAATTCAATTCGCACATGGGTAAATGGAATAGAATGTGCAAATATATGGGATGATGCAACTTTGAATGGTTTCATCGCACTGCAAGTACATGCAATAGGCAATAAGGATCAGGCTGGAAAAACTGTTAGTTGGAAAAATATTCAAATCTGTACTACAGATGTAGAGAAATATAAAACGTCATCGAATAATGATGTTGCGGAAGTGAATGTTATTCTAAACAACATTTCTCCACTTGAGGCTAAAGATGGATGGAAATTACTTTGGAATGGTAAAACAACTGAAGGATGGAGAGGAGCCAGGTTAAGCACTTTCCCTGATAAAGGTTGGAGCATAACAGACGGAATCTTGAAAGTTCATAAAAGCGGTGGTGCTGAATCTTCTAATGGAGGGGATATTGTGACTACTAAACAATATAAAAACTTTATGTTGAAGGTGGACTTTAAAATTACCAAAGGTGCTAACAGTGGAATTAAATACTTCGTTGATTCAGAAATGAATAAAGGCGAAGGATCTGCCATAGGCTGTGAGTTTCAGATCTTAGACGATGAGAATCATCCTGATGCTAAGTTAGGGGTTAAGGGTAACAGAACTTTAGGTTCTTTATACGACCTGATTCCATCAGACAGAAGTGGGAACTTCAATTTTGATAAAGATGGATTCAATACTGCCTTAGTAATCGTAAGAGGAAATAAAGTTGAACATTGGCTAAATGGAGTGAAAGTAGTGGAATATGAAAGAAACACTCAAATGTTTAACGCACTCGTCGCTTATAGCAAATATAAAAACTGGCCTAATTTTGGCAATCTCACTGAAGGTAATATCCTGTTGCAGGATCATGGTGATGAAGTATTCTTCAAAAACATAAAGATTAAAGAATTAAAATAATCATTGTTGCGAAAATATGAATAAAATAATATACCCTGTCTTATTGGCTGTTGCATTGCTACTTAGTTGCAATACAGGCAAAAAGATAAGTTATGAAGTGATAAAAAATGATCTGCGTGCCCCTGCCTACCCATTAATAACGATTGATCCCTATACAAGCGGATGGTCTATGACGGATAATTTATACGATGGAAGTGTAAAA
>POVV01000692.1_pt1 | contig 18516 bp, 13 predicted proteins | sample 1560271 | NCBI WGS metagenome assembly POVV01 (sample SAMN08337232, study PRJNA429181) | Bioreactor metagenome, whole genome shotgun sequencing project. | biome: cows' rumen and soil; feature: anaerobic; isolation source: anaerobic chemostat enrichment culture, galacturonate as sole carbon... | reverse complement strand
ACAAAAAAAGATTGGCTTTGCACCAATCTTTGTAAGACGAGACGCATCCGGCGTCCTTCTATGAATTTTGCTTCCACAACATCTCTTTTCGAGGGCTTAGGGGCTGCATTTCAATTTTCAATTTAGGATCTGAGAACCAAGATGATTGTTCTTATTTCTGTTCCGGTTGCCATCACATTGATCGCGCTCTCGTTCTTTGCCTACCGGCAGGCGAGCACCGCTCTTGATTATGAGATCCGCAATCGTTCCATCTTCTATACCACAGCGTATTATTCTGAACACATAGCCAGCCTGCTGGCTGAAAAAGAAGCTGTTTTGACTACTCTGACAGCAGAGCTTTCGGTTCGTCCGGTTGCTGAGCCAGAGTTAGGTGCGCTGCTGTCCAGTGTCATCAAAAACACGCCAGGTGTGATGGATATCTATGTTGCTTACGCTGACCGCCGGTTTGTTGATGGTACAGGCTGGATTCCTCCCAGCGAGTTTGATGCTCGCGACCGGGGCTGGTATAAAGCCGCTGCGGAAAAAGGTGATCCGCAGTATTCTGAGGTTTATATTGACGCGATTACCAAGCAGCCGATCATCTCCATCTCCAAAGCCTTTCGCGTTAATGGAGCTGTGGCAGGCGTTATCGGCATGGATCTGAATTTGAAAGCTATCAGTGAAGCCGCTGCCGCCATTAAAGTCGGCGAGACCGGCAACTCGTTCATTATCAACAGCCAAGGCCATTACGTATACCATCCGACGCTAAAGCTGGAAGACAATATTTTCAAGCTTCAAAACGGCGCATTTGCCGAAGCGGGAAAACGCTTTTTATCCGGTCAGCCGACGTTTGACGAATTCTCCTTCGGCGGCATCGATAAGCTGTATTCCGCCCGCCCCATCGGCAAGACCGGCTGGGCGCTGGTCGTCAACGTGCCGAGACAAGAGGTCTTTGCCAGCATATCCGCACTGGGCCGGACTGTCAGTGTGGTCAGTATTGTCGCCTTGCTGCTCATCGGCGCCCTCATCTGGTTCATTGCCCAAAATATTGCCAAATCCGTCAACCAGGCTACCGCCCATCTGGATATCATGGCAAACGGCGACTTTACGCTTGACGTGCCGCCAGATTATCTTGAGCGCAAGGACGAGTTTGGTATGATGGCAAAATCCTTTGACAGCATGACCCAAAACATGCGCGGCTTAGTGCACCAGATCCAGAGAAACGCGGAGCAGGTGGCGGCCTCGAGCGAGCAGTTGACCGCCAGTGCCGACCAGTCCGCTCTGGCGGCCAATCAGGTGGCGGTTTCGATTACCGAGGTTGCCAATGGCGTGGAAGCCCAGCTTGCCGCCTCCAAAGAATCGGCCGATATCGTCGCCGGCATGTCGAACGGCATCCAGCAGACGGCGCAGCGGGCCAGCCAGGTGACGGCACGTTCGGCTCAGGCTGCCGACAAGGCCCGTGACGGAGCGGCTCTGGTGACGAAGGCTGTAACCCAGATGACACAGGTAGAGAAGACGGTCAACACGTCTGCCGGTGTCGTGGCCAAGCTGGGCGACCGCTCCAAGGAAATCGGCCAAATTGTCGATACGATTTCCGGCATAGCCGGCCAGACCAACCTGCTGGCGCTCAACGCGGCGATCGAGGCGGCGCGGGCAGGCGAACAAGGCCGCGGCTTTGCCGTGGTAGCGGAAGAAGTGCGCAAGCTGGCGGAACAGTCGCAGGACGCGGCCAAGCAAATCGCGCAGCTCATCCAGGAGATCCAGGGCGAAACCGATATGGCGGTCACGGCCATGAGCGACGGCACCCGGGAAGTCAAGCTGGGAGCCGCGGTTGTCAACGATGCCGGACAGGCTTTCCAGGAAATTAACACACTGATCACAGAGGTCTCCAGCCAGGTCAAGGAAATTTCCCTGTCCATCGATCAGCTTGCCCATGGCAGCAGCAATATTGTCAGCTCGGTGCGGCGCATCGATGACCTGAATCAGCGGGCCGCCGAGGAAGCCCAGACCGTATCGGCGGCAACCGAGGAGCAGTCGGCATCCATGCAGGAAATTGCCGCCTCCAGCCAGGCTCTGGCGAAGCTTGCCCAGGATCTGCAGTCAGCGATCAGCCAGTTTACCATATAAATTGAGCGATTAATCTGCAGCAAGAGTTACATCAGACGTTGCTTTGCCGGGATTCCATTCAGCAAATTAAAGGAATGCAAAGCAGCATGAAGAAGCCTCAACCCTTGTGCGATACAGAGGGTTGAGGCTTTTTGCCGCTGGTATAAAGAAGGCGCTTTGTCAGTCTTTTATATATTCATCAGGAACCGGCTGTGCATTCATGCATTTCGGCTCCGTGAGGGAGGGCAGTCGATTGTTGCTAGAAATAATTGCGTCAGCCTGCCGGCTTCATTTGCCGATGCGGCATGGTAATTGTCCGAAAACGGATCACAGAAGCCATGCCTGCCGGTTAAAATAGCAACAGTGATGCCAGGTTTATCTTGCCAGGAAGCAACGAGGGCTGCGGGGGAAAACGCTGTTTCCTGCGCGGCAAAGATACAGAGTACAGGGCAGGCGGGCGTAATGTCCGGATAATCGCGGATACGCGAACCATAGCAGGCGATCACACCGTCGCATAACCCGGTTTCCGATACGATCCAGGCAAGCGTTGCGCCGACGCTGAAGCCTGCCAGGACAATTTTTTGATAACAGGGCCGGATTTCTTTCATGAGCTGCTTAACCTGCTCAGAGACCGCAAAGCCGCCGTCGGCGATAAAATGGCTGTAGGCCTGCGCTTGTTCACTATAGCTGAACGGACGGTCCAGGCTTAGCAGATTAGGGCAGTATACGTCATAGCCCTGCCGTTCATACTGCCGGCAGACAGAAACGATATGCCGGTTAATGCCGTAAATTTCATGCAGCACGATAATCGCTGTAGCAGAACCTGTTCGATATACCAGCATCGACCTTCTCCTTTGACATAATCACAGCAGTTTTTCCGAATAGGGTTGACCTCATTATACCATAAGCTTGACCGGGGATAATGTTCAAAGCATACTCCACATTTTCCAATTTTAATAAAAAATTCTGTCATATTTTGTGGAATTATGGCAGGAATGTTGGTTAATTCGTCTAATTAAGTAAGAAATACATTTCCGGGGGCAAACTTAGCGAAAGCTAAGGACGCAAAGCCATGGGGCTACGGGTTTCCACGCTTGCCAGGCTGCAAAGATAGTTATCTTATGCAGTCTGGTTTAATTTTTGTCTGGAAATGGATACATGCTATTTTATTTAAATCGTAAGAGAAGGAAGATGTGTATGTTTCACGCAGTCACACGGAGTATCAAGACAAAATTTATCGTATTGTTTTCTTTCATGTTATTGGTTGCCATTGCGATCACAGGCGGGATCAGTATTTATACCAGCACCCAGTATGTGCAGCAGCAAATCGTAGCTAAAGGGCAGGACAGCCTCAACGCACTGCAGATTTTTCTGGATGATTACAAACAGCAGGCGTTAATGCATGCGCAGTCCATTGCCGTTCATCCGCAGGTCATTGCCGGCGTGCAAGCCCGGGATTTTTCCCAGCTGCTGAGTGTGACCGGCCCGTTGATGAAGGCAGCGAATCTGGACTATATTGTGGTAACTGACAGTAAAGGCTATGTACTGCTCCGGACTCATGAACCGGCAAAGCTTCCCCGTCCTGATGACAGTATCGCCAACCAGAAAAATGTGGCTTCCGCACTGCGTGGCCAGCCGTTGGCGGTTATCGAAGAAGGCAAGGTTGTCAAAATGTCAATCCGCTCCGGCTACCCGGTCAAGGATGCCGCCGGCAATCTGATTGGTGTTGTCTCCGCCGGTTACACGGTGAATGAGAACAATCACTCCATTGTCGATAAAGCTAAGCTGTTATTTGGCATGGATGCCTCGATCTTTTCCGGCAAGGAACGGGTTTCGACCACGGTAATGAACAGCAGCAATGCCCGAGCACTGGGAACGGTTATTGATAACCAGGAGATTATCAAAACAGTCTACGAAGATAAAAAAGTATTCAGCGGGATCAATACAGTCAGCGGCATTGGCATGTTTACCATGTATACGCCGATTATGATTGACGGCCATGTGTTAGGCTCCATTGGCATCGGCGTACCGCTCACGGCAGTGGCGGCTGTCAAGAGCAGCCTGATTCGCGACGTGATCTGGACATCTTTGGTCATTTTACTGCTGTTTGGCTTGTTGAATTACTGGTTTGTCAAACGGCTGACCAAACCCATCGCGCCGCTGACGGCAACAGTGGAACAGGTTGCCCGGGGTAATTTAGCAGTCAGGCCGTTGACGGTAGCCAGCCGCGATGAGCTGGGCCAACTGATGACCGGCTTTAACCATATGCTGGATAACATCCGGCATATCATCAAGAATGTAACCGACTCCTCCCTGCAGGTCGCCAGTGCCAGTGAACAGTTGTCAGCCAGCGCGGATTACTCTGTCAAGGCTGTTAATGAAGTCAGTGCGGTGATGATCCGGGTGGCCCAAACGGCCGAAACCCAGAAGACAGCCGCTGTCGAGTCGGCGGCGACGGCTGAGGAGATGTCGGCCGGCATTCAGCAGATTGCCGCCAATGCCAATGAGGTCGGTGTAACCTCTGAGAAAACCGCGCAAGCGGCCAGTGACGGTCAGGCGGCGATTGACAGGGCGACGGAAAAGATGACCAGTATGGTGGCGGCAGTTACCCATTCGTCTGATTTAGTGATTAAGCTGGGTGAACGTTCCAAGGAAATCGGTCAAATCACAACCGTGATCGCCGGTATTGCCAGTCAAACCAATTTATTGGCTTTAAATGCCGCTATTGAAGCAGCCCGGGCGGGCGAGCAGGGGCGCGGCTTTGCCGTGGTTGCCGAGGAAGTCCGTAAGCTGGCAGAGCAGTCCCAGGAGGCCGCCCGGCAGATTGCCGATCTGATTAAAGGCGTGTTGACAGATACCGAGCAAGCGGTCACCGCTATCGGGGAAGGCAAGGTGGCTGTGGAGTCAGGCACAGCTGCCGTCACTGCCGCCGGCAGTACTTTTGGTGATATTGTGACCATGGTGCATGATGTGGCCGGCCAGGTCAGAGAAATTTCCGCCGCTACCCAGCAGATGGCAGCCGCCAGTCAGCGTACTCTGCAGGCGATCCGCTCGATTGAGGATGACAGCAACACTATCGCCGGTCAAACCCAGTCGGTGGCATCGCTTACCGAGGAGCAGTTGGCCTCCTTTGAGGAAGTCGCCGCGTCGAGCCAGAATCTGGCGCAAATGGCCGACACCCTGCAAGCCGCTACCGGTAAATTCCATCTGTAAAGAAGACTTCATAGTATACGTTTATGATGAAGCGTGCATCGAGCTGCGCAATGAGCAGCCCCTGTGAAACCAAAAGATGGCCGGCCTCTCTGCCTGTTTGCCAGCATACATCGCGTACGCTGGCAGTGGCGCAGAGGGGCCGGCTTACTTTGCGTATGCTTATTTTGCGAGTAATGAAGCGGTTGCTTTCTTGCCGGTGGTTGCCCGGACACCCGGCTGATTCTCTCTGGCGGATCATTCCGGTATATGATACACTGCATAATAGAATGACAGGCTGGGAGTGTGGGGTATGGAGCGCGAGCGGGAATTCTTTGGCATGGATACGCTGATCAATAGTTTGATCGAAGCGGTGTATGACGGCATACTGATTGCTGACAGCAACGGAATTGTGCGCCATGTTAATGATGGCTATTTGCGGATTTCCGGTTTAACCAGGGAGGAGATCATGGAAAAGTCCCTGTCAATCGTGCGCCCGGGCAGTGTTTTGCCCCAAGTCATTAAAACCGGCAACGCAAAAATCGGCATTTACCGGCATGAAGGCAACAGCGAATATGTTGTCGATATGGCGCCGATCTGTTTTCAGGGAACGGTCGTTGGCGGCATTTCACTGGTCAAGGGGATTGAACGGATTCAGCGCCTGTCAAAAGAAGTGGAAAAATACGTACAGAAAAACCGTGAATTAAAGGCTGCCGTCAATAGCGCTTATCAGGCGCGGTACAGCTTTAGTGATGCGATTGGCGTGTCTGCCGCGTTTGTGCGCACTGTCGATTTCGCAAAACGCATGGCCGGCTATGATGAAGATATTCTTATTACCGGCGAGAGCGGGACCGGAAAAGAGCTGTTTGCTCAGGCGATTCATAATGCCAGCTCCCGCGCCGACAAGCCCTTTGTGGCGGTTAATTGCTCCACGCTCAGCTCACCGCTGGTGGAAAGCGAGCTGTTCGGCTATTCTGACGGGTCGTTTACCGGTGCGCTTAAAGGCGGCAAGGCCGGTCTGTTTTCCGTGGCTGACGGCGGTACTATCATGCTGGATGAAATTGCCGAGCTGCCCTATGACATGCAGGCCAAGCTGCTCCGGGTTCTGCAGGAACGAAAGCTGCGAAGAGTTGGGGCTTCAACCGAAGAAGGCGTGGATGTCCGGGTGATCGCGGCAACAAACAAGGATTTACTGGCGTTGGCCAAAGCGGGAAAATTTCGTGAAGACTTATATTACCGGTTAGCGGTGATGACGCTGGAGATACCCAGCCTGCGCCAGCGCAAAGCGGATTTGCAGCCGCTGGCGGAACATTTTCTCCAGGCATGGTGCAAACGGAACCGGCGGCAGATTACGTTTTTCCCCAGTGCGTTTGCCATGATGGAAAGCTATGACTGGCCTGGCAATATTCGCGAGTTTAAAAATGTTATCCAGTTTTCCGCTTATATCTGTGATGGAGACAGTATTGACACCATTCACCTGCCGAAAGCCTCCCTCCAACCGCAGGGAGAATTTAACCCTGCTGTTGCGCAAGATACTTATACTATGGACCCTTCCGGCGGCCTGAAAAAGATCCTGGAGGAAACAGAGCAGGCAGTCATTCGATCCCTGTTGCGCAAGTATGGGGAGAGTCTGGACGCGAAAAAACGCATTGCCGCAGAATTGGGGATATCATTAGCAACCCTGTATAATAAGCTGAAGCACTAGTACCTTGTCAGTCCTAATCCAGTGAATTCTGACGGCTTATTTTGTGCAAGCCTTCGTTGTCGTCAGTCGGAATACTCCCGGTATTCCTTCTTCCTCCGTCTTGCCTTGCGCAAAATAATCTCGCCATTATTCTACCGTTTTAGGGCTGACAAGGTACTCGTCTGTGCCGTATTTCGACAGAGCTGACGCCCGATAGCGGCGGAGTCCTGACTCGGCAATTAAGCTAGCATTCTAGAAGTTTAGAATGAATTATTAAAAATAATTAGAAAATTTGAAAAAAACATGCGGTATCAATACCTATGCAGCGCCCATCGGGGGCGCTCTTTTTTATTTCTCTGATTTTTTCCGCTGACCGGAATCAGGCTTGACAAGGGTTTGCCGTCTTTCCCAATGGACAAGCTCGGATTTTGTCAGTAAAATCTGCTTTTTGGCATAGTTCCTGCTTATAGATACAGTCAGTAGTTAGTCTTAAACATACAGAAGACAGGAGGACATAATGAATTCGACACAATTTGCATCCGGCGCTTTAGCCGGGGTCCGGATTTTGGACTTGACGCGGGTTTTGGCGGGCCCGTTCTGCACGATGCTGCTAGGTGACATGGGGGCGGAGATCATCAAGATCGAAGAACCGGGGAAAGGTGATGATACACGGGGATACCCGCCGTTTATTGACGGCTTCAGCACCTATTTTGGCAACATGAACCGGAACAAGCAGAGCGTGACCCTTGACCTCAAGCATCCCCAGGGCAAGCAGCTGTTCCGGGAGATGGTGAAAAAGGCTGATGTTGTGATTGAAAACTATAAGCCAGGCACAATGGCTAAGTTGGGATTCGGCTATGATGACTTGAAAGCGATTAATCCGCAGCTGGTCTTTGCCTCGATTTCCGGTTTCGGGCAATACGGCCCTTATTCGGAGCGGCCCGGTTATGACATTATCGGGCAGGCCATGGGCGGCTTGATGAGTGTGTCCGGCTGGCCGGATTCGCCGCCGACCCGCAGCGGCACGGCAATGGGCGATATCCTTGGCGGTTTGAATTGTTGTATTGGCATTCTGGCTGCCCTGAAGGGGCGGGATGTGACCGGCCGGGGGCAGAGTGTCGATGTTTCACTGGTAGATTCTGTAGTCAGCGCGATGGAGACCATTATTCAGATTTATCTGGTCGAAGGCAGAATGCCTGGCCGCATCGGCAACCGCTATGAATTTATTGCCCCTTATGACTCTTTCCCGACCGCGGATGGCTGGGTAGTCATTGCGGTAGGCAACAATGCGGTCTGGAGACGGTTCTGCGAGGTCATCGGCAGAGAGGATCTGATTGAACACCCGGATTACAAAAACAACATTGACCGGGTAAAGAATCATCAGAGCCTGACTGAACTGGTTTCGGCCTGGACGAAGCCGCGCACTGTCGATGCGGTGGTGGAGACGTTGCTGGCCAACAGTGTTCCCAGCGCTCCGATTAATGATGTAGCCAGAATTGTTAACGATCCGCATATCGCCGGCGCCAGGGAAATGTTTGTTGAAATCTCCACTCCGGTGGGTAAGAACATGAAGGTAGTGGCGTGCCCGATTAAGTTTTCCGATACCAAAGCGGCGATACGGCAAACCGCGCCTGCCCTGGGTGAGCATAACGCTGCTGTGCTCAGCCAGGTTTTGGGAATGACGGACGCGGAGATTGAGCGGTTGAAGCAAAGCGGCGCGTTAGGCTAAGTAGGATAACAAGGAGAGGAGAAAAAAGATGAAATTTACGATGAACTATCCCAAACAGGTAACAATCGGCGATATCACAATTCGCGACGGATTGCAGCATGAGGAAAAATTCATATCGACAGATGCCAAGCTATATTATACTGAACAACTGATTCTGGCGGGGATTAAGCGGATTGAGCTGACCAATCTGGGCAATCCGCGCAATATGCCGCAATTTAAGGATGCGGAGGAACTGCTGCAGCGGGTCAGAAACAGCAAGACTCTCAAACAGGCCGGGGTCAATTGGAACGAGATTGAGTTAACGACAGTAACTATCCGTGAGAGCGCGGTAGACCGGGCGATTGAACTGAAAAAGCGCGGCTGCGGTCCTGACCGTATCCTGATGATGGTTTCGACTGACGAACAGCATCATTACGCCAATTCCGGGCTCACCCTGCCCGAATACTGGCAGGAAGCGGAACGCTGCATCAAAAAGGCGACAGATGCCGGGATCAAGGTTAACGGTACGGTCAGCACCATCTGGGGCAGCCCGATTTCCGGCCCGACAGACATGAAGGACGCCATCGCCTTCACCCAGCACTGGTTGGATATTGGCGCAACCGATATCGAGCATGCGGATCACGACGGCTCGTCATCACCTGATCAGGCTTATCGGTATTTCGCCATGCTGCTGGATGCGATTCCGCGTCCGGAGGTGCATCTGGCGCATTTCCACACCACTCGCGGCTGGGGCCTGGCCAATGTCCTGGCGGCGCTGCAGGCCGGTATCTGCATTTTCGAGAGCACTCTCGGCGGCTTAGGCGGTCAGCCGGCCAACTTTATGGACGACTGCCCGATTCCGGGAACCGGCAGCTATTACTATAAAGATCCGAATTCTGTCGGTCTTGTCAATACGGAAGATATGGTGCTGATGATGACAGAGATGGGAATTGACACCGGAGTTGACATTGACAAGATCCTTCAACTGGGCGTGTTGTTTGAACGGACTATCGGCCGCCGCCTGCGTTCCGCTTCGATTCTGCACGGCCGGATTCCCAAGGAACCGAACGAGTCCTATAAACGCAAAGGCCTCAAGGAACGGAAAGAGCGCTTGGGCGAAAGACCTGACCAGGTTTTTCCCGGTTAGAAGCATCGGCAAAGCTTCAGACGGGCTGACGCCCGTCTGAAGTAACCACGGCGGCTGTGGCATCGGATATATTCGCAATCTTGACGCGAGTGCTAAGATAAAAGAGGAGGGCTAACATGTTATCGTTTTTAGGCTTTTTAACGGTTTTTGTCTTTCTGTTCCTTACCATGACCAAGCGCGTTTCGGTCTCGATGGGATTGATTATCGTGCCGGTGATTACCGCGTTGATTGGCGGTTTTGGCGCAACGATGGGAAAGATGATGCTGGACGGCATTGTCAAGGTGGCCCCGACGGGGATTATGATCACGTTTGCCATTTTCTATTTTGGTTTGATGCTAGAAGTCGGAATGTTCGCACCACTTGTTGAACGTCTGGTCCGTTTTGTAAAAGGCGATCCGTTAAAAGTGGTTTTAGCTACCGCGTTTTTGACCATAGCAGTCGCTCTCGACGGCGATGGCGCAACCACCTTCATGATTACCATCTCTGCCATGCTGCCGATCTATCAGCGGTTGAACATGAGCCGTCTGGTGCTTTCAGGCACGATCTGCCTGGGCGCCGGTGTCATGAATCTGATCCCGTGGGGCGGCCCGACTGCCAGAGCGATGACGACTCTGCATGTGGATGCGGCGACCTTGTTTAACCCGGTTATTCCTGCCATGATCGTCGGTTTGGTTTGGGTGTTTGCCGTTGCCTATTACTTTGGCAAAAAGGAAAGAGCCCGTGTCGGCATCCTTGACCTGAGCTTTGAGCATGAAGTGAAGCTGACAGAGGAAGAAGCTAAGCTGCGCAGGCCGCACCTGCTGTGGTTCAATATTTTACTGACCGTGGTGCTTGTCGTTGCCCTGATTCAAAGTCTCATGCCACTGCCCATCCTGTTTATGGTTGCCTATGCGATTGCGCTGATTGTCAATTTCCCTCATCCCAAGGATCAGATGGATCGCATTCTCGCGCAAGGCAACAATGTTGTGTTTGTTTCTTCGATGATCTTCTCGGCAGGCATCTTTACCGGTATCCTCACAGGTACTAAAATGATTACCGCCATGTCAACAACGCTGGTCTCCCTGATTCCTGACGCGTTAAGCCCGTTTATGCCGCTCATTGTTGCGTTGACCAGCATGCCGCTGAGCCTGGTGTTTACGCCTGATGCGTATTACTTTGGCGTACTGCCGATTATCAGCCAGACCGCCTCTGCTTTCGGCATTGATCCGGTTCATATCGGGCGTGCCGCTATCCTGGGGCAAATGACCACAGGCTTTCCGCTGAGTCCGCTGACCGCGTCCACGTTTATCCTGGTCGGCATATCCGGGGTTGAACTTGGCGAGCATCAAAAACACATCTTCTGGTGGGCGTTCGGCTCTACCGCTGTGATGACTGTCGCCGCTTTACTCACCGGCGCGATTCGCATGTAGTCTTGCTTGTTGGATGCCATTCCTGTTCGTCTCTGTGCTTGGCATCGTCTTTGTTCAACTCGGCATCGTATGCTATCCGGGATTCTGTCTGTATTAGTCTAGAGAAGAAATAATTGGTTTCTGGCAAGCTGGAAATCCAACTTCAGAGGCCAACTGCATACCACAGCCGGCCTTCTGAAGTTAGTGGCGTCAGGAGGATGCGATCATGCGCCAAGCAGATCAAGAAATTTTAGAACACTATAGCTATGTATTATCACGATTATCGGAAATCGTACCCGCTGACGATGGGGTAACCTTGTCTGACCGCACTACGTGCCTGCTATACAAACCGGCGAAAAAACTGGATTTAAAGGTACCGGTCGGACAACCGATCAGAGAGGGCAGCGCTATCAAAAAAGCAGTGGAGGAAAAGCGGCGCATATTCTCTCGTGTTGATAAATCAGTGCGCGGAATTCCCTATATCGCGCTCGCTAATCCTATTTATAATGACTGTAATGAAGTAATCGGCGCGGTAACCATAACCGAATCCGTCGAATTATCTGACGGGTTTAAAGCAATGGCAACAACATTGACAGACGCTATTGGTTCACTGGCCAGTACCAGCGAAGAAATTGCTGCCCAAAGCGAAGAGATTGCCGCGGTAAGCCGTCATCTGACGCTATCAACCGAAAACTCTCAGAAGCGTGTTCAGGAGACCGATCAAGTCCTTGCCTTGATCAAAAACATATCGGCTCAAACCAATTTATTAGGACTAAACGCCGCTATCGAAGCCGCCAGAGTGGGCGAACAGGGCCGAGGGTTCGGTGTAGTCGCCGAAGAAATCCGCAAGCTGGCTTCCGGCAGCGCGGAATCCATCAAACAAGTGGAGAGCATTATAGCTGAGATTAAAGCAGCGAGTACAACATCTTATCAACAAACAACGCAAATTGAAGTGTTGATTGCTCAAGTCGCTGAAGCGATCCATCATATCGCCACCTCGGTTCAACAAATCAATACCATGGCAGAGAAGTTGGATCAAACCGCGAATAACTTAGTGGGTAGCTAGTTAGTCAACTGAAATGAAAGTGTTATTGCCACCTTATGCATCGGCGGCGGGCAAGGCGTTGCCACGATTGTGAACGCTGCTGAGCGTGCAGATTGACAGGGATAAGGAGATTGGTATATGTCAAAAGTAGTTACCTTGGAACAAGCGTTAGAAGTCATTCAAAACAATATGACCCTGATGATCGGCGGCTTTCTGGCTGTCGGCACTCCGGAAATGCTGATCGACGCCATGGTGGAAAAGGGAGTGCGCGACCTGACCGTGATCGGCAATGACACCGGCTTTCCTGACCGCGGTATTGGCAAGCTGGTGGTAAACAAGCAAGTGAAACAGGTCATTGTTTCTCATATCGGCACCAACCCGGAGACAGGCCGGCAAATGAATGCCCAGCAGCTGGAGGTTGTCCTGGTGCCCCAGGGCACGCTCGCGGAACAGATCCGCGCCGGCGGCGCCGGTCTTGGCGGTGTTCTGACCCCCACCGGACTGGGTACCAGCGTAGAAACCGGCAAACAGAAGGTCTGTGTGGACGGACGGGAATTCCTGCTGGAGAAACCGCTCAAGGCTGATGTCGCACTCCTGAAAGCGGCAGTTGCTGATAAAGCCGGCAATCTGCTGTATCGCCGTTCAGCCCGCAACTTTAATCCGCTGATGGCTATGGCGGCAGATACAGTTATCGTTGTTGCCGATCGCATAGTGGAAACCGGTGAAATGGATCCGGACCAGGTGATGACTTCCGGCATCTTTGTCGACATGATTGTTCAGGGGGGTGAATAGGATGGATGCAAAAACGATCATCGCCGCCCGGGTCGCGCAGGAATTCAAGGATGGCGATATCGTCAATCTCGGTATTGGCATTCCTACCTTAGCTGCCAACTTTATCCCGCCGTCTGTTCAGATCATCCTGCAATCAGAGAATGGCTTTGTCGGGCTGATGCCGTTGGACGGCGAAATGGATCCCGACTGTGTCAACGCCGGCGGCAAGCCGGTATCGATTCAGCCGGGCGGTGCTGTGTTTGACAGCGCGATGTCGTTTGCGATTATTCGCGGCGGTCATGTGTCCGCTACGGTTCTTGGCGCGCTGGAGGTGGACCAGGAAGGCAACCTGGCCAACTGGATGGTTCCCGGCAAAATGGTTCCCGGCATGGGCGGCGCGATGGATCTGGTTGTTGGGGCGAAAAAAGTCATTGTCGCTATGGAGCATACGGCGAAAGGCGATGTTCCCAAGATTCTCCGCCAGTGTACCCTGCCGTTGACTGCGAAGCAGGAAGTGGATCTGATTGTGACAAACCTTTGTGTTTTTGAAGTTACTGCAAACGGACTTGTGCTGACCGAGCTGGCACCCGGGGTAACCCAGGAACAGGTGCAGGCCGTAACGGAAGCGGAGTTTATAGTGGCAGACAGTCTCAGGACAATGCGGCTTTAACGCATGACAAAATGAGGGACGCAAACCGCTTTTTTGGCGTTTGCGTCCCTCATGCTTATGCGCCGTCAGGAACCTATGACAGGGTTCAGTCAGGCAGAATGCGGGGGTGTTTACAGGCGCTCAATGACAGTAGCAATGGCTGGTCCGCCACCCACGCAAAGTGAAGCTACGCCGTAGCGCTCATTGCGCCGTTCCATTTCGTAGATCAGTGAGACGATAATCCGGGCCGCGCTGCAGCCTACCGGATGCCCTAAGCTGATGCCGGAGCCGTTGCTGTTGACTTTGCTCATATCCAGCTTTAGTTCACGATTTACCGCCAGGAATTGAGCGGCAAACGCCTCGTTGATCTCGTAATAGCCAATATCCGCCGCCGTAAGTCCGGCATACTGCAATGCTTTCGGCACAGCATATACCGGGCCAATGCCCATCACTTCAGGCGCCACCCCGGCATTGGCGGTTGCCCGGATTTTGGCCAAGGGCTTGACGCCAAGTTCAGCGGCCTTTTCCGCGCTCATTAACACCAAGGCGGCAGCGCCGTCATTGATTGAGGAGGCGTTGCCCGCGGTCACAGTACCGTTTTTCTCGAAAGCCGGTCTCATTGCCGCCAGTTTTTCTATTGTTATATCCGCCCGCGGATGCTCATCCTGCTCGATCACCACAGAGCCTTTCCGGGTCTGAATCGTGACCGGCGCAATTTCCGCTTTGAATTTCCCTGCCGCTATGGCCGCAACCGCCCGCTGGTGACTCAGCAATGCCAGTTCATCCTGTTCCTCGCGGCTGATACCGTATTGCTTTGCCAGATTTTCCGCGGTGATACCCATATGATAGCCCTGCATGGCACAGATCAGACCCTCCTGCAGCAAGGTATCGTATATATCTCCGTGTCCCATCCGGTAGCCTTCTCTGGCGCTTTTCAGCAGATATGGCGCCTGTGACATGCTCTCTGTACCCACTGCCACGCCAATGTCGGTTTTACCCAGCATAATAGACTGGCTGACCAGTTCAAATGCCTTCATCCCGGAACCGCATTGCTGGTCAATGGTATAGGCATAGCCTTCAACCGGCATTCCGCAGGCAATTTGCAGCTGCCGGGCAGGATTGCCCTTCTGACCATGCTTGTAGATCATTCCGCAAGCGACTTCCGAAACCAGGTCTGCAGTAATTCCTGCCTGGGATAGCGCCTTTTTAGCCGCAATAACCCCTAAGTCCACCGGACTGACATCCTTCAGCCCACCAAGAAAATCACCAATCGGAGTACGAGCCGCTCCCACAATCACCACTTCACGCATAAATTCATCATACCTCCCCGCTTATTTGCATCGATAGCTTTTCTTTTCCCCGCAATCATTCTTGCAGCCAATTCGTCCGGTGCAGTAGTGTGAGTTATCTGACATTTTATTCAGTATATCATTTGTGAGCCTTAGTCACAATTTTTTTCTAATTATTACAGCTTATGGAGAATTCGTTTATAGACTGCCTGTGCAACTCCGTTTCGCGTTAATGGTATGCAGTATGTGTAAAGCTGTAAGAAATAAGTTTTTAGAGTATTGATAAGAAATAATTAAACTGTTGTCTGCCAAACGGCGCTGCACTTGGAAGGCGGAGTCGCTAAAAAAGTAGGGCATGTTCTGACGTATAGTCGAGATATGCCCTACTTCTCATTATTGTCTGTTTACTGTTTTTGCGTTTTCAGGTCTGTTTTCATATGACAGATTTCTGGAGTTGTATCAGGATTGTGATAATAATCTATCATAAAATCGCGAAACAGCAGCGCGTTTTTTGAGAGATAGCGCTGCCGGTTCCAAAAAATTCCCTGAGTGCGCCGGATAGGCGGATCGTCCACCGGTATATAGACGGCATCAGAGAACATCTTAGCCTGAGAGCCTGATACGGTTGTAAATACGATGCCATACTCAGCGGCCAGCATGGAGGAACGCAATATATAGTCGCATTCCAAGACGATTTTGGGCGTAAAGCCAGACAACTGGCAGGAATCATCAAAAAACTTCCGCATGGAAAAATCCCGGGAAAGGGCGATATATGTTTCGTCCTTGGTTTCATTGAGGCGCAAGCTTTTGCGGTTGGCGAACGGATGGGAAGGATAAACCGCGATAACCGGCTTGTCGTCAGCGATAAGCTGTTGATACTCCCATTTGCTGTCAGGCAGATCGGTCAGTGCGGTAATAATAAAATCAAATTTTGAGCAATAAGACGAATCCTTGAAGCGGTCGTATTTAATCAAGGTATGCGATACCTTGAGTTCAGGATGTTCATGAATAAAAAGCCGTATGGGGTCAAGCCAGACCACCGGGCTGGAAATCGCTATAGAAATGGAATTGTCAGCCATAGTGGCGATGTCCTGCGCTTCTTTTTTCGCGTTTTCCAATTGCATCAAAATTTCATTGGTGTATTTGAGATAGATTTCACCGCTTTTGTTCAGCCGCATATTGCGTCCGTCACGGTCAAACAGTTTACAGCCCACCTCTTTCTCCAGTCTCGCGATGGAAGAACTGAGGGAAGGCACGGCAATAAACAAGCTATTGGCTGTTTTGGTCAAATGGCCTGTTTCTGCTAGAGCCTTAAAGTATTCCAACTGCAAGATGCTCATATTGCTTACCTCCGGGATAAACATAGTGAAAATCTGTATTGCTCTAAAGCGCTGTCTGGTAAGGATGCACGATTTGTGAATTTGTCGAATAATCGTACAATTTGTCAACTGTATTTATAATAACATAAAATTCTTTAGCCTACCGTATGCTTTTATACTAACATTAGCTAGCTTTTTTGGTAATTTACTAAAAATTTATTCTATTTTAACTTAAAGTAGAGCAATACTTGTTAGATCAAGAAAGGAGAGATTATTTTGTCAAGTGCGTTAGCGGGATTAAAGGTAGTAGAAGTCGGCAATATTCTGGCCGGTCCCTTCGCCGGTACCTTAATGGCTGATTTCGGCGCCGAGGTGATTAAAGTAGAGCCCCCTAAGCTTGGGGATTTGTCACGCAACATGGGTAGAATTAAAGACATGTGGTTCCAGACTGAGGGGCGCAACAAAAAGACCATTTCCCTCAATCTGAAGGAGAAAAGAGCCAAGGAAATTCTCACCGAGCTGTTAAAAGACGCTGATGTGCTGATTGAGAACTTCCGTCCCGGCGTGTTCGCCAAAATGGGCTTTACCTGGGAATCTCTGCACGAATTGAATCCCCGTCTGGTGTTTATGAGCTCTTCCGGCTATGGTCAGACCGGCCCGTACAGCCATAAGCCGGGCTTTGACCGCATGGGTCTGGCTATGGGCGGGCTTTTGCATGTCAGCGGCTTTCCTGACGGAGCGCCGATCAAGCCCGGCTTGTCGGTAGCTGACTTTATGACGGCGATGTTTGGCGTCATTGGGATCATGTTCGCCATTTACAACCGTGATGTTATCGGCACAGGTCTGGGTCAGCGGGTTGACTGCTGCCTGACCGAAAGTACGATCCGGATACTGGAATCGATTATCACCGAATATAGCTATGACGGCACAATCAGAAACCGTGTCGGCAACGGCACCTTTGTCACGATTCCTTCAGGCCACTTCCTGACAAAAGACGACCAATACCTGGCGCTGTCTGTGGCAGGCGATAACGTGTTTGCCGCTTTCGCCAGAGGCATAGGCCGGGCAGATCTTTTGGAGAGCGAAGAATACAGCACGCCGGCCGGACGCATGCGTAACCGCGACGAGATCAATAAAATCGCCGAAGATTGGGCCAGATCCCACACGATTGATGAATGTCTGGCCGCTTTAGGCGATGAGGTGCCTAACTGCAAGATTTACACAGTAGCGGACATTCTGGAGGATCCTCACTTTAAAGCGCGCGACATTATTATTGATGTGGCAACTAAGAAATTCGGCACGCTCAAAATGCAGGGGATTGTACCAAAGATGTCCGGGACGCCGGGTGAAGTCAAATGGGCCGGTCCGGAAATCGGCGAGTACAATGAAGAGATTCTCTGTGGCAGGCTGAACATCAGCAAGGAAGAACTGGCCAAGCTGCAAGCGGATGGGATCATCTGAGTGAGCAATATTTTACGGCAGCGGGAGTGTAAACCATGCTTACATTAGGGATAGACATTGGCTCTACAGCCTGCAAGGCGGTCATACTGCGGGACGGCGCTGCGATAGAAGCGCGGGCGGTCGTGCCGCTGGGGACGGGTACCAGTGGTTCGGCAGAGGTATTTCAGGCAGTGCTGGCTGCGAAAAATTGGCAAAAGGCAGATATCAGCCGGGTTCTGGTCACTGGCTATGGCAGATTTACCTTTCAGGCTGCGGACAGTCAAAAAAGCGAGCTTAGCTGCCATGCTAAAGGCATCCACTTTCTGTTCCCTTCTGTCAGGACGATCATTGATATCGGCGGACAGGATATCAAGGTGATGAAGGTCAATGCCAGGGGCTTGCTGGATAATTTCGTAATGAACGACAAATGCGCCGCAGGCACCGGAAAATTCCTCGACGTGATGGCCCGCATCATCAATGTAAACGTCAGCGCCTTGGGTGATATTGGCTTGCGGGCTATTGATGAGGTGAATATCAGCAATACCTGCACTGTCTTTGCCGAGTCTGAGGTTATTTCCAAGCTGTCCGCCAATGTGCGGATAGAAGATCTGGTGGCAGGCATTCACCGCTCGGTCGCCAAGCGGGTATCGGCTCTCGCCTTCAGAAACGGTATCATTCCGGACGTTGCCATGAGTGGCGGCGTTGCCTTGAATAAAGGCGTCGTCGCTCTGCTGGCAGAGGAAATCAAGCATGAAATCCTGGTCAATGAGGACTGCCAGCTAGCCGGAGCTCTAGGCGCGGC
>POVV01000690.1_pt1 | contig 18597 bp, 25 predicted proteins | sample 1560271 | NCBI WGS metagenome assembly POVV01 (sample SAMN08337232, study PRJNA429181) | Bioreactor metagenome, whole genome shotgun sequencing project. | biome: cows' rumen and soil; feature: anaerobic; isolation source: anaerobic chemostat enrichment culture, galacturonate as sole carbon... | reverse complement strand
GAATCTGTTCCGCTAATGGTGGTTTACCTCCATTGGTGAAACGACAGCAGTACTATGCTTCGTTACATGAGGCAGCATAGGTCGAACATCCTTGAGAAAAAAGTGTAAAGTAATATTGACAATATCATATGGGGCTGACGCTTTCCTTGCAAAATTCCTATCAGTACGGGCCAATCTGCATTGATAAAGATTACAGAGGAACCGAGGTCTTAAAAAAGATATTTAATTTTTCCAGAGAGCAGATGAACAAACGGTATCCAATTTTGATTACTTTTATCAATCATGTCAACCCCCGATCATACGAAGCCCATACCAGAAAGCTTGGGCTTGATGTGATCAAAAGTTTCCCGTTCAATAACAACAACTACTATGCTCTGGGGTATGACACTGCAAAAGAAGTTTGAAATACGAATTTATATAACATGAAAGAGAGATTTTTATCTACGAATAAAGAAGAGTTATGAAAGAAAACAGGTGAATACTATGGTTGAAACAATATATTTTGCAGGTGGCTGTCTATGGGGCGTACAAGCATTTATCAAAACACTAAAAGGTGTTATAAATACTCAAGCAGGACGAGCAAATGGCTATTCAAATACTCTTGAAGGTGAGTATGATGGTTATGCTGAATGCGTAAAAACAGAATTTGACCCTGAAATTGTAACTGTTTCTCAACTAATGGATTATTTTTTTGAGATTATAGATCCTTACAGTGTGAATAAACAAGGTAATGATGTGGGAAAAAAATACCGCACAGGCGTATATAGTAAAGTGCCTCGACATTTGGAAGATGCCAAGAATTATATAACAGAAAGAGCAGATAGGGACAAGATTGTAGTGGAAGTTCTTCCACTAATGAATTACGTCAAAAGTGCAGATGAACATCAAGATAGATTAGATAGGTACCCTAATGACTATTGTCATATTCCTAAAAATTTATTACACAAATATTCATAACTCACTGAATGAGCATAATACGAAGCCGGAAAAATCAAATAATAAAGAAGACTACTATCAGCATTAAGCTGATAGTTTTTTTGTGCTCAAAATAAAATTAACTAATTAACAAAACCGATATTGAATGGAGGTTGAGTGATTTTTACAGCGCGAGAAGCAACGGAAATTACCACTGATTCTTTAAGTGATGATCGCAAGGAAGAGAGTAGCAAATATCTGATACGTTTGAAAAAATAGAATTTATCGTATTAGTGTACATTGGAAACTTAATATTGATAGTTAGCAAGCTTGATGATATTCTATTTATAAGAATTATTTATATTGGTTTCATGGAGGTGACAAAAATGTTTATAACTATTTATAATGATTGTAGTGAGCAAGAGTTTATTAATTCAGTTCGTATAAATGGGTTGCTTGAGCACAATATGAAAAAAACAAAGGGTAAATTAAAAGTACCAAATATGGAGTTTACGAATATAGCACGCAATGAAAAGGGAGTTATTGTAGGAGGTGTATCAGGATCTACTTATCTCTCTTCCTTAGAAATAGAGGTTCTTTGGGTACAGGAGGCTTATAGGGGGCAAAAAATAGCATCGCGTTTATTGGAAGTAATTGAACATCAGGCAAAAGACGCGGGGTGCTAGATTGTTCATCTGACAACATATTCTTTTCAAGCTCCACTTTTTTATCAAAAGCAAGGATATGTTATTTGTGGAGAAGTCAACGGTTTTCCTGATGATATCAGATTATATACATTAAAGAAACAGTTATAATTTATAGCAGAGATTATGAGCATAATGTAAAGTCAATAACGTCGAATATGTAAAAAAACTACTAACTATCAGTTTTAAGCTGGTAGTTTTTTATTGCCAAATGATCCCACTGTAAGATCTGCCAGGAATGAATAACAGGTGCTGGAAAGATGATACAAAGAATAACAAGGGAGATTTAAACCTCCCTTGCGTCACCGGATGATGCCTAATTGGATGTAATTCTAGGTTTAGGGCCTTCACCCGGAGGAGTATAAAATGGATCAATATAATCGCTATTTGATGCGGTTTTCGAACGATGATCTGTATGGGTAATATTTTTATTACTGGCATTATTGTCTGTAGAACTGCCCTGTTTGTTGGAAGATACATCTTTGCTGTTCAAGATTGATGCTCCTTTCGCTTTTTAGTAGTGTCTGCAGAACAAATAATAATATACAAAATTTTAAGGATTCAGTTCAATGGAGCAGGAAGGAACATATTATGAAAAATTATGATTTATACAAACTAAGAGAGGTGAGTGGGATATGTCATCTATATATGGACTATATATGGCGCTTCGAAAATGGGAATAAAAACCGAGTTTTAATTCATTTATAGGCATTTATCGAGTTGGATTCGATAAAAAATGCAAATGGAGCGCACCACGGAAAATATTAAGAGTGGCTGTTAATCTGCTTATGGGAAAATATAAGAGATTTTATAAATGCTATTCAAAAGAATATGGTTGCGGAGAATAAATTAAGATTTCTCTTTCTATCTAAAATTCTATTGCTAAAATAATCGCCAAGGTACAATAGAGTACTACTCCATCAATATTTTTATTTCTCAAGCACCGCAAAGCCATTATCAAATCAAAAAACGTTACAATCACACGTGAAACAACAATAATAGTCAATGTATATACCTCCCGTCATGCTTCCATCATTCGCCTAGTTCTCCCAAAATGATTTTCCTGAGTTATATGCCGTAAAAATAGAGTGGCTGGCAAGATCGGGGTGCCTGCCGGCTGAGCAAAGGTTTTTACTTAGAGAAAGCAAGTATGAAAAATACAATCCTGTTTTTTCTAAGGCAATAATACCTGATACATAAACAAAAGAATGGTTGATTTGATAAACTGTAGTTTTTTTGTTATGAAATACAGTATGTCGGGACTGATAAGCAAGCAAGGAAAAATAATAAATCCACATGGGAAAAGCTGAAAAAGTCTTTCAGCATTGGAAACTTGATGAATTAAACTGAAACTTACTGAACATTGACAATTTAATATGAAAGCTGGTATAGTAAATAAAAGGATTTTGAAAGGAAAAAGTAGGATGAAAAAAGTAGTATTGGGTTCAATGATGTTTTTGGCTGGACTGTTGTCTTGTGCGGTTCTAATAACAGGAGCTGCTTTGAAAGACTTAACGATTAATGGGGGTTATTCATTTCTTTGGAATTTATCTAAGCTCGGTCTTGTCCCCATAGCTATTATTTTTAGTGTCATTGCTGTGGCGGGTATGATGATTGCGTTGTGGGGCATATTTGAAAAAAATAATTAGATCTCAATTATAAAAAACTACCAGCTATCAATATTTAGTTGGTAGTTTTTTTGTACCAGAAAAGAGGGATTAATCAATAGAACTGAGATTTGTCCGTGCCTATCAAATGATCAGACAACTGAATAGAAGAACCAACACAGGCAAGTATTATTCTTTCAGAAGAAAAAAACGAAAAAGAAGGAATATAAGCAAGTGTATTTATGGTGTTCTGGTTTAAATGATATTGAAATAATAAATTTGGATTATCTATACTACATTATAATGGAGACACCGTAAAAATCACATTGAAAATACCGGTGAAAAATCCACCGGTATTCAATCATCAAGTATGCATTTAATTCGAAAAATGGCAAAACGTTTTAGTGGTTGCTCATATATTCTTTTTTTAACCTGTTAAATTTCGATTCTAATCGGTAATCATTTCTCTTTTTTATGTATTCAGCAATACCATCCTTAAAGGACGGTTTGGCAAATTTAAAGATTCGGTACAGTAGGCGTATTCCCCAGAATAGAGAAAAGATGACACAAATGAGCACTTTTGTGCCATGATCCCAAATTACGGCGAATGATGCAAAACACAATAGGATGAGCATATAATCCAAGGCTTGTGATAATAGATTTTTCTTTATTGCCAGTCTTCGTTTTGCAAGTTCTAAGATAGTATTGTCGTCAGGAGTTTGAATATTCAGGATGCCATCAGAGTCAACATTTGCTGAAGAATTAACACTTTGTGCGATACTTTCTGTAGTCATTAAATTTCCCTCCACATACTGTAGTTTCATGCGAATAGTATCTTCAGAGATCCATTCTGCCCGCTGATTTTTAACCAGTTGCCGTGCGCGTTTCAGATAAGTTGGTTCCAAAGAAATATTGCTATAATCTACTACATTAATTTGTTTGATATAATATCACCTCTTTATATGTTTTTTGTTATGGGTATCTCCCCGTGCAGTTCGTTTTTTATTATGGGTGCCTCCCCCCTGCAAGTAATATCATATCATAGTTTTATTGTCTGCTCAACATTTTTAAGGATGTACATAGTGGAACAAAAAAGTCAGATCGATGCAAGTATCAAATTTATGCCGAGAAGAGGAATTAATATTTAATACATTATTGTATATTGGGACTTAATATTGATAGTTGGCAGCTTTTAGTATAATATTATATTATTAAAGCAAAAGGGAGCTGAGGATATGAATTTGGAATCTGAAAGAATAATTATCAGAGATTTAAAATTAAAGGATGCTTCGGCATTTATAAATATGGCTTCCGACGGCTCCTTAATAGATATTTTTGGTGATTGTAGTGAATGTTCAAGATGGATGAATGGCTGAGTCAAAGAAGCAATTAGTATGTACAGTAAGTACGATCCGTATTGTGATTATTTAGCATACTCTATCGTAAATAAAAAGAACAATCAAGTAGTTGGTTCTGTCGGCTGTAGTGCTTATCAAAATATTCATGAAATTGGAATTACTTATTTCATAGATAAGAATCATCGAAACTATGGTTATGCAACAGAAGCGATAATATTATTCACGAAGTTTTTTCTAAACAAGTATGATGTAAGCAAATTAATTGCAACAATAAGAACGGAAAATGTAGCATCATGTAAAGCTATAGAAAAAGCTGGGTATGAATTAAAAGAAACTAAAATGTACAAAGACATAAACGATACTATGGAGCAGAAGTACAATTTTTATTTTTTTAACATAAGCATGATTTAAAATAAATTTGTTATATAGTTATTAACTATCAGCTTAGGATGGTAGTTTTTTTGTATTTAAATTATTCCGCAAAACTGATAGTGACCGAAGCTCTAGCTTCGGCCAAGGAATAAGAAATTAACCTAAAATGTAACCTTTTTTACTAATATTCCAACTGAGGACACCAAGGTCGGTGTTAAGCTCATATTTATCGTAACAATCGCTACAATGAATATTAACAACATGTTCTTCAAAACCAGGAATGAAATTGTGTTCTTCTAAGATTTTGCCTTTTCCACATGGGCACTCATATTCAAAGTGCTCGATAATGCCAGGACCAGTACCGTAGCCTACGTGACCCTTAGCTATTGAATTAGTTAATTTGGTTTTCATTTGTAAACCTCCAATATTACAAATATAATAACAAAGCAATATAAAGTGAGGGTAATAAAAGTATAAACTTTTTAAAAAGTTAATCTGAAATTTTAAGAGAAATTAGCATGATGGATTTATATGTAGATGATGTGTCTTTGATAGATATTTAGAGGAAAGAATATCTAGTGGGATTTATGATATACGGTCAATGGGTGTAAATGAGAAAATATAATTATGATTTTAAAAGAATTAGTTTTTGACGTATTACTGTACTTAGAAAACTTAATATTGATAGTTAGTAAATATGATGATATTCTACTCTTGAAGATTATTTATAAAAATGTGCCCTTCAGATTAATTATATCTTGTGCAGGAGGTTTTAATTATGAAGATAGCACTCTTAGATGTTATTTCCTAAGAGGTAATTAAACTTTTTTCAGAACAAGATGAATTTATCATAGACTTTCTGGGTGATAATAATGTTTATGATACCTTGACCATACGCTACATTTGAGCACACGCATTACGCTTGAACCTGCACTATTGTACACCTTCGTTTCCAAAGGCGCAAAATGTGTTCAACTACCCGATATGATCATAATATGAATCTCGAATGATGTCCGCATTATTTATAATGGGAATTTCAACAACTTATTGATATATATACAAGACAGGAGTAGGCTAATGAAATTAAAACAAAAAAAATTGTTCGCTTTTTTCGTACTGTTCACAGTACTGTTCATCCTGGGTGCAGTTCCGGCATTTGCGGAAGAGGATGCTATACCGTCCATTAATCTGGATGTCATTCTTCAGAGTGATGGCTCTGCGGTCATAACGGAGATCTGGGATGTTCGCGGTGTATCCAGCGGTACAGAATATTACAAGGCTCTGAATAACATGGATGGAATGAGCGTCCATTCTCTTGCTGTATGGGACGAGTCCGGAGTGCAATACAAAACGCTGGACGACTGGGACACAAAGCTCTCCAGAGAGGAAAAATCCGGTACCTGCAGCATCCTGAAAACCTCCAATGGATATGAACTCTGCTGGGGCATTGGCAGCTATGGTAACCATCAATATACCATCCAATATACCGTAGAAGGATTGGTAAAAGATTATGGCGACTATACAGGATTCTATCATCAGTTTATATCGGAGCTTTCAAGCGCCCCGGAATCATCTTATATTAAAATCCGGATGGCGGATACACCTCTGACGACAAACAACGCCCGCATCTGGGCGTATGGCTTTACGGGAGAAGTAGAGATCGGGAGCGACGGCAGCCTTAATATTTTTTCTTCTGAAGCTTTGGAAGGCGGAGACTATGTAAATGTGCTCTGTCGCTTTGACAGAAGCTTATTCCCACTGGCCTCCGCAGCCGATATGTCTTTTGAAAAGCTGCAGGAATCTGCAGAAAATAAAAACTCTGATACGGCTTTATATATCGTCCTTGCTGTTTTTGGGGCGGTTATTGTTATGTCAGTCCTTTTAATCGCCTTCTTTTCTTCACGATATAAATTGGTAGACGGCACAGCCGTGCGGCTTCCAGGAAAGAAACATATAGATACGAACTGGTCGGTTCCTTTTAGCAGCAGCATTCCTGCTGTATATTCCGCTATGCTGCTGCTACGCAAGGGCATAACCTTTGAAAAGCTTATAGGCGCGTATCTTATCCGCTGGCAGGAGGCGGGTTATATCCGCATAGAAGAGCGGGAAAATGAGGGAACTATAAAAAGGTCTCAAGAAGAAGCCATCGTGTTTATCCAGGATAAAACACCGGACCCAGGGGCGGAGCTGTCGCTGTACGAAATCTTATCCGATGACATTGACCGTGATGGCATTCTTTGGACCTCAGACATCGGAAAGCGGGCGGGAGCGCTTTATGAAAAACTCACTGCATGGGCGGCAGAAGTGAAAAGTGAAGGCGAAAAAGAATTAATCCGTTCAGGCGCGGCGGCAACGAACATAAAGGGTACTGTCCGGTTTACTGTATCGGGTTTTGAGCAGGCTGTCAAGCTGCTGGGGTTCCGGAAATACCTGATAGAAATGCGCAGCCAAAGTGAAGACAGGTCAATACCGGGAGAACTTTGGGGAGATTATCTTGTGTTCGCTACCTTGTTTGACATCGGAGAGAATGTCCTCGAAAGCATGAAAGCCCTTGACCCTGCATATTTTGATACCTTCGCAGGCATGTACGGCTGCAACGCCTATAACATGGTACACCTTATGATCATGATGAATCACATTTCGAGCGCTGTGACGCCAACCAAAAACACGGACGGGATCAGCGGGGGTGCAAGTTCGGTCGGCGGAGGTGGTTTCTCCGGAGGTGGCGGAGGAGGCAGCCGGTAATGGGGCAGCTTTCACTATAAGCGTAGTGCTGCTGTTTCTTTAAAACAAGGAGAAGACATTGGATAATATTAAGATTAGTGAAAAAATGTACCAGCTTGCAATTGAATTGATACGGTACCGTTACCCTGTAGGTTGGGGTGGGGCAGCAGTTATTCGTACAGAGGAAGATCATTATCTTACGAGCGTCGCATTAGAGACTGCCAATGGGAGTGCGCAGTTGTGTATTGAAGTTGGTGCAATGTGTGAAGCACATAAATTAAATGAGAGAGTAACGCATTGTATATGCGTTGTGCGGGATGAAGAACAATCGTCATTTAAAGTCCTTTCGCCTTGCGGGATTTGTCAGGAAAGATTGAGATTTTGGGGTGCAGATGTTTTAGTCGGAATCACCGATTCGCATCACGCTCTGAGATTTGTTACTTTAGGTGAATTACAGCCCTATCATTGGACAGCAGCATATTCTGAGAACGAGCTAGAACATTTTTCAAAGTGAGATTATGCTAATGTGAAGCCGATAAAATCGAGTATGTAAATAAGATTACTAACTATCAGCATTAAGCTGGTAGAATCTAAAAAACGGATTTAGGCAAGTAGATGGAATTTATGAAGAAAGAATTGATGAAGACTATTTTGCGTGAATATGGATTTGAAATAAAAGTATATATAGGAAACTTAATATTGATAGTTAGTAGCTTATAAGATAAAATAGTTCTGAAGCAAGCACTTAGATTTGTTTTTAAATTATAGGGAGGTAAAATATAAGCATGATCAAAAACGAAATTCTTGTCTTATTAACTCATCAATGGTGTGATTGGGAAGCAAGTTATGTTATTGCCGTAGCAAATTCTTTTTCTGATTATGTGGTAAAAACTATTGCCATTGATGATTTGCCCAAAATATCAATGGGAGGTATCAGGGCCTGTATTGATTATAGTATAGAAAATTATCATGCATATGAGAACCTTGCCATGGTAATTTTACCAGGAGGTCTATCTTGGGAAGAAAACGATTATGATGAAATAAAAGAATTCGTTAAAATACTTAAAGAAAAGAATATTTCTATAGCGGCAATATGCGGTGCTACCTATTTCTTGTGTAAGCATGGTTTCCTCGATTGTGTTAAGCATACAGGAGATTCTTTAGATCTCTTTAAGAGTGCTAAGGGATACAAAGGAGAAAGCTTATATGTTTCTGCACAAGTGGTGGTGGATGGCGGTTTTATTACTGCAAATGAAACTGCAGCTGTGGAATTTGCTTATGAAATCTTCAAAATTCTTAAAATTGACAGTGACGAGGAAATGAGTCAATGGTTTGACAATTTTAAAAATGGGGCAATTCGGTTAAATATGGAGAAAGTTTATGTCTGATATTGATTTTTACATTATGCAATTTGAACCGGAAGTACAGCGCAGACTCATGGAGATACGTTTTACTGCGTTTGATACTTTTAAAGGTGCCGAAGAAAGAATATACCACGGTAATTCCTACCTTCATGATAAATGGTGAAGATATATTGAATTATGGGGCGTACAAAGACCATATTACTATGTATATAGGTTATGATTTGACGGACTTTTTGAGGAATCAGTATCCGCAGCACCGATATACAAAAGCAGCTATGCAAATTTCCGACAAGGATGCTTTTCCTTATGAATTAATCAAAGAGATCTGCGAATTGTTGATGCAAAACTTTGTAAGTAAATAACCTCATCTCCATCTCCTGAAATGCGGAAAATAAGCATATTCGGAGATTGGTGGAATACCTGAGCGCAGAAAAGTAAAAAGCAATCATCCGGCGACGAAAAGGGAATGCTTTCAGCATATGAAAAAGCAACAGACTTTACACATAAGAAAATATTGAACCTTTATATATACAACAAATTTATAACTCAATAATGGAAATCTTGGACTGCTAATTATTTTAGTAGTCTTTTTATTTTGTCATATAATACAAGGATTTAAAAGAGTAAGCGTATGGGAAAAAGCAGCGGAAATATTGAGCTTGAACAGATAACACTGGAGCAAGTAAAGGGATTTTATAGATGGCTACAAGGGAAAAGCTGTCCCACTGGAAATGAATTTACGCATTTGTTAAAGTTAAGCCCGGTAGAGGCATTTTGTGTGATGATGTATGTGGTACCGATGATAGCAATAAAGACGAAGCTTAAAGGGAGTATTCCAAGTGATCTGCCGGATCTGGTTGATTATTTATCAAATTCGGCAGATTGATAGGAAAAAGCCCAAGTAACGAAAAGGAAGGTTACTCAGGCTTGTGCGCGAGATGTAAATTCTTAGTTTAACAGCCATAGCCATTGTCGCTAATAATGGCGCTGAGTGTGGCATTACTTATATACGATATAGAAACAGTGGAAACAGTAACAGTAATTACGACAAAATAATTGCAACAGCCATTTTTACAAAAATCATTGTCACATACAGTAAAATTAATGGAATCAGCTTCCGTAGTAGCAACAGCTCTAGTATAATAATAAATATCACTGACCGGAATGGGTGTGGGCGGATCCAAACACTGTCTGAAAATTTGAAAACTAAAGCCGTCTATTACATCTGTACCTACATTTGCTGTAAATGAAAGTTGGATGTTGGGATGCTCATATTCAGAAGCATCTATCGACAATGTTGAAAGTGCTACTGTTGTGCCCGCCGCAGTTAAATTAGGAAACGCAACAAAACCAGGGCATCCGCATTTTAACTCAGTTCGGGTTGGCTTTCCTTGTATTTTCTCACAATAACTTATATCGTAATCGCATTTACTTATCTGGCTCATATGAAGACCTCTGCTATTCAGGGATTGGATACATTAATTGATCATATTTAAAGTGATTTCCCAATATTGTACTATATTATATTATGATTACCTTAAATATGTGAGTAGTTTTGAACGCCCATAAAATTAGTATTTAACGTATTTGCACATTGAAAACTAAATATTGATAGTTAGTAAGTTTGATGATATTCTATTCATGAAGATAATTTATATACAATGAAAAGTTTGATTTGAATTTGTTACGAGAAAATACATGGAGGAAGATATAGTATGAAAGAAATTGTCAGAACAGAAATTGATGAGATGTGGGCACATTCTGCAATTATAGAGACTGGGGATTATGTTTATATCAGCTATTGTATGAAGAATGAGGGACAATCAATTGAAAATCAAATAAACGGTGCATTTGATATTTTAAGTGATAGACTAAAAACAATAGGATTGACATTGGAATCTGTTGTGCAAATGGATTGTTTGTTTAGGGATATCAATGATTTATCGTTTTTAGGAGAAATTATCAAAGAAAGATTCCATAGAAAATATCCAGCAAGAAAAGCATATGAAACAAAATTTATTAGAGAAGGAATTGCCTTTCAAGTTGATGCGATAGCTTTCAGGGAGAACTAGATAATTGCTAGTGTACTGCTGGGTTATTTGAGTATAAAGCGAAGCCTATAAAATTGCATAAGTAAAGAAAACTACTAACTATCAGTATTAAGCTGGTAGTTTTTTATTGCATTAAACTGAGATTAGACTTTTCATGAGAAAGAAGGTATGAGGTGAAAGATATTATGTATGATTCTGGATGAACTCTTATGCGATTGGAAAAGGGGGATAAGGCAATGATAAGTGTCACTGGAAACACAAATTGAAAGGTGTCATTGCTTTTTACGTAAAAAGCACTCCAAAAGTTATGGAGTGCAAAATGAGATGAGTCAATGGGTTATAAATTGAACCCTACCAACATTAAAATACCAATTAGGTATAACGTCTTTTTTAGCTGGAACCGCTTTGTAACCTGCTTTGACCATGGCTTCCATGAAGCATTGTGAAGTGATTTGGTGCCCCATATCAGCCCCTGTTAAGTGGTTGAAACGTGCTTTAAGACCATAAGCAGTCTGTTGATAGTTAATGCTTGGAATCATCTTATAGTTAAAAATGATGTGATCGATCAGATTATCCTGATCAGGAAGAGATAAGTCAGAAAAATGATTAGCCTTTATCATGGAACGTCTCCTTTCGTCTATACACAGTTCTGGAGTAAGCCTACAAATAAATTATATGAGAAATATAAAAAGATATGTCAAAATAATAGAAAAAACTGCCACGCGGCACTAAAGGAGAAAAAACCCTGTACGAACCATTAAACTAAGATTTTCCAGAGTATATGCATAAATAGAGAGTGGCCGACAAAACCTGGGTAAGATTTTATCGGCCGAGTATGAACATGTGATACCTGTTCTTAAATTAGAATATCATGCTTTACTGAAATAAATCTGAAAAATCATTTGTTTTTTAGGCCGACAAGAGTGAGAGGTCTTGCCGGCTAAGTATGAAGTAGCTTTGTAAAAGGCTATTAGCCTACTTACGATGTTAATATAATGGAAAGATATGTCAAAAGTTTGATAAATCTGTGAAAAGATTGTGAAAAGGATGATATATAAATTAAAGTACAGCAAAGCAGTTATCTATAATGGATTAAAACAGAAAGATTACCTTAGACAATGTGGTGCAGCGTGGCTATGTTTGGGACGTTAAACGTAGCAGCTTATTAATTTATTCAATGATAGAAGGAAATCATATTCCACCATTTTATGCCGTAAAGAATGAGGGAAAATATGATATGTTGAACGAGAAGCAAAGATGTAAGTCTATTTCATCATGTATACGGGGTGAATTTCCATTAGAAGACGTACCCGAAATTGAAGTTGAAGATGCAGATGGAAACACCAAATTAATTGATATTAATGGAATGAAATTTGAAGAGTTAGAGGAAGACATTCAGGACTTAGTAACTGGATATTCCCTAACTCTTTATTATTTCGATGATATAAACGATGATCAGGTGGCGGAGATGTTCTTGAGACTCAATAATGGAAAACCTATATCTGCTATCGAATTAACCAGGGCGAAAGCCAAGTCAATGACTACTATAAAAGAAATAGGGCAGCATGAGTTATTCATAAATTCACTGACTGAAAAGGCTATATCACGATACACCAAGATTCATAACTAACTATTTTACTCGTATAAGTCTGAAGCCAGCAAACTCGTGTACTGGGGATATATAGAAAGTTTACTGCAATGGCTTTGTGAAAACAATTGTATTGCAGCTAAGACAATATCAGATATTTCGCCAGAGGATTTAAAACGTATTTCTTCAACTGACATTATTAATTATCTCAATTCATTAAAAAATGGTATCGGTTGTTCACCCAATACTTTGAATACTATAAGTACTAAGAAAAGTGTATTTGGGCCATTTTGGGCATATCTTGTTGAAGAGAGTATTGCAAACGATAATATGATTAGGCAGATTCCTAAAAATCTATATAAAACCGAAGTAACAGACTATGAGGTGAAGTTCCAAGCGATATGCAATTGGATAGTATTCTAAAAAACAGCCGACGGAAAAAATAAATGAATTTGATTGTATTCGGAATACTGCTATAGTACAATTGTTCTTAGGAAGCGGTATAAGATCAGAAGAATTAATTGGACTTGATATGAATGACTTGTACTTAAAGGACGATTACCCGTATATCATTATATTGGGAAAGGGAAAGAAAGAGGTTAAAGATCAAGTTTTTATATCTATGGAAGCAAAATATTATTAGATGACTATCTGAATGGAAGAAGCAGGTTTCTGAAAGGTAAAGAGGAATCAGCTTTATACCTTTCGAACTAGGGACAAAACTCTATAATAAAACTCATGGTTTAGTGCTTGTACAGCGTCAATTAAGGCATAAGAGTCTTGAAACAGCAGCTAGATACTATGTTCATACTAGCAAGGAAACAAATAGCTTCTACAATGATGGATTTATAAGCTAAAAGGATTATTTCAAAGGGATTGGAGGATATAGTATGATAAAAATAAAGAAATGTTCAGAATTGCATGGAGCCGAAAAGTTTGGAAGCTGTGCTAGTTGCGGATGCGGTACAGATGAAAAATAAATATATAAGTTAGAATTTGAAGTTCTTGGCAATAATCGAAGCAGTTTAAGGCTTTGTTATGATTGCTTAATAGCGTTGAGAGAAATGATATAATGATTGTTTTGTAAAATTTATGAAATGACAGATAGCAATTTAATGGAGGAAGATAAAATGGAAGAAGTAACAATGAAGACCATGTTATATATAAAATCAGAAACAGTTAGGCTGCAAGGCAATGAAGAAAAATATGGTAAAATAGATAATTGTAATAGAAACAGAGTGCTTTCTAAGCCTTCTCAGTTATTAGTAACATTTACAAATGGAGATTTTGATAAAACAATTAATATGAAAAACAAAATTTTGGAACACTATAACCGAAGTCAAATGACTGATAAACTAGCAGATCAGTTCAGAAAAGATGTAAAAGATGGGCAGATTTTATTTGACATAGATCAATATGGACATATACATTTGAAATAATAGTTCTAATTGAGCCTATGAAACGGATTAATTATTTATAAAGTGGAGAAATCGCATGAACGATATATTTTTTTGCCATCCAGTAGAAGATAATGAATTCCCTTGCATCGCCAAGTTCGGTTGCGTATGTTATGTACCAAAAGTATGTGGACAGTCTTCTTCTTTACCGCCAGGAAAAGGACTGGGGGCAGCTAGGTATCGCGCAAAATCTCACATGTGGCTTTACCGAACAGGTAACGATGAAAAGGAACCAATCATTCTTTACGATTACCAGCCTTCCAGAAATGGAGACCATGCGGTAGCCTTTTTAAAGAACTTCAAAGGTTTTGTCCACTCTGATGGATATAGAATGCCATCCGCCCATTTACTATTGGTAGAAAAAACTGTCTATTTGCCGATACACCAAAAGGAGCAGATGTATCGGCTGCAGTATACAGTATCACGGAGACTGCATAAGCGAATCATCTCAAAGTATATACCTATCTGCAATATTTACTGCTTTACATGCCAGATACAGACTGGCGTAATCATCCAGAAGAACTGGATCATCTGTCGGTTATTATAACTGATCCTAAGTTATTTTAAAAGGCACTCAGTTGTTGATCGGTTACAATATATGGACGAGTGGTTGACATTTTATCGAGTTAAATATCCTCAACTATTTCAAAAAAGTTAGTAATATTCACCTGCCCATAACCCCATATGTTATTTGGATAAGTATAATCATTCCCGCGCATTGCATCAGAGATCAACTGTCGATTAACAATACGGCCGGTTATCTGGATATAATTCTCTTTGACAATCCCCCATTCAAAAACCATTGCCATGATTCCTGCCGCATGCGCAGTTGCGGCTCCCGTTCCTGTGGCAGTGCCGTATTTATCTCCCGGAACCGCACACGGGATAAGATAGCCCGGAGCTGCAATATCAGGACTAATTAATCCTATTCTTGTGAACCCTCTGCCTGATTCTTCCAGAATGTTGTTATTGTACTGATTATAGGCGGTAACGGTCATCAAGCTTTCTGCGTTTCCCGGAGAAGTTAAAGTAACGTTTGAATCTGAGTTTATAAAGTATGTTTCATTTGAGATTAATTCTCCTGATGGGAGCCAGGCATGAAAGAAGAATGAATCATTATTATTATTTTCTAAATGAAATTGCCAGGTCCCAGGAAACATGTTTGCGAAACGCAGCAGGATAAGCTGGTCTCCGGTGTTTTGCTCATAAATTATATTATTTATCCAGACGTTTGTCTGGCTTAAATTGAAAATATAGTTTATACAGTCATTTATTGCTGGAGGAATTAATCTCGTAGATTCATGGTTGGGTGAGGTGATGCTGATGGAGAGTTGTGCCGGGGAAAAGGCCCAAATTTCCATGGAAAACATACTGTCGTCATATCCCACATTTAATTTAAAATCGCTGTAAAAGGTTTTGGATACAGAAGCGTTGTAATAATGTCTTTGTTTGTTTCCTTCATTTCCTGCTGAGACTGCAATCCCAATTCCTGGGAGCAGTGACAGGTAACTTAGATAATCGCTTAAAGGACCATTTCCGTCATGTCCTCCCTGACTTGTACCAAGGGCAATACATATTACTATTGGCTTATTCAATCTTTGGGAGACAGAAAACAGGTAACGTGCGGCAAGCATAATGTCAGATTCCTGAAAACAAAGAAGTTCGTCCGGTATTAAAAAGATATCTTTTAAATTCTTTTTTGCATTTTTTAATTTTACGACTACCAGCTCAGCTTCCGGGACAACTCCGCGAAAGCTTTGGTCATTGGTTGGGGTGCCGGCCGCAATACTGGAAATTGCCGTACCATGGCCATTGGTATCAACCGATGGAACGATCGATAAAGGATTATCCGACTGTAACGCTTTGTTTATTAAATCTCTGTCGTATTCGGAACCAAATGTAAAGCTATCCGGCCGTTCACCGCTTTGATCGGTCTGATCCCAGATTGACTGAATGCGGGTGGTCCCGTCAGCGTTTTTAAAAGCCTGATGCCGGTAGTCAATACCGGTATCTATAATTCCTATTAATACATTTTTTCCAAACAGGCTTAAATCAGGATTGTTCTGAACCGCTGTAATTCCGGATTTGTCTAAACTTACTATTGAATTTAGTGTGAAAAGTGACTGAAAGCTATTGTAGGAATACAGCCCTAAGTTACAGGGGTTCATAGATTCTGCAGGGACATGTTCCAAAGAAAATCTTTCATTGAGATAGGTAATATTACTGTCCTTTTGATGTAGTGGAATGAGAGCATTATTTATAAATAGATCATAATAATTATTATCAAGTATTTTTTCCAAAATTAAACCTCCTTTCTGTATTCTGATGCTATATAATTATGTAAAGAATTTTTAATTATGAAAAAATTAGAATTTAGCATATTATTGTACATTGGAAAATTAATATTGACAGTTAGTAAAGATATCTATATTCTGTAAATAAAACAGGAATTTGTCAGTCGGACAAATCAAAGGTATACGGACAAAATTAAATGTGAGTTTATAAGGAGATAGTGATTTATGTGTACAAGCTTTATTAAAAAGACTGAAGATAATTGGTTGATAGGCATGAACTTTGATAATAATGGGATGAGATATACCGTAAACACCAGAAAGAAAGATTGGTTTATTGTATATGTTAATACAGGAAAAATTAACACACCAAGCTTTGGTATCCATAAGTCAGGTGTATTCTTTAATAATCTCTGCGTTAATTCCAATGGAAAAGGGGGTTATAGAAGGTCATCGGATGTAACACATACAGCAAAATTTTTATCGGGAATTATTGACGGAAAAATTGATGTGGAAAGTTTGGATGGATATTTATCTCAGACAGAAATCGTAAATGTTCCAGATTGGAGTACCCATAACATGATCTGTACGGAATATGGAAATGTGTGGATTATAGAGCCTGGAAGAGGAAATAGATGTAAAGAATTGGGAAATGGTAAATTTCAGATAATGACAAATGACGCTATATTAGATGCTCATGAAGAGGATAATATTTCCTGTGATCGATATAAGAAAGTGAAGGAAGTATTAAATCAGAGTGTAAAATTTGATGTAAGTAAGGCTTTTGAATTATTAAATGATGTGAAGCAGAACGGAACAGACTGGATTACAGATTTCTCTCTTGTTTTTGATAAAAAGGTAAATGTGGTATATTATGTTGAACATCAAGATTTTACTTACATGAAAGAATATGTATTCCCATAAAAATTCAATTTAATAAACTACTAGCTGTCAATATCGGTTAGTAGTTTTTTTATTGTAGTAAACGAGATTAGATGAAGGAATTTTAATGACAATACGAGAGCATATAATGAAATCAAATGATGTTAAAATGTCCTTGGCAATAGTGTTCTGCATTGTAGAGTATTTGCAATAGTCAGAAATTATCAAGGCCATTTCTATGGTTGATAAAGAAGAAATGATATCCGGCCTTACAAAACTTCCGGCCTGACTGGCCGATATTGGGCATGCAATTTAACCAAAGCAGTTGGACGATGGTTCGTTCAGCTGCTTTGGTTGGTCCACTGTCTGATGAATCGTATGATCCTAAGCGCTTAACTTTTGAATCAATACAGAAGCATTAGCATTCACTTGTGTTCCTCCGGCCAAAGTTTGTAGCGTAACCGCTGCAGAACTTGTGTGATTTCGTATAGTTAAGATATCGGATGCGGCGGCAGTAATAATTACCATCCCTGGATTTGCTTGGGTACCAGCTCCTGATCCATATACTGCTCCAGCAACGGGGGCTCCATTTTGAAAGACAGCAAATTGGTTGGGCTGTTCACCCGCAGCATAAAACCAAACGGCGTAGTCACCTGCGCTACCGAATTGGATGGTGGATGTTCCGGGTGCATGTGTGATGGTACCGACGATAATTCCATTGGTACTAAATAGTATATCTGCCTCTAAAGCAACAACTTGAGCATCCAGATTGTAGATATAAGCATATTCTGATAACCCAGCGGTACCGGAAGGTCCGGTAGGTCCAGTGTCACCGGTAGGCCCGATAGGTCCAGTATCGCCGGTAGGCCCAGTAGGTCCAGTATCACCGATAGCTCCGATGGGGCCAGTAGGTCCAGTATCGCCGGTAAGGCCGATAGGTCCGGTTGGTCCAGTGTCACCGGTAGCTCCGATGGGTCCAGTAGGTCCAGTATCGCCGGTAAGGCCGATAGGTCCAGTTGGTCCAGTGTCACCGGTAGCTCCGATGGGTCCAGTAGGTCCAGTATCACCGGTAAGGCCGATAGGTCCGGTTGGTCCAGTGTCACCGGTAGCTCCGATGGGGCCAGTAGGTCCAGTATCGCCAGTAAGGCCGATAGGTCCAGTTGGTCCAGTGTCACCGGTAGCTCCGATGGGTCCAGTAGGTCCAGTATCGCCGGTAAGGCCGATAGGTCCGGTAGGTCCAGTGTCACCGGTAGGCCCGATAGGTCCAGTATCGCCGGTAGGACC
>POVV01000689.1_pt1 | contig 18608 bp, 15 predicted proteins | sample 1560271 | NCBI WGS metagenome assembly POVV01 (sample SAMN08337232, study PRJNA429181) | Bioreactor metagenome, whole genome shotgun sequencing project. | biome: cows' rumen and soil; feature: anaerobic; isolation source: anaerobic chemostat enrichment culture, galacturonate as sole carbon... | reverse complement strand
GACGATGCTGCCTATGAAAAAGCCGGTATACCGGTAAAAAAGGGACTTTCCGGTGCCTTATGCCCAGACCATTTCTTTGCTTCCAATATTGAGGAGGTGGTAAATTGGGGCAATGAGGAAAAGCTGGACTTACTCATCACAGAATCCGCCGGTCTTTGCAACCGCTGTTCCCCCTATTTAAAGGAAATCAAGGGAGTATGCGTCATCGACAATCTTTCCGGCATCAATACCCCGAAAAAGATCGGTCCCATGTTAAAATCCGCTGATTTTGTGGTGATTACAAAAGGGGATATCGTTTCCCAGGCGGAACGTGAGGTTTTCGCCTCCTGCGTAAGCTCCGTAAATCCCCGTGCCGTCACCATGCATGTAAACGGCTTAACCGGGCAGGGAGCCTACGAGCTGGGAAGCCTTCTCTATGACGAAAACCAGAACATCGAGTCCGTCCAGGGCATGCAGCTTCGCTTCCCCATGCCTTCCGCCCTCTGCTCCTATTGTCTTGGAGAAACAAGGATCGGAGAAGCATTTCAGATGGGAAACGTTAAAAAAATCAATTTGGGGGCAGATAAGACATGATGGAATTAAGCTTAGACCAGCTTCTTAAAGAATATCCCTTTGTAAGCGCATACTTTGAACAAAACAGGCTGGATACTGCCGGGTATGGGGATAAGACCTTTCGGGAATATTTAGAACATTTTACAGAGGAAGAATTAGAGGACCAGGCCATTGACAAGGAAAAGCTCCTGTCCAATCTTCCTGTTTACTTAGAACAGATGAGTGCGTTCCTTGGCCTTGAAAAAAGCAACCGGGTCCTTTCCATGACAATTCTGCCGGGACATGACAAATCCGGCAATCCGGAGGGATTTTCAGAGCTTACGGCGGAAACCTCTCAGATCATTTCCATCGTAGGGCCTACAGGGTCCGGCAAAAGCCGGCTTTTGGCGGATATTGAATGGGCAGCCCAAAACGATACGCCTACGGGCCGCAGCATTTTAATCAATGGTGAGAAACCTGATAATAAATGGCGTTTCTCCTCCAATAACCGGCTGGTAGCACAATTGTCCCAGAATATGAATTTTGTTATGGACCTTACGGTAGAAGAATTTTTAAGGATGCACGCCGTAAGCCGTCTGGTGGAAAACCCCCAGACCGTTATTGAACAGATCATCCTGGCAGCCAATCATCTGGCAGGTGAAAAATTTGACTTGACCACTCCTGTCACCAGTTTAAGCGGAGGACAGTCCAGAGCCCTGATGATCGCAGATACTGCTATTTTAAGCTCTTCTCCCATTGTTCTTATCGACGAAATCGAAAATGCCGGAATTGACCGTAAAAAGGCTCTCGAGCTATTGATCTCCTCCGATAAGATCGTTTTAATGGCAACCCATGACCCCCTTCTGGCGCTTATGGCGGACAAGCGGATCATTATTAAAAACGGCGGAATCAGCAAAGTACTGGACACCAGCGAGGAAGAAAAGCTCTTGTTAGAAGGGCTTGAAAAAATGGATTCCCTGATACAGGCAGCACGTCAGGAGCTGCGTAAGGGAAGTACCTTGTCTGCAAGCATCCTGGATATGGAACAATCATTATAATTTAACAGGTTAAATCGTTAACATTTCAGGCGGCGGATGGATCATACATCCGCCGCTGCTTGCATAATGAAGCTTTGGCTCTTTCTGAACCCAATCAGCCATCCAGCCCTGACGCAGTTCGGCAAAGGAAAACAGCAAATATGACAAAATTATACATTTTATATATTAATGGCAAAGAGATTGCAAAACAAGACCCTCTTTGGTAAAATAAGGATGTAAGATTATGCTGTCTGCAGTATATTATATCATATTATGATATCTGTATTGATCATGGGAGGGGATACTCATCGGTACAAGTAGAATACGAAAATATATCTGTCTGCAATTAGCGGTATTGCTGCTTTTAAGCGCTTGTCAGACCAAGACCGACTCTTCCTCAGATATAAAAGCAGATCTGATCGTCTTTACATCTGCCGATGAGTCCATATATAAGCCCATTATCAAAGAATTTATGGAAAGAACCGGTCATTCTATTAAAGTAATCACGGGTTCCTCTACTGACCTTGCCGATCGTATCCAGTCAGGTGCTCTTTCTAATACTATTGACGTCGTATTTGCAATAGATTCCGTGATGCTGGAGCTTAATCGTACTGCATGGTTACCATATCATGTTGAAATCTCAGCCTTTGACAGCAACCCTGAGATTGTAAATGACGGAGCATGGATCCCTCTTTATCATCTGCCTATCGTGATCATGTACAACAAGTGGCTGGTTACTTCCGAGGAAGTACCTACGGGTTTTGAAAGTCTGTTGTCAGATCAATGGAAAGGCAAGATCGCATTTATCAGTCCCAATGATTCGGAAATTTCTGCTTATGCATTATTAATATCCAACAACATCATCGGCAATATCGGTGAATATACAAAAAAACTGGTAGAAAATCTTGAATATCAAACATATGACTCTAACCAGACCCTTAATACTTCTATTGAAACAGGACATATGTATCTGGGAATTTCATCTGAAGATAATGCCTATAGCCTGACAAAGAATAATCCCGATATCAATTATATTTATCCCAATGAAGGTACATTTATCATTACTTATGGCTCTGCCATAAGTAACGAATGTACCAATACCGACACCGCCAGGTCTTTTATAGACTTCATCTCCTCTGAAGATGTAGCCTTATTTTTATCTGATAACAACCACCTGCGTCCGGCTAGAACAGATATTTCTGCCCCTGATGGCCTTCGTCCTCTCTCAGAGCTGCCTCAGTTTACGCTTCCCTTTAACGAGATCATGAAGCAGTATAAGATCATGCTGATAGGATGGAACAATCATCTAAACACGAACATTCCTGAAAGGTAGTGAAAATACGAAGCAATTTATTCTCAGTCTTCCATTTAAATATCATATTTTTTTATCTTGCCTGGCGGTATCGCTGATACCAATTATATTTTCCAATATATTTATCGTACGCATACTGGATGAATCTCTAATACATCGTACAGAATCGGAACTCGAATTACAGATGAACCAAATCAAAAATCATATGGATGAAGTATTTTCCATCAGCGAAGATATCTTCAAAGATTTGACAAAGGATGATACCACCTGCCGTTTTATGTCCGAAGCAACAGACCCTTATCTGCAAAAAGATTTATATATTTTACTATATCAGGCTGCTAATAAGATCTATGGTTATGCGACTATAAGCTTATATGACGCGAATGGCTGCCTATTATTAGCTTCTGATAATGAAGAAGTGCCGGCCGCTTTACCCTTGTACTGGGGACTTCTCAAGAAGCTCTCTCTCACCTCTGATACGGTTTATTACAAAACAGATACTTTTGTCAGCAGGAATACCAATATATTATATCAAATCGCACGTCCCCTTCTTAACAGCCAGGGTACTGCAGCCGGATATATTGTCTTAAATTTCAATAAAGACAGCTTCGCACATCTCTTAAGCAATGATTATATTGCCTCCGACTGCCTGATGATATTTGATTCCTTATTGGAACCTATCTATACTTCACGCCCGCTTACTGACAATTCGAATATATTATCTATGCTGGATCATGGGCGGGGCAAAAACCATACGGAACGCTATATATACCAAAGTTATAGGAGTTCTCAGTATCACTATGCTATATTATTACAAAAACAGGCACAAATCAGTAAAACTTCTATTAATATGATGTATTTGATTACAATGGCCATTACACTTCTATGCCTGTTTCTCTGTTTTATGGTATCCTTGTTTTTTAGCCGCAGCATATCAAGGCCCATCAATCGTTTGGATCAGGCAATGAAGCAAGTAATAACAGGTGATTTGAGCATCCGTATGCATACAAACAGGAAGGATGAACTTGGCAGGCTCTCCCAAAGCTTTAATTATATGGCAGCAGAGCTTGATCAATACATAAAATCTGCAGTCACCAGGCAAAAGAACCTTGACGAAACCACGCTGAAATTATACCAGACACAGCTAAATCCACATTTTTTATACAATACACTTGATTCTATCAAATGGCTCTCGAAAATCAGCCAAAGCAATGAAGTCACTACATTAGCAGAGAATCTGGCATTAATACTCAGGCACTCTATCTCCTCACAGCCATTTGTCACATTGCGTCAGGAACTAGAGATTATCCGATATTATGTGGAAATACAAAAAATCCGATTTTCCGGACAATTTGTGTTTGCAGAAGAAATACCAAAATTAATTTATGACTGCCTGCTTCCTAAGATGATATTGCAGCCTTTGGTAGAAAATTCTATCCTTCATGGCCTGGAAGGATTTGAAAATGGTTATATATGTATCTATGCCGAAATACAAAAAGGCGGCGAAGAAGACATCTTATCAGTCTCTGTGTCTGACGACGGCAGTGGTATCAATGCAGATATGCTGGATTGGCTGAATCAGAAAGAAGTGGTCAAGAAACGCGGACATCTGGGATTATATAATGTCATACAGATATTAAAGTTATATTATGCTGACAACTATGATATCTCTGCCGGCAATTTAAAAGAAGGCGGGTCCGTTGTCACAATACATATCCCAGTGAAAAGGAGTTAATGTATGTATAAAATAATTGTAATAGAAGATGAGACTCCTGTAAGGCGAGGAATTATATTGACGACTGACTGGGTATCCCTGGAATGTGTACTGGTCGGAGAGGCCGCCAATGGAGAAGAAGGGTTAAAGCTGGCTCTTGACCTTTCTCCTGATATCATTATCACCGATGTGAAAATGCCCCGCATGAACGGTACAGAAATGGTCAGAGCCTTGAAGGATTCCGGCAGCCAATCCCATATCATCATGCTGACTGCATACAATGATTTTAACTATGTACAAAGCGCGCTTAGACTAGGGGTAAAAGATTATCTCATAAAGCCTCTGAAAAATGGAGACCTGGAAAACTCCGTTAAAACTGTGATAGATAATATCAAAAATCAAATCCATGCATCATCAAGTGAAAATACATTGCTATCCGTTCCCAATCTCCCGCTTTCCGAGCATACGTTCAATAAATATATTGCAGGCGCAATCAAATATATCGATTCCCATTGCCGGGAAGATATCAGCCTTACTACTGTAGCACGATATTTGGATATCAGTGAGGGATATTTAAGCAGAATATTTAAAAAAGAGACAAATTATACCTTTACCGATTATCTGATCTATTACCGAATCAAGCTGTCTATGCAGCTGCTAAAAGATCATCGGCTGAAGGTATATGAAGTGGCTGATTCCGTTGGCTATTCTGATACAACTTATTTTAGCAATCAATTTAAAAAGATCGTGGGAATGTCACCCACAAAATATCAGGAGAGATGCGATTAGCTCTCTCCTGTACTTTCTTAATTCTCATTTTTCAGTTTTCCTTCTGTCATTTTGAGTACCGTTATCTCCCTGTCAGCTGGTATTATATCCGTGCTGTCAATCGCTATTTCGAAGAACATAGATAATATCCCCATATCTGTATCCTCGTCGGCATGGTATTCCGAGGATAGTATCTTGCCATTTTCACGGATATATTCCTTTATGTCTGCTATATCTGCGGGTTTCGCCCGAAGCTCCAGATACATTGACTGCATTCCTCTCTTTTTTTGTGCAGCTGACATGTGATGCCCTACGACTAATTCTACAAATAATACGGATGCGGCGGTAAATATCCCTATGAGAAATTGTCCTGCACCGATTGCCAAACCAACTCCCACCGTAGCCCAGATGCCTGCCGAAGTGGTGACACCGCTGACGCTTTTTTTATCTTTATAAAATATAATTCCAGAACCAAGAAATCCGATGGCCGTAGCTACACCAGAAGCGATCCGTGACGGATCTACCCGTACCCAGGCACCTGTCACATCGGTGAAGCCATACTTGGAAATCAGCATCATAAGCGCGGATGCCATTGCGATGATTACATGGGTCTTAAGTCCTGCTGGTTTGCCTCTGTGCTGCCTCTCATACCCGATCACGCCTCCACAAATCCCTGCTATTACTAATCTTATTATATGTTGGGCCTGCATATCGAGACTCATACGGCAAACCTCCTTTTCTCATTCTTATGTCAATATCTTGTTAAAATCATCATTTCCCATATCCTGATAAATCAGATAATCCTTTATACTCAGCCTTACTTCCTGACCGGTTTCTAACGTATCATAGGAATGGGAATCCGATATCACCCTTATACTTGCATCACCTACTCTTACATGACAATCAGTCACATCACCCAGGAAAAACGTGGTCTCCACCTGCCCGCGAATCTGCTCTCCAGCTTCCACAATGGAGATATTCTCCGGTCTCACGGATACAATCACATCCCCTGTCAGCTCTCCATCGTATTTCAATTCAGCGTTAGTCCCTTTTAACTGAATCACTCCGGCTTTTGATATACCCTTCAGAAAATTCACCTTACCGACGAAGTCTGCAATAAATTGATTTGCAGGGTTTCTATAAATATCAATAGGCGAACCTACCTGCTGTACCACACCTTTATTTATAACAAATACACGGTCGCTCATTGTCATTGCTTCAATCTGGTCATGAGTCACATAAACAATATTAATCTTCAGCTTTTTCTGAATCTCTTTGATTTCATAGCGCATACTTTCACGCAGCTTCGCATCTAAATTGGACAAAGGCTCATCAAGCAGCAATAATTTCGGTTCAGCGACCAGTGCCCTCCCCAGGGCCACACGCTGCTGCTGTCCTCCTGACAGCTGAGAAGGCATACGGTCGGCATACTGAGACAGATACACGGTTTCCAACGCATTTTTTACCCGCTGTTCTATCTCGGATTTTGGAAGCTTCTGTATTCTGAGAGGATATGCCACGTTGTTAAACACGTTCATATGCGGCCATACCGCATAGGATTGAAATACCATCCCAATCTCTCTTTTTTCCGGAGGAACAAAGGTATCCGTGCTGTTTACCACCCGGTCATCAATCTTGATTGTGCCAGTCGTCGGCTTCTCAAAACCCGCTATCATACGCAGCATTGTGGTCTTACCGCACCCGGAAGGTCCTAATAGTGTGATAAATTCCCCGTCCTTAAATTCCTGTGTGAACTCTTTTAAAACCTGTACGTCACCAAAGCTTTTGGTAACTTGATTCATACTGATAACAGACATATTCTGCTGCTCCTTTCCTATACTGAAAACTTCCCCTTCGTCAGTTTATCCAGGACTACATTTAAGATAATCACCACCAATAATATCCCTGCAGCCATCGCGGATGCAGTCTGCTGGCTGGTCTCTGTCTGAAACTTATAGAGCGCTACACCCAGGGTCTTGGTTTTGCTCGAATAAAGCAGATTTGACATGGTAAGCTCATAAAAACAAGGCATGAAAATAAGAAACCAGCCGGCTACGATTGATGGCACGATCAGCGGAAATACAACATCAACCAGCCTTTTTATCCAGCCTGCACCTGATATCTGTGCTGCTTCTTCAAGGGATGGACTCACCTGCGAAAACGCCGATACCACAGTCCGCATCCCCATCAGCATATATTTAATCATATAGGCTATGATCATAATTGTCATGGTATTATAGATATTGATGCCGAATTTTCCACTCATCGTCATGATAAGGGCTAAGGCGATAACCACGCTGGGAGTTCCAGATCCTACCGTAATCAGAAAATCCGGTATCTCCTTCCCCTTCACGGTAGTACGTTTTAACAGATATGCCATTACAAGACATACCACCATGCCAAAGCTCGCTGCTCCAATCGCTGACAATACCGAATTTTTCAGAGAACTGACAATGGTATTATTAGTAACAATCTTATGCCAATTCTTGAATGTAAAATTGCCTGCTTCAAAGAGAGGTTTTCCCATATTAACAGTAAAAGAGGTCATAAATACGGAAACGAATGGAATCACTACCACAATGACCGCAAAAATTGATACCAGGGCAGTAATTAAAAACCTCCATTTTCCCAAATCCACAATATTCGGTCTGGTAGATTTACCTGATACTGTGATATAATCTCTTTTCCCCACCACAAAATTAGAAACAAACAGTATCAGAAGAGCCATAACCATCAGAAATACAGCCAGATTGGTTGCGTCGGTCAGACCCTGTTCCGAACCGATGGATACATAATCCACAATAGCTGTCGTCACCGTATAGATATTACCTGGTGCTCCGATGATTGACGGAATCCCATAACAACTGGCTGCTGATACAAACACCAAAAGAGCCGAGGCGATGATGCTGGGAATCATGAGTGGTAAAGTAACACGAAGCAAGGTTCCAATGGGTGAGGCTCCGCTAATGCGTGAGGCTTCCTCTAAGGAGGGGTCCATTTTCTCCATCGCACGGGAAATCGTTATAAATGCATATGGATAATAAAACGTGGTCAGCACCCAGATCAGCCCGCCAATGGAATATATGTTGAAAGGGTTCTCGCTTAAATGCAATAATTCCTTGATCATTACGTTCAGAGTTCCTACTTTGGGATTTAAGAGTCTCAGCCATGCCATAGCTCCTACATAGGGAGGCACCATATAGGTCATAACAAACAGGGTACGGAAAAACTTTTTAAAATATAGGTTGGTTCTTCCCACCAGCCAAGCCAGCGGAAATGCGATCAGCACTCCAAAAAACATCGCTGCACCTGCACAGATCAATGTATTCCGCAAAGAATTCAAATTATTTGGGACTGAATAGATACGGCCTATTCCCATGAGCGAAAAGCTTCCATCCGGGAATAAAGAGCGATAGATCAGATATCCCAAAGGAAATAGCTGAAATATGGCAAGAAACGATATAATACCAAGAATAATTAACCATTTTATATCAAAATAAAACTTTTTGTCTTTTGACAACTCCTGTCACCGTCCTTTGGATTATGTTGAAGGTGCGGCAGATCCTGCGCAGCCGCACCTTGCATCAATTCTATCGGATAACTTTTTGTTTATTTAAATTCCTTATTCCTCATTTCTTCTCAGGAATCTGAACATTATCCTGGAATAAGGAACGGAGAGTTTCTCTTTCGTTTAAGCACTTCTGCCAGTCGATCGGCATTGCTGATTTGATAATATCTGCCGTAGCAAGAGCATCATAAGGTGCACTTGGATAATCACTACGAACGGAATGCATCCAACCCTTAACAATATATTCCTGTCCCTCTACGGACAAAAACCATTCCTCTACTGCTTCTGCCACAGCAGCGTTTCCATTCGCACTGTGTTCATCATTGATAATCATGATAGGAGATGACACTGATATGGTACCATCCGTAGGATAGATGACCTCCAGCTTGGAGCCCTCTTCTTCTCTCTTTTTAAGAACAGATTCTTCCAGAATCATGACTTCTTTACATTCGCCTGTCTCCAGTTTCGTCAAAGCGACAGACCCAGACTCTACCATAACCTGCTGTGCGCCCAATTCTTTGAAATAGTCATCCCCATATTTGGAATGAAGTGCTACTATGGAGGCATATGCACTGCCAGAGGTAAGAGGATTGCTCATGGAAAGAGAACTCTTCATTGCCGTATCTTTCGCAAAATCTTCAAATGAATTCGGTATGTCCTCTTTATTCGTAATCTCAGGATTGTATGCCAAAATCATATTCAGAATACGCACCGGATACCAATAACCATCTTTGTCATATTCTCCAATCAGCTTGTCCGTCTCAGAAAATTTGTATGGGTGTAAGTAATTATCAGCCATAAGCTCCAATGCATAGGCAGGTTCAGCAACCATCAGGATATCTGCACCGAGCTTGCCGCTATCCTTTTCAGCTGCGACCTTTTGCTGTATCGTACCGGTTCCTCCCTGAAAAAATTCAACATCAACGTTAGGAAATACTTCTTCCAGCTTGGAATCAATGTTTTCAATGATGTCCTCATACATGGAGGTATAAATAACAACCTTACCGCTCAATTCACTATTATCAATAGTTTCAGACGGCTTCTCCGTAACGGTCCCTGTGGTATTCTCCTTTTCACTGCTTTCCGTACGATTCGCTGCAGCCGGAGCAGGTTCTGCACCGTTCCCCGCCTTATTACAAGCTGCCAGGCCTAATATCATGGCAGATGCCAGTAAAACACTTAATAACCTTTTCATAAATATCCTCCTTCTTAATTCTAATGTTTTAAGTATTTTTTATTAACCATAAATATTATAACTGGACATATATGAAATAATAAATAAAAAATATTAATATTTCATTTGTTTTTATGACATTTTCCACTATAATATATGATTGTCGAAGAACAAAAAACATTCAAAAACAAAAGACGTTCAAACCCCTGCCTTATAACATACCTGCTGGTATGCCGTACTTACGGCAAGGTTCTGAACGCCATTTGCGTTTCTGCCCGGTGGCAGAAACAGGTGAACATATGTTTTTTTGAGATTTTACTATAAAGCGGATAAGCAGTAGGCCACCTTGTAGTTTGCATTTCGTTAGCTGGTTATAACTAACTCACGATTATGGCTATCAACCGGCTTAGCCGATTGTAACCACTGTTGCTCTTAAATGATTGATAAATTCTAAATCGTGGGTAATGACAATGACAATTTTATTCTTTTCACATAACATATTGATTAACTCTCCCACCCGTTTCATATTATCCAGGTCCAGACCGCTGGTTGGTTCATCAAAAATAATGATTTCTTTCTGGCTTAAGCATCCTGTGGCTACTGCCAGCCGCTGTTTCTGTCCCCCTGATAAAGCCATGGGATGTTTTTCTAAAAATCCACTTAACTCCATGGTATTTAGAACTTCCAACGCCTCATTTTCCGAAGCACCATTTCCAAGCATAGCTTCTGACAGCACACTGTCGGAAAAAAGCTGATGATTGACATCCTGCATAATTAAAAAACTGTTTTTGCAAAGCTGTTTCCGGTTCATCCGCCTGCCATCCAGATACAGCTCCCCCTGTTTACACTTTCTAAGACCGCACAAACACTGAACCAGAGTGGTTTTACCCACTCCGTTTTTGCCGCAAATCGCTGCCACGGAACCTTTCAACGCAGTAAAAGAAAGGTTTTTCCATAGAATACGCTGTCCTCTTTTAACCGCCAGATTTTTCACCATCAGACCGTCACTGCTCTGGATCTGAACCCGCTCTTCATAAACTTCCACCGGATTAACCGAACGGATTGACCATTTTGAGCATTGTTCAGGAGTTAAAGCCTTAAATTCATCCTGGCTCCACTTTTTTGCAATTGCCCCCTCTTCCAGCCAAAGTGCCCGGTCCAGCAGATCCGTCAGATACCAGACTCTGTGTTCCGCAATCACAATGGTTTTCCCCTGCTTTTTTAATTGTTTTAATAATCCTTGCAGCCTCAGTATTTCTTCCTGATCCAAATTAGCGGAAGGTTCATCAAGCACATAAATCTCCGGCTGTTCCATATATGCGGAAGCAATGGCAACTTTCTGCTTTTCTCCTCCTGACAGTTCAAAGACACTTTTCTCCATCAATGGCTGCAGATGATATTCAGCCACAACCTGTTCCATTCGTTCCATAATGGCATCTTTGGGAACTCCCTTATTTTCCAATCCATATACAATTTCACTGGTCGTATCTAAATTAAAAAATTGAGTTCTGGGATTTTGAAAAACGGAACCTACTGTTTCTGACAGCTTCCAGGTTGGCTGATCGGCTGTATTCTCATTATTAATCCACACCGAGCCGCTTAAAGTCCCGGGAATCTGTGTAGGAACCAGTCCATTGATCAGCTTTGTAAGCGTAGTCTTCCCGCATCCGCTTTTCCCGCAGAGCAAAACAAACTCTCCCTGTTCAACCTCCAGACTGCAATGATGCAGACTGGCCTTTTCTTCTCCTTCATATGTAAACGTCACATCACAAATACGAATCATTTTGCCTCCCCATGAATTTCTACCGCACCCAAATTGCAGCAACTGCCAGCAGCAGGAAATACAGCAGTACCAAAACATCCAATGACCGGATCCGGATCTCAACAATCGAAGTCTTAGGGGCCGGATTTTCTATCCCCCGGACAATGGCCGATTGTGCCAGTTCTTCACCGGTCTTTACCGCACTCATTAAAAGAGGTACATACATACTCTCTATCTTCTGCTCCATTCCCTTTATATTGCGCAAACGCATGGCATTCCAAATTGCCGTCAGTTCATCTTTCAGCGTGGGGAAATATCTGGCGGACACTGCTGCCGCTACTGAAATAGATAATGGAACATGCATTCTCCGGAAAGCTTCCAACAAAACCCGGACCGGCGTTGTTGCGCAAAACAGGGCTACGGCCGCACCACATGGAAAAATCATTTTAAAGTAAACGGATACCGATATCATACTGGCCAATGTGACATTTACATTAGGAATTACGAAAACCTGGATGACGCATAAGACCAGATAACTGATCAAAATCTGAAACATGGTTTTTCTGACTCCGAACCAATCCATTAAAAATAAAATGCTGGACATAAAAATCCATTCTATATATAGTTTTGTATGGGAAAATACAATAACCACTGACAAAATGATCAGAATCATGCCGATCCGGGGATCCAATCCCCTGCTTTTTCCATACATTACTTAGCAACTCCTGCCTTCACAAAGTGTTTTTTCATCAGTTTAAATCCTAAAAAAACACCGGCCAAAGAGCCAATCAGAATACTGATGATAATAAAGACCATGGTAGGTACGGAGACCAGCCGGCTTAATGCTTCAAGATATTCAGCATTCATAAAATTTTCCGAATATTTCAAAAAGGACTCTTTGTGGAACCACAATAAATAGAAATCACCAATAAATCCAAAAGAAAAGAGAACATAAGAAACCATGATCCAAAACTTATTTTCAAATTGTCCTTTTCTAAGAGCCAGTTCTGCTAAAATACCGGCAATGATTTCTGAAACAATGATCGAAATTGCCGCTGATATAAATATAATTCCCGTGACTACGCTGATCACAAAAACCGGGCCTGTTCTCCTGGTTTTTGCTACAATCAACATATAAACCGGGCCAATGAAAATTGCGTCAAACATATGGGAAGCAAACCAGGCTACAGGGAGAATGCCCCCTAAGATCATAAAAAGAAAGCGGATCGCAATGCAAATCACCCCTAAAACAGATGCTATAATGATATCTTTCATACTCAGTTTACCGCTGATTCCTCTACTCATTTTATCAGTGACCTCCTTTGATTTTAGTTAGATGTGACTAACTCCAGTGTGTAAAAAAAGGAGCAATCATATACTCCGAGCTTCAATTCCTTTAGATAACACTGATATTTTAATTCTAATTATGATTTTTGTCAAGAAATAATATGGAAATATTGGGATTTAATGATAGGCCCTTCTTATCGTTTAATCAAAAAAAGGAACGTTAAATTCTATTCTCTGCGATGCAGATCATAAAATATCACGTTCCTCACTGGGAATCAGCGCACGGTTCTGATTATAATTCTATTTCCAGAAGTTTAAACCACCCGGCTTCATAAAAGACATACAGCCGTTCGATATATTCTCTGGCTTTTTCCCGAGGCATATCGTGAATCACCGTTTCGAAAATGCCTGAAAACAAAGCATTGGAGACAATATGGATCAGCTCTTTATCGATCCTTAACGGTTTACCTCTTTCTGCCTGCAGTCCCTCAACAAAGGTCAGGCTGGCTTCCGCTTCAATTTGAACCAGCCGATCGATATAATTCTCATAAACTGTCCCCGCAGAACAGCAGCAAATCAATTTAAATGCTTCAAAGTGATCATAAACATATTCAATTAACCAATTCTGATCCTGTTTCGCAAGCTGATCCAGGCTTTCGATCTGACGGTTCACATCCAGATCCCAAAACTGCCGCTGCTGTTCCTCATACTGAGCCTCAAGCTGTTTGGCAGCCTCTGATACAAGTGCATGAAATAACGCCTGCTTATCAGTAAAATAAATATAAACAGCACCTGTTGTGGCTCCCGCTGATTTTGCGATGCTGCGCATGGAGGCTTTCTGGTATCCCTGGGTTAAAAATTCCTGCTTCCCCGCCTCCAAAATAGCTTGTTTTAATTTCTCATTCGTTGGTCTCATTGATTGCCTCCAAATCTTATTTCGTTTCAGGGCCCTAAGGATTCATGCTCTTTAAGATGATACCGGATATCGATGACAATTACCCTGGGAACGTTCGGATTTGAATTAAGTGTACTGAATTTTTATAAAATAATCAAGTACCCTTGCGGGAGGAATCAATTATACTAAGGAATCAATTATGCTAAGGAATCAATTATGCCAAGAAATTTATTTACAGGAATAGATCCTCACTTCAAAGATCCCTGCTTCCCTGCCTCCGTATGTAGTAATTGGGCTGATCCGGATGGCATCTCCTACCGTTCCGTCAATGAAGTGCTGCTGCTGCCTCTGTCCATGAGACTGGGCCGCCATATGCTCCACAACCTCCCCTTCCAGAAGGATATCCACTTCATAATCTTTTAAAAGCTCCGACGGCGGCCCAGACTTTTGTCTGGATAGCACACCCTGGTTTATAGAAGGAGTAATCTCCCTGCTTAGATTGGAGTCCAGCACCAGACGTATTTCCCGGATGGGCGTCTTCTCTGGCAGGGATAGAAGCAGGGAAGGGCGGTCTTCTATGGCGGCACGCCAGCAGTTTGACTCTTCCTTCACCGTTCTTGCCACTCCGTTTACTGCCTTTTCCGGCTCGCATCCTGGAATATGGTGAGTCGCTGTCACCACTGCCTGCCTGGCGAAATCATCAGGGTCCTGGTTGGTAATAAAGGGGATATAGCAGTCATCCTTTAAAAGCTCCTGCTGCAGTTCACCCACACAATCAAGGATTTCTCTCGGTCCCAGATTCCTTTTTACTGCCATGGAAGCGGCCGTACCTACCGCCTGACCAACGACTGCGCAAGTTCCCATAACCCTTGTGGAGGAAAATGCCACATGGGAACAGCTGATTGCCCTGCCCCCTAAAAACAGGTTCCGGATGTTCTTTGAATACAGACACCGGTAGGGAATGGAGTATATGCCGTTTACCTGGTTCCAGACCGTTGGATCATCGCTCTCATTTAAAAAGCCTTCTACTGTATGAATGTCCATGGGCCAGCCCCCATAGGCTACAGCGTCATCAAACCGGATGCTCTCCAGACAGTCCTTTTCTGTCAGCACATAATCACCTATGAGCCGGCGGCTTTCCCTTTTTCCAGGCAGAAACCCCACCCATTCCAGTTCCATACACTCCGCACCGTGTTCTCCGCCGTTTTTTATATGATCCCATACTCCAAATACAGCCTTTAACAGATCATCCCGAAGCTCTTCTCCATGGGAAATTACATCCCGTTCTCCGCCTCCCAGTTCGATCCACCAGTATCCGGAGGTAACATCGCTGTGATCCCGCAGCCTTAGCTGCTCCTCAGTATAGGTATTGGCCCAAAAAGGCTTTATAAAGGGTACTTCATGCCCCATATCCCGAGCCTTGAACATGAGGGAATTCCCCATGGTATAGGGGTCTTCTTTTTCGGGAGCCAGGGACTCTCCATATTGGGAGCTGCTTTCCCTTCCGATCCGGTACTCCGCTCCCGCCTTAGCCCCCAGAATGCCGTCACCCGTGGCATCTAAGAACAGCGTACCGAGAATGCGGAAGGTCTTCTGCGTTGTCATCTGTAGGGCACATACTGCCTCGATCCTGTCACCATCGCACAAGACCTCCGTCATATGAGTATTTAAATAAAGGGTCAGGTTTTCCTGATAATGAACCTTTTCCCATAGAACGGAATCAAAAATCGGATACACCATCTCTGGATTTCTCCGCTTATTTTCCAGAAGTATTTCTTCTAATATTCCGGTTTCCCGGGCATTGGGAACCGACATGTGATGGTCTGCCCCGCAAATATGCATCCGGATTTCGGAGCTGGCATTGCCGCCTAAAACTGGTCTGTCATGGATTAAGGCAGTTTTCACGCCTCTTCTGGCAGCAGCAATTGCTGCGCAGATGCCGGACATACCGCCTCCCACTACGACAAAGTCATAATGATATGTGTTCACGGGCTCACCCCCAATTCCATAAGACGGCTCTGAATCTTTTTCACTTCAAGGTCTCTGGGCACTGTTTCAGAGGCGGCGCACATGGCTGCCGCTATCCCCACCGCCTGCCCCATATTGGCACAAATAGGCATAACGCGGAAATTGGAATGGGCCATGTGGGTTCCTGAAATATTCCTTCCCGCCAGATACAGATTGTCAATTTCCAGAGGCACGAAACAGCCATAGGGGATGGTATATCCTTTTTCCTGGGGAAAATGCTTTTGACAGCCAGTTTCATCTAATCCATTGCCGGTTAAATTGTGCACGTCGAAATTGAAGCTGGCTTTTGCTACCACCCAGTTGTCAAATACCCGGGCTTCCAGGATATCCTGTGGACAAATGGTCTCTTCTCCCTTAAAATGCCTGGTTTCCCGGATTCCCACAAGAGAGGCAGAGCTGATGATATAACAGTTTTCAAAGCCCGGGACAAATCTTCTGAGAAAAGCAACGATCTCGTCCATCTGCTCTCTGCAGACCAGGGTCGCTTTTGTAAGATCTTCGGCCCTTGTACCGTCCACTCCGGTGCAGTTCGTCATGTTGCAGGTGACCACCCCGGGAAGTGTAGTCTTATACAGAAGTACATGCCCCGCCGGACTGGGGAGGTGTTTCTTCCCAAGCTCCTGCAAATCCCCGTCAGGAAGAGCAAAGCTTTCTTCAAAGCCGCCGGGGAAAACTCCCCGCTCCTCATCCACGCCTGCGACCTTAAACATGATCGTAGCCGGCTGCATGAGTCCGTCGCCTTCTCTGCCCATAAAATAGGGAGCCCCGGCCTTTGCCGCTATGTCACCATCTCCTGTGGCGTCAATGACGATCTTCGCAAGAACAGCCTCTCTGCCAGACTTGCTTTCCAGGATCACTCCTTTTATCGCATTTCCCTCCATAATAACATCACTGGCAAAAGTATACAGCCTGAGACTAACCCCTGCCTCCATAAGCATACGGAGAAAAACCGTCTTTAAGCGCTCAGGATTAATGATCTGCCGGCCTTCCCCCGAAAACTCTGCCGAACGGCTCAGGATCTCCTCGTAAAATCCCCCTTCCGTACTTCCCGTCCAGTGGCTCATAAGTCCTGCCGTGGCGATTCCTCCCACATCTCCTGCCTGCTCTGCCAGCATGGTCACAGCGCCTTCTCTTGCCGCTGCAACCGCTGCCCCGATTCCTGCCGGTCCTGCCCCCAGCACCAGTACATCCACCTCACGTATTACAGGTATCTCTCTCTTATTTTCCGTTATATATTTCATATTCTCAACCTTATCCTTTCACTGCACCAGCCACCAGGCCTTTGACAAGAAACTTCTGCCCCAGTAAAAATACGAGAAAAGCAGGAATCAGGGCAGAGGCCGCTGCTGCCATGACCAGATTATATTCCGTCACACTTTCTTCTATAAAATTCGTAAGGGCAATGGGAATTGTATACAATCGCCAATCGCTTAAAAATACCAGCGGCTCCAGATAGCTGTTCCAGTTCCACAGGAATACCACCATTGCAAGTGATGCCATATTGGGCTTAGCAATAGGCACCATGATCTTTAGCCATATGAGAAACTCGTGGGCCCCGTCTACCCTTGCCGACTCTCTCAGTTCATCCGGGATCTGCATAAAATACTGGCGCATGAGAAATGTGCCTGTAATGGTAATCAGTCCCGGAAGGATCAGGGTTAAATGGGTTCCGGTGAGCCCCATTTTATTAAACATGACAAACTTGGGGATCAGGGTCACCTGACTGGGGATCATCATAGTCGCCAGATAGATCAGGAAAAGGATATTCCGTCCTCTGAACTTTATTTTTGCAAAGGCGTACCCTGCCAGCGTGCTGGTAAGCACTGATCCCGTCAGATTGATGACGGCGATCTTTATGGAGTTCCAGTATGCCAGGCTAAAATGGTAATCCCTGACTGCCAGACCTCCCACATTCCACACTTTCTTGTAATTATCAGGATAAAAATATTTTGGTATCCATTCAATCGGCAGCTTCATGACATCCAGGGGAAGTTTCATTGATGCCGAAAGCATCCATAAAAACGGGGTGACCATGGAGACAGCCAGAGCCCCTATGACTACAGTAAACAGGATCCTGAGGATGATCCGTTGATGTTTCTTCATTTCAGGCGCCTCCTTTCTTCTTTATAGCCCATGTCCTTTAGGCATACAGGTATACCCGCAGGGTGTTTTCTTAATAGCTGACCCATTTTTTCTGTCCCGCCCATTGGAACATGGTTATGCCAAAGAGGATCAAGAACAATATCCACGACATGGCGGAAGCATATCCCATCTTGTAGAAGGTAAAGGCCGAGGTGTAAATATAGTAAACCAACACATTGGTGGCCGTTCCGGGGCCGCCTCTAGTCATGATCTGTATGGGTGCAAACACCTGGAACGAGGTGATGAACGTAGTAATGATCAGGAAAAAGGTAGTGGGTGACAAAAACGGGATCGTAAGCTTAAAGAATTTCTGAACCTCTCCTGCTCCGTCAATATCCGCCGCCTCATAAACATCCTGAGGAAGTCCCTGAAGTGCCGATGTATAGATCA
>POVV01000688.1_pt1 | contig 18618 bp, 15 predicted proteins | sample 1560271 | NCBI WGS metagenome assembly POVV01 (sample SAMN08337232, study PRJNA429181) | Bioreactor metagenome, whole genome shotgun sequencing project. | biome: cows' rumen and soil; feature: anaerobic; isolation source: anaerobic chemostat enrichment culture, galacturonate as sole carbon... | reverse complement strand
ACGGCTCGCATCCCGGCTTTCGCCGGGATGACGATTGAGTGGAGTCACATCATATAGAAATGCTTAACTGACAAGCATTACCCCATCAAGAGGCCGTTTAGTTTGCAGCAAATAGGCTTATTGCGGGAACCACTGGTCGCTGATTTTTTTATAGGTACCGTCTTTTTTCATTGCATCAAGCGCGGTGTTGATCTTAGCCATCAGCTCTGTGTTATCCGGGCGTACAGCAATGCCTAAGCCTGCGCCAAAGAAGGCCGGGTCAGCAATATGCTCACCGACAGTTGTCAGCTCAGGGCTGGTTTTCAGCCATTCATTAACCGCAGCAGTATCACCAAATACGGCATCTAACCGGCCATTTTTCAGGTCAATAACCGCCGTTTGATAGCTGTCATAGGCAACGGTTTTAATTTCAGGATGTTTTTCATTCAGGTATTTTTGGTGAGTTGAACCATTCTCCATACCGACTCTTTTTCCGGCCATTTGATCTGCCGAGGTTATGGTTCCTTTACGTACAATCAACACCGCTGAGTTTGCATAATATGGCTGGCTGAATAGCACCTGTTTGCTGCGCTCAGGGGTAATATCCATACCTGAGATAACGGCATCGTACCGACGGAATTTTAAAGAGGGAATTAAGCTATCAAAGGCGTGATTGGAAAAAGTACATTCGGCTTTCATTTCATGACATAAGGCTTTAGCCAGATCGATATCAAACCCGGCAATATTGTTATCCTTATCCATAAACTCAAACGGAGGGTAAGTTGCTGATGAGGCAAAACGAATCGGTTCTGCAGCCTGAGCAGATAAAACAGCACCGGCTAGCAATAATGAAGTAACAACTTTTTTCATAGCAACAACTCCGAAGATAATACAAATTAAATGACTAAAAAATCGAATAAAGTGAATATATAGTCATTACGTAATCGAAGGCAAGTGTTATTTCAAAAACGGTAACAAATAGTACCGAACAGAGTAAGCGGGGGATTTTTGTTAAAAAAGAAAGGCACTCCGAAGAGTGCCCTGATTCTATCTGACTAAGAGTAGAAACTTATCTGGCGACAGAGCCCCATAGGTCATATTCATCAGCGTTTTCAATCCTAACCTGAACAATATCGCCGGTCTTAAGGCTGGTTTCACCATTAAGATAAACCACACCGTCAATTTCCGGGGCATCGGCCATGCTGCGGCCAATTGCGCCTTCTTCATCAACCTCATCAATGATAACCGGATAGGTCAGACCAATTTTATCCTGTAACCGTTGAGCAGAGATTTGTTGCTGAAGTTGCATAAAGCGATGGAAGCGCTGTTCTTTAATATCTTCCGGCACTTGGTCATCCAGCTCATTGGCGGTTGCCCCTTCAACCGGACTGTATTTAAAGCAGCCAACGCGATCCAGTTTTGCTTCACTCAGGAAGTCTAACAGCATGGCGAAATCTTCTTCGGTTTCGCCGGGGAAACCAACGATAAAGGTTGAGCGTAACGTCAGCTCAGGGCAAATCTCTCTCCAGCGTTTGATGCGTTCTAAGGTACGCTCAACGGAACCCGGGCGTTTCATCGCCTTTAAAATTTTCGGGCTAGCGTGCTGAAGTGGAATGTCCAGATAAGGCAGAATTTTACCTTCGGCCATCAATGGAATGACGTTATCAACGTGCGGGTAAGGATAAACGTAATGTAGACGTACCCAAACGCCGAGTGAAGACAGTTGTTCACACAGGCTGACCATATCCGTTTTTACCGGCTGACCATTCCAGAAGCCGGTACGGTGTTTGATATCAACGCCGTATGCTGAGGTATCCTGAGAGATTACCAGCAGCTCTTTAACGCCGGCTTCGGCTAAACGTTTAGCCTCATCTAAGACTGAACCGATAGGGCGGCTGTCGAGGTCGCCACGCATTGACGGAATGATGCAAAACGTACAGCGATGGTTACAGCCTTCCGAGATTTTCAAATAGGCATAGTGTTTCGGGGTGAGTTTAATCCCCTGAGCCGGAACCAGACTGGTGAATGGATTATATTCAGGCTTTGGTGCATAAGTATGGACATGTTTTAGAACCTGCTCATAGCTATGTGGCCCGGTAATTTCTAATACTTTCGGATGGACTTCACGAATCTGGTTTTCTTTAGCGCCCAGGCAGCCAGTAACAATGACTTTGCCATTTTCAGCTAAGGCTTCACCAATGGCCTCTAGTGATTCTTGTACCGCGCCTTCAATAAAGCCACAGGTATTGACGATCACCAGATCGGCACCTTCATAGCTTGAAACCACCTGATAGCCATCGGTGCGTAATTCAGTCAGGATGCGCTCAGAATCGACTAAGTTTTTAGGGCAGCCGAGTGAAACAAAGCCGATAGTTGGGGCCGTGGATGTAGTATTAGACATTACTCAAAACTCATAGATATCGTGCCATACAGCGGAAGAGGGATTCTTCGGTGTTGATGACAGCTTGGAATTAGGGCGAATTCTACCGATCTTAGGGCGAAATTTATATAGCTATGTTGGGTGGTCTAAATAACCGTTGTTACTTAAGAGTCGGTCACAGGCAGGGAGCTCCGTCCGATTTAAGCGATCTACTCCATCGTCAAATATCACAAATCACCAACCGGACAGCATCGTACCGACCGTTATACCAATACCCGATGTCGAAAAGCAGCTGATGTAAAACGTCTTTGGGTAAACCTCGTTAAACCATTATGGCGGGCATAAAGTAAGGCTAACCTAATGTTAACCCTATTCTTTTATCATTTGTAATAGCGCTATAAATTGTTTTGCCGCCGGAGATAGAATTTTATCTTTGCGGGTAACGTACATAATTCCCCGTTTGATTTTTAGCTCGGGAATAGTGACATGTTTTAGGATCCCGCTTTTTAGTTCCTGGCTTACTGCAAATCGAGAAATAAAAGCAATGCCCAGCGAATGAATAACCCCTTGTTTTATTGCTTCAAGACTGCTTATTTCCATATAGTTTGAAATGGATATTAATTGGCCTTTCAACGTTTGTTCTAAAAATTCACGGGTAGCCGAGTGTTCAGGTTTCCAAAGTAGGGTGTAATTCTCTAGCATGTGTGGCTGAATATTCTGTTTTTCAGCTAACGGGTGGCCAGCAGGAACAACTAAAATTAACTCATCTTGATAGAACAGGTTTGTTTGATAAAGATTATCATTTATCTTTATCTTGTCCGACAGTATTAAAAATTCGACATCATTATTTTCAAGTTGCTTAAGTAATGTTGGCGAAGAACGAATTTGAATATTGATTTTTACCTTAGGGAAACGAGTTTTAAAGTTATTTAATAATGAAGGGATTAAATAAACACCAACAAAGTTGCTAGAGCCAAAAGATAGCGTTCCTTGTTCTCCAGAGCCTATTTGTTGAGCGTTGTCCTTAGATTCTTGCCACAGGTTTATTATTTGTTTAGCATAAGGTTTAAATGCTTCACCCTGTTGATTTAAATGTATTTTCTTTCCTATTCTGTCAAATAAAACACAGCCTAACTCTTCTTCTAAGGTACGAATTTGCATGCTTACACTAGGCTGTGAACAAAATAAATGCTCGGCTGCTTCTGAAAAATTCAAATGCTCGGTTAAAACGATAAATGTTTTAAGTCGCCCAATATTCATTATTATTCTCCGTTCAAATTTCTACTATAGGTTTTTCTTATAGTTATTAAAAATAAATCGAATTGTTTTAGCTTTAACAACGGAACTATGATGACTAAAACACATTAGCGATAATAAAAAAAGTACTAAAGTATTTTATTTATAAGTAAGTAATAAGTTATTTGAAAATAAATAATTAAAAAATCAACAACTCAGGCGGCAAATAACAATGGAAAATAAACACATGCAAAATCCCAGTACCAGCCCGGATAAGGCAGGAAAAGGCAGCGGCGAATCTTTGATGAAAAAGTATGGCTTTTTTGTCGCGGCTATTCTGTTCCTTATTTTATTTTTTATGCCTACGCCAGAAGGCCTGCCCAAAGAAGGCCAGCAGGCAATTGCTATTTTTGTATTTGCTTTAGTTATGTGGGTTAGCTGTCCGATCCCGATTTATTTAACCTCTCTGATTACGATTATTTTACTCAGCCTGACCAATACGTGGGCAGAGAAAAAAGTGTTAGGGACTCTAGGGTATGAAGTTATCTGGCTAATGGTATCGGCTTTTGTGCTTACTTCAGCCATGATTAAATCGAATCTGGCGCGTCGCTTTGCGCTGTATATGGTTACTCATTTCGGTAAAACCCCCAAGAAGACCCTGTTTATTCTGGTATTTATCAACTTCGCGCTGGCTTTTTTTGTTCCTTCGACAACGGCACGCGCCACGCTGATGGTTCCAATCTGTATTATTTTGTTGGAAGTGTATAAGGCTTTGCCGGGCGAGAGTAATCTTGGCCGCGTTATGATGCTACAAGGCGTTCAGGCAGATGCTCTGGCCACCTCCGGCGTATTGACCGCCACCGCCGGTAATATTATTGCCGTAGGTTTTATTAATGACCTGACTGGTTCAACTATTGGCTATATGGACTGGTTGCTGGCAGCGATGCCCACCGCGATTATCACGATGGGAATAACCTTTTTTATCGGATTACGGGTATTTTCATTCAAGGGTGAGTCTACCTTTGGCGAAGGTATGACGCGCCTACGTACAGAACTCTCGAATATGGGAGGTCTATCAACGATAGAACTGAGAACGCTATTTATTTTTCTTGGTACGGTAATGTTGTGGGCAACCTCTGACTACCACAAAGCATGGTTTGGCTTCAGCATCAGCGTTTATATGACGGCGATTATCGCGGCTACTTTTTGTCTGCTACCCCGGATAGGAATATTGAGCTGGGCCGAAGCTAAAATAAAATGGGATCTGATGCTATTTGCTGCCGGAGCCTACGCTGCGGGTAATGCGCTTGAAAAATCAAAAGGGGCAGAGTGGCTGATTGGTAAAGTCGTCAATACCTTAGGTATGGAAAATATGAGTCATACGGCGGTATATGTGCTGGTTGTGTTTATCAGTATGTATAGCCACCTGATTTTTACCAGTAAAACAGTGCGAGTCACCATTTTAATTCCTTCGTTTATCGCTTTGGCAAAAACCTTAGATATGGACCCTGTGGGTTTAGCATTGGCAGCGGCAATTACTACCAGCTACACCATTACACTGCCACCGCATTCTAAAGTTAACGCCATATATTTCTCTACGGGTTACTTCAGCATACTCGACCAAATTAAGTACGCTATGATTACGTGTTTCATCGGTGCGTCTGTTATCAGTATCGCCTTATTCACGTGGTTTAAAGTTATCGGATTATTCACAGGTTAGGGGTGGTATCTATGTATTATAAGAAAGCAATTGTCGCGATAGCTGACGGATTAGGCGACAGGCCGAATCCACTGCTTAACGGTTTAACACCATTACAAAAAGCATCCACGCCTAACTTAGACAAATTGGCAGCGCAGGGTATTTGTGGAATGGTCGATCTTCTTGCCCCCGGAATTCCTGTTGGCACCGATATGGGCCATCTGATTTTGTTTGGCGGAGATCCGGCAGATTACCCGGGAAGAGGTCCAATTGAAGCCTGCGGTATCGATATGGACGTACAAGAAGGTGATGTGATCTTACGTTGCAATCTGGCGACCATCGATCAACAGGGGGTAGTAATCGATCGTCGAGCGGGAAGGATCAGTGAAAGTGCCGAAGAGCTGGCTAAGGCTATCACCGGTATGAAGCTGAGCGATGACGTTACCGCTTACTTCAGGCCGGCAACAGAGCATCGTGCCGTATTAATTTTAAGGGGGCCTGACTTAAGCGATAAAATTACCGACTCAGACCCGAAAGAGCCACATCAGGGGAAACGCTATCTGCAAGTGACCGCTACGGATAACTCATCTTCAGCGCAAAAAACCGCCAGATTACTGAATGAGTTTTTGGCAAAAAGCCATGTAATTTTAGATGCCCACCCAATGAATTTACGCCGTAAAGCTCAAGGGAAACTGGCGGCAAACTTTATTCTGACCAGGGGGGCCGGTAACTTTAAGAAACTTGAATCTACCCCGCAGCGCCAAGGGTTCAGAGGGTGCTGTATTGCCGCTGAGACCACGGTGCTTGGCGTCGCTAAATTGACTGGATTCGACATTCAGACGGACGCTCGCTTTACCGCTAATCTGGAGACTGACTTTGCGCTGAAAGCAGAAATGACGTTGAAGGCAATAGAACAAAACGATCTGGTATTTGTGCATATTAAGGCCACCGACCTTGCCGGGCATGACAATCTCCCTTTTGAGAAAGTTGAAGCGATAGAGTGTTACGATCGTATGGTTGGAGCGATACTTGATCGGCTACCGGAACATACTTATTTTGCTCTTGCTGCGGACCATTCAACACCTTGTGAAGTTCGGGAACATACCGGCGAACCCGTGCCGGTTGTTATTTATGGCCAAGATATTCGCCGAGACCACGTCCTCACCTATGATGAAATTGCCTGTGCAGAAGGGAGCTTAAAAAGGCTAACCGGAACCAGTTTTATCAACACTATTTTTGACTATATGGGATATAGCCATAAACAAGGAAGTTGATGTAGGTTAGGCAGAAGCCCTAATAGTGATATAGGGGTTCTGCCTGCAATACTATAAATAGAAGCATTAATATTTATTCGGTTAATGACCTATTCTCCTCATCTTATAAAATAATCCAAGACGCTTAGTTAAAGTCGCTCAGCTAAGAAAATCTCCACGCTGTGATATAAAGCTATCGAGTAATACTCCCTCCTTTAAGCTGATGCAACCATGTACAACGTTGGGCCTTTTAATACTGGGGCGGGTAACGTAAGTGCAAGTAAAACTATCTATCAGCGTCAAACTCGTTTACGTATTGCTCTACAGTGTAATTTTAATTAAATCAATATCTTATTAATTCGAATTTTTGTTTCATAAAAAAAGAAACGATGTTTTATTTTATTGATTGGGATTTGAATTAGCGGTAAACTGAACGTCATTAAGACAGCCAAAACTAGACGAACACCCACATTGATATTTATTCATTCACAAATATCAATGTGGGTGTATTAAGTCACTTTTAATGGCGGGGGAAACCTCATAGTCCCCATTTTGGGGCCACTAACGCCAGGGTATTAAGGAATAAAATATGATTCTCGATAACTTTTCACTACAGGGTAAAGTGGCTATCGTAACCGGATGCAATACCGGATTAGGGCAGGGCATGGCGATTGGCTTAGCACAGGCAGGTTGCGATATCGTCGGTATTAATATGAGTGAGCCAGTAGAGACTTCGGCCAAAGTGACGGAGTTAGGCCGACGGTTTTTGAGTCTAAGGGCAGACTTAAGTAAACAAGAAATGCTCCCATCGTTGCTGGAGCAGGCGATAAACCAATTTGGTCACGTGGATATTCTGGTGAATAACGCGGGTATTATTCGCCGTCAGGATGCGTTGGAATTCAGTGAAAAAGACTGGGATGACGTAATGAACCTGAATATCAAAACCGTATTCTTTATGTCACAGGCCGTTGCACGCCAGTTTATTAAACAAGGCACCGGTGGCAAGATCATTAATATTGCTTCTATGCTTTCCTATCAGGGCGGAATTCGGGTTCCTTCTTATACGGCATCAAAAAGCGCCGTTATGGGCGTCACCCGTTTATTAGCTAACGAATGGGCCAAGCATGGCATAAACGTCAATGCGCTGGCTCCGGGTTATATGGCGACAAACAATACTCAACAGCTGCGCGCCGACCAGGCCCGGAATGATGAAATTTTAGAGCGCATTCCTGCCGGTCGTTGGGGATTACCTGAAGATCTAATGGGACCGGCCGTATTTCTTGCCTCTTCGGCATCTGATTATATTAATGGCTACACCATCGCTGTTGATGGCGGATGGCTGGCTCGCTAACGCTGAGTTGATGTAAATATATTTTATTTATCAATATCTGTTTAATGGTTATTTTGGGGAGAAAAAATGAATATTGCACTGATGATGGAAAATAGCCAGGCGGCTAAAAATGCTTTAGTTCTTGAGCAACTTCAGGCTGTGGCTGCTGGTAATAATGACGCCGTTTTTAACGTTGGTATGAGCGATGAACAAGATCATCACCTGACCTATATTCACTTGGGTATTATGGCCAGCATCTTGTTGAATGCTAAAGCGGTTGATTTTGTTGTCACCGGATGTGGTACCGGGCAAGGTGCGTTAATGTCTTTAAATATCCACCCGGGCGTAGTTTGTGGTTATTGTATTGACCCGGCTGATGCATTTCTATTTGCTCAAATTAATAATGGTAATGCTTTATCTTTGCCTTTCGCCAAAGGCTTTGGCTGGGGAGCGGAACTGAACGTCCGTTATATCTTTGAAAAAGCCTTTACGGGTCGTAAAGGGGAAGGATATCCGGTTGAGCGTAAAGAACCACAGGTGCGCAATGCCGGCATTTTAAACCAAGTGAAAAGTGCCGTTATTAAAGACAACTATCTGGATACCTTGAAGGCAATAGATCCTGAGCTGGTTAAAACAGCCGTTGGCGGTCAACGTTTCCAGCAGTGTCTATTTGAGCAGGGCAAGAATCAGGAAATTATTGCTTTTGTTAAGAGTATCTTAAACTAAGCGTTACTCAGTCAGAGTGAGCTCTGCTCTGCTGTCCGTCATTAGGTTTTTTTGATTGATGGCAGAATAGATGGGCGGGTAATAAATAACGGCGGCTGAGTTTATTTCAGTCGCCGTTATGCTTTATTTATTCGACGATAGAACCATCAGGGCGGGCCAGTTCTTTGCGTTCCCTTCTGCGACGAATCATGACGGGTATCGCCAACTGAACCAAAATTAACGCCAGCCAGATAAACCAGCCTGCAAATTTCAATATGGTATAGAAAGAGAAGGTTGATGCCTCAAAACTATCGACAGGCTTAATGGAGACGATATTTTTAAACATATTCATCATATTAAAGCGCCATCCGTAATGAACGATACGGGATATTTGGTTAGCATCGTTAGCTGATTGAGCCTGAGCCTGAATATCTGCACTATTGAATTTGAAGTAGAACGGGAAGCTCCATCCGGTATCTTCATTGCGATACACCATGATCTTCTTATTTTCATTAATGGTATAAATATAGTAAACGTCACGGGTTGGGCCATCTGCCGGATTATCTGCAGAGATAGGACCGTCATTATCGACGCGTTTTACTTCTGAGCCAGTGATTTTAACGATATCTGTAGAGGGTAAATAATAGCTAAACAGAATCGCTGTACCGATAGCAAAACAGACGATGTAGGCTATAAAAAATTTTTTCATTAATGACATAGGGATTCACTTTTACCGACGAATTAGGATGGCTTATGCCGAATAATGCACAGGAACATTGTATGTCATTGTTGCATTACATGCATGAGGAAAAATGAAAGAGCTGGAATTTCAGGCAATAAAAAGCCCGATAAGCATGAAACGTAAATAAGGGCTTATCGGGCCAACCTCAATGAGGGAGTTCAAAAGTAAAGCAGTGGCACTAAGTAAGACGTTAACCACATCAAATAGTTCATCTGAAATACAATTAATTTATTAAAAAATTCAAAAAAAATTTTAACCAATTAATTATAAAGATAATTTTATAGGATCCCCGGCCAAATGATTATGATCAAAGAGCCGGCAAGCGTGAGTAATACGTTGGCGATGGCATAAGTTCCTGCATAGCCAAGGGCCGGAATGTTACTTCTGGATGTATCACTAATGATTTCCATGGCCGGTGCACAGGTTCTTGCCCCCATGATGGCACCAAATAATAACGCGCGGTTCATCTTTAATATATAGGCTCCGAACAGATAACAAATGACCACCGGAACTAAGCTGACAATCAGGCCGGCTACCAGTATCTGGCCGCCAACCAAGCCTAGATTATTACCTATACTGCTACCGGCACTGAGCCCGACTCCGGCCATAAAGACCATCAATCCAAACTCTTTGACCATATTCAGCGCACCCTGAGGGATATAACCGAAGGTGGGGTGGTTAGCCCGCATAAAGCCCAGCATGATACCTGCGAACAGTAAGCCCGCGGCGTTGCCAATACCGAATGAAAAGTTACTAAACTGAATAGTGATTTGACCAATCATCAGGCCAAGAATAAAGAAGGCACAGAAGGCCAGCAGGTCAGTGACCTGACTGTGAATGGAGATAAATCCAATCCGGTCCGCGACGCCTTTTACCCGATGGGCATCACCACTGATCTGTAATACATCGCCTTTATTGAGCACGATATTGTCATCGATCGGCATTTCAATCTGGCTGCGAATAACTCGGTTAAGAAAACAGCCATGGTCGGTTAAATTAATCTGGCTAAGGCGTTTTCCAACTGCGCTATTATTTTTTACTACGATCTCTTCAGTCACGATGCGGGTGTCCAACAGGTCACGCTCAAACACTTCTTTACCGTTTCTAAAGCTTGGGTCTAAACGGGCATGCGCGTCCGGATAGCCAACCAGTGATATTTCATCATTGATCTGTAATACCGCATCGCCATCGGGAGACGCAATAATGCCATTACGACGAATACGTTCTATATAGCAGCCGGTTTGGCGATAGATGCCTAATTCACGCAGATTTTTTCCGCCAGCCCATTCAACCAGTTCCGGTCCAACACGATAGGCTCTAATAACGGGAAGATAGACTTTACGCTGGCTGTCATGGTCTAAACCACGTTCTCTGGCAATCTGCTGTGCACAGGTGGGAAGATCCTGACGCTGTAATTTAGGTAGATATCGTGCGGCAAAAATCAAACTAACTAGCCCGACCAGATAGGTTAGGGCATAGCCGAGGCTCAGGTGGTCTTGAGCAATGGCAAGCTGTTGGGCATCGACTGAAGTATGGCGTAGGGTATCGCCGGCACCAACCAATACTGGCGTTGAGGTCATCGAACCGGCCAGCATACCGGCGGTTAAGCCGATATCCCAATTGAGCAGTTTTCCGATACCAAGGGCAATACACATTGCGCTGCCAACTAACACTAAAGCCAGCATAAAATAGTTTTTACCGTCTCGGAAGAAAATGGCAAAGAAGTTAGGCCCGGCTTCTACGCCGACGCAGAAAATAAACAGCATGAAGCCTAGACTCAGCGCTTCGGTATTCATCTCGAAATGTTGTTGTCCAAGCAGCAGAGATACCACTAAAACGCCAATCGAACCACCTAGCTGAATACTACCTAAACGTATCTTTCCTAAACATAAACCCAGGGCCAATACCACGAATAATAGAAGAATATAGTTGCTATTCAGTAGGGCGATAATATCAATATTCACAATGTTAACTTTAAGGTTATCTGCTGTTGATGAAGAGAGAATGCGGTGTCATAGACCCATATATAAAAAGAGTCTTGCTCTATCGACAAATTATCGCAGGCAAGACTTTTATCGACGCTATTTTAGACGCTATTGGGATCCGATTTATACTAAAATATTTTGTTTTATATAATAAACATAAAATCTAGTTTTTTTCATAATAAATCAATCGGTTAGTCTGACTGTTTTTTTACCAAGCTCAGAATAAACAGGCAGCAAGAGCAAAGAACAACCGAAGGGCCGGCAGGAGTGTCATGGAAGGCAGAGAAAGTCAGCCCGCCGGTAACGGCGATAATACCAATAATTACGGCAAAACCCGCCATTTGTTCCGGCGTTCGTGAGAACCTACGGGCCGTCGCCGCCGGGATAATCAGTAGCGAAGTAATAATCAACGCGCCGACAAACTTCATAGCTAAACCGATAGTTAACGCAGTGACCAACATTAACAATAGTCTTACCCGCTCAGGATTAATGCCATCAACGTGGGCAAGCTCAGGGCTAACCGTTACGGAAAGCAGCGGACGCCATTGCCACCACAAGGTGAGCAATACAATAACCACGCCGGCACCAATCATCCACAGGTCCGTTATGGTCACAGACAGCAGATCGCCAAACAGATAGGCCATTAAATCAACCCGCACGTTGGACATTAAACTGATCGTTACCAAACCCAGAGAGAGTGAGCTGTGGGCCAGAATGCCGAGTAATGTGTCTACGGCAAACTGCGGGCGACGCTCTAACCAGACCAATCCGATAGCCAAAAGCAGGGTAATAACAATAACGGCATAAAACGGATTAATATTCAGTAACAGGCCAAAGGCGACGCCTAATAAAGACGAGTGAGCCAGAGTATCACCAAAATAAGACATACGGCGCCAGACAACAAACGAGCCCAGCGGACCTGCTGCCAATGCCAGTAAAACACCTGCCATCCAACCGGGAAATAACAATTCAATCATGCTGATTACTGCCTGAATTCTTGAGAACAATACGACCCTTCAGATCGTGCTGATGATTATGATGATGGTGATAAACCGCAAGCTTTTTAGCACCCCGATGGCCAAACATCGCAATAAACTCCGGATGCTCTGAAACCGCCTCGGGTGCGCCGGAACAACAGATATGCTGATTGAGGCACAGGACTTCGTCAGTTTTAGCCATGACTAAATGAAGATCGTGAGAAACCATAAGAACGCCGCAGTTCAGTTCTGAACGTAATTTTTCGATGAGATCGTATAACGCAAGCTGGCCGTTAACATCCACGCCCTGCGTTGGTTCATCTAACACTAAAAGCTGCGGACTGTTTAATAACGCTCTGGCCAGTAGTACCCGCTGAGTTTCACCGCCGGATAATTTTTGCATCGGCATCTTTATCAGATGCTTGGCCTGTACGCGAGTCAGGGCAGGGATGATATCGGCTTTTTTGACGCCGGGGCGCAAGCGCATGAATCGTTCAACGGTTAAAGGCAGCGTGGGGTCAAGATGAAGTTTTTGCGGGACATAGCCGATACGTAATCCGGGCGGGCTGCTCATCTTACCAGAGGAGGGTTTAATCAGGCCAAGTACAACGCGCACCAAGGTCGATTTACCGGCACCATTTGGCCCAAGCAGCGTTAGTATCTGCCCTGCGTTCAGCGTTAGAGATACGTTGGACAAAACCTTGCGGCTACCAAACACAACAGAGATATGTTCTAAATTAAGCAATGTGGACATATTCATTTTTTCTTGCAGAATTCCTGATGTGTTATATTATAACATACCAATGGCAATTACTATGACGATGAGAATAAAACCAATGCAACATACATCAAAAAATACAAAATGGTTAAACCGAATGGTGCTGGCAAGTACTTTTTTGGCCTGTATCGCCACTCAGGCATCGGCGGCTGTTTTAACCTCAACTAAACCTCTTGGATTTATTGCTTCAGCCATTACTGAAGGCGTTATTCCGACCGAAGTTTTGCTTCCGGATGGCGCATCGCCGCATGATTATGCTCTTCGTCCGTCAGATGTCCAGCGTTTACGTTCAGCCGATTTAGTTATCTGGATTGGACCTGATATGGAGTCATTTCTGACAAAACCACTAAATAATATTGATGAAAAGAAAAAAATCGCGCTGTCAGGGTTAAATTCTGTTAAGCCTTTATTATCCAAAGGGACGGATGATGACCACGACCATGAACATGAGCACGCTCAAGATAATGCTCATCAACATACTGATAATGAAGAACATAATCATGATCATGGCGATTATGATATGCATATATGGATGTCGCCGGAGATTGCAAAACAGTCAGCAATTGCGATTCATGACAAATTATTGGAACTTATGCCTCAAAATAAAGACAAATTAGATGCTAATCTTCGGAAGTTCGAACAAGATCTTGAGCAGACAAAAGAAAAAATTGTTAATATAATGCAGCCGTTGCAAGGCAAAGGATATTTTGTATTTCACGATGCTTATGGTTATTTTGAGAAAGCCTTTGGTTTACGCCAATCTGGGCACTTTACCGTAAATCCAGAAATCCAGCCGGGAGCGCAACGTTTACACAATATCAGAACACAGTTGGTTGAGCATAAAGCAGTGTGTGTTTTTGCTGAGCCACAATTCCAGCCAGCCGTAATTAATGCTGTCGCCAAGGGAACCGATGTACGCACCGGAATATTAGACCCGTTAGGCAGCAATATCACGTTAGGTAAAGATAGCTATATACAGTTTTTGACTCAGCTATCCCAACAGTTTACGGACTGCCTGGAGTAACAGAACGAGGAATTTGAGTAGTGCTCCAAGTGGTTAGAGTTATCGCGCTTAAGTATAACAATTTGTCACGGTCCCAACGGCTAACGTTCGGGGCCCTGTTGTTTCTCACATGGGGCATGCTGGTATGGCAAGCGGCCATTTATAATCCAAATGCTGAAAATACCATACCCCCGATATCAACGACATCAACCGCTGAAGATACGCAGATCGCGGACAACTCGGAACCCATGGACCAGCCAACGCCGGATGATGATATTCCGAAAGATGAGCTGGACGAAAAGATCGGTGATGAAGTTGTTCCTAATGAATATGTGGTCTCCAGTGGCGACACGTTAAGCTCTATTTTGAACCAGTTTGGTCTTGATTCATCCGAGGTCTACTTATTAACCAATAAGAACCCGGCGTTAGCTAATCTGAAAATTGGTCAGCAACTGAACTGGACGCTGAATGATGAAGGGAATTTACAAAGCCTCACTTGGGCTGTTTCCCGACGCGAAACTCGCACCTATCAACGTGGTGAGAACGGTTTTGCTGAAACCATCAATACCCTGAAAGGTGAGTGGAAGAATAGTGTGCTAACCGGTACGCTTGACGGTAGTTTTGTATCAAGCGCCAGAGCGGCAGGATTAACCAACAGTGAGATTCACGCAGTGACTAAAGCACTGCAGTGGCAACTGGACTTTCGGAAGTTACGTAAAGGCGATCGTTTTTCTGTTTTATTATCCAGAGAAGTTTTAGATGGCAAAAATGAACAGAGCGAACTGGTCGGCGTAAGAATGCAAAGCTCAGGCAAAGATTATTATGCCATTCGCTCCGGCGACGGTAAGTTTTACGATCGTGAAGGTTCTGGTCTGGCTAAAGGTTTCTTACGTTTCCCTACGCCAAAACAATACAAAGTTTCTTCTCCGTTTAATCCGCGCAGATTACATCCGATTACCGGCCGAGTTGCTCCGCATAAAGGCGTCGATTTCTCTATGCCAATCGGTTCTCCCGTTCTGGCTGTGGGTGACGGGGAAGTGGTCGTTGCTAAGTTTAGCGGTGCTGCCGGTAACTATGTTGCTATTCGTCATGGACGTCAGTACAGCACGCGTTATATGCACCTGAATAAAATTTTAGTTAAGCAGGGGCAGAAGATTAAACGTGGTGACCGTATTGCTCTATCGGGTAATACCGGCCGTTCTACCGGGCCACATCTGCACTATGAGTTATGGGTCAACGAACAGGCGGTTAATCCATTAACGGCGACCTTGCCTCGCTCAGAAGGTCTGATTGGTAAAGATCGTTCAGACTATCTGGCTCTGGCTAAAGAAGTTATCCCACAGCTTCATCTCTGATAGGCAAATAAAACGCTACTGATAGTCAGTCAGTAGCGTTTTATTTTAAGCTAAACTCTGAGTAACTTTTTATTTCCTTTAATTGAATTCGTTGGCGGTATATCGACACCGAATCGTTCGCTTCTTTACCTAATGAGTCATGGCATGCAAAAACAAAAACGTGCAACCAGCGAGTTTATTCCTCAATTTAAGCGCGCTTTCCTTCTTCCAAAGTATTGGGGAGTCTGGGCCGGCGTCGGGGTTATGCTATTGCTAGCTTATGTTCCGGTTAAAATTAGAAATCCGATGCTGAATAAGTTAGGTCAGTTTGCCGGGCGTTTTATCGGCAGCGCTAAGCGCAGGGCGAGGATTAATCTATATTATTGTTTTCCCGAAATGAGTGAACAACAGCGGGAAAAGATCATTGAACAAATGCTGATTACAGCGATTCATTCAACCATGCTGATGGTGGAGCAAAGCGTTCGTAGCCCTGAATTTTTAAGAAAGCGCATTCGCTGGCACGGCGATGAGATACTAGATGAGATCAGAGCGTCCGGACGTAATGTGATCTTTATGGTTCCGCATGGTTGGAGCGTCGATATTCCTGCCATGATGATGGCCGATCGCGGGCAGCCAATGGCCGCGATGTTTCACCACCAGAAAAATGAACTGATTGACTGGATGTGGAATACTGTCCGTCGTCGTTTCGGCGGCCGTATGCATGCCCGTCAGAACGGTATTAAGCCGTTTATCAGCTCAGTTCGTCAGGGGTATTGGGGATACTATCTTCCCGATCAGGACCACGGCGCTGAGCACAGTGAGTTTGTCGATTTCTTTGCAACCTATAAAGCGACACTGCCGGCAGTAGGCCGCCTGATGAAAGTTTGTAATGCGGCAATTGTGCCGTTATTTCCGGTCTATAGAGCCGATGAAGGGATGCTGGACATCTATATTAATCCTGAAATGGATGATATCGCCGATGCCGATAATCACACGATTGCCCGCAGGATGAATGAAGAAGTTGAGAAACTGGTTCGCCCTAATCCTGAGCAATACGTTTGGGTGCTTAAGTTTCTTAAAACCCGGAAAGACGGCGATACAGAACCGTATAAAAGAAAAGATCTCTGGCCGGAAAATAAAAAATAATCCAGTAATAGTTAAAATAGAAAAGGGCCTTTTAAAGGCCCTTTTTGCTGGATGCTATTTATCGATTACCGATCATCAATAAATTATTCAACCCGCAGTATGCGACAGGTATTGGTACTGCCTACCAGCGCCATTACGTCACCTTGGGTAACAATAACCAAATCCCCGGACATCAGGAACCCATTATCACGCAGTTGATTGGTGGCTAAGGTTGCCGCCGGTAAACCATCACAGTCACCGTTGAATTTTACCGGAGTTACGCCGCGGTAAAGAGCGCACAGCGTTAAAGTATGCTCGTGGCGTGACATCGCAAAAATCGGTAAGCCTGAGCTGATACGCGACATCATCAATGCCGTGCGGCCAGACTCAGTCATAGCGATAATGGCTTTAATTCCTTTCAGATGGTTCGCTGCATACATCGTCGACATAGCGATAGTGTCTTCGATATTATCGAACTCGACGTCTAAACGGTGCTTAGACACGTTAAGGCGTGGCATTTTTTCTGCACCAAGGCAAACACCGGCCATGGCTGCGACGGTTTCAGCCGGGTATTGGCCAGCGGCCGTTTCAGCCGATAACATTACCGCATCGGTTCCGTCTAATACGGCGTTTGCCACGTCCATCACTTCGGCGCGGGTTGGCATTGGATTGGTGATCATCGACTCCATCATTTGGGTCGCGGTGATCACCGTGCGGTTAAGCTGGCGGGCACGCAGAATCAGTTTTTTCTGTACGGCAACCAGTTCAGGATCGCCAATCTCTACGCCTAAATCGCCGCGGGCAACCATAATTGAATCGGAAGCAAGGATGATGTCATCAATCGCTGCGTCTGTTGCTACCGCTTCTGCACGCTCGACTTTTGCTACAATCTTGGCATTACAGCCCGCATCGCGGGCTAAGCGGCGGGCATAGTTCAGATCTTCACCGGTACGCGGGAAAGAAATGGCTAAATAATCCACGTTAATCTTAGCGGCGGTTAAAATATCGGCTTTATCTTTTTCAGTCAGGGCTTCAGCAGAAAGGCCGCCGCCTAGTTTATTGATGCCTTTATTATTAGAGAGCGGCCCGCCGACGGTAACTTCGGTAAACACCTTCATACCTTGAACTTCGATAACTTTCAGTTGAACACGGCCATCATCTAATAACAGGATATCGCCGGGAACAACATCAGCAGGCAAACCTTTGTAGTCGATTCCGACTTTTTCTTTATCGCCGTCACCGATAGATAAATTAGCGTCTAATAAAAATTTATCGCCAACGTTAAGGAAGACTTTGCCTTCTTTAAAGGTTGAAACACGAATTTTAGGGCCCTGTAAATCACCTAGAATGGCAACATGCTTACCTAATTTTGCAGAGATTTCTCGAACTTTGTTTGCGCGGAGTTGGTGATCTTCGGGGGTACCGTGGGAGAAGTTTAAGCGGACTACGTTGGCACCAGCTGCGATAATTTTTTCTAAATTATTGTCGCGATCGGTTGCCGGACCTAACGTTGTAACTATCTTGGTTCTTCTAAGCCTTCTGGACATGTATAACTCCATTGAAAACATGATAAAGTTTTTACTTAATCAGTACTGTCTTCAAACCATGGTATGTCTGAAAACAGGGGCATTGATACCAACGCCATTTCTATTATTTTACTGCTTAAATAACGCCTCGCCTTCACAACCCATGCTCTAAATAAACACCGGTCTCTAAAATTCTTGGGGGGATTTATACCATTATATGACAAGGTTCTCAAATATGGCCTACCTCATTCGGGGAGGATGGGCAAAACTATGAAAATTTATCGAAGCGAGACTCTTTTAACGCCTCTTTTACGCGCTTTAAGTTATCTCTAAAGCTTGAACCGCTGCGAAGCGTAAATCCTGTTGCCAGTACATCAATAATGGTGAGTTGGGCAAGCCGGGATACCATTGGCATATAGATGTCAGTATCTTCAGGAACGTCTAACAGAATAGATAGATTTGCCACTTTTGCCAGCGGCGTCCCCTGAGAGGTAATGGCTATTACGGTTGCACCGTTTTTCCGGGCGAGTTCAGCCAGCTCAACCAGACTCTTGGTTCTGCCGCTG
>POVV01000687.1_pt1 | contig 18619 bp, 11 predicted proteins | sample 1560271 | NCBI WGS metagenome assembly POVV01 (sample SAMN08337232, study PRJNA429181) | Bioreactor metagenome, whole genome shotgun sequencing project. | biome: cows' rumen and soil; feature: anaerobic; isolation source: anaerobic chemostat enrichment culture, galacturonate as sole carbon... | reverse complement strand
TTACCGTATCTTTTTCATTTATATTACGTTCTTGTAGCTCTTTCCATCCGGCTTCCATATTGTCTTCTGCTTTTTCAACAGGGTTACGCAAGGCTGTGTCTCCTCCGGCAATCAGCCCGATAACCAATGTATTCGGCATGCCAAATGTTGGAGGAATCTCAGATGCATCTAACACACCCAGACGTCCGCTTGTACCTGCTCCCATATAGAAAATTCGTCCACCTTGTTCCATACGTGATACTATCTGTGATACAAGTTTTTCAATCTGAGGTATAGCTTTCTCTACAGCCAATGCTACTTTTTTATCCTCCTGATTTATTTCGGTTATTAATTCCAATACCGACTTGTTTTCCAGATTATCGTATAATGATGGCTGTTCTGATATCTTTATAAATGCCATTTTAGATCTTAATTTTTTGATATTGTTCTTCAGCGTAATATTTAATTAATCCCTCCATTGGCGACGAAATTATAGTGCCAACTTTTATTCCTAAGTCGTTTCCTACTGTACGTAAAATATTTTGGTAATGATAGGCAACAGAACCCGTAAAATGGACTTCATTATTCATATAGTCATATTGCATTACGTTCTTAACATAAAAGTCTTTGAATGCCTGATACACAATATTAGATACTGTTTTGTCGTCAATATTCTTTAGTAGAAATGGAGATAGACTTGCCAGAAAGCGATTGGCCATAGGTTGTTTATACACTTTGTCGAGTATTACAGCCGGAGTAAGATCAAATTCTTTTAGGAATTTTTCTTTAAGACCTGGTGTCAGTTGATTTTTAAGGCAAGCCCCCAAAAATAATCTCCCAATAACAGCACCACTGCCTTCATCTCCAAGTATGTACCCTAACGGAGATACATTCTCTTTTATGCTTTTTCCATCGTAATAACAGGAATTGGAACCGGTTCCTATAATGCAGGCTATTCCTTTTTCCTTACCGCACAATCCCTTTGCTGCTGCAAGTAAGTCACTATCTACTTCTATGAGATTTACACCAAAATTATCAGCTATCGCTTCTTTGATGATGTTGTTTTTTTCGGGAGTAGCACATCCTGCTCCAAAAAAGTAGACAGCATCAATATTATACCCATTTACTATGGGTTTTAGCGAAGTCTTTAGTTCTTGACTTATATCTTCTTTGGTGCGAAAAAATGGATTTGCACCTTTAGTGTAAGCTTGTTTTATTTCTTTATCTTGTTCTACCAAACGCCAATCGACCTTAGTAGAACCACCATCTGCCAATAATATCATATCTTAATATAAATTTTCTTTTTATACAATATGTTACCAATAATCCAATTTAATGCAACAAACAATAAAGCAAATATAAAGGATCCAAAATAGTCGCCTAAGTAAGGTTGCAGGCAGACTTTATATATAAAACCTTTTATACTTATTGTAGCTCCATCATACGGGATTAAAATGCCTCCAAGTAATATTGATAATACACCTGCAGCTACGTATATGAATAGAGGGTTTACTCCGAAAGATTCGAAGAATACACTCCACTTTTTATACCCTTTAATATCTATTATCCAGATAAGAAGGGCTAGTAAAGTGGATGCTAATCCACATGTAGCTAATACGAATGTTGGAGACCAAATTTTCTTATTAATAGGGCATCCATAGCTAAGTAAAAAGCCCGAAAAGGTAAGGATAGCCCCGAGAATAAATAGTCTGTTTATTTTCTCATAATTATCTTTAGTATTTAATAGAAGTCCACCACAGCAAAAACCTATTAAAACGTGGCAAACAGCAGGAATCGTGCTTAATAGACCTTCCGGATCAAGTTTAACCCCGCTGTCTGTATACATATGGTTTGCGCCCAATATTGCTCTGTCAAATACGGAAATTATATTTTGTTCGCTTAGTTCGAATCCGTTTCCGAATAATAGCAAAAGAAAATAACCTATCAATGTGACAATAACGATATAAGGTATATACTTATGCTTAACCAGAATTGCTATTATAGCCGTAATTCCATATGTCAGAGCCAGACGTTGCATCACCCCTAGGATGCGTATGTTTTCGAAGTCAGAAACAGATCTTATAAAACGGTCAAAGAAAGTAATATCTTCTCCTGATAGTCCATTATATGTACGAATCGACAACGATAACCAGCCAAGGCCTAATCCTATGAGGAATATGACAACTGTCCTTTTAATTATTTTGAATAGAGTAGCCTTATCAAACTCGAAATTAAATTTACGAAGTGAAATATACGTGGATATTCCCATGATGAACATGAAGAATGGGAATACCAAATCCGTAGGAGTAAGCCCATGCCAAGGAGCATGTCCTAATGGAGCATATACAGAATTCCATGATCCCGGATTATTCACCATAATCATTCCGGCGATAGTAATACCCCTCAATATATCGAGTGATAATAGACGGTTGCTAGGTTTTTGATTCATCGTGAGTCCTTTTAGTTGACCTATTTATATAAATAATACTTTTTCGACGTTTTTTTGAACGGCTCTACCTCTTTGTACCAAAAGTCTTTAATGTCGGCAAAATTATTATTTTTAGCAAATGTCAGACGTACAAAATCGCTTCCGGATACTTGATCGAACATGCGAAATCGTTTGTCATTAGCATTGTCGAAGACAGCTTTATCCGGATATAGTTTTGCTATTTCTTGCATTAAATAGAATTGTATTTCCGACAGTTTGGCTTTCTCGTAATCCATAATATGAACTTGCACTCCTTGTAACTGTTGTCCTTGTCCAACAGAATAAAATGGTTTTATATACAAAGGTCTGAAATGAATGCCGGATAAGTTTAGCCGATTCATACTGTTTGCCAATTCTTCGGCATTTACCCATTCTGCAGCAAATATTTGAAACGGAATCGTATAACCTACACCAATGGACATGTACCCCAGTTCCCCTAAAATTCCCGAAACCGGATAAAATACCGCAGATATAGGTTGTGGTATATGTGGTGATGAAGGTATCCACTGAAGTCCTGTTTGTTCGTATGACATCTTACGTTTCCAACCTTTCATTTTCACGATATGCAGCTTACACTGTTGTTCGAGCATTTTTTCTCCGTTAAGCAATAAAGCTAATTCGCCACATGTAAGTCCATAAACATATGGAATCTTGAATTGGCTAACAAAGGAGATAAACTTATCGTCGACTAAGCCACCTTCGACCTTTAAACCTCCAAGTGGGTTTGGTCTGTCGAGGACAATAAATTCTATATTGTTTTCCGCAGCGGCTTGCATTGCTAATCCCATTGTACTGATGTATGTAAAAGATCGGCATCCTATATCCTGAATATCATATACGAGGGCATCTATACCTTTGAGCATCTCTGGGGTAGGAACTCTTGTTTTTCCATAGATAGAATAAACCGGAACGCCAGTCTTAGGATCTGTTACATTGTCTACATGATCTCCTGCGTGAACGTCTCCGCGAACTCCATGTTCGGGAGCGAATAATGCAACAAGTTTCACATTTGGAGCTTCACTCAAAATATCGATAGTAGATTTCATATTGTTATCCACCCCGGTAGGATTTGTAATAAGTCCTACGCGTTTACCTTCCAATACTTTAAAGTTTTGCTCTTTCAATATTTCAATACCAGTTTTTATCTTGATTTTCTGGGCAAATGCCGTGACAGATAAAAAGCTTAGTGTTGTAAATAATATTATCGAGATTTTTTTCATTAGAGTTTGTTTATTGTGTTTCTTCTTCCGTTTTTTCTTTTGCTTTTCCGTAGTTCGGATCTATCTTAAGCAAAGCTACCGCAATAATAGGAATTATAGAACAGATCATCACCCATATAAAGAAGTGGTTATAACCTAACTGTTCTTGCAGCCATCCGGCAAACATACCCGGTAGCATCATGCCTAGAGCCATAAAACCTGTGCAAAATGCATAATGAGCTGTTTTGTGCTTACCTTCCGAGAAGTATATCATATAGAGCATATACGCCGTAAATCCAAAGCCATAACCGAACTGCTCGATAAAGACACAAATATTGATTACGATCAGACTGTCGGTTTGCGTAAAGCTCAAATATAAGAAGGTGGCAATTGTCAAAAGCATACTCAATGTCATAGGCCATAGCCACTTTCTTAATCCTCCTTTAGCTGCAACGATACCACCGATGATACCTCCTAATGTCAAACCGATAATTCCGATAGTTCCGTATACAAGCCCGACTTCTCCCGTTGTGAGGCCTAAACCTCCTATTTCTTTCGAATCCAATAAAAAAGGATTGATGAGTTTTAGTAATTGAGCTTCAGAGAATCGGAATGTAAGCATGAAGAAAAGAGCCGCCGCTGCCTGAGGCTTTTTAAAAAAGCTTTTGAACGTTTGCTTAAATTCATGGATGATGGAATTTGCTGAAACCTGTATCTGCGTTTTGTCTGAATCGGGTTTTGGTAAAGCCGCACGATGATAGAAGCTAAAGAATATAAAGAGTCCGGCCAATACGAAAAATGTTATAGACCAAGCAAAGGATATATTCCCTGATAAACCTTTATATTCAGCAGAACTGACTGTTGTAAGTTTAGGGTCAATCTGGAAAACGATATAGGCTGGCTTATTCCAGTTTGTATTATTAAAAGCCAGTCGCTCACCAATGAGAAGAGAAATACTTTGATCACCATGGTTCATTGTTGTATTCAACACCATTTCTTTACCATCTTCAGGCTGCTTTGATAGTCTCACTGCTACTACAGCCACATTTCCGGTATGTTCAGATTTCTCTACGTAGCGTTTTTCACCAAAATTGCCTTTAATCCATGTCCCTAAAGGTTTTGATACATTGGAAGTCCACCAACTTACTTTCTTTGTTGTGTCAACTACCTCTTTAGTACTGAAGCCATTGTCATGGTTTAGAGTATTTATTTCTTTAATGAAGAGTTGTAAGCTGTCTTTGTTTACACCATGTGTACCGATTTGGACAACATCTTTATCCACGATAAATCGTATATCTCCTTCTTGAGGGGAGGCGTCTTGCACCTGCGGTATATACAATGTAGACTGGGTGTATTGTGGCGAAACATCAATGTTTATTTTTACAGGCTCGCTACCTGACGTACTTTCAAGGAATCCCGCAAGAATGATAAGGATACCTTGCCCCATAATTGTAGCTACTCTATAAAATGTGCTTCTAATGCCTACATACATAGCCTGTTGGTTGGTGTCGAGTCCCAACATGTAAAACCCATCTGCGGCTATATCGTGTGTTGCCGAACTGAATGCTAACAGCCAGAAAAATGCCAATGTAGCTTGAAAAAAGAAGGGTAGGGGAATGGTAAATGCAATTCCGGCAAATCCGGCTCCAATGAGTAATTGCATAGTCACTATCCACCAACGCTTTGTTTTTAAAAGATCTACAAACGGACTCCAGAATGGTTTTATTACCCAAGGTAAATATAGCCAACTGGTATATAAGGCTATATCTGTATTGGAGATACCCATGCGCTTATACATAATCACTGAAATAGTCATTACTGCAACATAAGGTAGTCCCTCTGCCAAATATAGAGTAGGAATCCACGCCCAAGGCGATCTGTTATTTCCTTTCATATTCTTTATATTTACTTAATATAATTCGGTTATGGTTGCATCTATATAATAATGCAACAAAATTTTGTCATATTTATGTCCTTTCTCTCCCATAACGGCAGCTCCTATCTGACAAAGTCCGACTCCATGTCCCCAGCCGGCACCCGACAAGGTAAATATGTTGTCCTTTTTATCAACGATAAAGGCCGAACTATAGAGATGAGATGTAGATAAAATACGTCGTATTTCAAGTTCTTTTCCTATAATTAAGGTTTTCTTACTTCCTATAATTTTTAGTTTTACAAGCCGCCCCGATGTGCCTCTTTGTATAGGAATAAGCTCTTCAATAATTCCAAAATCAATTCCGGATCGTTTTCTCACCAATTCGGACAGTTCTTCTTGTGAATAACTGACTTGCCAGCGATAAAAGTTAACGGTTTCCTGATCGTAATTATTGAGTACTTGTCCCAGAATTTTCTTATCCTGTGTATTACAGTAGGCTGCCGGACTCGTTTGTATCCATTTTAAAGACTCAGTCTCTTGTGTCAGATCAGGTATATCCAACGGGAATTCGCTGTCTCTACGCTTCACTAAATAGGAAAACTTAGTGTCTTCCCAGCAGTTTTGGAATTCCTCGAAAACACCACCACAGCATTTAGAAAAACGAGCATCACAGATTTTGTCCTCAGACATCAATACCTGTCCGCGAGTTTCTGCTATTGCTAGCTTCACGATGCCGATATTTGTCGAAGCACGAGTGATTCCCTGATAGCGCTGGCAATGATCGTCAGCACACACATCATAGTGGGTGTGGTCCTCACGATCATACCAACGAATTATCTCATTCTCTGTTTCTGTAAATGTCGAGTAATTTTGATTCTTGGCTACGATTTCTTTATTCTTCTCTATCTGAGCCAATAACCAACTACGCGATATAACAGCATGAGCCTTTAGCAACTCGAGAGAAGCTGTAGCACTCATTTCAGAGGAGATAACGCTTGTGAGATAGTCTTCTACTTTAATAAGATTAATAGCAGTTATCATATTATTTTCCACAATTAGTTTCAATGCCCCTTGAAACTGTTGGTCTTCTTTACGTTCCCAGTGGAAGTTAATACCGATAACTACATCCTTCAGAGTAAAGGAGGCGTCATCATTTTGTGGTTCGAAGAGTAATTCTTTATACAACAGTCCATTCCATAATATTTGATTATCCTTCAATTGTGCACTGTTTTCGGAAGAGGCTATTTCTCCTTGACACAAATAATCTGTATTCAAGGCAAAAGATATCTTTTCGTTCCACAAAATTCCAACGCTTACTTTCGGTTCCATTTTCATTACATTTTTAATTTGTTAATGATGAGTTGCATTTTCTCATCACTGATACAAATTTCTTTTAGAATATCTTCAACATCTTTTTCTTTTATTTTCTTGAAATCCTTTTCCAAAGGAGTGATAAATACTCCTCCGAGATCTACCGAGGCAGGACTTATCAGTAAATTGTCATCTCCTTCAGCAAAAAAGCAATTCGGTCGATGTTTTTCGCGTGGAAAAACAACACTGTACCATATGCCGTTTTCATACCATGTAAGTATGTTCATCATAGGCTCTTTGTCTCCTTCTTTAAGTTCCAAAAGCCCATATATTTTATTGAATACAGCAATCGCTTCATTTTTGTCTCTTGTTTCTATAAGAAAGCAGTTTCTCAGATATTGCCTGATCGCATATAGTGTTAGTTTATCAGACTTTAAAATCGTTTCTTTCTTTATCTTTTGAACCTCCTCTTCCAATGGCAGAAAACCTTTGATTCCTGCTTGAAAGTGGGCATGATCGGGTGCCGAAGCACCACATTTAGGCCCATTGTAGAATATGGTATATTCATCTATGTCTTTTGCCAGATCGAGCATATCTCCGTACATGCCGGCTATAAGTTGATCGGTATGCTTGTATGTGGGAATTGTGAAATGTTCAGGGAAAATAGGGAAGGGATTTACTAATACCTGATAGTTTCCGTATTCAATCCCTTTTTGTTCAGTGGGTAAATTATTTGGACACAAAAAGCATTTTCGTTCCTGAATCGATTTTGCATCTACCTTAGCTGCTGATGATTGGATACGAGCCGGATTGAATTGTATTCTGATAACAAAGTCAGAAAAAACGAATTCTTTTGTTTCCACACCTTTTAAGGCATCGAAATTCGTTTTAGCCAATACCCATTCATCTAATTGTGAATGAAGTAATTCTTTCGCTTGTTTTGAAGTTAAACTCATATTTATTTGTTTATACAGGGTGCAATATCGTTCTATATTACATACTACACCCTAAAAAGATTGATAATCAATTAGCCTTGTTTAAGGCAATACGAGCTTCTAATTCCCAAGTACGGATTCTATCTTTGTATGTATTGTGAGCATTCATTTTCACAATATCTAATGATGCATCTGAATTATCGTCCCAACGGCGGCACAGGTACAATACATCGTAGATGCGACCTATCTGATATTCGCGTGAGAAATTCAGTCCTAATGCATAATCTTCGCCATAGCTGGTATTTGGTACTTTTATTTCTCTCAATACCGGGGTGTAGAATGCGCGAGGTGCTCCCAATCCATTAATGCGAAGAGCATTATTTCGTCCATTATCGGGTGTCCATTCTTTATGATCTATAATGCCAGGAGGTATCATATTCATGTCGAAGTCAGTCAGCATGTAAGTCCCGACTACCATAGCACAATTTTGCTCGTAGAAAGCATCTACTATTTTTTGCAATGTGTTTTCGTCTGAATATACATCATCACTATCTAGTTGAATGGCAAATTTTCCACATTTAGGATGATGTACTCCGGCATTCCAACAACCGCCTATTCCCAATTCTTGATTGTCTGGAATAAGATGTATAAGGCGTTCGTCTGTAAATTTATCAATAGCTTCTGTAGTTCCATCTGTAGAATAGTTATCCACTACTATCAAGTTGAATTTGAAGTTAGTCTTTTGAGTTAGTACCGAATTAATAGCATCGGCTATTGTACGGATGCGATTTCGAACTGGAATAATGACTGAAGCTTCATATTCAAAATCTGCTCCACCGAAATTTATTTCTTTGAAATTAGGAGCCAAGTATCCGTCAATCTTTTTCAGATGATCGGTACAGGCTTCTTCCATTTCTATTTGGACGCCACGATTTTTCGGGTCGACATAATCGAAAACTTTTTCGCCACTTTTACGATTATCATTTTCTATTTCAGTATATAAATATTCATTGATATGGACTAGGTTTGCTTTCTGTGAAACTTTCAGGCGCAAATCATATAAACCTGCAAACTGATATTCCTTTTCCATTGTGGCAACAGCAGTCTTTAGGTTTACAGACTTATAGATAAGTACAGACCCAAAGTTAAAGTCGTCTCGTAGACTACCTTTTTGATAAGAAATTACCGGACTGTTCTTTTTCTCTCCACTTGTAATTTGATAGTGATCTGCATAAACAAGACCAGCTCTGGAATCTTTTGCTATTTGCAGCATGCGGTCAAGAGCAAACATTCCCATTCTGAGATCAGCTGTTTTGGTATAAATAAGAGTGTAATCAGTATTGGCTTTTTCTGCTATTTTTTTTATCGTTGCAGTTGAGCGTAAAGAATCGATTTCGATAATTTCACATCCTTCTATCTCTTCCTGATTTGCATTATCATTGAGCAAATATATTTGGTTTACAAGAGTTGACTCACGTAAAGACGTTATTGTTGCCTTAACTTGATCTGCACTTTGAAATGGAATAAAACAATTAATTTTCATTGTTATTTTTTGTTTATGTTGTTAGATTATTATCTATTGATGATTTCTTTTTATTTGTAAGAAAAAGTAGCCCGATGAATGTTAACGCCGCATTTATAATTAATATTTCATAGCTAAATCGGTATCCATTAAACCAGGAAACAGAATTCTTATCGAGTATAAAACAGATTATAGGAGCTATGATAGCTACCAGTGGTATGTATTTGTCTCTGACAGACTTCTTCGTAAAGATGCCAAATGCAAATAGTCCTAGAATAGGGCCATATGTATAACTGGCCAGAATGTAAACAGCATCTATAACAGAAGTATTATTAAGCAGATCGATAATGATGATTACCAGTCCCATAACTACAGCCATCCCGATATGTACCTTTTTTCGGATTTTAGCCACTTCTTTATCTGTTTTTTTCTTGGTGCTTTCTAATATGTCTACAGTAAAGGATGTAGTCAGCGCTGTAAGAGCAGATCCGGCAGCAGCATATGCGGCAGATATTAATCCAATGATAAATAATATACCTACGATTATCGGGAAATAACCATTTGTGGCTAATAGAGGGAATAATTCATCACTTTTTTCCGGAATAGCTACATTATGTTGAGATGCATATGTATATAATAAAACGCCGAGCATCAGGAACAACAAATTGATGACTAATTGCATAGATCCACTAATAACAATGTTTTTTTGCGAATCTTTAGAGTTTCGACAACTCATATTCTTTTGCATCATGTCTTGATCAAGCCCTGTAGTAGCAATCACAGTGAAAATCCCTGCCAAAAACTGTTTGAAGAAGAATCGTCTGTCATTAACATCGTCAAAAAAGAATGTTTTTGAGAAATCATTATCCCTGATAGTTGTCAGCATACTGGAAAAATTCAATCCAAGATCAGAGGCTATATAATAAATACATAATCCCACAGATACGATAAGACAGAATGTTTTAAGCGAATCTGTCCATATCAGAGATTTTACGCCTCCGCGATATGTGTAGAGCCATACAAGTCCTACGGTAAATATGACATTAAGTATAAATGGTAACTTAAGTGGTGCAAAGACTAGTAATTGTAAGACAATACAAACCAAAAATAGTCGCACCGCTGCTCCTAACATCTTTGAAATGAAAAAGAACCATGCTCCGGTTTTGTACGATGCTATACCGAAACGGTTTTCCAGGTACTCATATATGGATGTAAGATTCATTCTATAAAAAAGCGGAACGAGAACAAAGGCGATGATAAATTGACCCACAACAAAGCCCATTACCATTTGCATATAAGAGAATCCACTGGCTGCAACCATTCCTGGTACAGAGACAAAGGTTACTCCCGATATGGCCGAGCCTATCATTGCGAAAGCTACTACATACCATGGTGACTTGCGGTTTCCTGTAAAGAATCCTTGATTGTCAGCCTTACGTCCTGTTATATAAGATATAGCAAAAAGTATGGCAAAATAGAAAGCAATAGTTATTAATACGAGTATTGGGCTCATGCTTATGACTTTTTATTCTTCGTATAACAAATAAGGTTTGCGTTGAAGTCTAAATTTCTCCACATCACCTTTCCACATTTTCTTGATTTCGTCGGCCGATTTCCCGTCTATAATCATTTTCCGGATATAATCGACCCCTACTAACTTCTCAAAAAATGGGCGGAAGAAATGATCACCCATATTTAGATTATTATAAGCATCGATAACATATGTAAGATCAAAACCTTTTTCAAATATTTCGTTGTCTGGTATGTTTCTCAGATCAACACCATAGCATAACTTATTTAATTGAGGTGGGTTTTTAGCACCAGAAATACTTCTTGGAGTAAACGAAAAAGTATAGCCTTTCATATTGGGATGTCCATATACTTCGAAAGGAAAAGTAGTTCCACGGCCCAAACTTACAGGGGTAGCCTCAAACAAGCATGTTGAAGGATATAGGTAGATAGATTTCATCGTTGGCAGGTTGGGCGATGGGGCTACTGGCAATTGATAAAGAGTTTTATGGGTATAATTCTTACACCTAATAACTGTTAGATCACATGTTTTACCATCAGGCAGCCACTTTTCTCCGTTTACCATTAATGCTAATTCGCCCAGAGTCATTCCATGTACAATAGGAATTGGTAACCAGCCAACCCCCGATTTATGCTTCATATCCAGTATTGGGCCATCGATGTAATGACCATTAGGATTAGGGCGATCAAGTACTATAACTTTTTTTCCATATTCAGCACAAACATCCATCAGTCTGACCATTGTTATATAATAGGTGTAAAACCTTAATCCTACATCTTGGATATCTATTATTAGTATGTCAAACATATCCATAGATTCCTTGCTAGGTTTACGCTCCTTGCCATCATATAGAGAGCGGATAGGAATACCTGTTTTCTCATCCACAGAGCTAGCTACATGTTCCCCTGCGTCAGCATTTCCTCTAAAGCCATGTTCCGGAGAGAATATTGCAACAACATTAATTTTATCTTTTACCAACATATCTACAAGGTGTTCATTGTTAACGATGCCTGTATGATTCGACATTACAGCTATACGTTTTCCTTGAATGAGAGGAAAATATTCATTTGTAGATTCTGCTCCTACCTTAATGTTATTTTGGGCATGAGATGTTATTAGTGAAATGAATAATAAATGTAAGATAATTAATCTTTTCATGGTTTAAATCCTTTAGTTTGTTTTTAATAGTCAAAGATAAAAGATTAGAAATTAAGTTTCTTAGAGGTTCTAGCTTAAAATGATTACAAAACAAATATATAATGATATTTTAGAATTCTATTATAAAAAATAATACAAACTATTAAAATTAACAATTATTTATCATTGAATACAATTTTTAATTAAAATATATGTTGTTTTTTTTATTTGTATTATCCCTTGGCGTTGTTTGTGTTGGTTTGTATGGGGTGCCTGGCTTTCTTTGTGCAGTCTTATATGTTTTTTATTTATTAAATAATGTTAATTAGTGTATTTAAGATTGAATTAATAGTCTGATGTTTGTTTTTATATTCTATTTTATCCTTTTAATCTTGTTTTTATGTAAAAGTATATGAAATAAATATAATAAAATTTAAAATAAGGAAATGTATCTAAAAAGATATATAGAAACCTTATATATTTGTACAACTCAGGTAGATTTAAAATGCTATATAGTATTATAATAGAAGTAGTATTTATGAAAAACATCTCTATCCTAATTTTAATTGTTGTTTCCTCGTTTTTCTTGACAATATCATTGTGGGGACAGAGTTTTCGTTTTGCTCTTGTTACAGACTTACATGTAACGAAAGATTCATTGGCTTATAATGATTTGAAACGAACAGTAGAACATATTAATAATACACCTAATATCAGTTTTGTATTAGTAACCGGAGATATTACGGAAGAAGGAGATAGAGCTTCATTGTATAAGGCTAAAAGCTTGCTAGATAAACTGAATGTAAAATATTATATTATTTCAGGAAATCATGAGACCAAATGGAGTGAATCGGGATCTACTGACTTTAGCCACATTTTCGGATCAGAAAGATTTAAATTTCAATATGAAGGATATACATTTTTAGGATTTGCTACAGGACCTATTATTCGTATGATGGATGGGCATGTCGCTCCTCAGGATATAGCATGGCTTGAAAATGAATTATCTTCAGCCAAGCCTGGTACTCCTTTTATATTGGTAACTCATTACCCGTTGCAAGATGGAGATGTGGATAATTGGTACGAAGTAACAGATATTGCTCGTAAGTATAATGTGAAAGCAGTTCTAGGAGGACATTATCATAGCAATAAATTATTGTTTTACGATGGGATACCAGGAATAGTGAATCGGTCGAATCTTCGGGATAAATCTGATAAATTAGGCGGATATTCCATTTATGATGTAACCAGCGACTCTATAATAGTGAGTGAGCAAAAAATAGGGAAAGAAATCCGTAAATGGGGTGGCTATTCTTTAAAAGAGAAATATTATACAGAGGATAATAGTTTATATAAGCGTCCGTCTGACTCTGTAAATCAAATATATCCGCAAGCTCATAAGAAATGGATAGCTAAAATTGGTCATACTATATATTCATCTCCGGTGCTTTACGGGAAAAATATTTATGTAGGAGACGATGCCGGTTTTTTGACTTGTATTGCTCTAAAAGATGGCAAAAAAGTTTGGGAATATAAGACAGGTAATAGAATCGTTGGTACTCCTGCAGCTAACAATAGTGTCATCGTATTTGGCTCTGCTGATAAATATATATATGGGTTAGATTCCTCTTCGGGTAAGTTATTGTGGAAGTATCCCGTAGAAGAGGCTGTCTTAGGGGCAGTAACTATTGAAAATAATATTGCATATATAGGGGCCAGTGATTATACAATGAGGGCTTTGGATATAAAGACTGGTAAACTAATCTGGGAGTATAAAGATATTAAAGGTTATGTAGAGACACGTCCTCTTGTTTATCAGGGGAAATTAATCTTCGGAGCTTGGGATACTAATATGTATGCATTGGATATGTATACCGGACGATTATTATGGACATGGAACAATGGTCATCCTCGAATGCATTTCTCGCCTGCTGCTGTTTGGCCTGTGGCTGCTTATGGAAAAGTATTTTTTTCTGCTCCCGATAGGGTTCTTACAGCAGTTAACGCAGAAACCGGAAAGATGATATGGCGTACAGATGAATCTATGGTTCGCGAAACAATTGGTCTATCTGCCGATCACTCTCGTATATATAGCAAAACGATGCAAGATAGCGTCGTTTGTTATTCAACAATAACTGACGAACCTAAGAAAATATGGTCGGTTAATGTTTTTTATGGTTATGATCACGCTCCATCAATGTTGGTAGAAAAGAATAATGTAGTTTTTGGCAGTACAAAGAATGGAATAATCTTTGCTTTAGATGCTAAAAGTGGAAATGTTCAGTGGAAACATAAAGTTGGAAATTCACTTATCAATACAGTGGTTCCTCTTAGTGATAAAGAATGTTTATTTAGTTCCAGCGAAGGGGTTGTTGGCATTATTTCGAGCAGGAAGTAGTTTTGGCTGATTCTTCTGGATTAAGATTAATATTATTGTGAAATATTTATAAAATTAATGCTTATGGTAATACTTTAAAAACGAATAGGAATCTTTAAATCTATCCTTAAATCTTTTTACATGTTTTATATCTATGAAAATGAATTTGATTTTTAATTTATGCTTAAAGGAGTACCGAAAAAACTAGGCTTTCCTTATTTTACATGTAAAAATATGGTTCTCAATTTACTCTAGTAAAGAGCTAAATATACTTGTATTTTATTTCGAACATTTATTTTAGGAAGCCTGTGTTTTGATAATCGTTGACCTTTAAAAAAAATAGGTTTCCTTTCATTGTTTGCCAATTGATTCATTTAATAGGAAGTATCAAATCAATAAACAAAGTATTATGAATAACTCAAAACAAGGAAAAAACAAGTTGTTAAAAAGAATTCTCTGTTTGTTAGCTATTGGAATTCTCTGTTCCCTTACTAATAGTTATGCTGCAGACTTAAAAAAGATCTATTCGGGTACCCAGTCTGAACAACAACAGGCGAGAATAACGGTTAAAGGAAAAGTTATAGATAAAAATGGGGAGCCTCTTATTGGAGTGAGTGTAAAGGAAAAGGGTAGCATAAATGGTACTCTCACCGATACAGATGGTAACTATTCTATAAATGTTGATGAAAATGCCTTTTTAGTTTTTACTTATGTTGGATACAAAGATCAATCGATTCGTGTTGAGAACAAGAAAACTATTGATGTTACTTTAGAAGAAAATGTTCAAATGATGTCTGAAGTTGTAGTCACAGCTTTAGGGATAAAAAAGGAAAAAAAGGCTTTGGGATACTCTGTTCAAGATATTGGTTCAGAGGAATTGATGAAAAATAAAACGGCTAATATCTTGAATTCGTTGAGTGGTAAAATCGCCGGAGTAAATATTACACAAACCAGTGGAGGCGCAGGTGCCGGAGCAAATATAATACTACGAGGTGGTACATCATTAGAAAGAGATAACCAGCCTTTGTTTGTTGTAGATGGTATAATATATGATAATTCAACGAGCATAAATGGCAATAGTGCTTTCGACGGTGCTCAATCAACAAACTCTACCTATAGTAATCGTGTAATGGATATTAATCCGGACGATATTGAAAACATGTCTATATTAAAAGGGCCAGCTGCAGCTGCTTTATATGGTTCACGTGCGGCTGCCGGCGTGGTTGTAATTACGACTAAAAAAGGGTCGGAAGGTGCTGTTCAAATAAACGTTAACTCAAAATTTATGACAAGTTGGGCTAATCGCCTTCCGGAACAACAAAGCCTTTATAAAAGAGGTTCGTATCAGCAAAATGGAACTTTGGAGGAGGGCAACGCTACGACTACTATGGGATCATGGGGAGCTCCTTTCGCTCCAGATGAAACGGTATATAATAATTTAGATAATTTTTTTCAATCTTCTAATTCTTGGGACAATAGTGTAAGCCTGTCAGGAGGCTCTAAAACAAATACATTTTACTTTTCTGCATCTAATTACAATCAGACAGGAATTATTCCGACTACCGAATATGAAAAAACTACTTTTCGTTTTAACGGAGAGCAAAAATATGGGAAATTCAGCCTGGGGGCAAATGTTGCATACTCTATCGCAAATCAAAATAGTTCGTTGACATCGGGAGGTTTATATGGCTCTAGTGGCGAAGGAGCTTTACAGGCCGCAACAATTTGGCCTCGCGATTTGGATATGAGTCATTGGCTTAATGAAGATGGAACAAAATATCGTTTATTTGATTGGGAATTAGTGCAAAATGATTATGATAATCCTTATTGGATATTGAATAAAATGCCGAGAACTGATAAAACAAATCGTTTAACGGCAAATGTTCGGTTAGATCTGGATGTGACTAGTTGGTGGAAGATTAATTATGTGGTAGGTGTTGATAGGTATGATCAAGAGACTACTCGGTTTTCTGCCCCAGGATCGGGAATTTCATTAATCTATCAGAAAGGGTTATTGTCAGAGAACGAAAGAAAATATGAATATCTGACATCTAATTTGATGACGAATTTTCACAAGGAATTAGGTGATTTTGATTTAAATCTTTTGTTGGGAACTACTTCTGAATCGTCTGAAACTAAATACAATGGTCGGAAGGCGTGGAATTTTATTGTTCCTGGATTTTATACTGTAACGAATGTTGCTAATACAGATTTAGCAATAGCCCAATCTAAGACAGAGAAACGTTTGGTGGGCGTTTATGGCGAGTTCCGTGCATCGTACAAAAATATGCTTTATGCAACTGTAACGGGTCGAAACGACTGGACATCTACATTACCAATCAATAATCGTTCATATTTTTACCCTTCGGTATCTGGTAGTTTTGTCTTTACAGAGTTATTGCCTAAAAACAATATTTTGTCTTTTGGAAAAGTTCGTGCTTCTTGGGCTAGAGTGGGTAAAGATGCTTCCGCATATGTAACGAATACTTACGTAAATTCACCGGAGTTTACCCTATACAATAATGGTACAGGTTTAGGTATCCGTGATTCATGGACTCGTGGTAATCCTTATTTGAAGCCAGAAATAACAGAATCGGATGAGTACGGGTTCGATTTGAAGTTCCTAAATAACCGCTTAGGAATTGAATATACTTATTATCAGAATAAGAGTATAAATCAGTTGTTACAGCCACGTATGAGCCAGACTACTGGATTTATACTATTGATGACTAATGCGGGAGTTATTGTTAACAAGGGAATGGAGTTGACTATTACCGGACAACCAATAAAGACTAAAGATTTTACTTGGGATGTAACAGTAAATGCTTCAGGCAACCGAGGCAAAGTAGAAGATTTACTTCCGGGGTTAGATATCTTGTATGTTACTGATGCACAGGTGGGAAATGCCAAAGCTGCATCTTTTAATGGGGGTAATTTTATGGCTATTTCAGGATCTCAATGGAGGAGAAGTCCTAATGGAGATATTGTCGTTGATCCAAATACAGGAATGCCGTTAAGTGATGGCCTTACAACATATAATATAGGTAATCGTGAACCCAAAGTCTTTGGTGGTATCAATAACAGTTTACAATATAAAAACTGGAATTTATCATTCTTATTCGAATATAGAATAGGAGGGCATGTTTACAATGGAACCGATTATTATTTGACTACCAATGGGATGAGTGCAAGAACTGCAGATCGGGAGAAACTAACCATTGTTGGTGTTGTAGAGACTGGTAAAGATGCTGATGGCAATATGACCTACTCCGATCCAAAAACGTTTAGCTACGAAGCTAACCAGATGTATGACATAAAAGATCAGAAACAAAGTGGACGATATATTATAAATAATTATTGGCAAGGTGCTTACTTAAACGAATCAGCTAATTTTATGACAAAGACTAATTGGTTAAGACTTCGATCAGTTTCGTTAAGCTATAATGTATCGCCTAAACTGTTAAAGAAACAGAATCTGATTAAAGGAGCAATAGTCACAGTTACTGGTAATAACTTATTATTGTGGACTAATTATAAAGGAATGGACCCTGAAACATCTGCTGCGGGTTCCGGTGCTGTAGGTTCTAGTTCGGTTGGTATTGATTATTGTGGAATTCCAGCTTTATCGGGGGTTTCATTTGGACTTAAAGTAACTTTCTAACAATAGCAAATATGAAAAACTTAATATATATAGTGCTTTTTTCACTTGTATGCATGTTGCAGGCTTGTACTGAGTGGTTGGATGTAAATGATAATCCATCAAGTGTAAGTAATACAGTTCCGACTCCTGATTTAAGGTTACGTTCTATTCAAATGCAGTTTATAGATGCCTATGAATCTTCAGGAACTCGAGCATCTTGGATCACTCAAAATATAACAAAAATAAAGGGCACAGCCGCGAATGATAATATAATTAAATGGGATCCATTAATATCTTCTACAACTTGGCCTTATCAGGCATGGTTTGTTTATTGTGCATCTAACTTGCAACCATTAATCGATAAAGCAACGGCAGAAGGGGCTTGGCATTATGTCGGGGCGGCTCAATTAATTCATGCTTGGGGCTTTATGTTAATGCTGGATATGTATGGTGAAATGCCGTATACAGAGGCATTAGGCACAAGTATTATGCCTAAATATGATGATGGCAAAACTATTTTTAATGGTTGTATTGCTATGCTGGATAAGGCTATTGAAAATTTATCAAAAGCACAACCGGTAACTGCGACAGCACTTTCTGGAGGAGATATATGGAATGGGGGTG
>POVV01000686.1_pt1 | contig 18652 bp, 16 predicted proteins | sample 1560271 | NCBI WGS metagenome assembly POVV01 (sample SAMN08337232, study PRJNA429181) | Bioreactor metagenome, whole genome shotgun sequencing project. | biome: cows' rumen and soil; feature: anaerobic; isolation source: anaerobic chemostat enrichment culture, galacturonate as sole carbon... | reverse complement strand
ACATTGTCCGGTCTGTTTGCAATCAGCAGATCTACATCTACGTCCCACCCTTGCATCATTTTCATCACATCGTACAATCATATCATAGATGCCTCTATCGGAGCAATTGTCTGGCCCATACCCATATCATCTACTGGGGGTAATTCGCCTCCGTCATACCCTCCTACGACACTCTTCATCTCGCTGTCGTTCATAACAGCGAATTCTTTCAGTTTCAATTTGCTTAGTTTTTTCATAATAATTTGATCAAATTATGCTGTAGATTGATTGCAATTTTTTACTCATTGCCCATTACCCTATAACTTATCAATAGTTATTTCTGAAGAATACGGCTTAATGTTTTTCCAAATATGTTAGAGGGCAATCTATGACATCAAGTTATTGGTAATCGGAGAACTGTTTTATCTTTTTACAATAAACCATTAATCAGATCTTTCACTTTTTCATTTCCTGGAAAGCTTGTAAACTTATTAATCAAGACTCCATCTTTGTTATACAATAGATATGACGGAATACCATCAAACCCAAAATGCGACATTATGTAATCCCATTGTGAGTCTTCCAAATAAAAATATTCTCCTCCTATTCCTTTAATTTTTTCTTCCCATAGCTTTCGAGGAGAGGTCGTGTTTGTTATATATACAAATACAACATCCTTATTTATGAAATCTTTTTTTGTCTTTCTGAATTCCGTCATTGCGCTCAGACAAGGAGCACACCATGTTGCCCATAAGTCAACAAAAACAACCTTATTCTTATATTTAGAAGTAATTATTTCGATTACTTTATCTTTGGGAACTAACGAAATTTCATTTACTACTGCAGGCTGCTTATGTTTGCTTAATTCAATAACCTCTTCGTTTTTTCTGAATAATATTTTTGCGATTTCCCCATTTTTCCAATAACTTGATATATTTTCTTTTTGCTTTTCGGTCAGCGGCTCCAGTTCTTCATTTAGTTGCCTGGCGTATGCATTAGCCGTTAGGATATCGTAAAATAGTCCATGATCAAATCCTACCAGATCGGAAAGATTCATTTTCACTTCGTATAGCCAAGTATCTATAGGATTTTCATCTATTTTAGGAATACTAAAGACCTCGTTTCCAAGTATAAATTGAAATAATTTATAATATTCACTAGAATACAAAAGTTTAGGATCATTCAAATGCATCTCTTTGAAAAACTTGTAAAAAGATTTATTAGGATGTGAAGGGGCAATATAATCATCCACATTTTTACCAGAATTCTCATTGAGAAAATTAATATACATCATTTCTTCATAATTAATAAACATATTATTTATTAGAAAAAGCTTAATCTCATTTTTTAGAATTTGCTTACCTGATATAGACAGGCTCGAATCAATGTCTGCTATTTCTTGCCTGTACTTCAGTATCTTCATCGAATAATCTATGTAATAATCAGCACTTTTTTTATAAAGATGCTCTTCCGGAGCAATCTTCCTATAAGGATGATTCCCTTCTATCATCCTGTTCATAATATTCGCACTATTAGTTACATCATAAGATGTTAGAGGAAAGCTATTTGATATGTTAATTTGGCTTTTTCCAGTTTCATCATATATTATTTCTATCAAATTCTCCTCTTTGGCTGCAAGCCCAATGAGCATATTACTACATTCGTTATTTATATTTAAGAAAGAAATAGAATAATCAGTTTCGGTAGGAACTTCTAAATAGAAGCTTCCATCTTCTTTTGGATGTATAATGAATTGTTCTGTTGACGCATTTATAGGATAATATACATATAAAGTCAAAATCCTGTTTTCCTTTTTTATTTGATTCTGTTTATCTATTATTCGTCCCGATATTTTAGCTATTCCTAATTGTATTTGAGGCTCCGGCAGCTCACTTATTGACTCGCATGAAAGCGTATTAATTAAGATACAGAAGAATGCTAATATTCTGATATGTAATAAAATTTTAATCATAAAGTTGTTTTTGTAAAATAATGATTGTTTCAGGCAAAAGATTATACAACCCATGTAGACCAATACAATCTTCTGCCATATTATCATTGTTTATTAATAGTGACCACGAGGGCCCTGAAAGCAATACTTGCAAGCATTGAATGCATTTTGAGAACAGTATCCTACTTTGTATTCTCCTCCATCTTTGAAAGTACACCTAACCCCTATTGCCAGTCCATCACAAGCTTTATGCCATGGCTGATCACATTTAGCAGAATATTCATCTTCATACCCTCCTACAACACTCTTCATCTAGCGGTCACTCATAACAGCGAATTCTTTCAGTTTCAATTTACTTAGTTTTTTCATAATAATTTGATTAAATTAAGTCATAGATTACTTACAATAAGTGTCAAATTTATTGCCTATTGCCCTACAACTTAGCAATAGTTATTTCTTAAGAATACTCTCCAACGCTTTTTTTAGTTCATCTGATTGTGAGGGACGGGGGAGGTCGTCATTTAGGATCTTACCGTCCTTGTCTAATAATATATATCGAGGAATAGTTATATTTCTAGACCCGTATATTTCTTTTCTTAATTCATCCAGTAACCTTTGTGATGCTAATAGATGATAACCCGACAATTTGAGCGATTCAAGATCCTTTTCCCATCTTTTTTTGTTTTCATCAATAGATATGTAGAGTATTTCAGCATTTCCATATTCTGACAATAATCTATACAACTGCTTGTTGTGCAAGAACTCTTGCCTGCAAGGCATACACCATGTGGCCCATAAGTCTATAAAAATAAATTTACCTTTTAACCCTTCAATTTTAGCTATATCAGAAAGCTTATCAACTGATTCTGTCTCAATAAATATCGCTTTAGTCTTTGTTGTATCGTTTAATTCCTCATTTACGTAATTCTGAATTACCTGAACAGATTCGCTATGAGGAAAATTTCGAGCTAAAAAATCATACATTTTTACTCTATTAAACTCGTTAATACCGAATTGATATTGTACAATAAATGCTGAAAACAAAGGAGCGATCAATTTGTCAGCTGGGATAAGTATATACCGTTTGTATGGTCCAAATTCACGAGCATCGCGAGATAATATTAAATTATTTTTATCTGCTATACTCAAAGTATCGTATAAGTAACTATAGTATAGTTCTGCATAAGTTATTCCATCAGGGTATTTAAAAATTGATTCATCATACGGAGACACTCTTTTTATTAAAGCTTCTATCTCCATATTAATAGGATCCTTCATAAAAGATTTACGTGACAACAAAAGCTTAACATACGTTTCTAGAATATTATTACTTACCGTGTATGTAGTATTAGTCTTAAAAAAATCATATCCTTTCCCTTTTAAGGTATTATTAGAATATACTGAATCTATAATGGCATATAGTTTTGTCCATATATCTGTGTCTAGGCTTTCACGAATAAGCTTCGTATTTATTGATTCATCATCTATATTTTTATTAAAAATATCATCTATCTGATCTCTAATAGATGATATCCGAGAAAATAATAATTCGTTATTATAACACTGGTTATCGAAAGCATTTTTCCCTTCAAATCGATACACTTTATTCTCTTTAATTATATGTAGAGAATCATTTGATTCAACGTATATCTCAAATTTATTATGATCAGAGAAAATACATTTTACGACTCCCCAATCTTTGACATTTACTTTGTAGATATATTCTGTTCCGGATTTTAAAGATATAGTATCATTGCAGTAGAAGAAATTATAAAAGCCATCCATAGGTCTATAAATAGCTACATCAACATCCTCATCAGATAAGAAAACCAAAGATGCGTCCTGAGATTGCATATGCTTTGCAAATAATAAACATATACAGAAAAGTATAATTGTTTTTATATTCATAATTACCAGATTAAAATTTAGGTATCGGCATTAAACGCAATAATGCCGATACAATCTACTTTTAATATCCTGAGTCGCCACAATTCTTATCGAAAGTGCATGTAACCCTATTGTAGTATTTACAGTAATCTTTCTCGAGTTTCTTCACAGCCTCCATAGCATTCGGTGCATCTATAATGTGTTTTCTCTCTTTGGGATCCATCACAGAGCGTGACTCTGTACATATACATGCAAACCATTTACAATTTTCGTCTCCACCATCATAGGGATCATAACCACCGACAATACTCTTCATCTCGCTGTCATTCATAACAGCGAACTCTTTCAATTTTAGTTTACCAAGTTTTTTCATAATAATTTGATTAAATTGTGCTGTAGATTGATTGTAACAAAAAACACTTATAGCCCTATTTCCCTACAACTTAGCAATAGTTATTTCTTAAGAATACTGTCCAACGCTTTTTTTAGTTCATTTGATTGTGAGGGACGGGGGAGGTCGCCATTTAGGATTTTGCCATCCTTGTCTAATAGTATGTATCGCGGAATAGTTATATTTCTAGACCCGTATATTTCTTTTCTTAATTCATCCAGTAACCTTTGTGATGCTAATAAATGATAACCCGACAATTTGAGCGATTCAAGATCCTTTTCCCATCTTTTTTTGTTTTCATCAATAGATATGTAGAGTATTTCAAGGTTTTCGTATTGAGACAATAAGCTATAAAGTGTCTTATTGTTTAGAAACTCTTGCCTACAAGGCATACACCATGTGGCCCATAAATCAATATAGATATACTTGTTCTTGAACGAAGTAGTATTACTTATATCAGATAAATTATTAATAGATTCGGAGTCGAGAAAAGCAGCTTTAACTTTCGTTGTATCATTTAACTCTTCATCTATATATGTTTTTATTATTTGAACCGATTCGCTATGAGGATATTTATTAGTCATATAATTAAATACTTTTATTCGATCAAACTCATTCACTCCAAATTGATATTGGAGTATAAATGCTTTAGATAAGATGTATCGAAAATTTTCATCAGAAGCTAATAAGTATCTTTTGTATGGGCCAAGATCATCGGCACTATGAGAAGATATTAATTTAAGCTTATCTTCCTTGTTCAGATTATCGTACAAGTAGCCCAAACAAAGAGTGGAATAAGGACTTCCTAATGTATATTTGCAAATATTTTGATCGTATGGAGAGAATCTAGCTATAATAGATTTCATTTCATGATTAACCGATTCTTTTGAGATATGCTTGTTGTCAAAAATGGCTAATAACTTATTGACAATATTATAATTAAAATCGAAAGAGAGGTCAGTTTTAAGAAAATTATATTCTCCTATTTTTAATTTATCAATAGGGTATACAGAGTCTATAATAGCATATATATTCGGCCAAATTAGTTCATCTAAATTCCGATTTATAGATGTGAAGTCAATAGATTCTTTTGATGTAAATTTATTGAAAATAGAATCTATTTTAAGGTAAATATTTCGCTTCATATTGTCTACCAACTCGCTATTGTAATATTGGTTTATAATAGCGTTTTGCCCTTTGTAATTAAACTCATTCCCTTTTTTAGTTATATATAGGGACTTTTCACTTTCGATATAAACAATAATTCTTTTGCCATTCGAAAAACCACAATCCACAATCCCCCAATCCTGTATGTTAATTTTATATCTGTATTCGGTTTTCGATTTTAAAGAAATGGTATCTTCGCTATAATAGTGATTGTAACAACCATCTATTGGTTTATAAATAGCGACATCAACATCCTCATCGGATACGAATATTATAGATGTTTCTTGCGAAAAAAGCTGTTGTATCGAGAACAGACAGAAACAGACTAACAGTAATATATTTTTATTCATGAATCAAGGTTTAAATATATCGGTATTTAACAATGCCGATATTATTATTTATTATGAACATTTTTTATCAAATGAGCACGTAACCTTTGCAAAAGACTTACAATCGCCTTTAATAAGAGTGTCTGTAACAGTTATAATATCATACCCTTTTACTAAATGTTCTACAGACTGTGCATATGATCCATATGTAGGTTCAGAACATTTACAAAAAAACCAACTACAGTTTTCAGTGGGTTCCCCATAGCTGTCATAACCACCAAGAATACTCTTCATCTCAGAGTCGTTCATTTTTCTAAATTCGTTTAATCTCAATTTGCCTAATTTTTTCATAATAAGTTTAGATTAGCAACGCCATAGACTTAATTCTCTATCACAATTGATCAGATTAAGATTGCCATTGTCCTACAACTTAGCAATAGCTATTTAGAGTCGACGTCTAAATCGATAAATATAATAGATCTTCTAAGCTGTAGTTGTCCGGAATTAGCCAACCATTAATTAATATAGTTGGGGTAGCATTAAACTTAGTTTGGGCTCTCCATTCTTTATGCTTTCGATGTTCTTCCGAAACCTCGCATTGTGTAAAATCATATTGCATAAAGAAATTTTCTTTATCGTATTTCCCTTCAGTAAACCATTTGGTGTAGATTGTGTCTCTCTCCTCTGATGAATAATTTTTATTAATCCAAATGAAAAATTCATTACTCGAATCTAATTCCTCATCGAAAGAAGACAACATGTACTGTATACAAAATCGGTCTTTCGATACTTTAAGAAAATTTTCGATACGAGTATGCATTCTTGCACAGGGCTCGCAATGTGGATTAGTAAAAATTGTGATAAAATCTTCCGCATTAGGATTTCCCAAGAGTATATTTGATAGATTTTTATCCACGTTATAGAATGCCTGCCCTTTCAATTGAACATCAAAATATTTATCATTCATCCTAATGCTGTTGAACATTTGCTTTATTCTTTCCACATTTCCTCCTTCGGCCAGTTTAGGCAGAATCAAATTAATAAGTAGGATGGGCATTATATAAATTAGGCCAACAGATATAATGTCTAGAAGAGTAAACTGCGGTATTTTCACAAATCCTATCAAAAGACTAGTTACAAACAACCCCCAGAATAATACTTGTACTATTAAGCATAAAGGGCACCATGTTTTTGCCTTAAATTTCTGATACCATATACTCCAAAAGCTGTAAGGAAGAATACATATATTAAGAAATATAGAATATAGAAATAAATGCGGAATAATAAGTAAAATAAAGAGATTGCTTAAAAAATAGCTTAGTCCAAGTTCGCTCCATCCAACAACACCTATAAGTTTAGATGCTGGAGAGTCAAGAATATCATTACATTTACTTTTACTAAATAAAGAGCATATTTTATCTGCATTATTACTTTTTATCTTCATCTGTTTCAAGACCAATAAATAGCCTATATATATACCAATCAGATTTAAGATCATCATTATGGAATGACCCAAATTGAGATATATCTGGTTATGAATAATTGTAATTCCTAACAGTAAGAAGCACGACAAGAATAATAATATTTTTTGAATATCAATAATGGATTCTAGATTCTTGTTCTTATTATAATTAGGTTCAATCGAATTATCATCTGTCTCAAATAATAATGTTACCCCTGACCATATATTAATAAATTCTTTTATAGGAACTGATAATCTTTCTTCTCGCCAATGATAAGTAATATTTTCTTTCGATACTTTTTCTACAATAACAAAATCATATCCAACATGTGCTATAAAAGGCAACTCTAATTGCCAAATACTATCCTCTTTTTCAGCAATACGAATGCCGAGGCTTTGGACTCCAAAATGAGATAACATTTTTGACAGACCAAACATATCATATTTGTTTGGATGCTCATTGTAATGTTTATTCGTATAGGTAGATGTATGTTTAACATTTAAGAGATTGAGAGTTGTGGATAGAATGTTAGACTTTTCTGATTTACCAAAGATATTATTTTCCATATTAAATTTAAGGTTATCATGCGTGTTCTATTAAATAAATGTTTGAAAGTAATGAAAGTCAACAAAACCAATAGAGTAGAATTCTGTCAATATGATGTAAATTCTGACCAAAATTCTTATCAGTCTCTAGTTTGATATTCTATTTTTATTTGTACAAACTAAAAAGGATAAATTTCGGTATTCAACATTTCATTATTATGTCCAAATAAATCAAGTACAGCCAAGAGTTTAAATTAGATACCTTAAAGTTACAAATGGAAGTCGAAGTCGAAGTCGAACTAAAACAAATAGGAGAAGCCGAATCGAAAGAAGATGTAGAAGCTATTAACGGTGTAATAGCTAAGACTAAATCTGGCAGTTGTGGGTTTTCTTCGATTGCCAGATTTCTCTTTTATGGTTCATATAGAGAGTATCATGACCAAAAAAAAAGTTTTTTTTGCAAATCATTAACCCAATAGTCGGATTATCAGCTGGATGAGCTAGGATGTCATCTACAGCAGATAGATAAAAACTCAATTTACCTGCAAATTCAGGAATAAACTCAACTGCCTTCAATTCTATAACTACATAACAACGTAGTTTTAGATGATAAAATAACAAATCAATAAAGAACTCTTTATCTCCAACTTGTAAAGAGATTCGTCTTCCGACATAAGCAAAACTCGAATCCAATTCTAATAAGAAACGAGTAATATTCTCTGTCAACGTATCTTCGAGCTCTTTTTCTTTGACATTATTTGATTTTCTACTTTGCAAATGTTAACGCAAAAAAGTCAAAACCAGTCAGCCCCATGAATGTTATAATAAGACTACAGAGATAGTGAATATCTCTCAATCTGGAGATATGATTTTTCTATATTGACTGTAAAATTTTATTCAGATGTTTCACATAGTTTTGTTCCGACAGTTCAATATTCGGATTTTTCATAACGTCATAGAAATGAAAACTCTCCAGAGGCTGCATTCCAATAAAGGCGTTCATCCTGTGAAAGCCGAACATCACACCCTCGTCTACATTATGTTGTTTAAAGAACTCATCCTCTAACGTAAAAGCTTCTAACGGAGCGTTCCATGTAGTGGTCAGCATATATTTTCTTCCTTGTAGCGATCCCCCTGTTCCGTAGTTGCGTGTAGGATTGGCCGAGCGTCTGCCATCGCTTATGTAAATTCCTTTTTGATGTCCTTCGGTAAATACAGTGTCTATATATTTTTTGAAATCGCCCGGTAATTGAAACCACCAGATAGGCGTATGGTAGATAACAACATCTGCCCAGACATATTTTTCTACTTCCTCCACAGGGTTATATTCATTGTTGATGTCTGTATATTTTACTTCATATCCTTTGTCCTGAAAGTAATTTAAAGTCCATGCAGATAATGTTTTATTGAACTCTCCGCCCGAATGAGCGAATTTAGGTGCTCCGTTTATAACAAATATTTTCTTCATAATAATTTTCTACTGTTTTGATAATGCAAAAATAATAGCTTTATATTAATAAATAAAATAATATAAATTATACATTTGCATCATAAATATAATAGATAAGGCAATGGTAAATCTGGAATGGTTCAGAACATTTAAAGCGATATACGAAACCGGTTCACTGACATCTGCGGCAAGTCAGTTATTTATTTCCCAACCGGGAGTAAGCCTCCACCTTAATTCGCTAGAAGCTCATGTCGGGAATAAACTGTTCGATCGGGGAACTCGTAAAATGATACCTACCGAGCATGGAAATATGCTTTATAATTCTATTGTGGATGCGATAAAAAAGCTGGAAGAGGCAGAACAACATTTTTACAGAAATGCAGACACTAACAAATCGAGTATAAGCATCGGTATGTGCTTCGAGACTTTTCAATATGTGTTAGAGCCTTTCATCAGTAAATTACCTTTCGACTTGATTTCAAAATTTGGAGATTATCCGGATATGCTTAGCGACCTCGATAAAGGGTTGCTTGATTTGGTAATCTCTCCTCAGAAAGATGAATCGTTAAATATACAATACACGCCCTTTTCGAAAGAAAGAATCATATTAGTCGCCGGTAGCCAGAGTAATACATCCGAATTTTATGAGATAATACAAGGGAAGGATGCTGTAAAGGCTGAGGAATGGCTGAATAAGCAGGTTTGGTTTGGAACGAATGGAGATATGGAGCATCTGAGAAATTTTTGGATTCATAACTTAAAAAAAAGACCAAATTTTAAGCCTAATTACATTGTTCCGAATAAAAATTCTATCATTCGTTGTATTTCTGGTCAGGAGGGTTTTGCGGTTATACCTCATTTTTTAGGTACAAAGCAACTTATGGAAGGAAGTATTCAGTTGGTATGGGAAGGCTATACGCCATTAGAAAATACATTATATTTTGCCCAACGTAAGAAAACAATCTATAAATCGGAATTGGAAAAGTTGCAACAGATTTTTATAAAACAAATGGCACCTCCGTTTGCTGTGGAAGCAATAGAGATGCCAAAGTATAATGTGGGATAGCTTTATCCTATCTGGCTACCAGGGGTTACTTTCTTAGGTGTTTGTATCAGTGACAATGTTCCGTCAGCATCTTCTACCGAAAGTAACATTCCTTGCGATTCCACACCTTTTAGTTTACGTGGTTCTAAATTAGCAACAAAACAAACCTGCTTACCTACAAGATCTTCAGGTTTGTACCATGCTGCAATACCCGATATGATAGTGCGTTTACTCATACCGTCATCTATAAGGAATTGAAGCAGTTTGTCAGCTTTAGGTACTTTGATGCACTCCAAAACAGTACCTACACGCAAATCAATTTTAGCAAAATCGTCGAAAGCAATATTAGTCTTTTGTGGAGTAACTTTTACTTCCGTTGCTTCGTTTGCTTTCTTTGTATCCAATAGTTTTTGCACCTGTTTTTCTATTGTTTCGTCTTCTATTTTCGAGAATAGTAGTTCAGAAGCATTCAATGGATGTCCTACAGGAAGCAAGTCTATTCGTCCCAACTGATCCCATGTCAGATTCTCCATATTGATAAACTGACGAATCTTCTTCACACTGAATGGAAGGAATGGTTCGAAAGCGATGGCGAGATTAGCTGTTATCTGTAATGCGATGTTAAGAATCGTTTCTACGCGTGCCATATCAGTCTTCGCTACTTTCCAAGGCTCTGTGTCGGCCAGATATTTGTTTCCGATACGAGCCAGATTCATTGCTTCTTTCTGGGCATCGCGGAAACGGAAAGTATCCAGATATGATTCTACAACTGCTTTTACATCGGCAAACTCTTTGAGTGTTTCTTTATCGTAGTCAGTCAATTCATTGGCTTGAGGAACTTTGTTGTCAAAATACTTTTGAGTCAATACTAATGCGCGGTTGATAAAGTTACCCAGGATAGCAACTAATTCATTGTTGTTGCGCGCCTGAAAATCTCTCCATGTAAAGTCATTGTCTTTTGTCTCAGGAGCATTAGCTGTAAGCACATAGCGAAGTATGTCTTGTTGTCCCGGAAAATCTTCAAGATATTCATGCAACCACACCGCCCAATTGCGGGATGTAGATATTTTGTCGCCTTCCAAATTTAAGAACTCGTTTGCAGGAATGTTTTCAGGCAAGATGAACGAGCCTTCGGCCTTCAACATGGCAGGGAATACGATACAGTGGAATACGATATTGTCTTTTCCTATGAAATGAAGCAATTTAGTATCTTCTGCTTTCCACCATTTTTCCCAACTGTCGGGCAATAGTTCGATTGTATTAGAGATATATCCTATCGGAGCATCGAACCATACATATAATACTTTACCTTGCGCGTCAGGCAGTGGAATAGGCACACCCCAATCCAAGTCGCGACTTACTGCACGTGGTTGTAAACCCATGTCGAGCCACGATTTACATTGTCCGTATACATTCGATTTCCATTCTTTATGGTCTTCGAGTATCCACTGACGAAGCCACGATTCATGCTTGTCTAGCGGTAAATACCAATGCTTTGTAGCACGCATTACCGGAGTAGAGCCGGATATGGTAGAACGAGGATTTTTTAGATCGGTAGGATTGAGCGAAGTTCCGCACGACTCGCACTGGTCGCCGTATGCATTCGGGTTGCCGCAATGAGGGCATTCACCCATGATGTAACGGTCGGCAAGAAACATCTGAGCTTCTTCGTCGTAATATTGTTCGCTGGTTTTTTCTTCAAATTCTCCCTTATTATATAATTTGAGGAAGAAATCAGAAGCAGTCTTTTTGTGAATCTCCGAACTGGTACGCGAATAAATATCGAATGCAATACCAAAATCTTCGAATGATTTTTTGATAATCGCATGATATTTGTCCACAATATCCTGAGGGGTTACACCCTCTTTTTTTGCCCGGATAGTGATAGGTACTCCGTGTTCGTCCGATCCGCCGATATGTATCACCTCTTCACCTTTCAGTCTGAGGTAGCGAACATAAATATCCGCAGGAATATAAACACCCGCAAGATGCCCTATATGCACAGGTCCATTGGCGTACGGAAGAGCCGAAGTGACAAGAGTCCTATTGTATTTCTTGGTCATATATGATAGTTTTTTTCTATTTTTTATTTTTAGATCACAAAGATAGAAACTTAAGGGCAAAAAACATACGCCGCAAAATGTTTTTATATTATCTTTAAATTACTAATTCTATCTAATGCTACTATATGAATCACAATTGTCTATACTATGCTCTATTATTGATTATTATCACGTTTTATTCTTGCTCGGAAGATTCTCCTCTTGAATTTTATGAAGATAAAGAGATTATTCAACTACTCCATTCGAGTAAAGGTAAAGGTATAACTCTTGTTTTTATGGGAGATGGATTTACTCATAAAGATTTAGCGAAAGGTAGTGGTAAATATGAACGGTCTTGTGGATTATTTCTTTTCAGTGGAGCCATATAAATCATATAGGGACTATTTTAATGTATATATGATTGTTGCTGAGTCCGAAGATGAAGGTATTCCTTTATATGGTGAACCCGATTATAACATTAAGTTTAATTCGAAGCATGGGAATGATAGTCTTAATCGTAGAATAACTTTTGATTGGAATGCGGCTGTAGATTATGTGAATTTATTGGTTGAATCTAAGAGTAATATCGTTATTGATGATATTACGGCAACAATAATCTTAAATAGTGAAAAATATCAGGGAACATGTTATTGGGCATCAGACGGATTTTCAGTATCTCTTTGTCCAATAAGTAATTCGTCTGCTCCATATGATTTTAGAGGTCTTATTAATCATGAAACAGGAGGGCATGGGTTTGGCAAGCTTGCAGATGAATATATTGAATCTAAAAATTGGGGGAAATATATTACTGAAGATGAAAAAGATAATGTCCGTTGGTGGCAGGATATGGGATTCTACCGTAATGTCGATCTTACAAGGATCTTAGATGATATTCTTTGGAAAGATTTTATTTCCCTTCCTGCGTATAAAGATTGTGTTAACGCATTTCAAGGTGCATATTACTATAATTACGGGGTTTGGCGTCCCGAACAAAATAGTTGTATGATAAATAATATACCGTATTATAATGCACCGAGCCGATGGTTAATAATGAAGAAAATCAAGGAGATGGCAGGGGAACCTTTCACTTTTAATGACTTTTTACGAGCTGATGAGAAAAATACAAAGGACTGGCAAAAATATAGATTGAAGTCAGGTCAGGAAACTATGATTCCTACAGCAGCTCCGGTATTTGTAGACTTTGAGGAGAATTTTTTAGATAAATAAAAAGAGAGATTTCTGTCTAATAGCCCTATCCGCAGGCTGTTTTTTTTCGATTTTGAAATAGAATATAAGATCTTTCCATAAATGTAAATGTTTTTTTACACACAAACTATTTTATATTTTTGCTCTACTGAAATTTTAAATCAGAGTAATAAATATGACTCCTATATACGAATTTAAAATGAAAGTGCGCGATTATGAATGTGACGCACAGGGTATTGTTAATAATGCAAATTATCAACATTACTACGAAGTGGCTCGCCATGAGTTTTTGGAAGAGCATGGATTGAATTTTTATGAAATGCACGAGAAAGGTATCGATGCCGTTGTGGTCAGCGTATATATTCGATACAAACACTCTTTGCGGGGAGCCAACGATTTTATTTGTACGGTAGATTCTGTCGAACGGGAAGGTATCCGGATTATCTTCAATCAGAAGATTATTCGCTTAAAAGATAATAAAGTCTGTTCGACAGCCCGAGTAGAAACGGCATGTATGGTGAATGGTAAGGTGGGAAAACCTGAAATTTTGGAAGAGGCATTAGCAAAATATTTAGAATGAAACAAAATTTACTTTTTCTCCTTTTTCTCTTGTCATTAAGTGTTTATTCGCAATCGGCAAAAGACAGAGGATTACAAACGATAAATAAGCGGAATGCCGAATCTTACATAAGCTTCTTGGCTAGTGACGCTCTTGAGGGGCGACAAGCTGGGCATCGAGGTGGTCGGATTGCTGCCGAGTATATTGCATCGCAACTGAAAATTGTTGGGGTACCTCCTTTTCGGGAAACATACTTCCAGCACTTTGAGGCTTATAAGCCGGACGGAAGAAAGCGTTATTCGGTCAATCCGGATTCTATCGCGAAATGGAAGACTGGTCTGTCTTACAGTAAGGTCGATTTGCAGAATGTATTTGGATTTATTGAAGGAAAAAGAAAATCAGAATTTGTTATCGTCGGTGCTCATTACGATCACCTGGGAATCGGTGAAACCGTGAACGGCGACAGCATATACAATGGTGCAGACGATAATGCTTCGGGTGTATCGGCTGTATTGCAGATTGCTAAAGCTTTTGTAGAATCGGGACAGCAACCAGAGCGAACTATAATCTTTGCATTTTGGGATGGTGAAGAGTCCGGATTGCTAGGATCGGAATACTTTATGCTCAATTGTTCAAACCCTTCTCAAATCAAAGCTTATCTGAATTTTGATATGATCGGGCGTAATAAGGATGAGTCTAATCCTGAATATGTTGTGTTTTTCTATACCGAATCACATCCGGCGTTTGGAGAATGGTTGCGAAACGATATACTTGATTATGGGTTGAGTCTGAAACCCAATTACCGACCGTGGGATAAACCTGTGTCGGGAAGCGATAACGGATCATTTGCCAAAAGGGATATTCCTATTCTTTGGTATCATACCGACGGGCATCCTGATTATCATAAACCTAGCGACCATGTTGATAAAATAAATTGGGATAAGCTTGTCGATATCACCAAAGCTGCTTACCTTAACGTTTGGAATCTGGCAAATCTGGATACCTATTAGTCACCTAATACAACATAACTATATGAAAAGTAAGATATTCTTAGCACTATTATTTCTTCTTCCTGTATTTGTTTTTGCCCAATCAGCCGAAGAAAAAGGACTGTCAGCCATAGTAAGACAAGATGCAGAACGGTTTATAACTATTTTGGCAAGCGATAGTCTCGAAGGACGTAAGGGCGGCGAACAGGGCGGATTGAAGGCTGCGGAATATATTCGTGCCGAGTTGGAAAGTATGGGGGTGAAGCCTTGGAAGAAAGATTATTTTCAACCCTTTACGAGTACAAGTCCGAGAGCTACTTCGAAAGAGATGCGCAATGTGTTAGGATATATCAGAGGTAAGAATGCGAATGAAGTGGTAATGGTTGGCGCTCATTACGATCATCTTGGTTTGAGAAGATCTCCTATAGATAATGATAGTATATTCAACGGTGCAGATGACAATGCTTCTGGTGTGGCAGCAGTATTGCAGGTGGCTAAAGCCTTTATGGCTTCGGGAGAACAGCCTGAGCGTACCATTATCTTTGGATTTTGGGACGGAGAAGAAATGGGGCTGTTAGGATCATTTCACTTCGTAGACGATTACTACAAAAATATTCCTATTCCGTTAACAACAGCACCAGAGATAAAAGCCTATATCAATTGCGATATGGTAGGTCGGAATAAAGACGATAATACAAAGCATGTTATCGCTTACTATTCTCCCGAAAAAGAGACATTTCAAACATGGATAAATGACGATATAGAAAATTACAGTCTGAATTTGGAACCGGAGTTTCGTTCAATGGATAACCAAAACGGAGGCAGTGACCATATGCCGTTTATGCAAGCTGGAGTACCCATCGTCTTCTATCATACCGATTTGCATAAAGATTATCACAAATTGACAGATCATTCCGATAAGATAAACTTCGATAAAGTAACCGAAATAGCCAAAGTCACTTTTCTGAATATGTGGCACATGGCAAATGAGGACTACTGATTTACTTATAAAATAGCTGCGTCATTGCTAGCTAAAAAGGTGAAGCAATGACGAGAGAGAAATAAGGCTATAAAAGTTTTGTGAAGCTTATTTAACCTTTTCTTATTTCTTTATTCCAAAATAAATTCCCATTTTTGTATCAAATACCCGTTTGTCCTATATTTTAGGAAAAAAGGTATTTACTTCCCCCATGTTGTATAGTGTTTAGATAGCTAAACACTATATTAATCGAATTGTATTATTTTATTAATTAAAGAGGCTTCCCTGTGGAAAGGATATATTTTATTGTATCCGGCCAATGTTAAATCTAAAGATAAACCTTTGGAAAATGCGTTATGCAGATAATTGCTTTTCCTAAAATATAAAACACTTTTACTCTATATTATGAACATTATTACAAGACGTTTTTTTTATGCCATTTTGGTATGCCTTGTTTTTCCAACCATTACAAAAGCACAAGAAGCGCTGCCGTACTGGAAAGACGTGAGCGTTGTGGGAGTGAATAAAGAAGCTCCGCGTACTACATTTATGAGTTACGACAATGCTGCCGATGCTGCTAAATCTATTGCGGCTCCTTATTCTTTGTACGAGAATAGTAAGTATTATTATTTGCTAAACGGCACATGGAAGTTCTATTTTGTAGATGCTTATAAAAAACTACCTGCAAATATTACCGATCCAAATACCAGCCTTAATGGTTGGACGGATATAAAAGTTCCGGGCAACTGGGAACTTCAAGGGCATGGGGAAGCATTCTATGTGAACCATCCCTATGAGTTTGCGACTTACAACCCAACGCCACCACTGTTACCGGAGAACAATCCTGTGGGAGTGTATCGTCGAGATATAGATATTCCTACTGACTGGATGGGACGTGATATATTTTTGCATATCGCCGCCGCTAAATCTGGTGTATATGTTTATGTCAATGGAAAAGAAGTAGGATATAGCGAAGATTCAAAAGATCCTGCCGAATTTCTGATAAATAAGTACCTTAATCCGGGAAAAAATGTACTCACACTTAAAATATTCCGATGGAGTACAGGTTCTTGGCTCGAATGTCAGGACTTTCTTCGTATGAGTGGTATCGAGCGCGATATATTTATCTGGTCACAACCTAAAACGGCAATCAAAGATTTTCGTGTGGTTTCTACACTGAATGATACTTACAAGGATGGTATCTTCAAACTAGGTGTTGACGTTAGAAATTCAAATTCGACCGATAAAAATGTTACTGTAAAATATGATCTTATAGATGCTTCTGGTAAGACGGTTACCTCTGCATCGAAGAGTATTGCCGTTAAAGGAAACAGTATTGCTACGGCTAATTTCGATTACAGCTTGCCGAATGTGACTACATGGACAGCCGAAAGCCCGAATCTTTATAAACTGATGATGACAGTTGAGGACGGAGGCAAAGTTGTAGAAGTAGTGCCGTTTAAGGTCGGTTTCCGAAAAATAGAAATTAAAGATAGTGGAATGAAAGTTAACGGTAAAAACCTGAGACTATTCTATGTGAACAATCAGCCTATCAAACTGAAAGGAACTAACATCCACGAGACCGGAGAAAACGGACACTACCTGACCCCTGAGCAAATGCGCCGCAACTTTGAGCTGATGAGATTGAATAATATAAACTCGGTGCGTTTGAGCCACTATCCTCAGGATCGTAAGTTTTACGAAATGTGTGACGAATATGGTCTTTATGTTTATGACGAAGCCAATATTGAATCTCATGGTATGTATTACACCCGCTACCCGGATGATATGCGCAAAGGTGCGGTAGGACATATCGATGGTAGAAAACGCGGTACATTGGGACACAACCCTGACTACTTGGAAAGTCATCTGTCACGTATGAGAAATATGTTTGAACGCAATAAGAACTATCCGTCACTTACTATTTGGTCGATGGGTAACGAAGCCGGAAACGGATACAACTTCTATAATGGCTACGTGCTGTTGAAAGAACTTGATAAAGACCTGATGGCACGCCCTGTAAACTATGAAAGATCGCTTTGGGAATGGAATACAGATATGTATGTGCCTCAATATCCTACTGCAAAACATCTGAGAGATTGGGCAGAAACGGGAGGAAATCACCAATCGGGCTACGCCGTTCCTATTGTTCCGTCCGAATATTCTCATGCAATGGGTAATTCGAGTGGAAACCTGTATGATCAATGGATGGAAATATATAAATACCCAATCTTGCAAGGTGGATACATCTGGGAATGGATAGATCATGCCGTAAAATATGAAAAAGACGGCAGAATGATTTGGGCATACGGTGGAGATTTCGGCAAAGACCAACCTTCGGATGGGAACTTCGTAGCTGATGGAATTGTCAACCCCGATCAAGATCCGCATCCGGCAATGGCTGAGGTGAAATACACGCATCAGAATGTAGGTTTCGAAGCTGGAGACTTGAGCAAAGGACAAATAAAAATTAAGAATCGTTTCTATTTTACCGATCTGTCAAAATACAATGTGAAATATCAGATTTTGGAGAACGAAAAGGTGATTAAAGAAGCTCTTCTAAACATAAGTCTTGCTCCACAGGACTCTGTGGTTGTAGACATTCCCGTTGCTCAACTAAAAGCAAAATCGGGTGTAGAATATTTTGTTAACTTCGAGGTTACGTCAAAA
>POVV01000685.1_pt1 | contig 18652 bp, 15 predicted proteins | sample 1560271 | NCBI WGS metagenome assembly POVV01 (sample SAMN08337232, study PRJNA429181) | Bioreactor metagenome, whole genome shotgun sequencing project. | biome: cows' rumen and soil; feature: anaerobic; isolation source: anaerobic chemostat enrichment culture, galacturonate as sole carbon... | reverse complement strand
ACCTAATAACTTGAGAGAATCCTTGATGGAAAAATATCAGCACCCAATTACAAAAGCTATGTTCGATGATAAAAAAACACTTATCGAAAAAGCTGAAGAAGTTGGTGGACACGGAGGTATGGACTTTGTTATGGATTATCGCTTGATCTACTGTTTGCAAAAAGGACTGCCTGTCGATATGGACGTATACGATCTTGCAGAATGGTGCTGCTTAATTCCATTGACTGAAATATCGTTAGATAATAATTCAGCTCCTGTTGAAATACCTGATTTTACTCGTGGGGCATGGAATAAATTAGACGGATTGAAATTTGCACAATAATTCATCTTATATACGAATTAAAAGGAGGCTCTAACAGAGCCTCCTTTTTTTATTTATAAAGGGAGTATGCTTCTATTGTTTGTGCATATCAGTTCTGCATTATTTCCCAAACAGTTTACCTAATGTGTTTAGTATTCCTGCTCCTTTTTGGGAATCACCAGTAAATGATTTAAGTAGAGAGTCGAAGCTGAAAGAATCGTTTGAATCTCCTGATTTTTTAGAAAGAAGTTGTAATAAAGCTGGGACAACAGCCGATGCTATTGAACCTGCAACTTCTTTGCTGAGCCCGACTTTTTCACTTAGTGATGAAATGACAGATGCTTGTATCGAATTTACCGTCTGATTATTAGCTAAGTCGGAATTCCCATCTGACCCTAATAATGAAGATATACTGTCGAGCGAGATATTATTTTTAATACCATCGACTATGGCATTGGTTGTGGTTTCTACTGCAGCATCTTTCTTGTCGTCAGGTACATCTGCATTATTTGTAATGGCTCCCAGAGCGCTGTCTTTTATAAGATCTAGTATTCCGTTTAACATAATGACAATCAATTTAATTTATACTATAAATTAAACATATGATGAACGAATTATGTTCAATATCAATAAATTAAACAGAAAGGTTAGTTCGGTGCTTTGGTGTAGAGGTATGCAGCGATAAACATAAAGACTATATTGGGTATCCATACGGCTATCCATGCGGGCATCGTGCCTGAAATAGCAAACGAAGAGCTGACTGTCTGAAACATGATGTATGTAACGCTTAGTCCTAGTCCTATACCTATATTAAGCCCCATGCCTCCTTTTACCTTTCTTGCCGATAGAGCGGCACCAATTATCGTCAGGATGAAAGCCGAAAACATTGATGAAAACCGTTTGTGGAACTCAATTTCAAATTGTGTGATACTAACATTTCCGACACTAGCTACCCCTTTTGATCTTTGCCTTTGAATATACTTGTATAGTTGAGGTGTCGTCATTTGTTCGAAGTCGTTGACGGAGACAAGGAAGTCACTTGGAACGACATTTAAGGTTGTATCCAGACTTGCTCCATTGGTAATGACTTCTTTCATCCCTTTAAATTCACGGATATTATAGTTTTTCAACACCCAGTGATAGCCGGAGTCATATTCAATACTTCTGGCTGTAAGGCGGGATTTCAACTCTTTACCTTCAAATTTGTCAAGAGATAGGTTTGCGCCTTGTTTAGTTTGATTTCTATAACTTTCTATATATAGTATTACGCCTTCGTCTATACGCATTTGTATCTGTGTGGCCGATACAACTTCTTTATTTTTTATATATTTATTTTGAAATTTAATTCGGGAATCGTTCGCGGGGGGAATGATAAAACTACTCAGAATAAAGGAGGCGACGGCAATAACTGCTGCCGAAATCATATAGGGTTTCATCAGTCGTTTAAAGCTCATTCCATTCGATAGCATAGCTATAACCTCAGAGTTATCGGCTAACTTCGACGTAAAAAATATAACAGCAATAAAAACGAATAAAGCACTGAACAGATTGGTATAGTAAGGAATAAAATTCATATAGTATTGAAACACTATAGCCTTTAATGGTGCATTGTTTGTTAGAAACTTATCAAGCCGTTCGTTGATGTCAAATACTACCGAAATGGATATAATGAGTATTATTGAGAATATATATGTTCCCAAAAATTTCTTTATTATGTACTTATCCAGTATTGATAATACTTTCATCTTCTTTCGATATTATAATCGTCTTGACACGTTTTCAATCATACCTTTTTTCCATACACTAAAGTCTCCCGCAATAATGTGCCTACGAGCTTCCTTTACCAGCCATAAATAGAAGGCCAAGTTATGAATAGATGCTATTTGCAATCCTAGTATTTCATTGGTAATAAAGAGATGACGAAGATATGCTTTTGAATATAAAGTATCAACAAAAGATGCGCCGTTTTCTTCTATTGGAGAAAAGTCTGTTGCCCATTTTTTGTTTCGCATATTCATTATCCCATTTCGGGTAAATAGTTGCCCGTTACGTCCATTACGAGTCGGCATAATGCAATCAAACATATCTACTCCACGCTCTATGGCTTCTAGTATATTAGCCGGAGTACCTACTCCCATGAGGTATCGCGGTTTGTCGGTCGGTAGTATTTCATTTACCACCTCTATCATTTCGTACATCTTCTCCGTAGGTTCACCTACGGCCAAGCCGCCAATCGCATTTCCATCTGCACCTTTAGAGGCTACATTTTCAGCAGCTCTTATTCGTAGGTCGGGATAAACACAACCCTGTACGATAGGAAATAAGGCCTGTTTGTAACCATATTGGCATTCTGTTTCATTAAATCTCTTGATGCATCTGTCCAACCATCGTTCTGTCAGATCCAACGATTTTTTTGCATATGCATAATCTGCATCACCGGGTGTACATTCATCAAAGGCCATCATTATATCTGCACCTATGGTACGCTCAATGTCCATAACCGATTCCGGAGTGAAGATATGTTTCGATCCATCGATATGTGAACGGAATATTGCTCCTTCTTCAGTCAATTTACGGTTTTCGGCTAAAGAAAATACCTGAAACCCTCCACTATCCGTCAGTATGGGTTTATTCCAACTGTTAAACTTATGGAGTCCTCCGGCTTGCTGTAAAATTTCTAATCCGGGACGTAAATACAGATGATAAGTATTGCCAAGAATAATTTCGGCTTTTATGTCGTTTTCCAGCTCGGTCATATGAACAGCTTTTACTGCACCTTGTGTCCCAACCGGCATGAAAATAGGCGTTTCTATTTCTCCGTGGTCTGTTGTGATAAGTCCTGCACGGGCTTTTGACAAACCGTCGGTATGTTGAAGTTTAAAATCCATTATTTAAATTAAATCTGACTGGTTTTAGTCTCTCCTTCAGTCGAATTAGCAGGAGCTAAGTCTTTTAGCTGTACAATCACAATAGATGTTTTATTCTTTTTCAGAACAGTGAATTGGTAATCTTCAGCTTCCAGTTTATCGTGGGTATTTGGTATTCGTCCAAACTTATCAATCAGGTATCCCGCCAAAGTGTCGTATTGCTTATCTTTATCAATCGGGTGAGGCAATTCATCATTGATGTCAGATATGGCAGCAGTGGCTATAACCGAGTAAATATTTTCGCCCGTTTGTTCTACAAATGGAATCTCATTATCATACTCATCTTGTATTTCACCAACAAGTTCTTCGAGTATGTCTTCCATTGTGATAATTCCTTCTACACCACCATATTCGTTCAATACCATTGCTATTTGCTGATGCTTTACCTGAAACTCTTTAAGCAATTGACCAATGCGTTTAGTTTCTGGGGTAAAAGATACAGGGCGGACAATAGAACGTATATCTACCGAACCACTAATGCGCATCTTTTTCAGGATATCTTTGAGATGGACAACTCCGATAACATTGTCGATACTGTCTTCGTAACAAGGAATACGAGAATAACCTTCTTCTATAACGAATTCAAGTGTTTTTTCGTCATAGTCATTGGCATCTATAGATACGACTTGTGTACGTGGTACCATGATCTGGCGAGCTGTACGTTCCGAAAAATCGAAAGCATTTTGTATAATGTCAAATTCGGCACTATCTACCGTTCCACTTTCCTTTGCCTGATCTACCAAATAGCGTAGTTCATCACTACTATATACTTCCTGTTCTGTTACAGCATGTAAGCCTATTGCCTTTATTACAAAATTGGCTACGCCATTCAGTACCCATATAAAAGGGCGACAAATCCAATAGAAAGCGTGTAGCGGGTAGGCAATTGCTATTGTCGTTTGTTCCGAACGTTGTATGGCTAACGATTTAGGGGCAAGCTCACCAAAAACAATATGGAGGATTGTAATAATAGCAAATGCAAGACCAATGCTTATGGCATGAATAGTAATATTTATTCCCAGTATTGAGAAGTTTTCAAAATTAACACCAATCAACTCAAAGAATCCGAGAACCATCTTAGAAACCACTGGTTCTCCAATCCACCCTAAGGCCAAACTGGATATGGTTATACCGAATTGAGTCGCAGCTAGATATGCATCCAGATGTGTTACGATATGTTTGGATAAGATTGCGGTTTTGCTTCCGGCTTGAGCCTTTAGTTCCAATTGAGAAGACCGTACTTTAACAATAGCGAACTCAGCAGCGACAAAAAAACCGTTTAGAAAAACAAAAAAGAAAGTAACGAGTACCGAGAGAAATATGTCCATATTTTATATGAATGATAATAGTGCAAAGATAATATAAAAGTATATTCGTTAAATAAAAACGAAAAAATCTATCGTATTTTATATTATCTTTTTCACCTTAATTGTCAAATGGGTAGCCTATTATCGTTTCAGTCGTAATATTTCTATCCAATAATCGTCAGGATCGTTAATAAAATAAAGTCCCATGTCGTGATTTTCGTAACAGATACATCCCATTTCTCTGTGGAATTCACGGATTTTATCATAGTCTCCATCTACCCTGATGCATAGATGACTTTCATTTTCACCTAGTTCGTAAGCTTGAGGATGATCTTTTAACCATGTCAATTCCAGAGAGAAAGGAGTTTCTCCATCACCTAGATAAACAAGCGTAAAAGCGCCTGTAGATGATTCTTTGCGTCTGACTTCTTTTAATCCTAATGCTTTTTCGTAGAATGCAATACTTTTATCCAGGTCTGTAACATTGATATTAAAATGATCGAATCTTCCTTTTATTTCCATAATCTTTATTCTTTATTTAAAAACTGAAATACAAATATAAACAGGAATGCCTGTTAGTATATGTCTCTTAACTTTTATTCAGAGGAGCTGTTTTTAAATCAGCTTTAGATTTACTCTTGGTAACGAGATATACACCTCCGAATATGAAGATAGCAGCGATTAATTTTTCTATTGTAAATTTATCCATTCCCATATAGATAGCAACTGCGGATGCTATCAACGGTTGCATATTGTTATACATTGATATAGTCGTCGGCCTTATTCTTCTTTGTGCAAAAGGAATTAATAAGTAAGCCATAAACGTGGCACCGACCAAAGTGAATGATAAGAGCAAAAATGGAATTATTTCTGTTTGACTAAATAAAGGTGCGGCAATAACTTCTTTGTAGCTGAATGGCAATGCCGCCATGCAAGCGAACAGAAACATCCATTTCATCATTGTTATAGATGAATATTTTTCAGATAATGGTCGTGTGATTACCAAATAGAATGCATAAAAGAATTGAGAACCGGCTATCGCTACATTCCCAAGTATACTCGCATCTTTTCCTATATCGCCATGATGGCTGGCGTAAACCAGATATATAGCTCCTGCTCCCCCTACAAATACCCCTCCTGCTTTCATCCAAGTAATAGGTTCTTTGAGTATAATAGCGGCAATGAGCATCGCAAAAAGAGGACTACTTGTAGTTATAATAGAAGCATCCACCGGTGAGGTTTGTCCTAACCCATAAGCAAACAAGCCTTGGTTGAACACCATGCCGCACAATCCTCCGGCGAGTAGGAATAATAAATCTTTCTTTTCTACTTTTTCTTTTGGTAAAAATAGAGAAACGAGCCAGAACGCAAGTGCTCCAAACGACATACGCACAGCCGTCATTGCTACAGGGCTAAGAAACCCATCAGCAAATAGGTATTTGTTGATGGGTATATTCAGTCCGAAAATCAATATAACGACTACCATTATAAGATTCCCTTGTTGTTTCTTTCCCATTATTTTTTAATGATTTGGTTTATTTGTTTGTTTTGAAGTTTCGAGAAGAAAATAAGCATACATATAGCGCCTATCATGGCACAAAACATATCAGACTGCGTGTCCCATTCATAACCTTGCATACCTAAAAAATCTTCGGCTCCATCTCCCGAAAGGACAGCTACCCACCATTCGATAAATTCGTAAAAAGCACTAATTGACAGACATATGCAAACAACGAAAAATGGAATCCATCCTTTCTTTTTTACTACATCGAGGCGAATAATCAGTTCGCGGGCAATCATAGCCGGAATAAATCCTTGTGCAAAATGCCCTACTTTGTCATAATTATTCCTACTTTGGTCGAAGACTTCCCTTATCCAATCGAACAGAGGAACACGTGCATAAGAATAGTGAGCTCCAACGAAGAGGATAATAAGGTGGATGAGTATAAAGAAGTAAGTCATGTCTGTAAACTTGAAACGCTTGAATGTAAGCGCCAATACAGCCACTCCCACTACACATATTCCGGCTTCTAGAAACCAAAGCCCTGTTTCATAAGCGCCTATCCCTGACCATATGGCTACGGCAAAAAATATGAGAAGGAAAATCCAGTGTTTCTTCTCCATCCTATTTGTATGTGTTATAGGACACAACTTCTTCTGTCGGCTTGCGTTTCTTTTCTCGTAGAGGCTGAGCCGCATATCCGATAACTATATCCAATACTACGCGTCTGTTGTCTGGTATATTTAAAAGCTTTTTCATTTTCGATTCGGCAAACCATCCGAGAATGCAACTGCCTAATCCTTCGGCTTCTGCTGCCAGACAAATATGCGTAGCGGCAATACCTATATCGAGGAATGCAAAGTGCTTATCTTTGACTATACCTCCTATTCCGGAACTCACATTTACTTTCTCTTCTACTACAATAATATGTACCGGAGCTTGTTTTGTAAAATGATTCATACCCAGCAAACGGGCTGATGCAGCATCGGCTACTTTGTTTTTCAATTCGGGCTCGTCTACCACTATAAAGTGCCAAGGTTGTGCATTACATGCAGACGGAGCAAGTCGAGCTGCCTCCAATATGCGCGCAATAATCTGACGGTCTACATTACGGGCAGTATCAAATGCCCGAGTGCTTTGCCGTTTCTTGACTAATTTGTAAAAATCTATTTCCATAGAATTAAAGTTGAGTGATACGGCTGATATATTTGCCTATAATATCAAACTCAATATTCACCGCGCTTCCTACCTTAATCTGATGGAAGTTTGTATGCTCATAAGTATATGGAATAATAGCTACTTCGAATGTATTGTTTGTTGGAACAACTACGGTAAGGCTTACGCCGTTCACTGTTACCGAACCTTTATCTACAGTCAGGTATCCTTTTTTAGCCATTTCGCGATCAAACTCGTATTCAAATTTGAAATACCAGCTACCGTCAGCTTCTCGTATTTCCAGACATTTGGCTGTTTGATCTACGTGACCTTGTACAATGTGTCCATCGAGACGTCCGTTCATCAACATACTACGCTCAAGGTTGACCTTATCACCTACTTTTAATAGTCCTAGATTCGAGCGCTCAAGAGTTTCTTTTATCGCTGTTACTGTATATTTATCTTCATCGATGTTTACCACAGTCAGGCATACGCCGTTATGTGATACGCTTTGATCTATTTTCAACTCGTGAGTGAACGAACATTTCATTGTTAAATGCAGATTTTCTGCTTCTTTTTGCAACGAAACAACCGTTGCTGCTTCTTCAACTATACCTGAAAACATAATTATTTTTGTTTTTATATTATAGATACAAAGTTACGCATTAATTTTATCCTTTTAAGAATTTAGATAAGAATGATTATGTATGGTATCCGGTTGTTTTCTCCTGTGGAGATTCATTTTTACTGAATTCAACAATGAAGTATTTTATATTCTCAACGATTATTGTACTTTTATGTCAAGAAAATGTAAATGTCCCAAATTCCTTTCACCTTAACTGTTGAATAAGGTGATAATGCTTTGAAAAATAAATATATATCTTTGCGATATTAATAATATTACTAAATAGTGAGATTTCTACTTTCTATTATCTGTATTCTGTTTTTAGCGAACCCTGTGTTTGCTAATCCAACGCTTGATTCATTATTGATTGAATTGGATAATGCAATAAAAGCAGAAAAGGAGTACACTGTTCAGAAAGAAAATCTTTTGGAGAAATTGAAAGAGCAACTCCGAAGTTCAAATTTAAGTAGAGAAGATAAATATTTCAGTTACCAAAATCTAGCAAAAGATTATGAGGCCTTTGTTTGCGATTCAGCAATTCATTATTCTGTAAAAGCTTTTACTATAGCAAAAGAAATAAATAATGCGAATTGGATTGCAGGCAGTCAAATCCAATTGGCTCGCAGTGAAGCTAAAGCTGGATTATTCTATAAGGCAATAGATATATTAAACACCATAAAAAGGGAAAACCTGAATAGATATCAATTGGCAGATTATTATCGCGCGTATTCGGATGCGTATATTTACTGGATTGAATACCAAGATGGTCATGAAATATCTGAATTGGTAGAGAAAAGAACATTGTATCAGGATTCTCTTTTGCAAATTCTTGATACGAATACCTTTGAATATGCTATAAATTATGGGACTCGCTACATTGAGATGAGGGATTTTGGCAATGCTGAAAAGATGTTGTTTGCTTACCTATCTAAAGTACAACGCGATACAAGGGAATACGCTCTAATCAATTCCATTATAGCATATCTGTACGAACTAAAAGGAGATAAGGAAAAACAAAAAGAATTTCTGGCTATCTCGGCTATTTCGGATATAAGGGCTTCTGTAAAGGAAAATGTATCATTGCGCACTTTAGCTGTATTATTGTTTGCCGATGGTAATATAAAACGGGCGAACGGATATATTAAGAAAAGCCTAGATGATGCAAATTTTTATAATGCTCGTCTTCGAAATGTGCAGACATCCAAGTTGTTACCGATAATTGATAAGGCGTATCAACTGGACAGGGAGAATCAGGAAAATAAGCTACGTACTTTACTCATAATAGTAAGTGTTCTATCATTTATATTATTAGTGGCAATATTTTTTATTGCCAAGCAGATGAAAAAATTGTCGAAAGCCAAACAGCAAATAGAGCAAATAAACTCGCGTTTGAATGAACTGAATGAAGCTTTGAAAGATGTAAATACACAGCAGAAACAAACGAATATATCTTTAATTGAGGCAAATCATATTAAGGAACAGTTCATAAGCAGTTTCCTTGAAATATGTACAGAATATATAGAAAAACTGGATGCTCTTAAAATTACTGTTAGCAGAAAGATTAAATCGGGGCAAACTGCAGATTTATTGAAGCTAACCTCGCAAACGGAAAACTCTACTCAGGAATTAAAAGAGTTATATTCTAATTTCGACAAAGCGTTTCTCAATATCTACCCTGCATTTGTCAGTGAGTTGAACAATCTTCTCCGTATAGAAGAGCAATATCTGATAAATAAAGACCAATCTTTAAATCAGGAACTACGAATATTTGCATTGATCAAGTTAGGAATAAAGGACACAAACAAAATAGCTACATTTTTGCATTATACTACACGCACTGTTTATAATTATAGGAGCAAAGTAAAATCAAAAGCTTTGGATCAGGATGAAGACTTTGAAGAAAAGGTAAAACTGATATGTTCCGACAATTTCTGAAAAGCAGCATAAATAGTTAAAATCCATCTCTTTATATAAGTTCATGTTTTAGTCGTTGTTTTTACATCGATGATAGATTGTTATTTATTTAATTGCTTGTTTATTAGTTTGTTGGTGGTGTTTCTGAAGTGTTAAAGTTTACTTAGCGTTTACTTGTATGTCTATTTAATATGAAGCTCTCTTAAATTTGTTTTTATAACGTAAAAGAAATAATGCCATGGCCAAGTAAAAACAACTCATTTGTAACCTCTCAAATTAATTCATTTAAGAGCTTCTAATAAATCTAGTGGGATTCGTTTCCCTTATTTAATATTACTAATACAGCATGAAAAAAGAATTAAAGTCTAAAAATGTCGTACGTTTTTTTCTGATTTTCCTTTTCGGAATATTCTGTTCTGTGAATATGCTTGCACAACAGGGTACAATTAAGGGGATCGTAAAAGACAAGTCCGGAGAACCTATTATAGGTGCCAGCGTGTCCGTAAAAGGTACTACTAATGGTGTTGCTACCGATGTTGATGGGCGGTTTGTCTTGTCTAACGTAAAGTCTGGAACAACTATTGTATGTTCTTTCATTACTTATGTTACACAAGAGATCGTTTTAAAAAATCAATCAGAGCTTATTATAACTTTATCGGAAGATGATAAGGTATTGGATGAAGTTATCGTTATCGGCTACGGTCAAGTACGCAAAGGCGATGCAACGGGAGCTTTGACCAGTGTTAAGGCCGATGCTTCTGTAAGAGGTTTTGCCCCTAATGCTCAAGATATGCTAACCGGAAAAGTCGCCGGTGTTACCATTACCAGTGAAGGCGGATCGCCAAGTGGTGGTGCTTCTATTCGTATTAGAGGAGGATCTTCCCTTACAGCAAGCAATGATCCTTTGATAGTTGTTGATGGAATTTTTATCGATAACCAAGGATTAGGTGGTGTAGGTAATGTCTTGAGCACTATAAATCCTACCGATATCGACTCGTATACTGTACTGAAAGATGCCTCAGCTACTGCTATCTATGGTTCTCGTGCATCGAATGGTGTAATTCTTATCACTACAAAAAGAGGAGCACATGGAAAAATCAAAGTAACATATGACGGGAATGTTTCAGTTAGTACTCCTAAAAATAAGATTGACGTATTGACCGGTGATCAGTTCCGTTCTTTTATCAACGATACATATTCAAACCTGAGTACCTATAATGAAATGTTAGGGAAACTGGGAACAGCGAATACTAATTGGCAGGACGAGATATTACGCACAGCTGTTAATACAGAGCATAATATAAGTGTTTATGGCTCAACGAAGAATCTTCCTTACAGATTTTCTTTTGGATATACCAATGTGAATGGTATCCTGAAAACATCAAATATGGAGCGCTATACAGGGAGCTTTTCTTTGAATCCTACTTTGTTTAACGACCATCTGAAAATTAATCTCAATGGACGTGGAATGTATATTAATAACCGTTTTGCCGATCAGAATGCTATAGGAGCTGCCTTAGTAATGGATCCGTCTCAAAGTGTTTATGACGAAAATAGTCCTTTTGGTGGATTCTTTACATGGACAGGCAGTGATGACAATATAATTCAGGTAGCGACTAAAAATCCTCTGTCGATGCTTGAAATGGTTAAAGATAAATCGGATGTTTATAATTTTATTGGCAATGCTCAATTCGATTATAAATTGCATTTCTTTCCGGATTTACATTTAAATCTGAATTTGGGAATGGATTACTCTAAGAGTGACGGAACAAAATGGATATCAGAACTTTCACCCTCCGACTATGCTTATGGTGGATACGATTCTTCTTGGGATCAGAAACGTCGCAATTCTTCAATAGATTTCTATGCGCAATACACAAAGGATTTGAATTTCCTTGATAGTAAGTTCGATGTTATGGGCGGATACGCATGGCAGCACTATTGGCGCGAAGGGAGTTTTATCGGACATCGCATAACCAGATATGATCAATTTGGTGATCCTGAACTTGTGAGTGAGAGCAACTATGAACTGGAACACTATATTCTCTCATTTTTCGGGCGTTTAAATTATAGTATAAAAGACAAATACTTATTGACCTTTACGATGCGTAACGATGGATCGTCGCGTTTTAGTAAAGATAATCGTTGGTCATTATTCCCATCATTGGCATTGGCTTGGAGAGTGTCGGAAGAGAGTTTTCTTAAAGACATAAAAGCGATTAGCAATATGAAGCTTCGCCTTGGTTGGGGTATGACAGGACAACAGGAGATAAACCAGAGAGAGTATTTCTATATGCCTACATACTCTCACAGTGTGGGTGATCAGGCTAATTATCTGCGTGGATATAATAACGGAGTACCTGTATGGGTATCACTTTTGCGTCCCGATTCATTCAATAGAAACCTGAAATGGGAGACGACTATAACTTATAATGCAGGTATCGATTACGGGCTTTTCAATAATCGTATAGATGGCTCTATCGATGTATATCACAGAAAAACAAAAGATCTGATAAATGCTGAAACTAAAACTACAGCAGGTACTAACTTCCAGGAATATATAGCTTCTAATATTGGGAATTTGGAAAATACCGGTGTAGAGTTTGCTATAACTGGTAGGCCGTTTGCTTCAAAAGATTTTACATGGGAAATCGGAACCAACTTTGCTTATAATAAAAATAAGATTACCAAGCTCAGTGCCGAAGATGATAAAGATGCTAAACGCCGTGTAGGCATGAATGTACACATGGTTGGTTATGCCGCAAATATGTACTATGTATATGAGCAGATATATAATGAGCAAGGAAAACCAATAGAGGGTTTCTATAAGGATCAGAACAATGACGGACAAATAAACGAGCAGGATTTACGCCCATATAAAAATCCAACACCAGAATGGACATTAGGTCTTAATACGAAGCTCATATGGAAGGCATGGGATTTGTCAATTGCGGGACATGGTAGTCTTGGAAACTATAATTACAATGCAGTTGCTGCTAACAATGCCGGACTGAGTTCGACAACAGTTTATGCTAATGAATTTTTATCAAATCGGGTAAGCAGTGCTTTCAACACCAACTTCCAGACAGGACAGTCATTGTCGGATTATTATGTGCAAGACGCATCCTTTTTCCGTATCGATAATGTCGTGTTAGGATGGTCCTTCAAGCAATCAAAGCAATTTCCTTTTAACGGTCGTATTTATGGTACGGTGCAAAATCCATTTGTATTCACGAAGTATGATGGGTTAGATCCTGAGGTTTTTGGAGGCTATGATGGAAATGTTTATCCACGTCCTGTTACAATTCTTTTAGGAGTAAATCTTAATTTTTAAATCTTGATTGATCATGAAAAAAATATATTTATCAATATTAGCTTGTCTGTTATTTATTTTCTCTTCATGTTTGGGAGATTTAGATACAGAACCTCTGACAGATAACACATTGCTTCCCGAAAAAGCATGGGAAGATTCCAATGCTTATGAGCAGTTCCTTGCTAAAATATACGCCGGACTTAGCTTATCGGGAAATGAAGGCCCAGCTGGTCTTCCGGATATGAATGCGTCCGATCAGGGTGAAGCAACCTTTCTCCGTTCGTATTGGAATTTGCAACAATTGGGTACCGATGAGGTTATTGGAGCTTGGGATAATGAGACATTGAGAGGTTTACAGTTTTGTCAATGGAATTCGAGTAATAATTTTATCGCACTCAATTATACGCGTATTTATCTGAATATAGCTTACGCAAATGAGTATCTGCGTGAGACGACAGATGCAAAACTTGATAGCCGGAATGTTGATGGCAGCCTCAGAACTAAAATCGCAAGGTTCAGAGCTGAAGCCAGAACTTTACGTGCTATGAACTACTATTTCCTGATGGATTTGTATGCAAACATTCCGTTTATTGACGAAAGTTATCCGGTGGGAACTGGCAATAGCGTAGAGCAAAAAGATCGTACATTTTTCTTTTCCTGGATAGAATCGGAATTGAAAGATATAGATGGCAAATTGCCTGCTGCTGATAAGGCTCACTATGGAATGGTAAATAATCCTACTGCTTGGATGATTTTAGCGAAATTGTATTTGAATGCAGAGGTTTACATCGGAGAAAAGAAATATGATGAATGCTTGACATATCTGAATAAAATATTGGGAGCAGGATTTACAATAGATCCTGTATATAAAAATCTGTTTGGTGCAGATAATAACAAATCTCCCGAAATCATATTTCCTCTAGTCTACGATGGACAAAAGGCTACAACATATGGAGGAACAACGTTTCTTATTGCAGCTTCTTACAAATCGGATATGAATCCCGGTATTAATTTCGGCTTCACTCAGTCATGGTCGGGTATTCGTGCAAAGGAATCTTTTTCTAAACTTTTTAGTGGAGATGATGAACGTGCCTTATTCTGGAAAGACGGGCGCACGCAGGAAACTGCCGAATGGTATGATTTTACGAAAGGCTGGTCTGTTATTAAGTTCACGAATAAAAATAGTGACGGAACCTCTGGCTCAAATGGTATGTTTGCCGATACAGATTTTCCTGTATATCGTTTGGCTGATGCTTATTTGATGTATGCTGAGGCTGTTCTTCGTGGTGGACAGGGTGGCACAAAAGAGAAAGCTCTTGACCTTATAAAAGAATTGCGTGACAGAGCCGATATACCAACAATCACCCAGTCGCAGTTAACTCTTGATTTTATTCTTGAAGAACGTTCTCGTGAACTTTATTGGGAAGGACATCGCCGTACCGACCTTATTCGTTTCAATAAGTTTACAAAAAACTATAATTGGCCATGGAAAAACGGAATTTACAATGGTGTATCTAATATTGACGACAAATACAAGGTATATCCGATTCCAGCTACAGAAATCACTGCTAATCGTTCTTTAAAGCAAAATACCGGATATTAAAATAAAGGTTTATGAAAACATACAAAATATATTTTATAAGTATTCTCTGCTTGCTGGGCTTCATGGCGTGTAGCGAGGACGATTCTTCACCAGTGCTGAATAAAGTAGTCGCTAGTGCAATAGATAATTTTCCTGCGGATGAATATACTCTTGTTGAACCGGAAGAAGGACTTAATCCATTGGCCTTTACTGTGACATGGACAGAGACACTGTTTCATTTAGACGGAAGCCAAAATCCTGTTCCGGCTGCGCCAGTAAATTACACATTACAGATAGATAAAGCAGGAAATAACTTTTCTGCACCTCAGGTATTAGCAGCGACACCGTCTCTTGTAGCTAACATTCATGTGGCAGAACTCAACACTTTGCTGATAGAAAAATTGGGAGCAAAACCCGATGAAGTAGCTAATTTCGAGTTAAGACTAATTGCTAATTATGGACAAAACTTAGCCGGAGAATCAGTGTCTACTAATAAAATCGAATTGGCTATTACTCCATATATGCCAACAGGCGATTTGCGGGCAGTATACCTACTTGGAGACATGAACGGTTGGGACAATAGGAATACTGATTTTATCATGTTCCGCGATAATAGTGATCCTAAGGATCGTACATATACTTATGTCGGACGTCTTCAAGGAGGATGTTACTTCAAATTTATCCCAGAAGAATCATTAGGTTCATACAAAGCTTATTGTAGAAAAGATGATCAGTCTATGGCTTATGAAGTTAGCGAAGGAGGTGCATTCTATAACGAGACCGAAGGTTATAAAAAGATAACAATCAATCTAAAAGATCTTACTTATTCTATCGAAGATTTTGATATGACAGGTAAAAATCCTTGGCCTATGGTCAATTTTGTTGGTGCATTTTGTAATTGGGGAGAAGGTAATGCCGATCCCACTATGATTCCGATGATCTATAATCCTCATATCTGGAAGATAACCTTGAACTTATCGACGGTAGAATATGGAGTTAAGTTCCGTGTAAATCATAGTTGGGACAACAGATGGTGTCCTGGCAATCCGGATGCGCTTCCATATGGAACAACCGACTTTAATCCTACCGGGCATGATAATAATATCTCATTACCTGAGCCTGGAGAATACAGTGTTGTATTCAATGATTTGACAGGGCAATATGTAATAATGAAGAAATAACAAATAAAACCTTATTGAAACATGAGAAAGTTACAATATATATTCACTTTGTTCTGCATGCTGGCATTTCTACCAGCATGCAGCAACGACGATGATAATACTGGCGAACCAACAGCTTTGTCTTCAAAGATTGCCGATTTTGATGTCACTAATTATTCCTTGCCTGAAGCCAAAGAAGGAGCAAATCCGTATTTATTCAGAATGAGTTGGACTAAATCCAGATTTTTTGATGTATCAGGAGAGCCTGTTTTTGTAGAGAACATTAATTATGAAATTGAAGCGGATTTAGTTGATAATAATTTTTCGAAGGCCGTAACAGTAGTATCAACAAAAAATCTATATACAGATATTTATACCGAGACTTTGCGTCAATTATTAGTTTCCTTAGCCGGCGAAGAGAATGAAGATACCCAGACAATCAGTTTGCGGGTAAAGGCTACGGGAAATGATCTTACAGTATATTCAGATCCTGTATTGCTTGTAATCACTCCGTTTGTACCAATAAAAGAACCTCCATATGTTTTCGTTATCGGCGATATGAATGGCTGGAATAATGGCAACACTGATTTCATCATGTTCCGTAATGATAATAATGCGGAAAGCGGCGTATATACATATACAGGCAATTTTGGAACAGGAAGCTACTTCAAATTATGCGGTGAACAGTATTTGGGAAGCTACGATAATATGTATTGTGCAGGAGTAAATGGTGTTCTCGAATTTGGAGACAAAGGTGCATTTTATATAGCCGGATTTGCTACGATAACAATTGATATTGTAAATATGACATGGAAAATAGAGCCTTATGATGAATCAGACGCTAAATCATATACAGGAGTAGGGCCAATTGGGGACTTTTGTGGATGGGATAACGAACCACTAATGACTGCTGCTACATCCGATTCTCATCAATGGAACGGCGTATTTACATTCGATAACTCTACTACTGTGAAATTCAGAGGAGACCGAAATTGGGCTAACAATTGGGGTGCGCAAGCTGCTGATATTCCATTTGGGAAGGCTGTCTTTGATGGACCAGGGGCAACGGCTCCGGCAGGAAAATATCGTATATACTTTAATGACCTTACAGGACATTATGTAATTAAGAAACAAGTAGATTAATATTCATAAAACTGATATGATGAATACAATAAAGATATTAACGTTAGTTTTAACTGCTTTTCTTACTTTAAGCAGTTGTAGTAGCGATGACAACGAGGATATATGGATAGATATACCCAATAGTGAGGTGAAACCGGTGACTGCACATAATAAAGTAATATACGAAGTAAATGTCCGAAACTATTCAGCCGAAGGTAATTTTAAAGGTTTGGAAAATGATTTATCCCGATTAAAAGATTTGGGTGTAGATATTCTATGGTTGATGCCTATTCATCCCATAGGTGAAGAGAATCGTGAAGGATCGCTCGGTAGTCCTTATGCCGTAAAAGATTACAAAGCAATAAATCCCGATTATGGTACTGCTGCCGATTTCAAATCTCTTATTGCTGCCGCTCATGCTTTAGATATTGAGATATGGATAGATTGGGTTGCAAACCATACGGCTTGGGATCATAAATGGGTATCGAACCATTTGGACTATTATGCAGAAAAAGATGGTCAACGTCCTTATTCTCCTGAAAACTGGAAAGATGTAGTGCAGTTGGATTATAATAATGCCAACATGTGTGCTGCAATGATCGACGCAATGAAATACTGGGTGTCGGAATTTAATATAGACGGTTATCGATGCGATGCAGCCACTTTTGTCCCTCTTTCATTCTGGAAAGAAGCCCGTGCACAGGTGGATGCAATTAAACCGATCACTTGGCTTTGCGAGGGTGACAATGCGTCGTACATGGATGCTTTCGATTATGATTATGCATGGGGATTTAATACTGCGATGAATAATTTCGGGAAAAGTAACGATGTTGCAGGGCTCGTGAACGAGTGCAAAAACTTATTCAATAATACTGCATACGCAAATAAGGGGCGCATGGTTTATCTTACTAACCATGACCTGAATGCGCATGATGGAACAGAGTTCGCTCGCTACGGAAGCAGTGTTTTGCCATTGACAGTTTTATCATTTACTATTTATGATATTCCACTGATCTACAATGGACAGGAAATAGGAATGAATAAAGCAATGAGCTTGTTCGAACCGTCACTTGTTGAATGGAGCCCGACGAATAAGATATATCTCAATCTGTTTGAGAAACTGACTCAACTCAAGCGTACTCAGCCAGCATTGGAAGATGGGGCAAACCGAGGTGCATTGAAAATATACCCTACAAATAAGGAGAAAGTATTTGTATATTCTCGTACCAAAGGTGATAATGAGGTGCTTGTAGTACTTAATTTAGGGAAAGTTGCCACGAAGTTTAAGTTTACAGAAGATATTCCTTCCGGAAGATTTAAAGATTATCTGAACAATACTTATAAAGAATTTTCCGCCGAAGAAGGTATTACCCTTTTTGAAAATGGATATGCAGTTTTTGTAAAATAATAATATAGAACAATGAAATTTAAATTTTTGACACTGTTTCTTTTTGCAGTTTTCTTACTTTTCTCATGCTCGCAGGCTAGAGAAAACAATGTCCACTCTCCAAACAAAGCCATTACTGTAAATATAGGATTAGATGAAGGACGATTGTTTTACACCGTAAGTAAAAACGATAAAGCCATTCTTAATAAGTCTTACCTAGGCTTTATATTGAAAGATAGTTCGCTGAAAGGTAATTTCAAGATTGTAGGTGTTGAGAAAAGGTCTTTTAGTGAAAAATGGAACCCTGTATGGGGAGAAGAGGAAACTATTGATAATACCTACAACGAATTAAAAATAA
>POVV01000683.1_pt1 | contig 18721 bp, 14 predicted proteins | sample 1560271 | NCBI WGS metagenome assembly POVV01 (sample SAMN08337232, study PRJNA429181) | Bioreactor metagenome, whole genome shotgun sequencing project. | biome: cows' rumen and soil; feature: anaerobic; isolation source: anaerobic chemostat enrichment culture, galacturonate as sole carbon... | reverse complement strand
GTTTGTCTGCAAATTTCATGGTTGGTTACCTCCTGGTGTTTTATTAGCTGTTGGTTGGCACTTACAGTTATACCAGGAGTTTTTTATTTCTTCAATTCCTATTTTCCTGCATTACAGGAATGCTCTGCGGTTGCGTTCTCCACCGGTTCCTTAAGCGATTGCCCTGCTACCGGTTGCCAGCAGCCGGCGGCTGATGTATGATAAAAAGATAGTTTTAAAATTTTTTAAGCGATGGCTGACAAATGGCAGCCGTCATCCCAAGACAATCCTTCATAACTAATGGAAAGGAATGAGTCGATGCTAATTGATCTGAAATCCAACTTTGACGGCGATAGCTGGGCCTTTGACGAAGTCGACCAAGGTCTTTCTATTCGCGAAGCGATTGCTGAAGCCGGGCGGTGTCTGAACTGTTCTCACCCGCTTTGCCGTACCGGCTGCCCGGTGGACAACGATATCCCCCGGTTTATTCACGCCCTTGCTCAGGGCAACTTTGGCGAAGCCTATGCCATCATTGCCGAGCGCTGCAGCCTGCCTGCCGTTTGCGGACGCGTCTGCCCGCATGAAAAGCAGTGTGAAGCGGTCTGTATATTAACACAACGGAACTGTGGAATCCGCATCAGCAAGCTCGAACGGTTTGCTGCCGATTTCGTCGCTGAAATGGGAATTACCACCCTGCCGGATACGCAGTCGTACAAGGGCAAGATCGCTGTCGTCGGCTCCGGTCCCGCCGGTCTGACCGTGGCGGCCGATCTGGCAAAACGTGGCTTTGCGGTCACGATCTTTGAGGCCCAGCCTGAAGCCGGCGGAGTCCTGATGTACGGCATTCCCGCGTTTCGTCTCAGCCGCGAGGTCGTTCGCCGCGAGGTGCAAAAGATCATTCATTTGGGAGTCGAGCTGAAAACTAGCGTCCTGGTTGGCCCTGATTTCTCCATAGACGATATCTTTAACCAAGGTTTTGATGCGATTTTTATCGGCACCGGAACCGCGCTGCCGAAAACACTCGATATTCCGGGTAACAATCTGCCTGGCGTCATTCAGGCCGCCTATTTGTTAAGCATGGCCAACTTTGTCAGCAGCGGTGCGTTTGACCGCAGTGAAATCCCGATCTCCCCCGGTGACCGGGTGGTGGTTGTCGGCGCCGGCGATGTGGCCATGGACGCCGCCCGTACAGCCCTTCGCCTTGGCGCCCAGTCTGTTACGTTAATGTATCGCCGCCTGCAGCAGCATATGACAGCACAAAAAGCGGAATATGAACGGGCGCTTGCCGAAGGAATCAGCTTTGTCTGGCAGGCTGTCCCGCTGGAATTCTGCGGTCAGGAGCGGGTCGGTGAAATCGTCTTTGAGTGGATGAATGTTGATGAGGATGGTGATATTTCACCCAGCGGCAATCGCGGCGTTCTGCCGGCCGATAAGGTGATCCTGGCTGTCGGCCAGCGGCCTTCCGCCCGCATCCTGGCCACCACTACCGGCATTGACGTCAATCCGGAGGGCTATGTAATCACCCGGAACCGCCCCTATGGCATGTCAAGCCGTCAGGGCATTTTTGCCGGCGGTGATGTGGTGCATTCACCCGCCACGGTTGTCCTGGCAATCAAAGAAGCCAAAAAAATCGCCGCAGGCATCGAGCAGTATGTGGAAGCAAAGAAACTGCTGGACGGCTGCTGAGCGGGCGTTGATAAGGGCTCATCTACGTTGTTAGCCTCAGAAATCCATTGCTTGCGTACCTGCGAACGTACGCGGCGCGGCTGGATTTCTGAGGCTGCCTAGTATCTGAACCCTTCTGAACGCCCTAAACGCGGGTGAGAAAAGCCAAGAGAATCGGTAACAAAAATCCCCGGCCATCGTCACTGATGCGCCGGGGAGCTTTATTACTGCTTTTTCGGTTTGGTTTGCGGTTTTAGTTCGGCTTCCAGTACCGGCCAGATATGCTCTGCCGCAAATTCCTTGCGCCAGGAGGCGGCGCCCGCCAGGTCATACTTGGTTACCAAAGCGGCCTTCCGGGCGATGGAGCGCTCTTCCTCCAGCCAAATCCGGTAGCGGCTGCCGTCTTTTTCATATTCGGTATAGAACAGGCCCAGGTCGTCAAGCCACACCGGCTGCAACTGATGCTCCACCAGCTTTTGCTGGATGGCGTCCATGCCATATGCCCTGGAGCGCACCTTGATCCTGCCGGACGCGTCCGGCTTTTCCTGCCACTCCCGCGCATAGAAGGGAATGCCCATGATCAGCTTTTCCCTGGGGATATGCTCTCTGGTGAGCAGCTCCAGATTGGCGTCTACCCAGCTCAGAGAAGCGACCGGCCCTGCCACCGGACTTGCGGCCCAATACTCGTCATAGGTCATCACCATGACATAATCAACAGCCTGCGCCAGTCCCTTGCGGTCATAGCATCTCGACCAGTTGGGCGACGAGCCGGGAACAGTCACATCCACCGAGCTGATGACATTCTGCTCACGCAGCGCGCCGGCTAAGCGTTTGACAAACGCGGTCAGCCGGTCACGGTCGGCTTCATATACATTTTCAAAATCCACATTGATGCCATCCAGACGGTAGAGAGCCGTATACACCAGCAACTGGTTAATGACCAGGTTCTGCAATGTTTCGCTGGCCAGGAACCGGTGGGTAAGATCCGGATCAAAGTCGCCGTTTTTAAACAACGGCCACACCTTATATCCCTTGGCATGCGCGTCTTCCACATATTTCAGATCAGCGTTATTCAGCAGCAGGCGCCCGTCGGCAGACAGCGCAAACCAGGTGGGAGAAATCACATCCAGGCCGCTGATTGCCGTCTGTTTTTGCAAATCCGGTGAAAACCGCGGAATATAGTCCCATACCAGATTGATTTTGCCGACCGGCGACCAAACGGGGCGTGCGGCGGTTAGCTGCGGATCGGCGAATCCGGCTGCCCGTTCTATGTACAGGCGTTCCGCATCCTTGTCGTGGTGCAGCTTGATCCCCAGGATTTTCTCCATATTTTTAATGTTGATAAAATAATCATTTTCATGCAGCACTGCCAGGAAATTCAGTGTCACGCCATGGCTCAGCCTGGCGTCCAGCGCCTTTGTTTCCAGCTTCCACTGCGGCTTATCCACCGCCAGCCGGAGCCGGCCTGATTTTTCGTCAAACGCGGACGCGCCGGGCGCGATATCGGTCGGGAAAATCGCCGCAGGCACCAGAATCCGTGACCGGTCGACCCTGCCACTGGCAACAATCCTGGCATAGCCGGACTGATCCCGCATATAGACTCCCACATATTCCATTTCCTCAGCGGAACCCGCAGACCCTGTCATGACAGAACCCATCACCAGCAGCAGCGCCAACAGTAAAATCTTTCTCAATTCAAGCCCTCCCGAAGCGGATGTCCTACCTCATTCTATGAGACAGACCTTAATTAGATTCCCTGCCGGTATGGTAAAATCCTGTCTGTGGGCAAATCTCAGCGCCTGACAATTTTACACAGCCGGGAGCATCGGAGGTAAAGCTATTATTTAGCAGCTAAATTCTTTTTGACCGCTCTGACGATCTCCCGCGCAAACGGTCCCAGGTTACCGGAGGCATATGACTTGACAATCCCGGCCGCGACTTGTCCGACAGCGCTTCTTGCAATGGCCGGATCGCTGATCCCCTTAGCGCGCAGCCTTTCCTCAATGTGGACAGCCGCTTCGATCGCCTGTTCAGCCGCAATGGTATTGATCTGGGTAACCAGGTCCGAGTCGCCTGTCAGCACCTCTCCGACCTGCGAAAAGATCTCTGTGGCTAAAGGCACCAGCTCTTCCGGCTGATGATGCACAATAATAACCGGCCGTTCGCCGGCCGCCATCTCGCCCGCGTGGCCGATAAATTTAGCGCCGATGCAGCGAACATGCGCTGCCGCCATATGCTCCAGCGCCGATTGCGCGACATTGGTCGCCACATTAATTACCGCAATCGGCTGCTGGCGCAGCTGATTAAATTCTTTTATGCAATCCATCACTTCCCGGTCAGGCAACGCCAGGATGACCGCATCACCCTCCGCCGCCGCGGCCAGACTTTCACCCGCTTTAGCGCCGGTAGCGGCGGCAACCTTGACCAGTTGAGCTGTACAGACGTCATAAAGGGTCAGTTCAGCCGTCTTGGCTAAGCGCACAGCCAACACCCGCCCCATTCTTCCGATTCCGACGATACCAATACGCATTCGTCATCCACCTTTCAGCATTGTATCCGGAAAAGGCGCATGCCTTCTCTCTCTAGAATATGCCGGCCTAATGGCCAACGGGATTTAAACCGGCGAAAAACCACAGATGTCCCGCCACCATTTAAATTGCGCATAATCACGCCTGGAGACGCATTTTATATAATAGATTAGGAGGAACTTTTACGAAGGCAGGTGTAAAATCCCGGTTTTACAAAGTACCAATTGGTAAAGGGGGATTTTCATGAAAATCAGATGTACAGCCCCGCCGGCGTTTCGCCATGCCGCCCAGGCAGCTTTTACCGGAAAAGCGTCTGTTGCGCATGGCTGAGACGCCGTTTATCATCTCGGCAATCAAGCAGCTAAGGGGGATTCTACATGACCAAGTGTTATGTATTGGACACCAATGTTCTGCTCTACTCTCCCAACTCCGTCTATGCCTTCAGCGAACACATGGTGGTCATTCCGGAAGTCGTTATCGAAGAACTCGACCGGTTTAAAAAAGAAGCCAGCGAACGCGGCGCCAACAGCCGTCAGGTCAGCCGGCTGATCGACAAACTGCGTCTGCAGGGCAATCTGCTGGAAGGGGTCAAACTCAACGCCGCAGGCGGAATCCTGCGGCTGGAATCCAATCATATGAATACCGAAATGCCGCCGCATTGGGAGCGCGAGAAGGCTGACAACCGGATCCTGCAGGTCTGCAAAGGGCTTGAGGAATCAGGCAGGCAAACCATCTTAGTCTCCCGTGATACCAACATGCGGGTTAAAGCCACCATTTTACACATCCAGGCGGAAGACTTCCGCAGTGATAATGTCGCGCAAATCGACCGGCAATACACCGGCCGCGCAACCGTCTACACAGCCAGTGAGCTGATTAACCGGTTTCACAAGGATGACAGCAGTTGGCTGGCGCCGGAAGACATCTACGCATATGACGAGGCGGCCGGTCTGGTCACAGCCGTATCACTGGTGACCAATCAGTTTCTGGTTATCCGGTCGACCGATAACGACCGGCATACGGCGTTAGGGCGGTTTGACGGCAAAAAAGTCGTGCATCTGCGTTATCGCAACCGCAATCCCTTTGGCGTCACGCCACGCAATGTCGGCCAGATTTTCATGCAGGAGTGCCTGATGCTCAGCGCGGAGGAAGCGCCGCTGGTAATTATCAAAGGGCCGGCCGGGACGGCCAAAACCTTTTACTCGCTGGCTGTCGGCCTGTATAAATACATGGAAGTCCGGCCAAGGGAATATCATCATCTGCTGATCTGCCGGCCGCATGCCATGCTGGATGAAAGCCTTGGCTTTCTCCCGGGCAGCGAAGCGGAAAAGCTGGAGCCGTATATGCGGTCAATCAAAGACAACCTATTCACTCTGATGGCAGGCAATACCGCTGTCGATGAAAGAGACGTCAGCCAGGTCGAAGACACGGTCAATATGCTGTTTGAAAGGCAAATCATCCAGACAGAAGCGCTCGCCTATCAACGCGGCCGCTCACTGCAAAAATACTGGCTGATCTTTGATGAGATGCAAAATTCCACCCCGCGCCAGGCCAAAGCGGTGCTCACCCGTTCAGGGCTGGGAACAAAGCTGATTATTATGGGCGATCCCGCCCAGATTGACCACCCGCTGCTTGACAGCCAGTCAAACGGTCTGAGCTATGCGGGCGAAAAAATGATGGGCAGCAAGCTCTGCTTCCAGGTCACCATGCTGCCGGAGGAATGCGAGCGTTCACCGCTGGCGGCGGAGGCAGCCGCACGGCTGTAGCCCAGGCTGCCGATAAAGGCCAAGCAACGCGCCAGGACGGCATGGCGTTCGGCCGTTGCATCAGCCCTGCGGGAGCGCGCTTGCCGTACCCTTCAAACGTACTGCCTGCGCGCTTCTCGGGTTACTGGTATCACAAAAAGCAGCAGGAGAAGATTGCCGCGTCGTTTACTCCTCGCAATGACAATACCCTTCTCCTGTCATCGCGATGACGAACAAGGATGTTCTAATCCCGAATGCGCCATGAATGGCATATCATTCGGGGTCGAAGCGCGGCGATCTTCTTTAGAATACTATTTTCGCAACAAGCTGTGATGATTATAGCTGTTTTCTTATTTTAGCCCGACCTTCTGCCTCATCTGATCCGAGCAGATCGGACACAGATCATGCGTAAAGTCTGCTTCCGAATGCTTTTCGATAAAATCTTCCAGCCGGGTCCAGTGTCCGTGCCGGTCGCGAATGCGGTGACAGGAGCAGCAAATCGGCAGCAAGCCCTGCAATTGGGTGATATTGGCGATATCCTCCACAATAATCAGTGCCAGCGGATGTCCATGATACTCCAGCCGGGTGGCTGTAACCAGAATATGATGAACGACTATCTCCCCGTTTTCCCGGGTATGAAAGACGCCCTTCTCTCTAAAGGTATCCTGCCCTTCGGCAGTGAACCGGATCGTCTTGCGCAGCAGGCAGTCCTTGCAAAAATCGGTATGCCCGCAGTCTCCCGGATCAATCGAATTCACGCAATGGAACGCATGCCCGCACAACTGCATCTTCGCTTCACTGTCACTGATATGAAAAAATTTCTGTCCGGCCAAATTAACAGTGATGACTCTCGCGTCATGATCAGCAAGAAACACCGCGGTCGGCATGACATCAAACAATGTTTTAAATAAGTCATTCTTTTTCAATAAATCATCCAATAACCATCGCCCGTCCTTTCCTACACTCATACCAGTATATATTAACCGTTTTCAAATGCAAAGCAGTTTGCCGGGTGCCGGGCGGCAGCCAAGGGCTTCAACGAATCGAATAAATCCAGGGCCAAATGTACGGCAGATACAAATAATGAGCAAACAGAAATACCGCCAGACCCGCCACAGCTCCCACCACTGAGCCGTTAATCCGGATCCAGGCCAGATCTTCTCCTACCTTGCTTTCAATAAACGCGTTTAACTCCCTGTCAGACAATGCCCTCAGCGCCTGTTCCACCAGCTCGCCGATTACGCGGTGCTCACTGAGGACCACTTCAGCGGCAGCGTCTTGCAGATGCCGCTCCAGCCACTCCTGCAGCCGGGTGTCCTGACAGAAGGCTTCCCAGTACCGGTCAGCAAAGCGCAGCAAGGCAGGCTGCCGAGAAAGGCCAATCTGCGTTGTTAGCCCTGCGGGAGCGCACTTGCCGTACCCTGCAAACGTACTGTCTGCGCGCGCTTCCTCGGGCTGCCTAGCATCTCGGCCTTTCTCGGCAGCCTGGATAAGCGATCCCAGGATCCTATCCAGTAACGGCTGCAGCAAGTCCTCGAAGGGGACACGCTCGATTACGCCGCATTTCCATTGGTCGAGCGTCTGCTGCCATTCCGGGTTCGCCTCCAGCTCACGCAGCGACTGCAGCAGCCGTTCGTTCAGCCACAGGCGCAGCGGATGCTCCGGCTGTTCCAATTCTTTTAACCCGGTGTTCAGGCGCAGATGCAGGGCGTCTGCCGCCTCATCGAGATTAATGAAATCAAACGTCTGCAGGAAGCTCCCCAGCAAGCGGCCCCAGGTGCTCTCCCCGGCTGCCTGGCGGGCTGTCTGCTGCAAGAAGCGGTAGATATCCTGCCGCAGCGAGTCTTTGGCGGCAAACTGTCTGGCTTCAGCCAGAGCCAGATCAAACAACCGGTCCACTTTGCCGGTGCGAAGCAGCCAGTCGCCTGCCAGCGGGGCATACTGGTGAAGCTGCACCCGCTTCAGGCGGTCTTGAACCGTCCTGGCCAAAAAACCGGCCAGTTGCTGCCGGTCGGCGGTTTGCAGCCAGGCATCCACAGCCCGGGTCAGCAGCCGAAGCACAGTCTGCTTGCCGCCGCTGTCCATCCACCGGATCAGCAGGGAAACCAGCCGGATATTCCGCAAATGCCGCTGCAGCGATTGGCGGCTGAGAAACTCCTCCTGCACCATATAAGAGACCGCGTTAACAATCTTCTCCCGGTTCCGGGGGATGATCGCTGTATGAAAGGTTATACCCAGCGGACGCCGAAACAAGGCTGTCACCGCAAACCAGTCCGCCACTCCGCCCACCAACGCAGCCTCAGCCATATGAAACAGCGCCTGGGACCAGACAGCGTCGCGGTACAGCCAGCGCACAGCCACTGCGGCGAGAAACAGCAGGGCAGCAAACGCCAGGACTTTGTCAGCTTTTTGCCGATTCATCATATCACACCTATAACCAAAAAGTCAGGCAGTACAATACACTGCCGGTTAAGCCGCCGATGACCGATCCGTTCACCCGGATAATCTGCAGGTCTTCGCCTACCTTGTCTTCAATGAACGAAACCAGCTCGGTATTGGAAAACAGGCTCAGGCGTTCATGCACCAGCGCGCCGATCTTTGCGTGATGCGTGTCGATAAAATGCAGCAACGCCTGCCTGATGGCATCACTGACCCGCTGCTGCTGGACAGGGCTGGCCTGAAAATCGGCCAGTAGTTGATCGACAAACCGGTCTGCCGCCCGCAGCCATTGTGCGACTTGCTGGTGCTCACCCGCCTCGCGCAACAGCCAGGCAACCGCCTGCTGCGCCAGTCCGTCCAGGTCGGCGTCAGCCAGCCAGTCCTGTTTCCAGTCCTCCCAGACCTGCGCTGCCTGTGGTTCTGTCTGCAGCCGCCGCAGATAATCGCACAAGCGGCGCCGCAGCTCTATGTGGACAGGATGGTCCGGCTGCTGCAGCTTGTGCAGCCAGGCGGACAGCTGCTGTTGAAGAAACCCTGCCAGCTTCTCAGGCGAGAGGCCGGCGATATGATTAAACAGCTTACGCCTGTTTTTCTCCGCTTCATAATGAGCCAGCGCGGTCTTGAGAAAGGCCGCCAGCAGTCTGCCAAATTCGGCCGACTTGACAATAACGGCCAGTTCGGCGGCAATAAACCGGCTGATCTGTTGATCATAACCGGCTTGAACCGTCCAGGTGCCCAAACTGCATACCAGCGGCGCCACCCGGACCGACGCAGCCTCCTGGCGCAGAAACTGGCCCAGCAAACGTCCCACCGCCTGTGGATCAGCCTTGTCGAGCACATCGCTCATCAACCGGTGCACCATCCGTTTGACCGCTTTGCTCCCGCCGTGTTCTTCAAGGTAACGCAGCACCACGCCGGCAATATCGTGCTCCGCGATTTTGCGTTTCATATTTTCCTTTGACAGCAGCTCTTCCTGCACCATGTCTACCAGCATCGCATATAAGCGGTCCCGGTTGCGCGGAATCACCGCCGTCCGCCATGGAATCCCCAGGGGCTTGCGAAATAACGCACTGACGGCAAACCAATCCGCCAGCCCGCCGATCATCGCCGCGCCAAAGGTACTGGCGGCCAGCCCGCCGGCAAACGACCCCGCAAACGGCAGCGAACCAAAGTACAATAAACTGGTTACTCCCAGCGTCCCGGTCGCCAAATAACGCTTGCTTCCAGCCAAATCGCACCCCTCCTTCTTTCGCTAGTCTAGCCACTCCAACCGAAAAAAATCATCACCCGCTATATAATAAAACCCGCAGCTCACCGCGGGAAAGAATCGTATTGATTATGTAGAGAAAACGTACATTACATAGTATCCAAAGCAGTATTCCCAAGAAGATCGCCGCGCTTCGCTCGCGATGACACGAAAGCTGTGCTGTCCATAACACATTCAAACTAAAAACTTCCCTATCCGCCATCGCAATAACACAGAATCCGTATTGTCATTGCGAGGAGCAAAGCGACGCGGCAATCTTCCCCCGCTGCTTGTCTCAATCCCACAGCATAGATTGCCCAGAGCGTTCAGAAAGCGCCAGATGCTAGGCGGCCCGAGGAAGCGTGCGCAGACAGTACGTTTGCAGGGTACGGCAAGCGCGCTCCTGCAGCGCTCCTGCACGACCAACAACAGCATGGAGTGCCCAGGTCGTTCAGAAGGTACCAGATGCTAGGCGGCCATGTGAAGGCGCGTGCAGACAGTACATTCGAAGGTACGGCAAGCGCGCCTTCACATGGCCAACAACGCAGATGGTGCCTTATCAACGACCTGAATTACAAGAAGCGGAAGGCGATGTACTCGCTGACTATCGTCACCACATACGCCAACCCGTATTTCAGCCTCCGCCAGCGGTTCAGGCTTTCCATCGTGCGCTCCATCCGCCAGGCAAGAAAGCGCTGGCGTCCGGCCTTCAGCAGCAGGCGTTCCATCTCCTGGCGTCCTTCAAAGTCGCTCTGGCCGCTGATCTTGCCATAGTGGCGGATCAAATCACGCATCTCCAGCTCAATGTCCCGCTTATACCGTTCCATGCGGTACATAATATTTTCACTGGCAGACTGCAGCTTGTTAACCGTCTTGCCGGTGAAAAACTGGTACAGCCAGCGGGGAATATTCACCAGGATCAAGCTGATGCCGATAATGACCAGCGACAAAAAGAAGTAACGGGAAAAGCTGAAGGTCAGGCTGTCGATATCAAAATAATTGCGCATCAGAACGACAATCGCGGACACGCCAAGCGCGATGCCGGACAAGAACAGCGCGTCCGCCCACTGCAGGCGGTAAATCGCCCGCCGGTAGCGCTCCGGCTCTTTTCGCTGGCGGGACGAATGGATCGCCGCCAGGGCATCGGGAGACAACGGATGCAGATGGAAGGTGATAAACCCCTTTTCGGTGGCGGCGGCGATCACGAAGAATTTGCTGGCCTTCGGCTCGCCGGCTGCGTCATGAAACAGGGAATAGACCTCACGGCGGCGGCAGATGCTCCAATAGCGGGAAAAATCCACCCGCAGGCTGCCGCCGTCCATCCGCAGCTCGATTCCCGGCCGGATGTCCACCGGATTCATCAGGAAGCCGATCAGGTTCAACAGGTAATAGGTCAGCTTTTCGGTAATAAAGTCTGGCAGCAGCGGCATGCGCAGAAACCGGACGGTTTTCCATTTCAACTGTAAGGTCGAGGTGCTGTGATCATGCCAGGCGTCGTTCAGCTCGGCTTCGATAATCACCTGCACATAGTAGCGGCTGATAATCTGCAGGTTAATCCGGTTATGATCCTCTAATTCGACAGACACATAACGGATAAATTTATGCCTGAGAAATTCCTGGCGCAGCCAGGAATTCACTGCTTTTTCCGCGACAATCAGCCGCCCGCCTTCAATGTCCATGCGAAAGGACTGATGTGGCGCAGGTAAAACCGGTGTATGCTGCCCAAGTGCTTCGTTCTTCACTTTTTGTCCCAAAAGACGCAACCCTTGCAGAAATTCGCGCATACATAGCCCTCCTGTCCTCAACATCCCTGCCTTGCGGCAGGGGGGCGTCTAGGCCGTAAACACAGCTACCGGCTCATTGCTGATCCGGCGAATGCGGCCCGCGTCTTCCAGGTAACGGATATGAGCAATCGCTTCACCGGTGGCAAACCATTTTTGCGGCACAGGAAATTCCTCAAACGAATCGCAGCGGATATCCCAGCTCATCCGGGCCGCCACCTGAAAGGCGGTGAATTCTCCCTGCCGCAGGATGGTTTCCACCTCAGCCAGGCGGTGCTCATGATGTTTGCGCAGTTCAGCGACCCGCGCCCGCCAGTCGGCCATCTGTGTCCGGTGGGCAGGCAGCACGATATCGATATCCAGCCGTTCAAGCCGGCTCAGACTGGCGTAATAGTCGGCCAGCGTATTTTCCTCATCACTCCAGGCGGTAATATTCGGTGTGATATCATTAAGAATATTATCTCCGGCGAACAGAAGCCGCCGGTTGGCTTCGTACAGGCACATATGACCGGCCGTATGGCCTGGCGCGTGAATGCAGGTAAAGTGGAAATCCCCGTAATCAAGCACATCGCCATCCCTGACGACAGTGAAATCAACTATGATTTTATTGCCGCCGCGATAGCCGGGATGCCGGGTAATCGCGGTTTCCAGCAGATCGGCGTCAAAGCCGTGATGCCGGGCACAGCCTGCCAACTGATCCCAATGCTCCCGGCCAAAGTGGTTTATCGTATGACCGTCCTGCTCGCTGGCGTATGCCCGGCTATTTGCCGTTTTCAGCGCCCCGGTCAAGCCGGAATGATCGGCATGCATATGGGTAATGAACAAATCGGTGCTATTCATGTCCACACCCAGCTCAGCCAGGCCGGTTTGCAGCGCGTCCAGACATTCCGGCCGGTCCAGGCCGGTATCGATCAGCAGGCACCGCTCCGCCGCCTTGATAAGATAGGCGTTGATATACTTCAATGGATTTTTCGGCAAAGGAACTTCTATACGGTAGATACCGGATACAATCTCATCAATCAACACTGTCACCCCATTTGTTGCAATCTAACCATATTGTAGCACATGGCGCGAAAAATGGGAAAATGATGAGACTCGTTGCAGGGTGGGTACAACGCGCCAGCTTCGTGTCTTTTGTGGTTTAAAATCGGTCTATAGAGACGACGCCGCCGGCTGCTCCGCCGCTGCCTTGACACAGCGAAGCGTGACCGCCGCTACAATAATACAGCCGCCGATCGTCGCCCACATTCCCGGCTTCTCTCCCAGCAGCAGAAATACCCAAATCGGATTGAACACCGGCTCGATGGCTCCCAGCAGGGAGGTTTCGATAGCGGTCACCGATTTGATGGCAATCGAATAGCAGACATACGGCAAACCCAGCTGTACCACACCGAGCAGGGCAAGGTTGAGCCAGCCTGTCGCGCCGGGTGATGAGTCGAACATAAACGGCAGAGCGATCATCGCTGTTAATACATTACCTAACAGGACGCTGCCAAACGGCGATCCATCCTTCTGTTTACGCATACAGAGGCAAAAGGCGCCCAGCGACGCCCCGCTGCCTGCGCCGCAGAGGTTGCCCAGCAAGCCGCCTGCCGACAACTGGTCTAAAAAAAACAGTCCCATGCCGCCCGCAATCGCGCCGATCGTCAGCCAATCGGCTGTTGTCGGCTTTTCATTTAAGGCCCAGGCGCCAAACAACGCAACATATAACGGCATGGTATACTGCAGCAGAATCGCATTGGCCGCAGTGGTCAGCTTGGTCGCGCTGACAAACAGAATGACGGTGACCGCGTAAGCAACCGCCCCGCCGACCTGGGCCTTCGACCAGGTCAGGCGCTGCCCGCGAAAGGCCAGCCAAATAACCACGGCCGCCACCGCGCTGCGCATCCCGGCAATGGCGACCGGATTCCAATCGACCCCTTTAATCAGCAGTCCGCCCGAGCTCCACAGCATATTGGCAATCACCAATAAAGCAACCGCCGCCCGGCGCTCTGATCCCGCATAGTTTAATAATATATTGTACACAATACCGCTTCTCCTTGCACCAATGATTCCCTATTACAGGCCTTTCTCAGCGGCCTGTAGCCTGTGTTAGTATTCGCGTCCCAAACGGCTTCTCCTGCCGCCAGCCATCTCCTCATTATAATCTCTGCCTTCACTATCTTATTCCTGAAAATATTTCCTGTGATGCTTGACAAGCTATTCCCCGTAACGATTACATAAGATAATGCATAATATAAAGCAAGACTTACTTCAGATGGGATTTTAATCTCAACTGAAGCTTAGTCCACCGATCCAGGAGCTTAGCCGCTGTTCGCTCTCGCTTACAGAAGAGGAGCCTTAGAGCGGGTTAGCCACCGGATGAACCAGACGCAAAGCCAGTAAGCAGACAACTGATTTTAACTTTGCCGGCGAGATACCTGGCCGGCAATAGATACTCCCCCCAATCAGCCTAAGAAAAGTCACGGCCAACGCCGTGACTTTTCTTCCGCTTAAGGCCCATCAGTTGTCCTGCAGCAGTTTATTCACCTGCGGCGCCCTGAGCAGGGAAGGCGACGGCAGTCCTGAGCCGAGCAGCGGGCGAACATAGTATTTGAAAGCGTCTGTCACATGATTGCCTGCACTGTTGATAAATTCATCAGGCATCAGCTTGGTCTTTCCCGCCACGTCGGCCAAATTCAGCAGCCGGTAATCAACAGAATAATAGCCGGTGCGTTCAATCGCCATCGAGCCATCGGCATTTTGCCAGAGAGCGATCTGTACCGCCCGCTCCCCGACCTCTCTGGCCTCGTGCTGGTCGTCGTCAGAGACGCAGCCGATAAAGGACCGTTGCAGATAACCAAAGGTATCACAACGGATCCGCGAGATATGCAGCTTTTGTTTGATTTCCTGTGTCAGCAGGTCGCCAAGCGCCCCGGTGCCGGACAGAGTATTGTTGCCGTGGGCGTCCACCTCCAGCTCTCTGAGCGAGGCGACCACCGGCGTGCCGTCAGCGGTTTGGATGCCTTCCGAAACGGCGATCACACAAAGGCCGCTGCGGTCATACACCTGCTTAACGTCAGCTAAGAACCGCTCCATCCGGAACGCCCGCTCCGGCAGGTAAATTAAATGCGGGCCGTCCTGAGGATATTTCTGGGCAATCGCCGACGCGGCTGTCAAAAACCCGGCGTGGCGTCCCATCACGACCCCGATATAGATTCCCGCTAACGCCCGCAAGTCGAGATTGGCGCCCATAAAGGCTTGCGCGACAAACCGCGCCGCCGACCCGTAACCCGGGGTATGGTCATTATGTACCAGATCATTGTCAATCGTCTTCGGCACATGAATCGCCCGCAGGTCATAGCGGTCCCGCTTGGCCTGTTCGCTGACAATCCGTACCGTTTCCGCCGAATCATTGCCGCCGATATAGAAGAAATAACGGATATCGTGCGCCTTTAACACCTTAAAAATGTCGCGGCAATGCCGTTCATCCGGCTTTACCCGCGTAGACAGCAGCGCCGAGGATGGAGTCAGTGCGACTTGCTCCAGGTTATGCGTCGTTTCCTGAGTCAGATCGAGAAAATCCTCATTCACAATTCCTTCCACGCCTTTAACCGCTCCATAGACCTTCGTAACCTGCGGATACTTGCGCGCTTCCAGGACAATGCCGGTCATGGTCTGGTTAATGACCGCCGTCGGTCCTCCCCCTTGAGCGATCAACACTTTACCTGTCAGTGCCATTAGCAGCACGCTCCCTTCAAATGATACTCAGAGACCAGCGAGCAGCGTTTCCAGCCGCAGCTGCTCCAGCCGGACAGACGGCAGCCCCAGCCGCCGCTCCGGCACAAACGCTCCATGGCAATCGGAGCCGCCGGTAATCAGCCGCCGGTGACGCTCACACCAGCTAACCGCCTGTAAGCAGGTGGCCGGATCGTGGCTGGGATGAAAGCACTCCACACCGTCAATCGCTTCATCAGCAAAAAAGTCCAGCATCTCTTCGAGGACGGTACCGTGAAAAGCGCTGCCCGGATGCGCCAGCACCGCTTTGCCGCCTGCCGCGTGGATGGTGTCGATCACCGCTTGCGGCGGGGGAAATTCAGGAAAGCGGATACCGCGTTCGGCAGTAAACAGCTTGCCGAAAAACTCCCTGACATCAGCACACAAGCCCTTATCAATCAAATAACTGAGCGACTTCCAGCCGCCTCTGGCCGGATCATGGGTAAACGCCTGGTATTCGTCATAATCAATCGGCAGCCCCTGCTCAATCAACCGGCAGATGCTTTCAGCATCCACCGCTTCCATCAACTCCGTGTTGTGCCGCAGCAGCTGAATCAGCGGCGTTGACTGTATGTCAATCCCATAGCCGAGAATATGGACATCCCGTCCATGCATTGTCGAGCAAAGCTCAACCCCGGGGATAAACGCCAGACCGGCGGCTTGAGCCAGCCCGGCTGCTGCGGTGACATTAGCCACACTGTCATGGTCGGTGACGGCAAACAGGCCGATACCGGCCTGTTGCACCCGTTCCACCAGTTCTGCCGGTGTCCAGGACCCATCAGACGCGGTGGTATGAATATGTAAATCGACAAGCGTAGCGGATTTCAGCATAAGTCCTTCCTTTTCCGGCCAAGGGCCTGCTATTCGGAGAGCAGCTTGCCCTGCGCCTTGCGCCTGAAGGCGGAGTGATTGGCATAACAATAGACGCAGCCATGCGGGCAGGTATTGTACCGGCCAATATCCTTGCTGCGGATACAGCCGCATGCAGGCCGCTGTCCTCTATCCTTGCGGCTGCGGTTAATCGCTGTAAGATCGCCGGCAAACAGGCCTCTCTGGCGAGGTACGCCCAGATAGTCTGAAAGAACAAGGTCCTCCGGGAATAAGCGGGCCAGCAGACTGCCGTCAATGCACGCCGCGTGCCGAATGCCATATGCAGCCAGATCGGCCGTTTCGGCGCAGGTGGCCAACTCCAGACCCCAGTCACGGTTCAGGCTGCTCAGGCCGGCGGCCAGCTCACCCATCTCTGCTGCGGTAAATTCGCGCGCCTGTATGCCGGTTTCAGCCAGGCCTTTGGCAACATGGGCATAGCGCGCAATATCGGCAAAGCTGAAGATCAGCTGCCGGGTATAGGGATGCACCTGAGCGCCCACCCGCTGCAGCTTTGCCAGCAGATCGGTCACGGTAATAGTATCGGCAAGCAGCAGCGGATCAAACCGCCAGATGACTCTATCTTTGCCAATTAACCGGGATAGCGCCTGAAACGCCTGAATCCGCCGCTCCAGCTCCGGTACACCCGGCTCCAGCTTTTCCGCCGTGTAATCATTCAGCGTATAGTGAAAGTAATAGCCGATGCCCCGTTGTTCCAGCTCGGGCAGATAGGGTATGATGGGCAGCGGGTTTTTCGTCCAGAACACCACTGCCCTGGTCTGGGCGAAGGATACCCACTGCGTCTGCCGGTTAAACGGATTCACCCATGGTAAATACCCCTGCCGCAAACAGCGAAAAAACCACTCGGCGTGGAAAGCGGGAATATCGGTAGCCCGGCTGGCTGATATAATCAGCGGAGCCACTGCCTGCCGCTCGCCGTCCGGGGTATCGATCGGTAGTGTGTCCCATTTTTCTGACATGGCTCTGCCGTTACGACCGAAAAACTTCCACGCCGAGGCTCAGCAGATGTTTCTGTATATGCAGGAACAGGGTGTCCGCATACGCCTGTTCTTCCACATCCAGCGTTTTATACAGGGAGTCACGGAACCGGTAAGAGCCGTCGGCGTTTTTCGCGGTCAGCACCAGCCCGTAGGTGATATGGAGCAATTGCCTGCCTTCCGGCTGCTGCAAAATGCTTTTCAGATCCGTATCCGGCATAGCGGCCGCGTCAGGCAGCTTGCTCAAATCGGTGGTAACATGATAATAGGCCGTGGCTTCTGCAAAATGCGCCAGGGCAAACGCGTAAATCTCGCGAAACAGGGCCGGTTTCTTGGACGCGATGACCTTCAAGGCTTCGAGCCAGCTGGTGCCTGCTGTCTTGACATGCACCCGCTCGTTGGTCGCCTCGCCGATAATCGGGTAAACGCTGAGCTTGTCACTGCCGGAATGGATGCTCAGCCGGTAGCCGAAGTGATCGGCGATCGCCGCGTGCAGGCTGAACTCCTGTTTAAATTGGCCGATATCGCCGATATAATCAATCGCCTTTTGGAACTCACCGCAAAACCGCGGCGCCAGACTAGCGGCAGCAATCCCGTGCCGCTCCAGCTCGGCGGCGACAAAGTAATGCGCCTCCGGCGTGGTCGCTGTCAGCGTCTCGTCAATTGACACTTCAAAGTCGATCTCCCGCTGATACGGCTTGATGACATCAACATAAATATGCCGGATAAAGCCGATAGCCTGATGATAAATCAATACCAGCTCACGCAGCGTCATCGCATCAAAGAACAGCTCCTGGCCGCCGGCATAAAAGGCTTTATCCAGATATAACGCCTCCAGCTCGTCGCGCAGAGTCTGCGGCAAGGCCAGATAGGCGGCGGTAACCTCACTCTTAGCCAGACTGCCCACCCGGTTATCAATCTGTTCCGAACAATCCAGGGTAATCATCGAAAACTCCAGGTCCAGGGCCTGCCTGACCTCGGCGGCGGTTTTCAAATGGTCGCCGTCAGCGCCAAAGCCCTGATGATAGCCTTCCTGGAAAACCGCCCAGGTCGCGCTGTCAAGTACGTCCTCATAGCTGCGCCCAGTCAGGTTCAGCTCGCGGATCGATTGCTGCGCGAGAACCGGACGCGCTTTCGTCTTGCGGATGATCTGCAGATGCCCCGGCCCGGCAATGCCAAGACGGTCGCCAAGGCCGATGCTGACGCCTGTCCTGCCGAACGCGATGGGACGGGTAAAGGGAAACCAGCGCCGGAGCGTCCGCGCGTTGTGGCAGGAAAGCGGCGCTTTGCGGATGCGATGGCCGGTCAGCGTCATGACCTTGCCTTCAAACTCACTGCTGTCGGCGGCAGCATCTTTCTCCACAATCCAGAGAAATTTCTCACCCAGTATCTTGGCGATAAACAGCACACAGCCGTTAGCGGCATGCACGGAGCCGGCGTACAGACGGCACTCGCCTTCGCCGAACGAGCTCATATGCTTGCCATACTTCGCCGGATCAATGGCCTCAGACTTCAGGATATACTCACAAATGGCCTTGCAGTCAGGATGCATGATTCTTCCCCCTTCGCCTATTCGATCTTCCAGCAGGGCTCCGATAAAAGCCTAGCGACGCGCATGGACGCGCGCTAGTGCCGAACGTGCCAGGAGGCATAGCGTTCGGCCGTTGCATTAGCCCTGCGGGAGCGTGCTTGCCGTACTCTGCAAACGTACTGTCTGCGC
>POVV01000681.1_pt1 | contig 18804 bp, 16 predicted proteins | sample 1560271 | NCBI WGS metagenome assembly POVV01 (sample SAMN08337232, study PRJNA429181) | Bioreactor metagenome, whole genome shotgun sequencing project. | biome: cows' rumen and soil; feature: anaerobic; isolation source: anaerobic chemostat enrichment culture, galacturonate as sole carbon... | reverse complement strand
CCATTCTACGGACATTGAATCCTCCATGTTACATAAAATTATCCCACAGGTCCGTAGTGCAGCTTGCGAAACTTTCAGTTTCGCAAGCTCACGGGCATTCGCCCTATGAAATATGTCAGGAAAAGATTTTCTTATGTGCAAGCACAACGAAAATCTTTTTCTGCCATATTTCGCACTACTCATTGCTTTCGTGAAGGTTATAGTACATCAGAAAAGTGTGGGCGCAGTTTTTTAAATACTTTCAGCCCTATAAGCATCAGGACAATGGTCACTGTCCAGAAATAAAGTCCCAGGGTCGGCCGTTCTGTCAGCCAGTTTCCGGTCAGCATGCTGTCACGGTATCCGGCTACGATATAATAGAAAGGATTTAGCTTAAGCACTACCGGCAGCCAGGATGGAATTGCCGGAAACATCTCAGGCGCCCACATAATCGGCACCATCCACATGCCAAACTGCAGAAAGATCCCTATGATCTGAGCCATATCCTTGAAAAACACATGAATGGCACTGGTAAAATAAGCAATGGCCAGTGACAGCATGGAGCTTGCGAAGGAATAATACAAAATCTGGATCCAGCTTGCCTTTGGTAGGAAGCCGTAGCAGAAAAATACCAGGATCATGATGATTGCAAATATACCATGTACCATCAGGCAGGAAATCATCTTAATGACCGGAAGGATCTCTACCCGGAACACCACCTTTTTCACCAGATAATTATATTCCTGAAGACAGCCCGTCCCCATATTCAGTACCTCACTGAAATAAAACCAGGGCACAATGCCGGGTATCAGCCAAAGCACGTATGGGTATTCCGGGACCGGAGGTACGCTTTTAAAGCCCATCTGGAATACGAAAAAATATACCAGCACGGTCGCCATGGGCTGTAAAAACATCCAGGCGATCCCGAAATAGGAGCCTACAAACCGTTTTTTAAAATCCGCCTTTGACAGATCCAGAATGAGCTTTCTCTTTGTAATAATTTCTTTTATTAAGGAAACCAGATAATTCATGGTTTTCTCCTCTCACTAAAATTTGAAGGTATCCCGGATTCCGCTCCATTTTTGATCTTTTTCAGAAATGATCAGCTCCATACCTTCCTCAATCGGCCAGTCAATGCCAATTGACGGGTCACTCCATAAAATTCCGCCCTCATCACCCGGGTGATAGAAATCGGTACATTTATATGCAAATTCTGCCTCATCGGATAAAACTAAAAATCCATGGGCAAAGCCTTCCGGAATGTAAAACTGCTTTTTGTTTTCTGCAGTCAGTTCCACCCCGAACCATTTACCATAAGTTTCAGAAGCGGAACGCAGATCCACCGCAACGTCAAATACTTTTCCTCTTACGACCCGTACCAGCTTTCCCTGTGGAAACTGCTTCTGGAAGTGAAGCCCCCGCAGTACGCCTTTTGTAGACATGGACTGGTTGTCCTGTACAAAAACCATATCAAGTCCGGCTTCTTTAAAATCATTCTGATTATAGGTTTCCATAAAATATCCTCTGGTATCGTGAAATACCGCAGGCTCAATGACAAAAAGTCCTTCTATTCCGCATGTTGATACCTTTATCTTTCCCATAATTTATGCTCCTTTCCACTTTCTGTCTATTTTTTTTGACATAATGGTATACCTGTAAGGTATTTATCTTACAAAACATTCTTTTACTTGTAGCATTCTACCACAAGTTTGACCAGATTTCTATATATAGGGGGATTTTTATTAAAATAAGCCGCTCATTCACAGGAGAAAAAAGTCTTTTATTGATGATAAAAAAATGCTGCCTCTCATACATCTGTACAAGAAAACAGCATTCTATTACTCTTTAAGGATTCATATCTCCATATCTGATCAACAATATTATGATTCGGGAGAAATTCATCTACTGCTTTACTGTTTAACAATAAATGACTTTCTCTTACTTACCACATCAAAAATAACCGCTGCCATAAGAACCGCACCCTTTACTACCTTCTGAAGGTTCTGGTCCACACCCATGATGCTCATGCCCAAGTTAAGCACGCCCATCAGGGTCGCACCCACGATTACTCCCGGTACCGTTCCGGTCCCGCCGTATGCGGAAGCGCCTCCGATAAAGCAGGCACCGATGGCATCCATTTCATAGCTGTTTCCTGCTGTAGGATTGGCGGAATTTAAGCGGGCAACCGTCACCATGCCTGCCACTGCTGCCAGCAGTCCCATATTCAGATAAGCGAGGAAATACACCTTATTGGTATCAATACCGGACAGTCTGGTGGCCTTCTCATTTCCGCCCACAGCGTAAAAATACCGCCCTGTGGTGGTTTTTGAAGAAATATAGCTGTAAATCCCGATGATCGCAGTCACCCAGATCAGGGCATTGGGAATGCCTTTATATCTTGCCAGCTTATACATAACAAACAGGACCACAAAACTGATGAGAGCCATCTTGATTGCCATGCCTCCAATTGGATCCACCCGGTATCCCTTTTGAAGCTTTCTTCTGCGGTTTAAAAGTTCCAGTGCCACAAAAACCAGACAGGCAATGATTCCCACTAAAAAACAGGTCAGGTTAAAGCCCTGCATCCCGAACAGATCCGGAACATAGGTGTTAAACAGACTCAAAAACTGATCCGGAATGGGGGACAAGGTCATGCCCTGCAAAACCACATTGGATAACCCCCGGAACATGAGCATGCCGGCCAGAGTCACGATAAAGGGAGGGATCCGTACATAGGCGATCCAGAAGCCCTGCCATGCACCTACCAGCATACCGATGATCAGCATTGCAAACAGGGTCAGATAGGGGTTGATCCCCATGGTGATCATCATGCTTCCGCCTACTGCTCCTACAAAACAGACCACTGAGCCTACGGATAAGTCAATGTTACCTCCTGTAAGAATGCAAAAAAGCATGCCGGTTGCCAGAATAAATACGTAGGCGTTTTGGGCAATCAAGTTGTTCACATTCTGGGGCAGGAGCATCTTCCCTCCGGTGTTGACCGTGAAAAGAAAGATTACAACAGCCAGAACGATCACCATCGTATATTTTTTTAATCCCTCAGATAATTTCATCTTATTCTCCATCTTCTACTCTCCTTTATCTGATTTTAAAATACAGGCCATGATCTTCTCCTGAGTTGCCTCGGCCGCACTGACCTCTCCCACCATACGGCCCTCATTCATGATATAAATGCGGTCAGACATTCCAAGTACTTCAGGAAGCTCCGATGATATCATGATGACAGATTTGCCTTCCGCAGCCAGGCGGTTGATGATACAGTATATTTCGTATTTTGCGCCCACATCGATTCCTCTGGTGGGTTCATCTAAAATCAGAATATCCGGCTCTGCAAACATCCATTTTGAAAGGAGGACCTTCTGCTGGTTTCCGCCGCTTAAGTTCCCTACATTCTGTTCCACAGTGGGACACTTGGTCTTTAACTTATCCCGGTAATCTTCTGCCACTGCAAATTCCTTATCCTTATCAATAATGGAGCGGCGGCTGATTGCCTGCATATTTGCAAGGGTCGTGTTGATCCTGATAGGATTTCCAAGGATCAGGCCATTGCCCTTCCGGTCTTCGGTAACATAGGCAAGCTTATGGCGTATGGCTTCCCGGACGGAGTTTAACGCTACTTCCTTCCCTTTGATGCGGACCTTTCCCGAGATATTGACACCGTAGCTCTTTCCGAAAATGCTCATGGCAAGCTCTGTTCTTCCGGCACCCATCAGGCCGCAGATTCCCACGACCTCTCCTTTCCTCACATAAAAGGAGACATCATTTACTACCTTCCGGTCCGAATACAGAGGATGGCAGGCGTTCCAGTGCTCCACTTCCATGGCTTTTTCACCGATTTCCACGTCTTCCCGTTTGGGAAAGCGATCCACCAGTTCCCGCCCTACCATGCCTTTGATAATACGGTCCTCGGTAATGACATCCGTTTTCCTGTCCAGTGTTTCTATGGTTGAGCCGTCGCGGATGACTGTGATCTTATCCGCCACATAGGCAATTTCATTCAGTTTATGAGAAATAATGATTGAGGTTAATCCCTCTGATTTAAATTTTAACAAAAGCTCCAGAAGTGCTTTGGAATCATCTTCATTTAAGGATGCGGTAGGCTCATCCAGGATCAAAAGCCTGGCATTCTTTGCAAGTGCCTTTGCAATTTCCACCAGCTGCTGCTTTCCCACGCTGATATCCTTAATTAAAGTATGGGAAGATTCCATAAGTCCCACTGTATTTAAGTACCGGTCCGCCTCTCCATAGGTTTCATTCCAGTTGATCGCGTACCTTTTCCCCTTTTCATTTCCCAGATACATGTTTTCTGCAATCGTCATATAGGGGACAAGAGCCAGCTCCTGATGGATGATGACGATTCCCTTTTGTTCACTGTCACTGATACGGTTAAATTTGCAGATCTCTCCGTTATAAATAATATCTCCCTCATAGGTGCCATAGGGATAAATGCCGCTGAGCACGTTCATCAGGGTAGATTTGCCAGCTCCATTTTCACCCACCAGGGCATGGATCTCACCTTCCTCTACCTGAAGGTTTACATTATCCAGAGCTTTAACGCCTGGAAATGTCTTGGTTATGCTCTTCATTTCCAAAAGTATTTTTGCCAAGAATATCCCTCCCTTGCCGTCATTTCTTAAGGACGGCCTCAATATCTTTAAGAAGCCGTCCCCATAAGAAAATAATTTCTATTACTTTAACTGGTCTTCCGTATAGTATCCGGAAGTAATTAACATATCTTTATAGTTGTCAACCGTTACAACCACTGGGTCACACAGATAAGTTGGGATGATTCCGGTTCCGTTATCATAGGATTTGGTATCATTGATCTCAGCTTCTCCGCCCTGCATAACGGAATCCACCATTTTTACTACCTGAGAAGCAAGGGTACGGGTATCCTTAAAGATACTCATAGCCTGTTTTCCTAAAAGCATGTTCTTTACATTGGCGATATCACAGTCCTGTCCGGTGATGACCGGGTATTTTCCGGTATAGGAAGAAGCAAGGGCATTCTCCACGCCAAGAGCAGTGGAGTCATTGGAGCAGAGGACTGCATCCAATACGGTTCCGTCAGAATAGTTACCTGCAATAATGGTATCCATACGGTTCTGAGATTTCTCTGAATCCCAGTTAGCGGTTGCTACCTGCTCAAACGCAGTCTGGCCGGATTTTACTACAAGCTTTCCGCTGTCAATATACTTTTTAAGGACATCCATGGCCCCGCCAAAGAAGAAGTTACAGTTGTTATCAGCCGGATCGCCGGTAAACAGCTCGATATTCTTAGGTTCTGTTGCGTTCTCAAGATCCAGAGCCTCTACCAGATATTCCCCCTGCTTTTGTCCGACTTTATAGTTATCAAAAGTAGCATAATATGTAACCGCATCAGAGTTCATGATCAGACGGTCGTAAGAAACAACTGGAATTCCCATGGCTTTGGCCTGGCTTAAAGGCTCTCCCAAAGAGCTTCCGTCAATAGAGGCAATGACTAATATCTGGCAGCCGTTGGAGATCATATTCTCCACCTGGGATACCTGGGTCTGGACATCATTGCTGGCATACTGTAAATCCACTTTATAGCCGGCATCTTCCAGTTCCTTCTTCATATTAGATCCATCCTGGTTCCATCTCTGTAAATCCTTGGTGGGCATGGCGACTCCGACTAAGGTTCCATTCCCCTTCGCTGCTGTTGTTTCCTCTGCTTTGGTCTCAGCCGCTTTGGCAGCTTCTGTGGTGGCTGCCGCAGTTGTCTGGGTCTCTTTGTTCTCCGGTGCAGAACCTGTAGAACTTGAGCATCCGGAAAGCATTCCTGCCGTTAAGGCAAGGGCCATTGCAGCCGCTAAAAATTTTCGTTTCATGTTTTCTCTTCCTCCTCCAATATTTGTTTTTGCTGACAGTTTCATCTTATCACGAATAGAACAGGACTTGTTTGCGAATCATTAGCACGGATTAATCCAAAAAAAAAATGTCCTGAATGCACAGGACTTTTTCGTGTCAAGAAAGTGCTACTGATACCGTCATAGTAATTGCCGTAAACAGAGAGGAAATTTAGACTTACGGTTGCAATTCTTCAGACATCTTGATAATATAAGAATGGTATGAGTTTTTCTTATCGTCTCATTGAAAAGATATGGTGGTTAAATGGAAATCAGGAAATTATCTTATTTTGTTTCAGTTGTAAAACATAAGAATTTTACAAAAGCTGCCCAGGAACACCACATGGTGCAAACAGCAATGAGCCGCCAGATTGCAGCAATAGAAGAAGAACTGGGAGTCGTTTTGTTAAAACGAAACAACAGAACTGTTTTTCTTACATCTGCCGGGGAAGTTTTTTATAACAAAGCTTTAGAGGTTATAGAGCTGTACAATGATATGATCTCCCAAACCCAAAAGACGGCGAAACTGCATCCCAAAGTATTAGAAATCGGCTTTGGTCATTATGAGCATATTTTAATAGCGCAAGTAGTTTCTGAGTTCAGGACCCTTTATCCGGATATTGATGTCTTGGTTGCTAAGTATAATTACAACGACCTTATCTCATACTTACAAGCCGGAAAATTGGATATCGTCTTTAATCATCCTTTTAGTCCCGCTTTTGTATCACTGGATGAGACCGCGGTAAAGCAGGTTTTTCCGTCTACGATGTATATCATTGTTAATAAAAAGCATCCGCTTGCTCAGTTTGATACTATATCAGCCGATTTGCTTAATGAATGTACATTAATTACTTTAAGTGAAGATTCAGGTCCCTGCTCCCTGGAGATTTTAAGACAATTTACGATGTCGGCCGGTTTTTACATTAAAGATACGATTAATGCCAACAGCTTGGAATCACAGATATTAATGGTAGAATCCGGACTGGGTGTGGCATTCTTACCGAGTATTTGTTCCAAGCATTTAACACCGAATGTTAAAGCTATTAACTTAAAGGATTTTTATCCTGGGAATTTTGTTGCCATGTTCCAGAAATCCAATGAGAATCCTTTTATTAAAATATTTCTTGAAATGGCTTCTTTAAAAGACAGCTAACAAATGTATAAAGGGATATTGCCTGACTAACCTGGTTAGTTTTGCAATATCCCTTTTGATTTTTATGACTTATTTATTCTCCGGTTTTTTAGTCAGGGCTATGCCCACGCATAGAAACAGTCCACCCCATACAACGGAACAGCCAACAATCATCATAGCCAATGCAAATGGATTCATAGTAATTCCCCCTTAATTATTCAATTTCAACTTGCCATGGGCGCTTACAGAACACAACGGCAACACCGATCATAAGTACAACAGTTCCCCAGCCGAACACAACATTTGACATCAAGGTTACAGAATCCATACCAAACATCTTCATAATACCGGACACAAAATTTGAAATAACGGTAATTCCAAGTAATATTGGCGTAAAATATTTTAGTAAGTAATCCCACCATTTACCGACCTTGAAGTCTGAGTATTGATTCGCATCTTCCCGGAGTTTCTCCGTACCATATATATGACTGATTGCAATAACTTCCACCAGGCCAAGAGTAGCGATTACATAGTTTGCCACGTAAGAATCCACAAGATCCAAAATATAGTTGAATCCGCAGTATGTAGCAAAGGTGGCACTTCCGATAAAACCGGCGATGGATATGATGCCTGTTAGCTTTTTACGTGAAATCTTAAATTTATCCAGGGCTGCGGTATTGAATGCCTCAAGCATAGAAATACTGGAGGAAATACCGGCAATAAATAAGCAAAAGAAGAATAAAAATCCCAAAATGCCTTGAACCACAATATTAGATGACATAGTTGAAATTGCGATAGGAAATGCGATAAAAGCAACTCCGGCTCCATTTCCAAATGAGTCAAAAGAAACTCCCTGCTTATTGACCAAAAATCCCAGGGTTGAAAATACGGTGATCCCTGCAATAATATCAAACGAGCTGTTTGACAGTACCGTGATAAACGAGTTGTTTACGATATCCTGATTTTCTCCCAGGTAAGAGCCGTAGGCAATCATAACCCCCACTGCAAGTGTGGTGGAGAAAAATACCTGCGCATATGCTGCAACCCATATACTGGGGTTTAAAATTTTAGAGAAGTCCGGTGTAAATAATGCATTTAACCCGATACTTGCCCCCTCTAACGTCATGGAATTAATCATAAAAATTATCATTAGAATCATGAGCATAGGAGTAAATATCTTTGAGGCTTTTTCAATTCCTCCGGAAATTCCCTGCCGGACGATGGCCCAGTTGGCAAACCATACGACAACCACTGCGCCCAGCATATAAAGACTGAAACCGCTTGCAAAGTCGAAGGCATTCTGGGCCTGCCCGGTAATAGCACCTAACAGCGGTCCTGGATTGCTCATCCAGTTTACCATACCGAAGGCATGACCGATACAGTAGATCATAAAGACGACGGATATGGAAATTATGGTGCTGTAGAACATCATGACTACGATCGGTACCATTACCTGTACCCAGCCAATAATTTCAAACTTCTTTTTCAGTTTGGCAAATGCCTTTGTGGAACCGCCACGTATTCTCCGACCATAGGTGTATTCCATGATCATTAAGGGAACGGCACATGTAATAATAGCTACAAAGTATGGAAGGAAAAATGCTCCTCCACCATTTTTATAAGCTTGAAACGGAAATCTCCATAAATTACCTAATCCTACCGCAGCCCCAATTGCTGCAAATAAAAATCCTGTTCTGCTATTCCATTGATCACGCATAGTAAATACCCCCTGATGTCGGATATAATCTAATATTCGATGGGTTCCAAAGATGCCTGGAAGTGACGTAAAATCGGTGGCTCCCAGGTGATGCGGTATCCTCGTTCAATTTCGGACGCTCTTTGCTTGATTGCAATTAATGCATCAGCCATAATGTCAATATGTGCCTGTGTATAAACACGGCGAGGAATCGCAAAGCGGGTAAATTCGAACTCGGAATGAAGCTGCACTCCGGTATCAGGATCGTTACCCAGCATAAAAGAACCTATGTCACAGGTACGGATTCCAGCCTCTTTGTAAAGCTCTATTGCAAGCACCTGTGCGGGGAATTCATTATATGGGATATGCGGGAAAAATGCTGCCGCATCTACAAAAACTCCATGACCTCCGACCGGCGATTGGTAAGCGATTCCTGCATCGTCTAATTTAGCTGCCAGGTATTCCATCTGGCCGATGCGGTATCTTAAGAAGTCTTCGTCGATTCCTTCGTAAAGACCAATTGCCAGGGCTTCAAGATCACGTCCGGAAAGACCCCCATAAGTAAAAAATCCTTCGAAAGAAATACAGTTCGCTTTTACTTTTAATATAATTGGTGAATTGCCATCTTTTATTCCAATCAAACCGCCGATATTTACGATGGTATCCTTTTTGGCAGACATCGTAAACATATCGCCATAGCTGAAGATTTTGTTGACAATCTCTTTAATGGACATATCTTTGCATTCTTCTTCCCGCTGTTTTAAGAAAAAAGCATTTTCAGCGTATCTGGCAGCATCAATATTAAGAGGAATATGATACCTTTTACAGATTTCTGATACCTCTCTCATGTTTGCCATGGATACAGGCTGACCGCCTGCTGAGTTGTTCGTAATCGTCATTACAACAAGACCAACATTTTCAGCACCCAGTTCATTGATCAGCTTTTCTAATTTAACAACATCCATGTTGCCTTTAAAGGGAGCTCTTACAGAAGGATTTTTTGCTTCTTCTACCACGCAGTCGATGGCCCTGGCTCCTGCCAATTCTACATGAGCTCTTGTTGTATCAAAGAACATATTGGAAATAGCATATTTGCCTTTGGAAAGGAAAATAGGGAAAAGTACCTTCTCACCAGCACGGCCCTGATGAACCGGCTGTATAAAATCATAACCGAATATATCTTTACCGGCATCACATAATTTATAGTAACTGGATGAACCGGCGTATGCTTCATCACCCTTCATAACGCCTGACCATTGGTCATCACTCATAGCATTGGTTCCGCTATCGGTTAAAAGGTCAATATAAACATCTTCGCCCCTTAACCCAAACATATTATACTTAGCCTCCTTGATCTTTTCAATCCGTTCCTCTCGAGTTAACATTTTAATTCGTTCTACCATTTTAATTCTAAACGGTTCTGGAATATACTTTACAGCCATGATTGATTTCTCTCCTTTTGCTTTTTTGTATATTTTTGATATGATTTAATTTTAATACGATTCCATCTGTTTGTAAAATGACTAAAAAAAGTGGCATAACAACAATTTTATTATGATATATATCCAAAAACTATACTTAATCATATACTTAAAGTGCATCCCAGGAGATCCCCATGAGGGATTATAATAAAAAAGCCCTGAAAGCTCAGGACTTTTTCACGACAAGAAAACACTACTGCTGTTTCACATTTAAGTATACATCTTCCTTACCATGGAATCCTCCCTGAATGATAACGGAATCCATATTTTCCCTGGTAACTGCAACCGGCCTTAACTCAAGACTTGGAACATCATAAGTTCCATCGTCAATGGTTGTCACAATTCCCTCCAAAGGTTCTCCCTTCCCAAGCTTCACCGCGTATTCCGCTGCGATTCTTGCTTCTTCCTCCACGGATTTAAAGGCTGTCATATTCTGGGTTCCTTCCACGATCCTCTGACAGGCCATCAGATCCCCATCCTGGCCCACCAGGCAGACCCTTCCTGCCATCCTGTCCTCAGATAAGGCACGGAAAACCTGGGTCGCCAGATCGTCGTTTCCGCACATGATCCCCTTCACATCCGGATGCATTTCCAGCGCTTCTTTTGCATAGTCAAAGGCATGCTCCGATAGCCAGCCCTCACAGTTGCTTTTATAAACCACTTCCAGATTTCTCCCCTTTATTACTGAATCAAACCCCTCCCGGACCATTGCCACATTATGATCCGATTCAGGACCCTGGATCATGAATATCTTGCCTCCGTCAGGAATGTCCCTTACCAGACTTTCAGCCATGAGTATTCCGACCTCCCTGTTGTCAAAAGATATGTACATATCGCTGTCCGCATTCTGGATCAGCCGGTCATAGCTCATGGTCTTAATCCCCGCCTCTTTTGCCTTTTTCATGACATCGGATAAGGCTTCACAGTCCCCTGCTACCACTACGATTACATCCATCTGCTTTTTGATGAAGTACTTTATCTGTTCGATCTGCTCGTTTACATCCCCGTTTGCATTTTGTACATTAACCTCTGCCCCAAGTTCCTTCGCGGTTGATACAAAAACATCCCGGTCCCTGATCCACCGTTCGATCACAAAGGAATCAATGCTTAACCCGATCTGTAAGGGCCTATCCCCGGCCTTTGCCGATACCTCGGTCTCTGCCTCTGCTTTGGTATTTACACAGCCTGCCGTCAAGGCACAACAGAGTATCACCACCAGTAACAATCTCCCTCGACCCATTTTCATAACACTTACCTCTCCCTATATTCGCTTGGCGTCATCCCTTCATACTTTTTGAATATCCGGCTGAAATAATTGGGATCACTGTAGCCGGACATGATACATACCTCCTTAATGCTGTATCTGGAATCTTCCAGAAGACGCCTGGCGTTCTTAATCCTGGTTCTGGTTACATACTCTATAAAGTTCTCTCCCACCTCCTGCTTGAATAACTTACTGAAATAATAAGGACTTATGTCAACCATTCGGGAAGCATCGTCAAGAGAAATGTCCTTGGCATAATTCTCATCAATATAACTCTTGACCCTGGAAACCACATTTTCATATTCCTTCTCCCTTGAAGTGCTGATGTTGTCGCAAACCTCCCTTGTCTTATTTAAAAACCAGCGCCTAAGCGCGTCCGTATCGGCGGCTTCTTTCAGTTCTTCTAAGTAGTTCTCCCGATAGCGGAAACCATAACGGACATTCCCTGCCTCAAAAGCCCGTCTCTCAAGTCTCATGACCAGCTCCAGTATCTTTACCTCAATATTGGACCTCACATTTCCGTCGTGAGCCAGCATCCAGTCAAAAAATTCACCGGCACAGGACAACGCTCCTTCCCGGTCTGCCTTTGTCCCCCTTTGAAGGTATTGGTTTTCTAAGTCCAGAGGATATTCTCCGTCATAATCAGCCACTGCCGGGATGTCCGTGATATGCACTACATGGCTGTCGCTGTCCCGTAAGGATTTTAAGGCCTCTTTATAGGAGTCTCTAATCCCTTCCAAAGGCTTTACAGAACCGATCCCTCCCCTGCATTTGATATCCGTGGTGCTTTCCAGCTTATGGATCATATTCCGGGTCCTTGTAATGATTTCCACCCGCTCCTCATACCGCACCTTTTCCTGTTCAAAGGATAGGAAAAGCACCAGCCGGTTTCCCATGGCAGGCCCCATGACACAATCAAAATAATCCTTCACAATCTCTCTGACCATGGGATAATACTTGTTCACCCGGACACTGACCCCTATGGCATTGGTCATGGTCCCTCCCTCAATGCTGTCCCCGAATTCCAGAATAATCATAAAGCCATAAGGGTTTTTTATGTCCAGCATTTCAATGTATCCGTTCTTGGAAAGCTCTAAGTCCTCTTGAAGCACACTGTAGATGAACCCGCTTTCGATCATGGGAATTACGATCTCAAGCTTTTCCCTGATCTTTAAATCATCGCTTAATTTCTGTCTGGCCTCCTCCACCTGATGCATGGCCTTAACGCACACATCCAGGATCTTCTTTTTATTGACCGGCTTCATGATAAACTCCATGACCCCTAAGTTCACCGCTTCCTGGGCATAAGAAAATTTATCATAGGCTGTTATGATAATGAATACAACGGAAGGATTGAATTTACGTACCTCCCTGATTGCCTGGATTCCGTTTAATCCAGGCATCTGAATATCCACGAATGCAATATCCGGTCGGAAAGAACCGGCCTGTTCAATGACCGCCCTGCCTGTTTTGACACATGCGATCTCACAATCGCTGCCGAAATTGGACTTTATAATATGACTGATGGATTCCAGCATGATCCCCTCATCATCAGCTACAAGTATGCGAAACATGTACATCTCCCCCTCTTTTTGGAATCCTTAATACCACAGTGGTTCCTTTATCCTTCCCATCACTGAACATATGGAAAATACCGTCATCATTATAATAAAGCTCCAGCCGGGAAATAACATTGCGAATACCGATCCCGGTAGAATCCTCTCCTTCCGCGGCTTGTCCTCCTTCCAGGATCCTATGAAGGGTTTCCATTTCCATTCCGGCCCCATTATCCCTGATGCGGATTTCTATTTTCTCCTCATGGTTTTCTACGGTCAGATAAATCTCTCCCGGACGTTCGATATTCCGGATCCCATGGTTCACCGCATTCTCCACCAGGGGCTGCAAAATCATGCTTGGAATGGAAAAATCCATTGCCTCCTCATCGATCCTTGAATGGTACCGGATATCCCCTGCAAAACGGACATTCAATATATAAACATAGTTCTCCACTGCCTCCACCTCTTCACGGATGGTGGCATCCTTTGAACCCTTTTTCACATTATAGCGGAAAAAGTCCGCCATCTTTTCCATAAATACCGAGGTCTTCTCTGCATCCTCCATCATGGCCAGCTGGACTCCCGCATTTAAGGAATTAAAAAGAAAATGGGGATTGATCTGGGACTGAAGATATTTTAACTGGGCTTCCTTTAAGTGGTTTTCCATTAAAAGCTCCCGCTCCTTCATCACCTGCTCTTTTTCCGCGCTCTCTTTAATTTTATTCACATACTCGTCCAAACTGTCCACCATTTGATTAAAGGTTCCGGTTACGATCCCCAGTTCATCTCCGGTACCTAAGGCTGGTACCTTTACGTGGAAATTCCCCTGCCCTACAAGCTTTGCCGTATGGGCTAAGTTGGTGAGCGGTGTAACGATATCCTTTGTCATCATCATCATGACTGTCAGGCTTATGACCATCACGATCATTAAGATCACAGTGCTTATGACCTCCAAATATTGAAGGGCTGCCTGCAGGGTCTGATAGCTGGCGGAATTATTTTTAAACTGCCGGCTGTTTAAGACTGAAATGTCACGGTTGATGAACTGGTAAAGCTTTAGAGCCGATTCGTAGGAGCTTTTGTACTTTTCTACATTCTGCCCCCGCTTGGCCTGTACTGTCTCATCCGTAATGGCCAGATAGCTATCCGACATGTTGCGGATATTTTTTTCCAGGATCTGAATCTGATTATCCGTTACCGTAACATTAAGCCCCTCTAACAGCTTCCTGTAATCCTGCTCCGCCCGGTAATAATCAGTTAAGGACTCGGAATCCTTCACCTGTAAGTATTTGTACATGAAATTCTGTACATCGGAAAAAACATCCGACAGCTCATTGAGATTTACATTGCTTATGTATACAGAATTCATACGCTCTACCATCTGGTTGATCTGGGCGTAGATGAATAAATTACTGGCAAAAAGCGTGGCTGCCGTTACCGCAACTTCCAAAAACAGCTTGCGGGCGATCGGTAAGTTTTCCCATAGGCGTTTCCATTTATTTTTCATAGCCGCTCCACTAATTACTCATGAAATCTGACGTATTTTCCTTGGTTACAAACTGCAGGTCCACACTGTAAAAGGAATTGGTCCTCCCGTCATGAATGGACTCGGTAAGAGCCTGTACGCTGAATTTCCCCATCTGGTCAGTGTCAATGTAAAGGGTCATGGCCATCGTCCCCTTTCTCACCGCCTCTAAGGCTGCCTTTGATTTATAATAGCCGATGACCTGAGTCCTCCCTACGCTGTTATAATCTATGACTGCCTGATACACGGCTTCCGTATCCACCTCATCCATGCAGACAATAATGTCCGGGGGGCCCTGTGGGTTCTGAAATAAGTTGCGCACAATTTCCTCAGCTTCAAATGCCCGTCCGGACGGGATCTTGATCTCTTCTACCTTAATCCGGTCCGCTGTTTCCCTTGAAGTGACCATCCGGTTGTTGATCTGATTAAAAATCTGGGACTGGTTGCTGTCAATAGAATTGTCATGAAGGAGCATCATCACTCTGGCCTTCCGGGAATCCTGGGGTATAATCTTTAAAATCTGATTTCCGTATTCCTGCCCCAGCTCATAGGAATTAATTCCAACATAGCTTTTCCGGTCCGTAGAAGGTGCATCGTTTAATATAGTTACCACAGGTATTCCTTTTGCAGCCGCTTCATTGATCCGTTCTTCCAGCTTCTCTTCTCCCGTAAATTCTAACAGGATCCCATCTACCTTTGCCGCTATGCTCATGTCCATAAAATCCACAGCATTATATTCCGATGACTGATCCCTTCCTTTAAGCTCCACATAGGCATCATGTAAGGCCGCTTCTTTCCGCACACTCTGGTACACATCATTCCAGAACTGAGAATCCAGGTTGTTAATGATCATAACATAATGGTACCGGTAGGTTCTGGTATTTTCCGCATGTTCAACCCCGATCCTTTTTAACACGAATCCATAAAAGGAGGCGGTCAAAAGCGTAAGAAATACGATACTGGACAATCCCCCCAGAACCAGCAGCAGCAGGCTTTTCTTTCTGTTATCCATGGTTATCCCCTTTTTCATATAGCACTAAGACCATTATACTAAATCACGGGGAAAAAATAAATGGAAAACAGTCCGGATTTTAACCATACCGAAACAACCATATAATAGAAAATAGGCTCAAAGTATATCTTGAGCCTATTTTTTACAGCATTGCTGTCCGGCTTTTTACCAGGCAGCTTTTCTCAGTCTTTTATCTTTCTTTTTTCCAATATTCCCTATTCATAGTAAAGCTTAAAACCAGCCCCTCTGGCAGGCTGCGATACCGCTTTCCCATAAGATACCCCATGTATTTAAAACCGCTCTTTACAATTACTCCGGGAATGAGCCATGGCTTTTTTACCTTTAAAAGCCATGCGCAGGTCTTTTTCACAAGACGGATCCCCTCGCCTTCCGAGCGGATTCCCTCAAATACCTCCGGGTGGTCGGCCTGGGATACCGCAAGGTCAAAATTCCGTTTAAACTGGGCGATACAGCCGTAATTATGGGAATGGTACACGTTTGCATCGGCTGCATAAGCTACCGCCTGCCCCCGGTGTCTTACCGCATTTCCCGCATAAATCATGTCCTCATTAAAAATAGTCCGCTTAATAAATCCGCCGGCCTCCAAAAATGCAGCCCGGTCATAGGCGCAGCAGACGTTGGAGGCAAAAAAGGTCTTGATTCCCAGCTCCTTTAGATCCCCTCCTGTTTTCACCCGGCTTTGTTCCGGGTAATTAAAGGAACGGGTATACTGCTCCGCCAGGGCACAGTCAGGATTCGGCAGCTGCCTTCCATAGGCCGCGACCACCTTTTCTCCGCCTTTTCCTGTCTGGTCAAGACCTCTTACCAGCGCCCCTATTAAATTCCCATCGGCCGGAACTGCGTCATCGGTCATAAATACCATAATATCCGCCTCAGAATAACCGGCTCCCTGATTCCTGGTGCCGCCATGGTCAAATTCCTCTTTTGTCACATGGTGTACTTCCAGATTGGGGACCCAGCCATATTCCTCATCCTTCCAATAGGACCGTTCCGTGTTCATGATGATGATCCGCCGGACAGGGTATGACTGTTCCCCCAGGCGTTTCAGCAAAAGCTGTAACTTCTTATCCGGTTTATATACGGGAATAATCACATCAACGGATTTTTCCTGCCTTTTTTCTTCCATTGCAATTTCCTACCTTCCAGTTAAATACTCCGCAAGCAGCCGCCAAGATCAACCGATCTATAATTTGGCTCGTTGCCTTCGTATGAATCAGTAGCGCAGACACGCCGTGGAACAGATGCGTATCAGGGCATAGATGCTCACAAAGCATTCCAGATACCATGCACTTTTCCTTAAATCCATGTTTATGACCAGGCGTTTATCAAATACAACTAACAGCACAAGGGGCAGAAGGGGGATAAAATACCTTCCCTGAACACCCGTTATATAGGTAAGCTCCCTTGGCGTCCAGCCTAATAACATGGAGGCAAGAACCAGACATGCACTTAAAAACACCAGAATGACCATCCAAAGCTTCTGTCCGCCAGACATAGGGGCGTCTTCTCCTTCTCTCCTTATCACACTGACAAAAAGCACATACCACAAAATCATGAGACAGAAGGGAGGCACGGTCAGATTGGGGTCCAAATTACCCAGAAATCCTCCAAGCATGGTAGTCAGATAATAATCAAACTGGGTCACCAGGGTTTCATAATATACCTGAAAGATACGATAGGGGTGTTCCCACACATCCTGGAGCGTATATCCTGCCGCTTCACTCCAGCCCACATAGCTTTCCGTTGTGGTCGCCCACGCAGATAGGACCAGACGGTTTACCAAAAACACCGCCAGAACGACTGCAGTTATAACGCTTATGACAGAGATCCAGTAATTCCTTTTTGACATAAACTTAGAAGAAGGAATAAACAGGCAGATCCCGGCCACCGGCAGATAAACGATCTTTCCCGGCTCCAGAAGGATCAGCAAAAGCGCCAGAAGAACCGTATCCTTTACGGTCACTTTCTCTTTCTCAAAGGCAAGGTAAAAGCACCAGGCCAGAAACAGCATGGACAGGCCGATAAAGGCCGTATCATAGGAAAAGGAAGCTGCCAGATGAAGAGTCATGGGAAGACACGATACCGCCATGAGAAGCTCTTTTTTAAATGGCATGATCCTCACGGCCAGGGCTGCCATTCCCGCAAAAGCAAGAAGATTAAACAGCCTGCCAAGATATACCAAAGGGATGTATCCCAGATGGAGCAGCCTGGCAAGACAAATCCCTAGGGCCTGGGGCAAGTAAACTACAGGCGTAGTGTACACCGGTATTTCATAGCGGACCGTCATCCCCTGGCTGTTATCAAGGGAAAACATCTCCTTAAGGACTAAGTTGTATGTGGCCCGTCCCACATTGGTATAAAGTCCGGGAGCGTCATCGCCGCTCCGCACCAGAACATTGGCTCCCCGGCTGATCCTCTCCTTTTCCTCCTCTGTTGCATGGGAAAGAAAAGCTTCATCTGCCACCGCCGGTTTTCCCATAAGCTGGCTGGAGAGCCGGTAAGCGCTGGTAAAATGAGCCGCCTCATCGGGTGTTGAAAAAGGAGTCAGAACCAGCATATAAAACAGTCCAAGAATTACCACGGTCCCTGGAAACAATAAGAAGGCTGGAGTCTTAACTATCCACAAAACCGCTCCCAGACACGCAAGAAATCCACATCCGAACACGATTATCCACCAATAAAAGCGGCGGACTGCCTCAAATTCCGGTGATGGAATCCCCACAATGGTTTCCTCATAGGTTTTAATAAAGAGAAAGGCGAGAAAAAAACAAGTTCCCGCCGTAAGCCACAATCCCTTTTTATTCAGAATGAGCTTCATGATGACCTTCCTCCTTCTCCCTGGCATCTTCCCGGTCCAGTGCAAGCATCTGGATCAGCTCCGTCATTTTCCGCTCCAGCTGGGATATCTTGACAGACTGGAAGAAAACCTTTACCAGCAGGATAAATATCATGAAGGTAAAGATAAAATTGGCGGTGGAATAGGTTCCCACCATCCGGGATATGAAATCAGCCAATGGAGGGAATAAGCTGAATACCACCAAAAGCAGGGCAAACATCACCCAAAAGATAGAATCCTCTATCTTCATCTTGGAATGGCGTATTCTTCTAAGTACATAAAATGTAAGCAATATGGAAACGCATATCAGTACGCAGCGAAGCAAAACTGTCATGTTCGTTCTCCCTTCCTTTATCTCCTGTCCCTAATGCGGAAGCTCTGTACCAGCAATATGGAAAACAGCATCTTTCC